>JAABUN010002619.1_pt1 | contig 31035 bp, 29 predicted proteins | sample 5559311 | NCBI WGS metagenome assembly JAABUN01 (sample SAMN10711877, study PRJNA513370) | rock metagenome | isolation source: Antarctica rocks | place: Antarctica: Victoria Land, Siegfried Peak sud | reverse complement strand
CGATAGCGGCGCGGGGCGGCGGGTCGGGCGACATGGCGCGCCATCGATGCCTCCTCAATGACCGGGACGACACGTCAGGCGCGCAGTCTACCACCCGCAGGGCAGGTTTGCCGCCCTAGAAAAAAGGCGAGCACGCCGAGCGCGAGGAGCGGCCCGCGCGGGAGGGTCAGGGGCGGACCTCCTCCCTCCCGCGCGGGCGCGGCGGGCAGGAGATAGGGTATGGCGATGACCACGAGCGCGACCAGGGCGAGCGCGACGACGCCCATATGCGCGGGCGGCGCTACGCCGAGCGCGAGCGCGAGCGCGGCGAGCGCGGCACCGAGCAAGCCACCGACGCTGAAGAGCGCGTGGAAACTCGACATGATCGGGCGGGCGAAGCGCCCCTCCACCGCCACCGCCTCGGTGTTGATGGCGACCTCCATCGCCCCGATGCTCGCACCGAATATCGGGAGCAGGAGGAAGAGGAGCGGCGCGACCGGCACCAGCATCAGCAGCGGCAGGGCGGCGCAGAAGACCAACGCGGCGACGCCGATCACGATCCGGTTGCCGAGGCGCGCGACGAGTGGTGCCCCCCCGAGGAGTGCCACGACCGAGCCGAGGGCCATGAGGAGCAGGCCGAGGCCGAGGGTCGCGTCGCTGAACCCGAACCGCTGCTTGATGAAGGGGACGTGCGCGGCCCACGACGCGATCCCCACGCCATTCAACAGGAACAATGCGGAGAGGGCCACGCGCGTAGCGCGTAGGCCCGCGCTCGTCCCCCCTTGCGCCCGAACCACACCCCCCATACGGATCGCCCCCATCGTATACCCCAGCGGCACGATCGCCGCGCCCTGGGAGGGCGCGAGCGGCCACCCCCAGCGAGGCCCCCGGCGCTACCGACGCACGGGCCACTGTAGCGGGAATGGGCGAGACACGCCACCCCGCGACCGTGCCGATACGATACCCACCACTCGCACGAAACACGCACCCACCCCCCAGGGCTGATGACAGTTGTCACGCCAGAATCGTGATCGTCGGCACTTCCGCACGTTCCCCCCGACGAGCATACTCGAGATGTGCTCAAGGGCGCGGCAGGGGCCGCCGCCGCGCGATCAGCGTCGTCAGCATCGTCAGCAAGGGGAAAGATGGTGTCACATCAGCACCGTGCCATGCCGGTCACAGCGGGGCGGGGTAATCGCTTTCGCCGGGCGATCTACGTGCCATTCCGGCTTGCCAGCACGGTGGTGGCCGTACTCCTGTTCGACCAGGCGGTCTTCGCGGGACAGTTCCTCGCGGGGACGTTCGGCGCGTTGCATACGCATCGCGAGAATGCCAGCGTCGCCGGTCTCGCCACCCTCGGGGCGGCGGTCGCCGCCCTCCCGATCCGCTGGCCGGGGCGCGGGCCGCTCTGGCCGACCCTCGCCTCCCTTGGGCTCTTCGGCCTCATCGCCCTCCAGATCGCCCTCGGGTTCGCCCGCTCGCTGGCGATCCACATCCCGCTCGGCGTAGCGATCATCGCGCTCGGCGCGCTCCTCGCCATCTGGGCCTGGCGTCCGCACCCCGACGCGCATGGCACCCTACCGAGGGCCGTGGGAGGGCCGCGATGATGCGGCTACCACGCCGCACCTTCCTCGGCCTGCTTGGCGGCGCGGCCATCGGCGCGGCGGTCGGGGTCCCGCTCCTCGGCGGGGTGGGCGGGTCCAGCTCGACCGGCACGCTGTTGCGCAGCCAACTGCCCCTGCCACGACCATTCACGCTGCCACTGGCGGTGCCGCCGGTGCTCGTCCCGACCCGCACGGATGACACCTCCGACTATTACGACATCGTCCAGCGCGCTGCCGTGGCGGAGATCCTGCCGGGGGTGCGGAGCACGATCTGGGGTTACAACGGGATCTTCCCCGGCCCCACGATCGTCTCCCGCAGCGGGCGTCGGACGATCGTCCGGCACCGCAACGAGTTGCCCGTCCCGGTCGTGGTCCACCTGCATGGCGGACGAACCCCGCCCGAGCACGACGGCTACCCGACCGATCTGCTCCTACCGGTCGGGGCCGATGCCGCAGCCCACGGCCATCACCACGGCGGCGTGATCGCCGTCGGCGAGCGGGACTACACCTACCCCCTGGAGCAGCGCGCCGCGACGCTCTGGTACCACGACCACCGGATGGACTTCACCGGTGCCGACGTCTGGCGCGGCCTGGCCGGGTTCCACCTCGTACGCGATGCTGAAGAGGAGGCCTTGCCCCTGCCGCGCGGGGAACGGGAGTTGCCGCTGCTGATCGCCGATCGGTCCTTCGGCGCGGACGGGTCCCTGCGCTACCCGAGCAACGACCCGACGTTGCTCGACCGACCGGGGGTAGTCGCGCCCTACGGCGCGGGCGTCCTCGGCGACGTCATCCTGGTCAACGGAGTGCCCTGGCCGCGCACCGAAGTGCCCGCCGTGCGGCACCGCCTGCGCCTGCTCAACGCCTCGAACGCCCGCCGCTACCGGCTCGCGCTCGACCCGCCCCCGCCGGGCGGCGGGGGCCTCGTCCAGATCGGCGCGGACGGCGGCCTCCTCGACCGGCCCGTGGCCCACGAGGCCATCGAGATCGCGCCCGCGCAACGCTGCGACGTGCTCGTCGACTTCGGGCGTTACCCGATCGGGCAGGAGGTGACGCTGGTCAACCAGTTCGGCGACGGCGCGACCGCGCTGGTCATGCGCTTCCACGTCGCCCGTGCCGCCGCCGATGACACCCGGATTCCGGCACAATTGTCGACCGCCCCGGTCGCCGTCCCGGCGCTGGCGGTCGCGACCCGCACCATGCGCTTCCGCAACAGCGACACCGACGGCATGGCCGGCTGGACGATCAACGACCAGCCCTTCGCACCGGACCTGATCCATGCGCGACCGCGCCTCGGGACGACGGAGATCTGGCGGCTCGTCTCCGACTTCCACCACCCGATCCACCTCCACCTGGCCCGTTTCCAGATCCTCGCGCGCGGCCTGGGCGGGCCGGGACCCTACGACCACGGCTGGCGCGACACGCTCGATCTGCGTCCGGCGGAGGAGGCGACGATCCTGGTCGACTTCGACGGCTACGCCGGGAAGTACGTCTTCCACTGTCACAACCTCGAGCACGAGGACATGGGCATGATGGGCAACTTCGTCACGGCATAGAGCAACGCGCAGAATGCCTGGCCTGCCAGTGACCGGGGTGGAAATGCCCATGAAGGGCACACTGCCCCGGCTAAGGGCTGCGGCCACAAAGTCCCCTTCGGGGACTGAGGCTACGGCTCGGGGTCAAGCATTTTGCGTAGCACTGTAGGCGCGCGGGAGCGAGGGGACGCGATGTGGGACGAGGAGAGTGCCGGGTACGCCGGGGAGCGCCATCGCCGCCTGTTGCGCGAGGCCGCCGCCCGACGACGGGCAGCCAGACCCCACCGCCCGTATACTGACCGCGCGGCGGGGCGGTGTCGAATGGCGGAGAACGGCGCGATGGATGACCTGGACACTGACACGCGGGGGACGGCGCGCGGCGACCTCTTCCCGCGCCTCTGGCCGCTCGTGGCGGTCGCCTGGCTCCCCCTCCTGGCGGTCCCGCTCGCCGCCCTGCTCCGCGAACACCCCTCGCCGACGCGATTGCTCGCCACGACGATCCTGCTGGGCTGCTTCGTCGCGCTCTACCTGCTCCTGGTCCTCCGCCGACCGTTCCCCGCCCCGACGCTCGCGGCGGCGGAGGTCCGGTGGCGCCTCCTCCTCGTCGTCGCGCTCACGGCCGCCGGATTGGCCCTCTACCCGCTGTTCGGGGCGGGGATGCCGCTCTGGTATCTCGTCTACGGCACCATCGCCGCCGGGGTTGCCCTCCCGCCCCGAACAGCGGGCGGCGCGGTCGCCCTGGTGACGGCGCTCGCGACGGGCGCGAGCGTGGCCGCGAATGGTTGGCTCAAGGCCCTGCCGCCAGCGATGGGGCTAGCGGCGATCGGCGGCAGCGCTATCGCCGCAGGCCGCCTCGTTGTCGCCCTCGGCGAACTGCGCGCGGCGCGGGAGGAGCTGGCCCGCCTGGCGGTGGCGGAGGAGCGCCTGCGCTTCGCCCGCGACCTGCACGACCTGCTCGGCCACTCCCTCTCCCTGATCACCCTGAAAAGCGAGCTGGCGCGAGAACTGGTGCCGTCGGCACCGCAACGGGCGATCGCGGAACTCCGCGACGTGGAGGCGGCGGCGCGCGCGGCGCTGCGCGAGGTGCGCACGACGGTCACCGGCTATCGCCAACCGACCCTGGCGGAGGAGCTCGCAGGCGCGCGCGCGATGCTGACCTCCGCCGGGATCGCCGCGCGGATCCGGCAGGACGGCGGGGCGTTGCCTGCGGCACTCGACGCGACCCTAGCCTGGGCGGTGCGCGAGGGGGTGACGAACGTGATCCGGCACAGCGGTGCCCGGTGCTGCGTGATCCGGCTCGCCCAGGCGGAGGAGGCGATCACGCTCGAGGTCGCTGATGATGGCCGGGGCGGGGCGACGGGCGGCGGCAACGGCCTGCTCGGCCTGGCGGAGCGCGTCGCCGCGCACGGCGGCGCGGTCGTGGCGGGGCCATGCGCGGGGACGGGCTTTCGTCTCCGGGTGAACCTACCCCTCGATCCGCCCGCAGGCCGGGAGGCTCGACGATGATCCGCGTGCTCCTTGCCGAGGATCAGGCGCTGGTGCGCGGGGCCCTCGCCGCCCTGCTCGAGTTGCAGCCCGATCTCCTGGTGGTCGCGGAGGTCGGGCGCGGCGACGAGGTGCTGCCGACGGCACTGGCAAGCGGGCCGGACGTGGCACTCCTGGACATCGAGCTACCGGGAATCGACGGGCTGGCGGCGGCGGCGGCGCTGCGCGCGGGGCTCCCCGCCTGCCGCGTGTTGATGGTGACGACCTTCGGGCGGGTCGGGTACCTCCGGCGGGCGCTGGAGGTCGGGGCGGTCGGCTTCCTGCTCAAGGACTCGCCGGCGACCGAACTCGCCGGGGCGATCCGCCGCGCGATGGCGGGCGAGCGGGTGGTCGACCCAACCCTGGCGCTGAGCGCCCTGAGCGTCGGGCATAACCCGCTCTCCGCGCGCGAGCGTGAGGTGCTGGCGGCGGCGGCGGGCGGCGCGGGGCTCGCGGCGGTGGCGGCGCGGCTGGCCCTCTCCGAGGGGACCGTGCGCAACCACCTCTCCGTCGCCATCCAGAAACTTGGGGTGCGGAATCGCATCGAGGCCGCCCGCCTCGCCGAGGCGCGGGGGTGGCTATAGCGGCGGCGAGGGTTCGGGTGGCACGCCATTCGCCGCGTGCCGAACGGTGTATCGATGCCCGGCGGTGCGACCGCTCCTCGGGCAACATCCAGAGCAGTTGAGACACCGACGGCAAAAGTGGATACGGTGGCTGATGGGGCCATGCGCGGTCAGGGAGCGCGAATGGCCGTGGACGATTCGCCCCACCGCCTCATACATCGCTCGTGCTCCCTGATGGACAACGGGATGGGTGTCCAGTCGCACCCTCCAGTGATGTGTGGTGTCAGCCGGCGAACAGGACACGTCTATCAGCGTGTACCGGACTGCCCCGGCGTTAGCCACTCATCGACGACAGCGACACCCTCGCTTTGCACCCCGAACCAACGCGCCACCTGCCCGGCCAACTCCTCGCGCACGCGCGCGAATTGGGCGTGCCGGTGGCCGTTCGCGCCGGAGGGATGCGGCAAACCGATCAGGCAGCGCGCCGGGTCGAGCGCCCCCGCCGCGACCAGTTCCGCCAATCCGTCGGAGGCGCAGGTGCCGAGGGCGATCACCAGCGCGTCGGGGAGGGCGCGCAACTCGGGTAGGAACGTCTCCCAGAGATACCGGCGCAGGAGCGGACTGCGCCGCACCGTCGGGGCGTGGCCGGTCCAGTCCCGCCCGGCGACGAACGCGGGGTGCCGCACGACCGCCGACGTTTGCAGCAGGTCGGCGCGCTCGGCGTAGAGCGCCGCGCTCGCCGGGATACCGAGCGCGGCGGGAAGGCCGATCCCGTCGAGCATCGCCAGTAGGAAGTGACGGATCGGCCCCGCGAAACTCGCCCGATACTTCACGCGTGCGCAGATCGCGGTCAGATCATCCTCGCCCGCCAGCAGGGCGTCGCGCGTCGCGCGCAGGGCGATCTCCATCTGCCGGAAGCCGGGGGTGATCCCGACCAGCACGATCCGCGCGCGCGGATTGAGGTAATCGAACGGCGCGTAATAGATCGCCAGCCGCCCTTCCTCGTGCAAGAGGAAATCGGGCGTCTGCAACGCCTCGCGCGACAGGCGCGCGTCGGCTGGCAGCGCGGCGATCCGGGGCGCATACGTCGCCAGTCGCGCCGCCGCTTCTGCGAATGGGTCGCGCGCCTCCTCAGAAGGCGCTGGCGACACGCCGGAATCCTCTGCGAACGGGGCGGCCATCATCGATCTTCCTCACTGACAAAACGGGGACAGGGGGATCACCGCAGAGAGGCAGAGACACAGAGCGACGAGAGAGAAAGGGACGGAACAGGAGACACCGAGGTACAGAGGGACACGGGAGAAGATGGATCGAGAATGTTCCAGCCCGCAGAGGCAGAGGCGCTCCCAGACAGGCCACCTTCGCCGCGATGCCCTACGCTGCTACAGCCCTCACCACGGCTCGTCGCCCAGAGGGCACCAGGCTCGCCACCCCTCTCCCAGATTGGGAGAGGGGTCGTGTTGTGGGGTGAGCAGGTGCCGCGACCGCCCTCACCCCTGGCTCGCTGTGCTCGCTACTCCGCAGCCCAGAGAGCAGTAGCTCCCACCCATGAAGGGCGCCCTGCACCCATGAAGGGCGCCCTGCCTCCGGGGGACCCGCCCAGCCGAGGAGCGAGGGCAGCGCCGCTGCGAATCTTCGGGCTAGCCGCTCGCTGCGATGAGAGACGCCGCGCGTGCCGTGGCATCATGCTCCTTATCTCGTCCGTGCCCCCTTTCGTCCTCTGTGCCTCCGTGTCTCCTGTTCCGTCCCCCTCCTCTCGTTCCTCCCTGCGTCTCTGCGGTGATCATCCCGCCGCATTACGCCACGGCGATCTGCGCGGCGACCGCCTCGCCCAACTCTTTCGTGCCCACGGTGCGCGTGCCGGTCGCGGCGATGTCGCCGGTGCGGAGGCCGCTCGCCAGCGCCGCATCGACCGCGCGCTCGATCGTCCGCGCCTCCTCATCCAGGCCCAGCGAGAGGCGCAGCAGCAGCGCCGCGCTGAGGATCGCGCCGAGCGGATTCGCGCGATCCTGCCCCGCGATATCCGGCGCGGAGCCATGAATCGGCTCGTAGAGGCCGAACTGCTGGCCACGCGCCCCCTCGTACTGCGGCGCTTTCCCATTCAGCGAGGCCGAGGGGAGGACGCCGAGCGAACCCGCGAGTACCGCCGCCTCGTCGGTGAGGATGTCGCCGAAGAGGTTTTCGGTCACGATCACGTCGAAGCGGCGCGGATTGGTGATCAGGTACATCGCGCAGGCATCGACCAGCACATGATCGAGGGTGATGGCAGGGTACTCCGCGCCGATCTCGGTCGCGACCTCGCGCCAGAGCCGCGACGTATCGAGGACGTTCGCCTTGTCCACGCTGCTGACCCGCCCGCGCCGTCCGCTCGCCAACTCGCAGGCGAGGCGCACCACGCGCACGATCTCCCCCTCGCCGTAGGGCAGCGTATCGACCGCGCGCCGCTCCCCCGCCTCGGTCCAGCGGCGGCGCGGCTCGCCAAAATAGATGCCGCCGGTCAGCTCGCGCACGACAAGGAGATCGACCCCCTCGACGATCTCCGGCTTGAGCGGGGAGGCGGCGACGAGCGCGGGCAGCGGTCGCACCGGGCGGAGGTTGGCGAAGAGGCCGAGCGCCTGCCGCAGGGCGAGCAATCCGCTCTCCGGGCGCTGCGACACGGGCACCTGCTCCCACTTCGGCCCGCCGATCGCACCGAAGAGAACCGCGTCGCTGCGGCGGCAGAGATCGAGCGTGGCGGCGGGCAACGGCTCGCCGGTCTCGTCATAGGCCGCCCCCCCGACCAGCCCCGCCTCGTAGGTGAACTGTCGGTCGTGCCGCGCCGCCACCGCATCGAGCACCACACGCGCCGCCCCGGTCACCTCCGGCCCGATCCCGTCGCCCGCCAGCACCGCGATCCGATACCCCTGCCCCCCGCTCACACGCCCCTCCTTACGATAAAAAGAAAACAGGAGGCACAGAGACACAGAGGGCGACGGAGAGAGAAGGGACGCTTGCCAGAGAGCGCACAGCGCGCACGGAGCACGAGGAAGAGAGGGGCAAAGAGAGACGATTATGTTGAAGGCTGCAAAGGCATCAGCCCTACATCTGGCACATCGCCCACACCAGCGATGCTTTCCTTAAGTCGTTCTTTTTCCCCTCGTGCTCCGTGCGCGCTGTGCGCTCTGTGGCTACCGTCCTTTTCTCTCGTCCCTCTCTATGTCTCTGTGTCTCCTGTTCATGTCCCTACCTGGTCCCGGCGGTGGCGTAGGTCGCCTCGCGCGCCTGGACCTCTTCCTGGATAGAGTTCATCAGCCCGCCCGCGCGGATGATCTTCATCACCCCTTCCGGGAAGGGCGCAGCCTGATAGGTCAGCCCGGTCGTGTTGTTGTAGATCGTCCCGGCGGCGAGATCGATCCGCAGCACGTCGCCCGCTTCGGCGTGCTCGACCGCCTCCGGGCATTCGAGGATCGGCAGGCCGAGATTGATGCTGTTGCGGAAGAAGATCCGCGCGAAGGAGCTGGCGATCACGCAGCTCACCCCCGCCGCCTTGATCGCGATCGGCGCGTGCTCGCGCGACGAGCCACACCCGAAGTTCTTGCCGCCGACGATCACGTCGCCGACCTGGACCTCTTTGACGAAGTTCGCGTCGAGGTCTTCCAGGGCGTGCTTCGCCAGCTCCACCGGGTCCGACGTGTTCAGATAGCGCGCAGGGATCAGCACGTCCGTGTTGATGTCGTCCCCATAGCGCCAGGTACGCCCCTCGAATTGCATCGGTTGGTTCTCCTTTCAGTCGAACACAGTCGGCAGTCGGCGGTCGGCAGAAACGAGTGGGGCAGCGTGTTCGGCTTACCACCCACGCTATCCTTCTGCCGACCGCCGACTGCCAACCGCCGTCTCGTTCCCTACGCCGTCACCACCACTTTGCCCGCCACGTCCTTCGGATGGGTGATCACCCCGGTGACGGCGGTCGCCGCAGCCACGGCGGGATTCGCCAGAAAGCTCTTGCTGGTCGGGTGGCCCATGCGGCCCACGAAGTTGCGGTTGGAGGTGCTGAGGCACTTCTCGTCCGGCCCCAGGACGCCCATGAAACCGCCGAAGCAGGCACCGCAGGTGGGGGCGCTGATCGTCGCACCGGCTTCGAGGAAGATCTCGAACAGCCCCTCGTTCATCGCTTCGCGGTAGACGTTCTTCGAGCCGGGGACGATCAGCGTGTCGCACGCGACCTTGTTCCCCTTCAGGATACTGGCGACCGTCCGCAGATCGCTGAGGCGCGCGTTGGTGCAAGAGCCGATGAAGACCCGGTCCACCGTCTCGCCGGACATCTCGCCAACCGTCTTGACGTTCTCCGGTGCCCACGGCAGCGCGACCAGCGGCTCCAGGTTGGTGACATCGATTTTGAAGTGCTTGGCGTACTGCGCGTCGGCGTCGGAGACGACCGGGGTATACTCCTTCTTCGCACGCCCCTTCAGGTACGCCTCGGTCACGTCATCGTACGGGAAGATGCCGTTCTGCGCCCCGGCCTCGATCGCCATGTTCGACATCGTCAGGCGCTCTTCCATCGGCAGGGTCCGCAGGGCGTCGCCCGCGTACTCCATCGTCTGATTCAGCACGCCAGCGCCACCGAGCATCCCGATGATGTGGAGGATCAGATCCTTGCCCATGATGTACTGCGGGCGCACCCCGGTCAGCTCGAATTTGTAGGTCTCCGGCACCTGCATCCAGAGCCGCCCGGTCGCCAGCGCCGCCGCCAGATCGGTCGAGCCGACGCCGGTGGAGTAGCAGCCGGTCGCGCCGTAGGTGCAGGAGTGCGAGTCCGCGCCGATGATCAGCTCACCGGGCAGCACCCAACCCTCTTCCGGCAGGATGACGTGCTCGATCCCCGACCCCTCGGAGTAGTAGTGCTGCAACTGCTGCTCCTTGGCGAAGGAGCGCGAGATCATGATCTGCGCCGCCGAGGCGATGTCCTTCGAGGGGGCGTAATGTGAGAGCACCAGGAAGAACTTCTCCGGGTACGGCAACCGCGTCAGCCCGATATCCTTCAAGCGTTTGATGGAGATCGGCGCGGTGATGTCGTTTCCCATCATCAGGTCGATCTCGGTCTCGATCAGGTCGCCCGGCTTCACCGAATCCAGCCCGGCGTGCTTCGCCATAATCTTCTCGGTCATCGTCATGCCCATCGGATCACCTTCCCTATGCTGTTGACCGCCTGCACGGTGTCACTGATAGCGCTATTTTACAGGAGCCACAGAGACACAGAAGGGGGACGAGAGAAGGCACGAAATATCTTTCATTTTCGCTCCCCGTATCTCTGTGTCTCTGTGGCTCCTGTTCCGTCCCTTTTTCTACGCCCCCGCGCTCGCGGTCGCCTCGGCGCGCTGGGCGGCGGGGGACTTGGCGACGGCGGCGGCGCGATTGAGGGCGAAGAGGTAGGCCCGCACGCTCGCCTCCACGATGTCGGTCGCCACGCCGCGCCCCTGGAAGGTGCGGTCGCCCACCGCGATCGTCACCGCCACCGTCCCCTGCGCGTCGCCACCGGGTGTCACCGCCTCGATGTGGTAGGAGACGAGGGTGTTGGGGAGACGCATGAGATGGTTGACCGCCGCGAAGAGGGCGTCCACCTGCCCGTTCCCGGTGCCGCTCGCCTCGTACTCCTTGCCATCGATCTCCAGCACCACGGCGGCGTCGGCGCGACCCTGTCCCTCGGAGGCGCTGGCAGAACGCCAGGCGAGGAGGGTGAACGGCTCGGCCTCGGAGTGCTGCTGCTCCTCCTCGACCAGGGCCACGATGTCCGCATCGTCGATCCGCTTCTTGCGGTCGGTCAGGGCGATGAAGCGTGCGTAGAGGGCCTGCAACCGCTCCTGATCGACCTCGTAGCCGAGATCGTTGAGGCGCTGCCGAAAGCCCGCGCGTCCGGAGTGCTTGCCAAGCACCAACCCGTTCGCGGTCCAGCCGACCGACTGGGCGGTCATGATCTCGTAGGTGGTGCGATCCTTGATCACGCCGTCCTGGTGGATGCCGGACTCGTGCGCGAAGGCGTTGGCCCCGACGATCGCCTTGTTCGGTGCCACCGCGATCCCGGTGCTCCGCGCGGCGAGCGAGGAGACGGCCCCGATCCGCTCGCTGCGGATGCCGGTGGTGTAGCCGCCGTAGTTGTCGGCGCGCGTCCGCAGCGCCATCACCACCTCTTCGAGGGGGGTGTTCCCGGCGCGCTCGCCGATCCCATTGATCGTCACCTCGATCTGCCGCGCCCCGGCCTCGATCGCGGCGATCGTGTTCGCGGTCGCCATGCCGAGGTCGTCGTGGTTGTGCGCGCTCAGGACGATCTGGTCGGCGTTCGGCACCCGCTCGGCGAGGTAGGCGCGTACGGTGCCGAACATCCGCGCGCACTCGTGCGGCAGGGTGTAGCCGACCGTATCCGGGAGGTTGATCGTCGTCGCGCCCGCGCGCACGGCGGCCTCGACCGCACGGCAGAGGTAGTCGAGGTCGGTGCGGGTGGCGTCCATCGCCGACCACTCGACATTCGGGACCGCGTTCCGGGCGTAGCGGACCATCTGATCGATCCGCTCCAACGCCTGCTCGCGCGAGAGGCGCACCTGATGCTGGAGGTGGATATCCGAGGTGGAGAAGAAGACGTGCAGCATCGGGTCCGCCGCCGGGCGGAGCGCCTCGGTCGCGGCGTCGATGTCGGCTTTGACGCAGCGGGCCAGCGCCGCGATCGTCACGTCGCGGCAGGTCTGGGCGATCTGACGCACCGCATCGAGATCGCCGGGGGAGGCGATCGGGAACCCGGCCTCGATCACATCCACGCCGAGATCGGACAGCGCGGTCGCGACCTCCAACTTCTCATCGAGCGACATCGTCGCGCCCGGCGACTGCTCGCCATCGCGCAGGGTCGTATCGAAGATGCGGATCCGTTGCGCCGTAATGGCAGGCTCCATGACTCCTCCAGGGTGAGTCGGCAGTCGGCAGTCGGCAGTGATGACACAGTGCCGCTACTTGGCGACGCCTACGTGCAGTACCACTGTTCGCTGCTGACTACCGCCTACCGACTCCTCTCTGCCGACTGCCGACTCGTTACTCCGTGTCGCCCTTCTTGATGAACGACATCATGCCGCGCAGTTGCTCACCGACCTGCTCGATCTGATGATCGGTGTGTTCGGCGCGCATCGCCTTGAAGTTGGCCTGGCCGTTAACGCGATTCTCGTCCATCCACTTATTCGCGAAAACCCCCTCGCGGATGTCGGAGAGAATCTTCCGCATCGAATCCTTGACGTGCTCGTCGACCACGCGCGGGCCGCTGGTGTAGTCGCCGAACTCGGCGGTGTTGGAGACGGAGTAGCGCATGTACTTCAGGCCACCCTCGTACATGAGGTCCACGATCAGCTTCATCTCGTGGAGGCACTCGAAGTAGGCCATCTCCGGCTGATAGCCGGCCTCGACCAGCGTCTCGAAGCCCGCCTGGATCAGCGCGCTGACGCCGCCGCAGAGGACCGCCTGCTCGCCGAAGAGGTCGGTCTCGGTCTCCTCCGCGAAGCTCGTCTCGATCACGCCCGCCTTGGTGCAGCCGATCGCCTTGCCATAAGCTAGCGCCACATCCTTGGCGTGGCCGGTGGCGTCGCGCTGGATCGCCAGCAGACCCGGCACGCCCACGCCCTCCTGATACAGCTCGCGGACCCGGTGGCCGGGGCTCTTCGGGGCGATCATCGTCACGTCCACGCCCTCGGGCGGTGAGATGAAGCCGTAGTGGATGTTGAAGCCGTGCGCAAACATCAGCATGTCGCCGGGCTTCAGGTTCGGCTTGATCGACTCCTCGTAGACGGTGCTCTGCAGCTCGTCCGGCACGACGACCATGATGACGTCCGCCTCCGCCGACGCATCCGCCACATCGAGGACGCGCAGGCCACGAGCCTCCGCCTTCACGCGGCTCTTGCTCGTCGCGGCCAGCCCGACGCGCACATCGACGCCGCTCTCTTTGAGGTTCAGCGCGTGCGCGTGCCCCTGGCTCCCGTAGCCGATGACCGCGACTCTCTTGTCCTTCAGCGCCGCAAGGTCCGCATCGTTGTCGTAGTAGATCGTGACCGCCACGGTGTTTCCTCCATAGTGAGTCGGCGGTCGGCAGTCAGCAGTCGGCGGTTGGTTGCGACGGACACCACTTTAAGCCCGCCAATCACTTATCACACCCGGTAAGAATCTGCCGACTGCTGACTGCCGAGCGCCGACTATCTCCACACATCTCACAGATTCGCATACTCGCACGGATATGGGTACGGGATGATCAGCGGCGGCGCGGCGACGCGCGCATCGCCCGCCAGTTCCCGCACGATCGGCGCAGCGGACGCCGCGAATAGCCGCAGGCGGAGCCGTGCCATCTTCGGCGTCGGCACGGCGATTATCTTCTCCCCTATCGGCCCTCCTCGCGCTACCATGATTCCCTCTCATCCACGCCCAACACGTTATCATACAAGCGAGGGGGGCGTTCGCTGAACGCCCCCGCCCGACGTGTTAGCTTTCTCCGGCCCCGCGTGCGACCGCTACGCGCCCGGTACGGGCGATCTCTTTGATCCCGTACGGGCGCAGCATATCCAGCAAGCTATCGATCCGCGCGACGGTGCCGACCGCCTCGATGACCAGCGCGCGAGGGGCGACATCGGCGATCCGCGCGCCGAACAGTTCGACGATCTCGCGGATCTGGGGGCGCGTATCCTCGGAAGCGGCCACCTTGAAGAGCGCCAGCTCGCGGGAGATCAGGCGCTCGTCGCTCAGGTCGGTGACCTTGCGGACCTCGATCAGCTTGTAGAGCTGCTTCACCGCCTGCTCGGTGTCCGCCTCGTCGCCGCGCAGCGCGATCGTCATGCGCGAGAGGCCCGGCTGCTCGCTGGCCCCGACGTTGAGGCTATCCACGTTGAAGCGCCGCCGCCGCAAGAGGCTCGACACCCGGTTCAGCACGCCCGGCTGATCGTCCACCAACACGCTCAACGTGCGCTCGCTGGTCCCGAGCGGGGAGAAGTCCGATAACATCGCCACGATACACTCCTCTGCGAGTCGTGAGTCGGCAGTCGGCAGTCGGCAGTTTCTCGGTGATAGCAGCAATTAGCCTGCCAGTTCGTTCATCACCGTCAGGCAGTTCTGCCGACTGCCGACTGCCGACTATTCCACCGCCGCCGGGTCTTCCTGGAACATCATCTGCGAGTTCGCGCCACCGGGCGGCACCATCGGGTAGACATTATCTTCGGGATTGATGCGGATCTCGACGAGCACCGGGCCATCGACCGCGCGGGCGCGCTGGATGGTCGCCCACACCTCCTCGGGCCGCTCGGCGCGCAGGCCGACGATGCCGTAGGCGTCGGCCAGCTTGACGAAGTCGGGCGAGGTGATCGGTGTGTGCGCGTAGTTGCTGCCGTGGAAGAGCTGCTGCCACTGGCGCACCATACCAAGGTAGCCGTTGTTGAGAATCATCAGACGCACCGGCAGACGCTCGGCGGCGATCGTCGCCAGCTCCGGCAGCGACATCTGGACGCCGCCATCGCCGCAGATCGCCCAGACCTCCGACTCGGGCCGTCCGACCTGCGCGCCCATCGCGGCGGGGAGGCCGAAACCCATCGTCCCGGCCCCGCCGGAGCTGATCCAGCGGTCGGGTGCCTCGTAGGCACCCCATTGCGCGGCCCACATCTGATGCTGCCCCACATCGGAGGTGATGATCGCCTCGCCACCGGTCGCGGCGCGCAAGGCGGCGATCACCTTGAAGGGGGAGATGCCCGGCTCGTCGGCGGAGAAGTCCGGCGGCGGCGGCGCGACTCGCCAGCCCGCGATCCGCGCCAGCCACTCGCTGCGGTCGGCGGGGGCCACCGTCTCGACCAGCCGCGCCAGCACCCGCTTCGCGTCGCCGACGATCGGCACATCGACCTTGACGTTCTTGCCGATCTCCGCCGGATCGATGTCGATGTGAATCACCGTGGCGTTGGGGGCGAACATGTCGGTGCGTCCGGTGGCGCGGTCATCGAAGCGCGCGCCGACCGTGATCAGCAGATCGCACTCGTCGATCGCCCGATTGACGTGGCGGTGGCCGTGCATCCCCATGAAGCCGATCGCGTTCGGGTGGGAGTCGGGCAAGGTACCGAGGCCATGCAGCGTGAAGGCGACCGGGAGATCGGCCTTCTCCGCGAGTTGCCGCAACTCCTCCATCGCGCCGCTGATGGAGATGCCGTGCCCGGCCATGATCACCGGGCGCTGCGCCGCCGCGATCAGCTTGGCGGCGGTCTTGATCTGCCCCATGTTACCGTTCATCGTCGGGCGATAGCCGGGCATATCGATCGTCACCGGGCCGCTCGGCCTGGTCGGCGCGACGATCGTCGTCTTCGGCAGGTCGATCAGCACCGGGCCGGGTCGCCCGCTGCGCGCCAGATGGAACGCCTCGGCGACCACGCGCGGCAGATCCTCCACCCGCTCGACCTGATAGGAGTGCTTGGTGATCGGCAGAGTCACGCCGATGATGTCCACCTCCTGGAAGGCGTCCTTGCCGATCATCGGCAGGCCCACCTGCCCGACCAGCGCCACCAGCGGGACCGAGTCGAGCATCGCATCGGCGATGGCGGTGACGAAGTTCGTCGCGCCGGGGCCGCTCGTCGCCAGGCAGACGCCTACCTTCCCGGTCGCGCGAGCATAACCCTCGGCGGCGTGCGCGGCCCACTGCTCGTGGCGGGTGAGGATGTGACGCAGGCGCGGCTCGTAGCTCGGCAGGACATCGTAGAGGGGGATCACCGCGCCGCCCGGATAGCCGAAGATCGTATCCACCCCCTCGCGCAGCAGCGCGTCGCAGAGGGCGTGCGCGCCGATGTAGGGGCGACCATCGGGGGTGCCGGTGGCGGTGGCCGGGGCTATCTGCGCCGCCGAGGTTGCTGAGGCTGCCGTGGGGGGCAATGTGGCGGTACTCATACCGATCATTCTCCGTGCTGATGCATCCGATACGGGGTCAGGCAGTCGGGATTTCAGCGGGCCAGCCACCGCGCGGCGAGTGCGAGGACGATCTCGGCGACTCCGCAGCCGACGAGGGCGACCGTCGCGCGGACGATCAGCGCATCCCGCCGCTCGATCGCCCGGGCCGCGACCGCCGCCCGTCCGCCGTGGCCACCGATCCTGTACGCTCGCGCCGCCATCGTTCGCCTCCTTCGTACACAGCCATAGACAACAAAAAAGACCACCCGGTTCGGGAGGCCTCAGTCATACTCGCTTGTACTTTTGCGTTACCGTTTGCCTCCCAAGCAGTTATAGCCTCCCAATAAGGAGGAGGCTAATAAGTACGAGTACGAGCCCGACTGTCGGAAGGCTGAGTTGTCCGAGTCGGTGCGTCGTGCTCACGCTGCTTGGCTCCAAGGTGTAAAGACACGCTTCGGCAACTTCGATCATCCTAACAGGGCCGATCGTCCCTGTCAACCCATCCGAGGCCGCTATTTGTTCCGAATACACGATCTCGTGTCCGACGCTGGTGCGCGCGGCACGATTCGGCACCCCCCATACATCCATATAGCGCCATATCGCCCGCCACGCCGTTGTGCCAAACCAGGGTCAGGGCTGATCCGCGAGCGATGTCGCTCGCCTTCCCCGAACGCTCCGCACGCACGTCCTCACTGTCGACACCGCCCGCGTAGCAGATGTGGCCGATGTAATGGAGGGCGCAGGCGATGGACTTCACGCTGGCAGCGGAGCAACGCGCGTGGCGCGACCGGGCGCGCGACTTCGCGCAGGGGACGATCCGCCCCCAGGCGGCGGCGCTCGACCGCGCGGGGGAGTTCCCGGACGCGATCGTGGCGGAGATGGCGCGGCGTGGCTTCCTCGGCCTGACCCTGCCGCCCGAGTGGGGCGGTTCCGGCGGCGACACCATCGCCTACTGCCTTGTCCTCGAAGAGTTGGCCCGCGCCGACGCCGGGATCGCGATCACCGTCGAGGCGCACATCTCGCTCGGCTGCGCGCCGCTCGTCGCCTTCGGCACGCCGGAGCAACGGGCGCGCTTCCTCCCCGCGCTGGCGAGCGGCGCGCGCCTCTGGGCCTTCGGGCTGACCGAGGCGGGGGCCGGGACCGATGCGGGCGGCACCGCCACCGTCGCGACCCTCGACGATCGCGGCTGGACGATCGACGGCGCGAAGCGCTACATCACCAACGGCGGCACGCCGCGCACCGCCGGGGTGACCGTGCTGGCGCGCACCGGCACCCGCCCCGATGGCAGGCCGGAGTTGAGCACGCTCCTCGTGCCGCAGGAGACCCCCGGCTACACGCGCGGCCCCGCCCACGAGACCCTCGGCTGGCGCACCGCGAACCAGGTGCCGCTCCACTTCGCCGCCTGCCGCGTGCCCGCCGATCACCTCCTCGGGCCGCGCGGCGCGGGGTTGCGCCAGTTCTTGCAGATCCTCGATGGGGGGCGGATCGCGGTCGGGGCGCTGGCGGTCGGGCTGGCGCAGGCGTGTCTCGACGAAGCGCTGGACCACGCGCGCCATCGCCACCAGTTCGGGCGCGCGATCGGGGGGTTCCAGGCGATCCAGCTGAAGCTGGCCGACATGGCGACCGAGATCGAGTCGGCGCGCGGCCTGGTCTTGCGCGCGGCCTGGCTGAAGGATCGAGGGGAGCCGTTCGGGCGCGAGGCGAGCATGGCGAAGGTTTTTGCCTCCGAGGCCGCGAAGCGCGCCGCCGACAACGCCGCACAGATCCTCGGTGGTGCCGGTTTCCTGGCCGCGAGCGCGGTCGCGCGCTACTGGCGTCAGGTCAAGATCAACGAGATCGGCGAGGGGACGAGCGAGATCAATCGTCAGATTATCGCGCGCGGCCTCCTCGCCGACGCGGACGCGCTCCTCGCGGGGATCGGCACCGACCACACGATCGAAGCGTCGGATGAAGCGGCACAGACACCCGGCTGATGGCGGGCGAGAGGCATCTTATGACGACTGGCGATGCTACAATCACCACAATCAGCGGTGAGCACACGCAACACTGTCGCGCCACGAGGGAGGAAGCCATGACCACCCAACAGACGATCGCCCTCGGCCCACAGTTCGCGATCCTCACCGACGACACGGAGAAGTCGATCGTGGGTAGTTCGCTGCATCAGGGCGCGATCATGGTCCTCCACGACAGCCTCGACGCCTGCGGCAGGGGGCGCGGCCTCCCCTGGTTCGTCGGCAACCAGATCAGGATGCTGATCCCACGCAGCGGTGGCCGACTCCTGACCCTCTCCCCCGACCTCCTGATCCACTCGACCCTCGGCAGCGGCTCGCGCGATTCGATCATCGTCGCGGCAGACGGCCCCCCGGTGCTGGTGATCGAGATCGCCAGCCCCTCCACCGCCCGCCCACGCGACCTCGCCGAGGGAACGCCGCGCGGCAAACCGGCGGCCTACGCCGCGCTCGGCATCGCCGAATACCTCGTCTTCGACCCGGTCGGAGACTCCGTCCCCACGGGGCTCTGGGCGCGCAAACTCGGCCCAGACGGCTATTTGCCGTGGGAACCGGAGGCCGACGGGCGCTGGCACAGCGCGCTCGGCATCTCTTTCGTCCCGGATGACGTCTTCCTGCGCGTCCACGATCAGGACGGTCAACTCGTCCTCACCGGCCCGGAGTTGCGCGAGCGCAACCGCCGATTAGCCGAGCTCGTGGACGAGCGACAACGACAGGTCGTGGCGTTGGAGGCGGAGTTGCGGCGGCTGCGCGGCATGTAGCCTTACCCGAGATGGTGCAACAATCGATTACCAGCGCTCCCAACGCAACACCGTATCCAGCGAATTGCGGGCCGCAGGTTTGAAGGTTGTGCCGATGGTGTAGGCGACAGGAACCAGACCCGCCTGCGTAACCTGATCGTAGGGGATATCCAGAATCTCCGCCGCCTCATGCTCGTACAGCAGATGCATCCCGGTGAGCGTCGTGCCGAGCCCGAATGAGCGCGCCGCCAGCATGAAGCTCCACACCGCTGGAAAGATTCCACCCCACGCGGTCACTTGCTGCAACCAGGGTTGGGCTTCCACACGTCCGGGGAGGGTGGGGATCACCAGCACCGGCACCTCGTGCATGTGCTCGGTGAGGTAGCGCGAAGACTCCATCATCCGATCGAACGCGGACACTTTCTCCGATCCCCGCTCGCTGGCGCGCCGCCGATCTTCCGCTACCCCCTCGCTCGTGTCGTTCGCTGCGCGACGATACAGATCCGCCAGGGCGACGCGGCGCGCTGCATCGGTGACGACGACGAACTGCCATCCCTGGCTCCCACCCGGTGTCGGCGCTTGCACGGCAAGCTCGAAGCAGGCCCGCAGCACTTCCGGCTCTACCGGGCGGTTGAGATCGAGCCGCTTCCGCACCGCGCGCGTTGTCGACAGGATTTCCTCGAACGATAGATCGAGTTTCATCATCATCGCCCCCGTTTTTCAACAGCCGTCCTTTATCGCGCAACCGTTGCTTTTACAATAGTTCCGCGCGTTACAATGAGCAATAAGCAAGGGATACGCTTTGTCGGATAAGCGGCAGATAGGTGCGATTGTTCAGAAACAGCCAGTCGGATCACCGGCACTCGTCCGAAGGAAGGTACAACGATGACGACACCAACGAAGCGGCCCGATCGGCGTGTGGCGCGCACCCGGCAGGCGATCCAGGAGGCCTTTCGCACGGTTGCGGACGAAAAGGGGTTCGCGGCGATGAGCGTGCAGGATATCGCCGCGCGCGCCAACGTCAACCGTGGCACCTTCTACGCGCACTACACCGATAAATATGCCCTCTATGACACGATCGTTCGCGAGGAATTTCGCCAGCTCCTCGCGGACGATCTGCCACCGGTCGCACAATGGGAGCGCGAGACGCTGCGCCGGTTGATCCGCGCCATCCTCGTCTTCGTGGAGCACCGTCACCGCAACTGCCACCTCACGGAGACACTCGCGCCACTCACCGAGCGCGCCACGCGCGGCGAACTCGCCGCGCTCCTCACCGCCTGGCTCCAGCAGCGCCAGCGGCAGGGGGTGCACTGGCGCGCGCCACGGGACACGATCGTGCAGGTCATCGTGGGGGGTATTTTCGGCGCTGCAACACAGTGGAGCAGCCAGGAGACAACGACGATCTCGGCGGATCAGAAGGCCGCCGACATCCTCCAGGTTCTCGCGGATGGCCTCGGAGGGCTCATTCCGGGAGCGTTATCGGATGGGTGACACCCTTGCGGCGTTCTGTGTGACTGACTGACGGCGCATTCATCAGAAACGTCCGCGCCACAAACACGTTACCTCCTATGCTAGCGGGCGCGGTATCATCGCCGCAGCGGAGGTGCGAACGGTGCGGATCCTGATCACCGGCGGGACCGGCTTCCTCGGGCGGCGCGTGGCGGCGCTCGCGCTCGCGCGCGGCCACCGTGTGCGGCTGCTCGGGCGCGACTTCGGCGCGGTCGGCGGGCTGCTGACTGCGGGTGCCGAAGCGTGCCGGGCCGAGCTGCGCGATCCGGCGGCGATCCGCCGCGCCTGCGCCGGGACCGACGCGGTGATCCACGCCGGGGCGCTCTCCGCGCCGTGGGGACCGCGCGCCGATTTCTTCGCGGTCAACGTCGGCGGCACGGCGGCGGTCATCGCGGGGTGCCGGGCGGCGGGGGTGGCGCGGCTCGTCTACGTCTCCTCGCCCAGCGTCACCTTCACCGGCCGCGACGTGCATGACGAGACGGAGGCCGCGCCCTACCCGCGCCGCTTCGCCTCGGTCTACTCGCTGACCAAGAAGCTCGGCGAAGACCACGTCAACGCCGCCGCGCGCGACGGACTCGCGGCGGTCATCGTGCGCCCCAAGGCGATCTTCGGCCCCGGCGATGGGGCGCTCCTGCCGCGCCTGCTCGACGCGGCGCGGCGCGGTCGGCTGATCCGCATCGGCAACGGCCAGAATCGCGTCGATCTGACCTACGTGGACAACGTCGCCCACGTGATTCTGCTGGCGCTCGACGCCCCCGACGTCATCGGGCGTACCTATACGATCACCAACGACGCCCACCCGCGCCTCTGGAACGTGATCGGCGACGTGCTGCGCGACCTGGGCTTGCCGGACACGCCGCGCCCGGTCCCCCTCCCCGCCGCGCTCGCCGTCGCCGGGATGATGGAGGCGCGCGCACGACTGACCGGGCGGGAGCCGTTGCTGACCCGCTATAGCGCCGCGATCCTGGCCCGCACGCAGACCTACGACATCGCCGCCACCCGCCGTGACCTCGGCTACACCCCCGTCGTTTCACTCGAAGACGGCATCGCTTGCACCCTCACCGCCCTTAAGAACACTTCACCAACCACCACCGGAGCCTGAAATGGTAGCGCCCGCCCCCTCACGACTCACGACTCACGACTCACGACTCGTCTGCCACATCCTCGACACCGGCTACTGCGTCGCGGACGAGGCAACGATCCTGCGCGGCGCGGCGCATCGGAAGATCGCGTGCCACGCGCCGGTCGCACTGCTCGGCCACCCGGCGCACGGCTGGATCCTGTTCGACACCGGCTACGCGCCGCGCATCCTCGACGCCACGCGCGGCTGGCCCTTTCGCCTCTACCCGATGATGACGCCATTGCGGCTCGGCACGCGCGGCGCGGTCGCGGACCAGCTCGGCGCGCTTGGGATCGCGCCGGGGGACATCCGGCGGATCGTCGTCTCGCACTTCCACGCGGACCACATCGCCGGGCTGCGCGACTTCCCGCGCGCCCGCTTCATCGCCAGTCGCGCCGCCTGGGCGGATGCCTCCGCACGCCGAGGATTCCGCGCCCTCTTGCGCGGCGTGATCCCGGCGCTGATCCCGGGCGACTTCGCGGCGCGCGCGGACCTGCTCGGCCCCTTCACCGGTCCGCCCCTCCCCGCGCTCGGCCCCACCCACGATCTCTTCGGCGATGGCTCGGCGACCCTGGTGGCGCTGCCGGGGCACGCGCGCGGACAGCTCGGGCTGCTGGCACGGACGGAACGCGGGCCGTTGCTGCTGGCGGCAGACGGCTGCTGGCTCAGCCGCTCCTACCGCGAGCACCGCCCGCCCGCCGTTCTGGCTGGGCTGATCGCCGACGACACGCGCGCGGTGACGACCACGATCGCGCGCCTGCACGCCTTCGCCGCCGCCCGCCCCGATGTGGCGATCCTGCCCACCCATTGCCCCGAGGCGTTGGGGCGCGAGTTGCGGCGCGAGGCGGCGTGGCTCCGCGCAAGCGAGGCGGCGCGATGAATCGGACCGCGCTGATCGTCGCCCACTTTCTGCGCGCGCACTGGCGCTGGCGCACGCTGCGCGGCCCGCGCCTCGCCCGCTACCGCGAGCGCCATGCGCGCGCGATCGTCGCCTTCGCCCACGCGCGCAGCCCCTTCTACGTGGCGCACTGGCGCGACCACGACCTCGCGGACTGGCAGGGCCTGCCACCGGTCGACAAGGCGCTGATGATGGCCCACTTCGACGATTTCAACACGCGCGGGATCGGGCGGCTGGCGGCGGAGGGCGTGGCGCTCGCCGCCGAGCGCAGTCGCGACTTCAGCCCGACGATCGGCGCGCTGACGGTCGGACTTTCTTCCGGCACGTCCGGGCATCGCGGATTGTTCCTCGTCGGGCCCTGGGAATCGGCGGCGTGGGCGGGGACGATCCTGGCGCGCACGCTGACGCCGCGCCCCGGACCCACGCGCGTCGCCTTCTTCCTCCGCGCCAATAGCAATCTCTACGAAGGGCTCGGCGGCAGGCTCGTCCGCTTCCGCTTCTTCGACCTGATGGCCCCGCTGGCGGAGTCGATCGCGGCGCTGGACGAGTTCGCGCCGCACTTCCTCGTCGGCCCACCCTCCCTGCTCGGCCTGCTGGCCGACGCGTGCGAGGCGGGGCGACTACACGTTCGCCCGGAACGCTTGCTGGCGGTGGCGGAGACACTGGAGCCGCAGGATCGCGCGCGGCTGGCCGATGTCTTCACAGCCCCGGTCGGGCAGGTCTATCAGTGTACCGAGGGGTTGCTGGCGATCAGTTGCGCGCACGGGTCGCTCCACGTCCAGGAAGATCTGGTGGCGTTGCAATACGAGCCGTTGCCGGGCGATGCCGGGCGCGTGACGCCGCTCGTCACCGACCTCTGGCGGCGGACGCAACCGATGATCCGCTACCGCCTCAACGACGTGTTGCGGCTCGACCCGACCCCCTGCGCGTGCGGCTCCCCTTTCCAGGTCATCGCCGCCGTGGAGGGGCGGCGCGACGACCTCTGCCACTTCCTGGACCCCGACGGCACGCCGCGCCCCTTCTTCCCCGACACGATCCGCCGCGCGATCCTCCTCGCCGACGCCCCGATCGCCGATTACCGCGCGACCCAGGAATGCCCCGGACAGCTCCACGTCGCGCTCGTGCTGCCCTCCGAGACCCCGTTCGCCCCGGTCGCCGCTGCCGTCCGCGCGAGCATGATCGACACGGTGACCGGCTACGGCTGCCAGCCGCCCGACCTGACGATAGGGGAGGGCATCGCCCCAGAAGAGGCGGGCACCAAGCGGCGTCGCGTGCGGCGATTGCCGTAACGCCTCCCGCTTGCGGCGAGTTGGGAAGAGCAATGCTCGCGGCGCACACCCGCATGAAGAGGAGGGCGCGATGTCGCCAGCCAGGACAACACCCCTTGCGCTCGTCGTGAGCACAGCGTATGGCATCACGTTCACCGGTGGCTACGCTTCGGCGATCGCCTTCATGTTCGTGGGACTGCTCGGTGGTTACGCCCTGCGCGCGTGGTGGGCGGTGCCACTCCTCGCCTGCGGGATGCTCCTCGGCAACGTCGCGCGACTCGCCATCCAGGTCAGCCAGTCGAGCACAGCGCTCGGAGCCGACGCCGAGACGCTGCGCCTGCTCGGCGAGATAGGCTTCGGGTTGCTGCTCGCCTACGTGCCACTCACCCTCATCCTCAGCCCGCCGGTCGCGCTCGGCGGATGGCTGGCGCGGCGTCGCCCGCGACGAGCGTTGCGCGACTGGGCGCGCTGACCGGCAGCGTCGCCACAGGCAATCGGACAGCGCACTTGCCCGTTCCGAAGGGCGGTAGTATGGTGCCACTATCGCCAGTTGCCCCGATCGGGGATGGGCCAGACGAGAGGCGAGCGACGCCAGCGACCCAGCGAGCGCGGCACACCGCAACGGTGGCGCGATCCGGCGGCTGAGCAGCCACAGAAGGAGCACGCACCGATGGCCGAACACCTCGACTGGTATGCGGAGATGCGCGCCACGAGCCCCGTCGCTCCCGCCGATCGGCCCGGACTCTACGATGTCTTCGGCTACCCGGAGGTCCGCACCGCCCTCTCCGACCACGCCATTTATTCCTCCGCCCGCGCGATGGGCGGCGCGAGCCCCATCGGCGACAGCCTGATCGCCACCGATCCGCCGCGCCACCGCCAGTTGCGGAGCATCGTCGACCGGGCGTTCACGCCGCGCGCGGTGCAGGCGCTCGGGCCACGGATCGCGCAGCTCGCCGACGAACTCCTGGACCAGTTCAGCGGTCCCGAACTCGACTTCGTGGAGAAGTTCGCGATCCCCCTGCCGGTGCTGGTGATCGCGGAACTCCTCGGCGTGCCCGCAAGCGACCGCGCCGACTTCAAGCGCTGGTCCGACGCGGTCCTGACCGGCAACATGGCCGGGATGCGCGAGATGACGGGCTATTTCCAGGGCTTGATCACCGCGCGCCGCGACGCCGGGACCGTCGAGGGCGATCTGCTCGGCACGCTCCTCGCCGCCGAAGGGGACGAGCAACGGCTGAACGAGCGGGAATTGCTCGGCTTCTGCGTGCTGCTGCTCGTCGCCGGGAACGAGACGACCACCAACCTGATCGGCAATACGGTGCAGGTGCTTTCTGAGCAACCAGAGCTGCGTGCGCGCCTCGTCGCGGATCCGGCCCTCTGGCCGAGCGCGATCGAGGAGTCGTTGCGTTTCCGCTCCCCGGTGCAGTGCATCTTCCGCGCGACCGTCGCCGACACTCAACTCGGCGGGCAGGACCTCCCCGCCGGGAGTTATCTGCGCGTCTGGATCGGCTCGGCGAACCGGGACGAGGCGATCTTCCCCGAGGCGGCAAGGTTCGATCCGACGCGCACCCCGAACCGGCACCTCGCGTTCGGCGTCGGCATCCACTTCTGCCTCGGCGCGCCGCTGGCCCGCCTGGAGGCGCAGATCGCGCTGACCGCCCTCTACCGGCGCTTCCCCGACCTGCGCGCGATCCCCGGCAGGCAGGTCGATTACCTCCCCAACCTCGTCGTCCACGGCCCCACTACCCTGCCGGTCACCTGGTGAGGGGCCGAAGCACGCTCCGCTTCCGCTCCCTGCATCACGCTCGACGGCCCGGCGCGCGAGCAACGCGAGCAGGATACTGGCGATGACGGGGCCGACGGGCGGAACCCGTCGGCCCTCCCCCATGCAGCGAGCGCGACGCCTCTTCTTCCTGGTGCGGGAAACGTTTGTGGCCCATACAACGTATCCAGGGGGGATAGCTTCACGGAATCCTGCCGATCATCTACGCGATGGCGTTGAGCCGCACAAGTGCGCGAGACGACCAGTAGCACAACGACGCAGGCGGATTTCGTATTCGTTGAAGCGCACCGAGAATCTGGCAGTGGTGACGCGATGACGTATGGTTCGCGAAGGAATGAATCGGCGATGCTCCCGGTACGCCTGGCCGGCCTCGGCAGCTACCTCCCCGCCCGCCGCGTCACGAATGCGGAACTCGAAGACCGCCTCGGCATCGCGCCGGGCTGGATCGCGCGCGCGACCGGCGTGGAGGAGCGCCGCTACGCGGGGGACGAATCGGCCTCGACGATGGGCGCGGCGGCGGCGCACGATGCGCTGGCGGTGGCGGGGCTCGGGCCGGACGATCTCGACGCGATCGTAGGGGCCGCCGCCGCGCCGCAGCAGGCGATCCCCTGCACCGCCGTCTTCATCGCGCGCGAGCTGGGGCTGGCCGATGGCCGCGCCGCCTGCTTTGATCTCAACGCCACCTGCCTCAGCTTCCCCTTCGCCCTCCACGCGGTCGCCGCGCTGATCGCCGCCGGGGTTTACCGGACGGTGCTGATCGTCAGCAGCGAACTCGCCTCACGCACCCTCAACCCTGACGAGCGCGAGAGCGCCGTCCTCTTCGGTGACGCCGCCGCCGCCGCGATCGTGACGCGCGCGGAGCCGGGGGAGGCGAGCGCGCTCTGGGGGGCGCGCTTCGTGACCCATCCGAGCGGCGCGGAGCATACGGTGGTGCGCGGCGGCGGCACGCTGCACCACCCCAACGACCCGGCCACCACGCCGGAGGACAATTTCTTCCACATGGATGGGCCGCGCATTTACCGTCACGGCGCGCGCCTGATCGGCCCCTTCCTCGACAGCTTCCTCGCCGACCTCGGCTGGTGCCGCGCCGACCTCGCGGCGATTGTCCCGCACCAGGCGAGTCGCCACGCGCTCGATCTCTTGACCGAGCGCCTTGGCTTCACCCCGGCCCAGGTCGTCAGCAACATCGCGCGGCGCGGCAACTGCGTGGCCGCCTCCCTGCCGCTCGCCCTCGCCGAGGCGGTCGCCGCAGGCCGCATCCGGCGCGGCGACCGTGTCCTCCTCGGCGGCAGCGGCGCGGGATTAACGCTGGGAGCGGTGGGGCTGACGTACTGACGAGTCGGCAGTCGGCAGTCGGCAGAAAGGGGACGTGAGGATGATCTGGCGCTTGCATTTGCTATCGCCTCCTCTGCCGACTGCCGACTGCCGACTGCCGACTGCTATCGCCGTCATCACCGGTGCGGGCTCCGGCATCGGGCGCGGGATCGCGCTGGCTCTGGCGCGACGCGGGACAGCGGTGGCGCTGGTGGGGCGGCGGGAGGGGGCGTTGGAGGAGGTGCGGGGGCGGTGCGCGGCGCTGGGGGCGCGGGCGGTCGCGCTGCCCGCCGATCTGGCGGACGAGGCGGCGCGCGAGGCGCTGCCGGGGCGGGTGCGCGCGGCGCTCGGGTCGCCCGCGCTGCTCGTCCACGCCGCCGGTGTCCTGGCGGGCGGGGAGTTGGGCGATCTGGCGGATGGCGCGATCGAGCGCGCGGTCGCGACGAACCTGATCGCGCCGCTCGCGCTGACACGCGCCATCCTCCCCGATCTCCGGGCGACGCGCGGCAGCGTCATCGTCGTCGCCAGCCTGCTGGCCGAGGTGCCGTTCCCCGCCGCGAGCGTCTACGGCGCGACGAAGGCCGGGATCGTGGCGGGCGCGGCGGCGCTCCGCCACGAGGTACGCGCGTGGGGCGGGCAGGTCATGGTCGCCTATCCGCCCGCCACCGTGACCGCGCTGACGCGCGGCATGGCGCGCGCGGCGGGCCTCCGGCGCTACCCGCTCGCCGACGCGGAAGTCATCGGCGAGCGGATCGTGGCGGCGCATCTAGCGGGGCGGCGGGAGTGGCGGGGGGGCACGGGCGACCGCGCGCTGGCGCTGGCCCATCGCCTCGCTCCTGGCCTCGTCTGGCGCGCGCTCTATGCGCAGCGGGCGCGCGTCCGACGGATGATGCTCGCCCCGGAGCATTCCGCCGTGATGGGCGAGCGGTCTGCGTCCGCTGCTGATATGGACAACGAACGATGATCGCGCCGCGCCATCTCTGCTCCCGGCTCGCGATCGGCCTCGCGACCCTCTACGCCCTCGACCGCGCCGTCAAGCTGCTGGCGCTCGGCGCGATGCTGCGCCGCCCCGCGCCACCCGCGCCCGCCGCATGGCCACGGGTCACGCTGCTGCACCCGATCACGGCGACGGTCGGCGGGCGCTCGCCGCTCGCCAAGAACCTCCGCGCCTGCGCCCGCCTCGATTATCCCGCGCCGCGCCGCCACCTCCTCCTCTGCGACGCGGGCGCGACGGCGACGCTCGCCACCTGCCGCGCCTTCCTGGCAGCGCACCCCGCAATCGACGCCACGCTCGTGACGGTGCCGAACGCGCACGGTCCGGTCGCCCCCAAGATCGTCAAGCTGCTGGCCGGACTCGCGCACATCGCCTCGCACCCGGAGGGGGACGACGCGGTCCTCTGCTTCATCGATGATGACATCGCCCCCCGCCCCGCCGCCCTGCGCGACCTCGTCGCGGCGCTCGGCGTGCCCGACAGCGCGGTCGGGGCGGCGTTCGGCCTCCCCTGCTACACCAACTGGCGCGGGCCGTGGTCGAGCCTGCTGAGCGAACTCAACAACGCCAACTTCCCCGGTGCGTCCGCCGCACTGGCCCGCATCGCCCCGCCGCCCCGGCTCACCGGCCACCTGGTCGCCTACCGGCAACGCCTCTTCGCGCGGGCGGGCGGGCTCGACGGCCTCGCGGACCAGATCGACGACGACTTCGCCTTCGCCCGCCGCCTCCGCGCGATCGGGGCCGCCATTGTCCAGACCCCGGTCGTCTACGATGTGGACAACGACCTCGCTTCCGGCCCGGTCTTCGCGCGGCAACTGCGCCGCTGGTTCGTCCTCCCCCGGCAGGCGATGGTCGGCGCGCTGAGCGGGCGTGAGGCGGCGTCCGGGATCGCCGTCAGCCTGGGCATGCTCCTGCCGCCGCTCGTCGCGATTCTCGCGGCGTTCGCCAGAAGTCGCGCCGCCACCACGGCCCTCGTAGCCTGCCTCGTCAGCTACACGCTGTCGGCCCAGGCCAACGAACGTCTGTTGCGGAACCCCTCGCCACGCCAGCGCGGACGCTTCTGGACAGGTCCGCTCGTCGCGCTGGTCCTCCCGGTCGGCACCCTCGCCGCCGCCCTCTTCGCGGGTGATGAGGTCGAATGGCGCGGGCAACGCCTCAGGATCGCACCCGGTGGGCGCTTCGAGCGCTTGCCGTGACATCGCTCAACCAGCTATCACGGACAATACGGATATGTCCCAGCCCGCTCGCTCTATGTTCGAGGCGCGCGCCTTCGCTCGACAGGCCGAGCGGACTGACACGGACTGCTATGGAGGGATTCGGCGCCGCATGAGCGAGACGCTTGCTGAACGGGGGGCGGTCAGCGCCAGGGGAGCGCGACGGTCCCGAGCCCAATTCCTCCCACGGCTCCACCTCGCGCTCGCGCTCCTCTGGATGGCGGAGCGCGGCTGGAAGTGGTGGCGCGTCCAACGCTTCTTGGTCCAGCCCCCTCCCCGGCCTGTGCGCGACCCCGCACAAGAACTGGTCAGCATCATCCAGCCGATCCTCAGCGGCGACCCCACTCTCACCGAAAGCCTCGCGGCGACGCTGCGCGCCCGCAGCGCCTACCCGCGCGAATGGCTCTGGCTGGTCGATGACGACGATGCCGAGGGCTTGCGCATCTGTCGCGCGCTGATCGCCGACCACCCCGCGCGCGACATCCGCCTCCTGGTCTTGCCACCTCCGCAGCCCGAGGACCGCCGCAACCCGAAGACGATCAAGCTGATCGTCGCCGCCACTGTCGCGCGCGGCACGATCCTCTGCATCCTGGACGACGACACGCGCCTCCCGGATGGCGGGCTCGAAGCCCTCCTCCCCGCGCTCGACGCGCCGGGGGTCGGGCTGGCCTATGGGCTGCCGTATTATGTCAGCTTCACCGATCGCTGGTCGGCGCTGGTCGCGGCGTTCGTCAACAGCCACAGCCTGCTGACCTACCTCCCGCCGCTGGCGCTGACCGTACCGTTCACGATCAACGGCATGTGCTACGCAACCCGACGGGAGACGTTGGCAAGGGTGGGCGGATTCGCGGGACTGGAGGGGACGCTGGCGGATGACTTCGCGGTCGCGCAGCGCTTCCGCGCCGCCGGGTACGGGCTGGCGCAGACGCCGCTCCGCCACGCCATCAGCACCCGGATCGCCGGGCCGCGCCACTACGCCGCGATCATCGCCCGCTGGTTCGTCTTCCCGCGCGAGTCGATCCTGCGCCATGTCGCCCCGCGCGATCGCGCGCTCGTCATCGCGCTCGTCATCGCCCCGACCCTGCTGCCGCTGGCGAACCTGCTCCTGACCATCGCGCGCCCCACGCGCCGCGCGGTCGCCCTGCTCGCGGCGGGGCACGCGGTCGGCTACGCCGTCTTCGCCCACAACGACCGCACCTACCTCGGCGGGTCCACGCCGCCCCGCTGGCACCCGCTCGTCCCGATCATCGCCACGATCCTGCCGGTGCAGGTCGGCGCGGCCTTCCTCCTGCCGCAGCGGATCGAGTGGCGCGGCCACATCATGCAGGTGGAGCATGGCGGCGGCTTCCGTATCGTGCGGCGACGCCAGTGATAGCCGGAGTACCACCTTCGCTACTGGACGGAGGTCAAGCCGAAGTGATGGGCGGCCAGTAGCGCCATTTCCTCGATGGATTTGGTCCCGTCCACCTCGAAGACGGTCAGGCCGAGCGTACGAGCCTGCTGCTGCACATTTGCGGCGAGCTGCAAGTCAAGGTCGATCAGATTGCGATAGGCCCGCGCCGGATCGCTTGTCTGATTTGCAGGCGCACCGCCGCGCGTCGGCTGTGTGGCGCGCTTAAACGCCTCGGTCGGCACTAACCACAGCGCTTGTTGCGGATGGAGTAAGCAGGGTGCAACGGATAGGGGGAGAAGCCCCGGACCTTCCGCCAGGATGGGAGCTGTGCCGGGAATCTCGAGAAGATCATCGATCACCATCTCGAATCGCTCCATCCATGCCGCTTCGGTCGCTTGCACCATTTGCGTCACGGGGCGATGGACCCATCTATGATCCATGCTCATCGCCGCATACGCACCCAGGGTAGGATGTCGTTCTGGAAGGCTTCGCGCCGAATGTTGTTGCTCGTGCCTATCATAGTGGTAGTAGTGCAAGTCGTATTCTTCAACTAAACGAGGCGTGGTCATAAATCGGGAGGCCACGCAGCGGCTTGACCGCTGGTGGCCCCGCCCCGCATCATCCCCGTTGCTGAATCGTGGATGGTGTGGGGGTGTAACGAATGATAGGCGAGGCCTCGCTGC
>JAABUN010002617.1_pt1 | contig 31054 bp, 25 predicted proteins | sample 5559311 | NCBI WGS metagenome assembly JAABUN01 (sample SAMN10711877, study PRJNA513370) | rock metagenome | isolation source: Antarctica rocks | place: Antarctica: Victoria Land, Siegfried Peak sud | reverse complement strand
GTCCCGGGCGAGGCGCACCGCCTCGGCGCGGAACTCCGGCGGGTAAGGTCGATGGGTACGCGGCATCGGGACACCTCCTGGGTTATACAACCCCATTCTCAGATGTCCACTGCAACGGCTCTCCCGCACATTCGATGCTTAAGGTTTTGCCAGAGGGATCTCGACGCGAATGATCGACTGACGCTCGTCAGATGGTAGCGACGGTCACCGTTTTCGGGCCGTCCGCGCACGCTTTTCGTATCGCTCAACGATTAAGCATCGAATATGCGGGAGAGCCACTGCAACGGGTCAATCCCAGAAGGCGACCACCCCCGATGTCGCGGCGGGCAAGATCGTCGGCTTCGACAAGGTCCGCAAGGGCGAGTCGGAGACGTTGGATGGGATCGTCGCCAAAGACCCGCAGACGGTCGTCTTCACCCTCGCCACCGGCGTCCCGTTCTTCCCCTTTGTGGCGGCCTCCTACGGCACCGCAACCCTCAAGAAGGACAATGTGATCAGTGGCGGCGATGAGTGGTGGCGCAAGCCGGTCACTTCGGGGATCTTCAAGGTTACGGAGTACACCCCAGGCGATCAGGCGTCGATGACGCTGGAACGGAACGAGTTCTGGTGGCGCGAGCCGGCTAAGCTGACCAAGTTCACGATGAAGCTCGTCGCCGACGCGCAGACGCAACTGGTGCAGTACGACAACAACGAGATCGACGGGATCGCCTGTCAGCCCGCCGAGTTCGCGCAGGCGACCAAGCCGAATGGGCAGCGCAGCGCCGATCTGTACTGGGAGCAGGCGATCGCCACCTGGTATTTCGCCTTTTTCTGCGAGAAGGAGCCGTTCGACGATATGGCCGTGCGTCAGGCGTTCGCTAGCGCGGTCGATCTGAACGCTCTTTCGGTCGCCGCGCTGAACGGGATCTACCCGCCGCAGAAGCGGATGATCCCGGCCTTCTTCCCGGCTGGCGGCAATCAGCAGTTCCAGCCGACGTTCGATCCGGCCAAGGCGAAGCAGCTGATTGCCCAGTCGAAGTACGGCAGCATCGACAAGCTGCCGAAGATCACGATCCTCGTCTCCGAGGCCGGGGGCGCGACGGCGCTCGGCACCTGGGGCAAGGTGGCGACGGCGATCCAGCAGCAGTTGCAGCAGAATCTCGGCGCGAAGGTCGAAATCCTCCGCAAGGTCTACAGCACGGTCGCGGAACAGCAGGAGGAGATCCGCAAGATCGATGGTGGCGGGATCTTCCGCCTCAGTGTCGGCGCTTCGGTCGAGGATCCGTCGTACATCGACGGGCCGTTCCGCAGCACTTCCTCGGCGAACGCGGCGCGCTACAAGAATATGCAGGTCGATCAGTTGCTCGATCAGGCGGCGCTGGAAACCGACCAGACGAAGCGCTACGCCCTCTACGAGCAGATCGATAAGACTGTCATGGGCGAGGCGTATTTCCTCGCGCCGTTCCAGGGGACCTCGACCTGGTTCTTCAAGCCGAAGGTGCGCGGGATGAAGGTCGTTCAGGGCCGAATCTGGAATAGCCTGCATAAGATGTATGTCGCGAAGGCGTGAGTCGTGGGTCGTGAATCGTGAGAGAAGGACGAGCTGGTTGCACAGTCAGTGCGAGTAGCGAACCCTCTCACGACCCTCTCACGACCCACGACCCACGACTCACGACTGCGAACGGAGTGAGCCGTGTTCGGACTCGCGATTCGTCGCCTGCTGACCTTTATCCCGCTGCTGATCGGCGTGGCGTTTGTGACCTTCATCCTCAGTTTCTATGGTCCCGGTGATCCGGTGCGGCTGATCATGGGCGAGAACTGGGCGAGTGAAGAGGTCTATCAGAATCTGCGGAAGCAGTATGGGCTCGATCGCCCGCTGCCGGTGCAGTTCGCCGACTATGTCTGGAAGGCGCTGCACGGCGATTTCGGGCGCTCCTACATTCAGCGGGTGCGCGTCGGGGAGATGATCGGCAACGCCCTGCCGGTCAGTATCCAACTCGTGCTGGTGGCGACGGTGGTCATCACCATCGTGGGGATCGGGCTCGGCATCATCTCGGCCCTCTGGCACTACCGCTGGCCGGACGTCCTGATCGGGCTGTTCGGCGTGATCACACACAGCATTCCTGCATTTGTGCTGGCGCCGATCGTCCTGGTGACGCTCGTCTTGAAGCTGCGGATCATGCAGACGCCGACCGGGTGGCACGGCGCGTTCAGTTATCAGACGCTGATCGCCGCGATGGTCCTCGGGGCGTATCCGCTGCTGGCGATTATCCGGCAGACGCGGACCAGCGTCTCGGAGATCCTCAGTCAGGATTATGTGCGTACCGCGCGGGCGAAAGGGCTGACCGAGCGGAGCATCCTGATCCGCCACGTCTTGCGGAATGCGCTCGCGCCCACACTGACGAGCCTGGGGCTGACGGCCGGCTATATGCTCGGCGGGTCGATCTTCGTCGAGAGCGCTTTTGCCATTCCGGGTCTCGGTCAACTTTTCTTCTCGGCGTTGAAGAACAACGATTACCCGGTGCTGACCGCCGCGACGATCGTCAGCGCCACCTGGATCATGCTCCTCAACTTGCTGGTCGATCTCACCTATGGCGTCCTCGACCCGCGCGTGCGCCAGTAACGAAGGCAGGAGCAGAGGACGGATGACCGCAAGATCTGTGACCCTCGCCCCGACCACCATGCGCTCCAAGCTGCGCTCGCCCAGCCGCGCCGCCCTGCGCCGCCTCGCCGCCAACCGGATGGCAATCGTCGGCGGTCTGATCGTGCTCTTCTTCATTTTCCTGGCGCTCTTCGGTCAGGTGTTGGCACCACAGGATGCGCTTTTGCAGGATCTCAACCGCGTCTCGGAGCCGCCGAGCGCGCAGAACTGGTTCGGTACAGACGAGCTAGGGCGTGACTTCTTTAGCCGGATCATGGCCGGCGCGCGCACCGCGCTCCTCGTCGCGGGCCTCGTGACCCTGATCTCAGCGACGCTCGGCACCGTGATCGGCCTAGTCAGCGCCTATGCGCGCGGCTGGGTCGATGCGGTCTGCATGCGGATCGCCGATGTCCTCCTCGCCTTCCCGCCGTTCCTGCTGGCGGCCTTCCTCAATGCCACGTTGCGCTCGCCGGTTGAGCGTCGCCTGACCGCCCTCGCCTCGGTGACGGGGATCGCGGCGCTTGGCAGCAAGGAAGTGATCGACTTCATCGTGGTTTTCGGGGGGCTGGCCGTCGTCGGGTGGTCGGGCTACGCGCGCCTGATCCGCAGTCAGGTCCTCTCGCTGCGCGAGCGTGAGTTCGTGGAGGCGGCGCGCTCGATCGGGGCACCCGCGCGCACGATCCTCTTTCGCCACATCCTACCGAACAGTTTCGCGCCGATCATCATCGCGGTCAGCGTGAACTTCGGCAATGCGATCCTCTCCGAATCGGCCCTCAGTTATCTCGGCGTCGGGGTGCAGCCGCCGACCCCGAGCTGGGGGCAGATGATTAATGCGAATCTCGACCAGTGGCGCTACTACCCGCATCTGATCCTGGTGCCCGGTGGAGTGCTCACCTTGCTTATCCTCGGGTTCAACTTCTTCGGCGACGGGGTCGCCGATGCGCTCAATCCTCGGCAGAACAAACGGTGAACGAGTGAATGAGTGGGCGAGTGAGCGAGTGGGCCAGAAGGGACGGGAACAGGAGACACGGAGACACGGAGGGGGCGGGGAGGAACAAATGGGGTAGCCCCCCGCCAATTCTGGTGGGAGGAGGACGAGTTGCGAGGCGGTAGCCTTCGCGGAATCTCCCGGCGCGACAAACGCCTTGCTCCCCCCAGAATTGGCGGGCCGGGGGCGCTCGCTCGCTCGCCCACTCGCACCACTGGCCCACTAACTACCGACTACTCACAGGAGGCGTTCTTGAAAAGCTATCGTTGCGCGATCATCGGGTTGACCAGCATCGCCAGTGCGCCGATCACCCCGAGCCTCAGCGGCGGGCGGCACGCCCTGCCGTATTCGCACGCCTCGGCCCTGTCGCTGATCCCGAATGCCTCTGTCGTCGCCGTCTGCGACATCGTGCCGGAGGCGAACGCGCGGTTCGTGGAGCAGTGGAGCGCGACTTGGCCCGATGTCAAGACTTACACCGATTATCGCGAACTGTTGGCGCATGAGGAGATCGATATCCTCAGCGTCTGCACCCCCGATGATAAGCACGCCGCTATCGTGATCGCGGCGGCGGAGCGCGGAATCCCGGCAATCCTCTGCGAGAAGCCGCTGGCGACGACCCTCGAAGACGCCGACCGGATGATCGCCACGATCGAGCAGCACGGCACGGTTGTCGCGGTCGAGCATACGCGCCGCTGGGACCCGTTCTTCCACCGCGCCAAAGAGTTGATCGACGCCGGTGTGATCGGCGAAGTGCGGACGATCGTCGGGACAGTCCACGGCGAGCGGGCGATGCTCTTCCGCAACGGCACGCACGTCGTGGACCTGATGTGCTACTACGCCGGGGCTGCGCCGGTCGGCGTCTTCGCCAAGCTCGAAGAGGGATTCGAGTCGTTCAGCGAATATCGCGGTGATGGCGGCCATGCGCCGGAGTCGGAGCCGGGGGCGACTGCCTTCATCCAATTCGCCAACGGGGTGCGCGGCTTGTACAACGGCACCAAGGGGACCTTCGCCAACGTCGAGTGGGATGTCGTCGGCTCGACCGGGCGGATTCGGATCAGCGGCACGGTCGCCGAACTCTGGACGACCGAAAAGGGGACCGGCGAACAGGTCAGCCGACCATTCCCCGCCGCGATGATCATGAAGGGCGGAATCCAGGGGGCGCTCGAAGAATTGATCAGCGTCCTGGAAAACGGTGGCAAGACCCGCTCGACCCCGCGTGAGGCGCGGCAGACGGTTGAGATCTTGCTAGGGATGCTCGCCTCGCAGCAGCAGGGCAACCGGCTGATCAGCTTGCCGCTGGGCGGCGCGTAGTCGCCAGGGCGCGGAGTTGCGGTGGGGTGGTCGTGTGCGGCGGCGGTGTCGCACACGGCCACCCCAGAACGAGGGATGGCGATGGAATTCGACATACTGATCCGGGGTGGGCGCGTTGTCGATGGGTCCGGGCAAGTGCCCGCCACTCTCGCCGATGTGGGGATCATCGGCGACCGGATCGCGGCGGTCGGGGCGCTCGCAGGGGCGACCGCCGCGCGCACGATCGACGCGACGGGACAGATCGTCTCGCCCGGCTTCATCGATGTCCACGCCCATTCGGAGATAGAACTGCTCGGCGGGCCGCACCGCTACGGGGCGCTCGCCCAAGGGGTGACGACGCAACTCCTCGGCCCCGATGGCTTCGGTTGGGCGCAGTTGCCCCCCGAACGGGCGCGCGAGTTGTGGAACTACACCCTCTTCGCCTACGGTCAGCGGGAACTCGCCTTCGATTGGCCGACCCCCGCAGACTATCTCGCCCTCTTCGCTGGCAATACCCCCGCTAACGTCCTGCCGCAGGTGCCGCACTGTGCGGTGCGCCTCGCCGTGATCGGTTGGGAGCCGCGCCGGGCGACCGACGCCGAGGTCGCCGCGATGGCTACGCTGACGCGGGTCTGGTATGAGGCCGGGGCGACCTGTCTGAATCTGGGGCTCGACTATCAGCCGAGCGCGAACGCCGATTTCCGCGAACTCGCGGCGCTCTGCCGCGTCGCGCGGGAGTACGACGCGATCTATGCCGCCCACCTGCGCTACACCGATTACGGGCGCGAAGGAGCCTGGCGGGAGATCATCCGCCTCGGGCAGGAGACCGGCATCCCGGTCCACGTCTCGCATGAATCGGTCGACGCACTGAGCGCCGCGCTACTCGATGAAGCAGCGGAGGTCTGTGATCTCACGTTCGAGTCGTACCTTTATCCGGCTGGCTGCACCCATCTGGCGCTGATGCTGCCGATCCCGGAGCAGGGTGGCGGCACGGCGGGCCTGCAAGAGCGCCTGCGCGTGCCGCGCGAACGGGCCCAGATGCAGGCGCAACTTGAGGCGACGCTGAGCGCGTCGAGCGCGGCGGGGGCACGGGCGGTCTTCGTCGCCAATCAGACCGGGCGCTATATCGGCCAGTCGCTCGATGATGCCGCCGCGTCGTGCGGCGAGTCGCGCGGGGAATTCGCCGTTCGCGTGCTAGCCGAGGAAGATCCTTACGCGCTGATGGTCTTTCATCGGGGCGGCACTCCCGCCGAGCAAGAGGCGATCCAGCGCGCCACGATCGCCCACCCGCGGATGATCGTCGCCAGCGATGGTGTCTATCACGGCCAGAGCGGCCACCCGCGCGGCTATGGGTGCTTCGCGCGGATCTTGCGCCTCGCCGTGCGCGAGTGGGAGGCGGTGTCGCTGGAGCAGGCGATCTACAAGATGAGCGGGTATCCCGCCGCGCGTTTCCGGATCGCCGATCGCGGCCTGTTGCGCGAAGGCTACGGAGCCGATGTGGTGATCTTCGATCCGCAGACGGTCGCCGACCGGGCCACCTGGGACCAGCCATTCCTCGCGCCGACCGGTATCGCGGAGGTGCTGGTGAACGGCGAGAGTGTGGTCGTCGGCGGCGTGCCGACCGATCGCTTGCCAGGGCGGGTGTTGGGTCGTCGGTAGCAACGTTCTTTGTCGCGCCGCGTTCGCGCTTTATCCTGGGTACGTGATCCAGGGCGCAGTGAATATTCGCGTGATGCGTTAGTCCTGAATAGAGGAGAAGGCAGATGCGACTCGTAACCTATCGGCGTGATGGTGTGGACCGCGCGGGGGTGGTCGTCGGTGAGCGGATCGTTGATCTGGCGGACGGTGCGGCGGCGCTCGGTGAGACGTTGCCCGCCGATATTGTGGGACTGCTGACCCTGGAAGAGGCGGGGCTGGCGATTGCCGGTCGGGTCGCGGCAGAGACGAGGGCTGACGCGCCCGGTGTGGCGCTGGCAGGGGCCGACCTGGGGCCGGTCATCCCGCAGCCGCCGACGTTGCTGCTATTGGCCGGGAACTATCAGTCGCACCTCACCGAGGGGGGCGGGTCGCGGGTCGATAAGGCCAAGATCACGCCGCGCTTCTTCGTTAAGCCGCGCACCTCGGTGATCGGCACCGGCGAGGCGATCGAGATTCCCTCGATCTCGCACAAAGTCGATTACGAATTGGAGATCGCGGCGATCATCGGGAAGCGCGGCAAGGCAATCCCGCTCGCCGAGGCCGAGAACCATATCGCCGGATACGCCGTCTTTAATGACATCTCGGCGCGTGAATTGACGATCGCGCAGGGGCGCTCGACCCGCCCGATGGATGATTTCTTCGACTGGCTGAACGGCAAGTGGTGCGACACCTTCGCCGCGCTCGGCCCATTCATGGTGACGCGCGATGAGATCGGCGATCCGAAAGCGCTGGAGATGTCGCTGAAGGTGAATGGCGAACTACGCCAGCACTCGGCGGCGGGGGAGATGATCTTCGATGTTCCGGAGAGTATCGCTTTCATCTCGCAGTTCATCACTCTGGAGCCGGGTGATCTGATTTGCATGGGAACGCCCGGTGGAGTGGGTGTCACGACACAGACCTTTTTGCGGTCGGGCGATCTGGTCGAGGCGGAGATCGAAAAACTGGGCCAATTGGTCAATACGGTGCGGTAAACCGGCGCACGAGAGCCGTGGCCGAGCGGTGAGTGATCGAAGGGGTAGGAGGGTAGAATGGGTACGCAGCGTGAGCGATCGCTCAGGACGGTGGGGGACGGAACCGAGACGACACAGATCGCGAAGCTGACTCGCCGCAGTATGGTGTTGGGGGCGCTCGGCATCGGGGCGAGCGCCTTGCTGGCCGCCTGTGGCGGCGCTACGACCACGCCAACCGCCGCCGCTGTTCCCGCGACAGCCACGACCGTTAAGGCGAGTGCTGCCCCAAGTACTGCGGCCAGCAGCGCCCCGAGCGCGGCCCCGGCAGGCGGGGCGAGTCCGGCTGCCAGCGGTGCCGCGAGCGCCGCGCCGAGCGCCGCCGTCAGCACCGCGCCTGCCGCGAATCCGTTCGGCGAGCCGAAGAAGCGCGGTGGCAACTATATCTTCGGGGTCGCCGGGGAAAGTGTGCCGCGTAATTTCGTCGGCACGTCGTACTACGGCACGACCGCCTTCCTGATCGCGAAGATGCTCTACACGCCGCTCGTCATCCTGGACAAAGATTGGGTGACGATCGGCCCGGCCATCGCGACCAAGTGGGAGTGGTCGGCCGATAACAAACAACTGACGATGACTCTGCGTAAGGACATCAAGTTCCACGATGGTTCGCCGCTGACCGCGAAAGATGTCGAGTTCACTTATAAGCTGATGGTGCGGGCCGACACCGCCCCCGCTGTCCAAGACCTCACGATCTTCGATGGCGGTGATGAGTACAAGAAGGGGACGACCGACACATTCAAGGGGGTGACGGTTGTCGATGACTACACCGTGCGCTTCAACCTCACATCACCGTCCAGCGTCTTCCTCCGCAACGTCTCGAACTGCGGGATCCTGCCCGCCAAGGCGTTCGGAGCCGAGGCACTAGCAGCCGGTAGCGACATGGCGAAGCTGCCGTTCTTCGATGGTAAGGTAATCGGTACCGGCCCGTTCAAGGTCAAGAGCTACGATTCGAAGACGGCCCTGACCTTGGAAGCGAACAAGGACTACTACAAGGGTGCGCCGGTCCTCGATGGGATCGTCTTCCGCTTCGGCCTGCTCGCCACGGCTCAGGTGGCGGCGCTCCAGTCGGGCGAGATCGATAGCGCGCTGCTCGTGCCGAAAGATGCCGCCTCGCTGAGCAACGCCCAGAATCTCACCTTGGCGATCAGCCACGCCCTCGCGAACGAGACGGTGCTGATCAACGCGACCGAGAAAGACTACCTCAACGTCAAGGTGCGCCAGGCGCTCCTGACGGCGATCGATGTCAACACGTTGATCAAGACGGTCGGTTACAACTTCCCCAAGCCCGCGCCGGCGGTGATGATGCACGCCAGCCTTTTCCCCAACGCCAACCTGCCGACCTATAGCTTCAGTGTGGACAAGGCCAAGGCGCTGCTGAAAGAGGGGAACTGGGACGCCAGCCGCAAGTTGAAATTCGGACGCTGGACCGCGCAGGGGACGCCGGACGACATCGACTCGGCGATTATGACGATGTGGAAGACGATCGGGGTCGAGGCGGAATATCTGCCGATGGACTCGGCGAATCAGACCAAGATCAGCAAGGAAGTGCCGCACGTCTACGATGTCGCGATCACCTCGTTCGCCTGGCTGGCCTACGATCCGTCGTCGTCCTACTCCTCGTTCGCCAGCGAGCGCCGCCCGAACTACAGCAGCTACAACAACCCCGATTTCGACGCGGCGATGAAAGAGGCGATCCGCAACGCCGACGAGAAGAGTTCCGTCGCGTCGTACCAGAAGGCGCAGGTTATGCTGGAGACGGATCTGCCATACGCGCCGATCTGGATCGACCCGGAGATTTTCGCCATCTCCAAGAAAGTCCACGGTGGCGTCTTCGGGCGCGGCCCCCTGAATGATGTGTCGGCGGAGTTGTGGTGGAAGGAATAGGGGCTGGCGGCGCTCGGTGGTCGGCATAGCTTATCTGGTCGTCGCCCGGCAACGTGCCGGGCGGCACCTCACCCGGATAGACGCCGATCGCCGACCGCCGGTAGCTGGTCCGGAGTCCTGTCATGCTGAAATATACCGTCCGCCGTTCGCTGATCGCCGTCGTTGTCCTCTTCATCGTCTCGATCGTGGACTTCACCTTCATCAATCTCGCGCCGGGAGACCCGTTGCAGGCGATGTTGTCGCCGGAAGCGGCCGGCAATGTGACCAACACGCAGGCGCAATACGAGGCCGCCGGGCTGACCGGTTCGATCCCGGTGCGCTATCTGCGCTGGGTCGCGAAGCTGGTCCAGGGTGATTTCGGGATGTCGTTCCGCACCAACAAGCCGGTGACGGCGATGATCCGCGAGGTTTTGCCGGCGACATTGCTTCTGACGATCACAGCGAAGATCATCGCGCTGGCGGTCGGGGTGCCGCTCGGTGTCTACGCCGGCCTGCGCGAGCGGTCGTTCGTGGATGAACTCAGCGCCCTGTTCAGCTACTTCTTCACGGCGATCCCCGGCTTTTTCCTGGCGATCGTCGCGGTCTTCTTCTTCGCGGTACGCCTCGGCTGGCTCCCCGCCACCGGGATGCAGTCATACGACAAGGCGGGCGATCCGGTCGATCTCTTGAAACACCTGATCCTGCCTGCGCTGGTGCTGGGGCTGCTCTCGATCCCCGGCTACGTGCGTTACACGCGTACCGCCGTCCTCGATGTGCTGCGCGAGGATTACATCCGCACCGCCCGCTCGAAAGGGTTGCGCGAGGGCCAGATCATCCGGCGTCACCTCTTGCCGAATGCGCTGATGCCGTTGGTGACGATTATCGGCCTCAGTCTGCCGGGGCTGATCGGCAGTTCGGTCCTGGTGGAGCAGGTCTTTGCGTGGCCGGGGATGGGCCAGCTGAGTATTAATAGCGCGCTCTTCCGCGACTACTCGGTCTTCATGGGCAGCGCGCTCCTCTACGCAGTGGCGGTGCTGGTCAGCAGCACGATCACCGATCTCCTCTACGCGGTGATCAATCCGCGCATCCGCCTGGAGTAGCGATCGTGTGGTCGGCTTCGGGCGCGGCGGAAGTGATGCGGAGGGATGAATGGTGCAACCGACAGGAGAGACGAACGGGACAGGTCGGGCGGCACCAGCGGCATTGACTACGGGGACGCTGGCGGTTAGGCCGAAGGGAGAACGCGAACAGCGCCGCGCTCCAGGCACCTTCGAGCGGGTGCGGATCGCCTTCGTGCGGAGACCGATCGCGCTGGTGAGCCTGGTCGTGCTGATCGTGATGGTGATTTTGGCGATCGGGGCACCGCTATTTGGGCGCTACGATCCAGTCGCCAGCGTCCTGACCGATTTCGAGCAACCGCCCTCGGCGAAACACTGGCTCGGGACCGACAGCGCCGGGCGCGATGTCTGGAGCCGCCTGATCTGGGGCGGTCGCAATTCGCTCTTCATCGGCATTTGCGCGGTTTCGATCGCGACGCTGATCGGCACCTTGATCGGCGCGGTCAGCGGCTTCTATCGCGGTATCCTCGATGGCTTGCTGATGCGGATCACCGATGGATTCCTCGCCTTCCCCTCGATCGTGTTGATCCTGATGCTCGCCTCGGTCCTCGGGCCGAGTATCTTCAACGTCGTGCTGGTCCTCGGCGTCCTCAGTTGGACCGGGATCGCGCGGCTGGTGCGCGGGCAGTTTCTGAGCCTGCGCGAGCAGGATTGGGTGTTGGCTGCGCGTTCGGTCGGGGTGTCGAACACGCGGCTGATCGTGCGCCACCTCCTGCCGCATGTCGTCTCGCAAGTCCTGGTGGCCGCGACGTTCGGCGCGGCGGCGGCGACCCTCGCGGAGGCGTCGCTGTCGTACCTCGGCCTCGGTGTGCGACCGCCGACGCCGAGTTGGGGTTCGATGCTCTCGGGGGCGCAGTCGATCCACGTCTTGCAGTCGGTGCCATGGTCGTGGCTCGCGCCCGGACTGACGCTGACGATCGTGGTCCTGGCGATCAATTACGTCGGCGATACGTTGCGGCGTGCGCTCGATCCCTACTCGATCCAGTGAGGCGGCCATTTAGCGGTACACCTTGGGCCTTGTATCTCCCTGATAAAGCTGCGGCGTGAGAAGGCTGTGGTGTGATAGAAGAAATAGAAGTGGAGGGAAATGGTGTCTGTGGCGAATCAACCTGTCCTCGAGCTGCGGGGTCTGGCGCAGACCCGCGAGGCACATGTCTATCACGAGGGGGGGCAGTTTCCGGTCCTGACGGCGCTGCCCGATGACACGATCATCGGCGTGTTGCGGGGCGGGGCGGGGCATCTCGGGCTGGCGGGGCGCGTCGAGATCGTGCGCTCACGCGATGGCGGGCAAAGCTGGACCCCCTCGGCGGTCGTCGCCGACAGTGACCGCGACGATCGGAACCCCGCCCTCGGCGTCAGCCAGCGCGGCACGGTCATCCTGGCCTACCACCGCACCGGCAACTACGATGCCGCCGGACGGTGGACACCGGAAGAGTTCGCCGCGCGTGGCGAGCGCCCGGTCGAGGTGATGATTACCCGTTCGCACGATGGCGGGCTGACCTGGGAGCGCCCGTACCCGCTCGGGGTGCCGATCATCGAGACCGGCTCGCCGTACGGCAAAATCGTCAGCCTGCCCGACGGTACGCTGCTGCTGGCGATCTATGGCCCGATCCACGCCGAACTGCTGGGCGCGCGGGCCGAAGGGTTGGCCGCGAATACCCTCTGTAGCTACGTTCTCCGTTCGCGGGATGACGGCCTGACCTGGACCGATACGGCGGCGGTCGGCGTCGGTTTCAACGAGACGGGCCTGCTGGCGTTGCCCGATGGGGCGGTGTTGGCCCTCTTACGCGGCGATGTCCCGAACGATAGCCTCTCCGTCGCGCGCTCCACCGATGGCGGCCAGACCTGGACCGAGCCGACCCAACTGACCGACACCCGACAGCACCCCGCCGATCTCGTCGCGCTGCACGACGGCAGTATCTTGCTGGCTTATGGGAATCGGAATCCGCCGTATCGCGTCGAGGGGCGGATCAGTCGTGACGGTGGGCAAAGCTGGCTGCCGACGGTTATCGCCTTCTCGGGCCACCTCTACGGCTATAACGTCGTCGCGCCGCGCCCGAACGACCTGGGCTACCCGTCCACGGTCGTGCTGCGCGACGGGCGCGCGGTGACCCTCTACTACTACACTCCCTCGCTGCGCGAGCGCGGCAAAGATCGGTACGATCTCAGCAGTTCGTTCTACAGCGCGAAAGATTACCGGGCGATTGCCGTCACCTGGCGCGAAGATGAATTGCTGGCGGCGCTTGCTGCCGATAGTTGAGGCTGTATAGTCGCGCCCTGCTCGACGTAGAACCGAGCAGGGCAAGCTTCTTCGTCAAAGTGGGTGGATGGGCGACTGTGGGAGGCTTCAGGCCAGCGTGACGGTGCGACCTGTCCGCGCGGACTCGTGCGCCGCCTCGATGATCTGGAGCGCTTTGATCATGTCATCGATCGTGTAGCGACTCGATCCTTCGCCCCGGATCGCGGCCGCGAACGCCTTGATCAGCGCCAATCCGTCCGCGCCGTAGCCGGGGAACGGCGCGGGAGGGAGATCGAAGGTCCGTACCGGCGCGGAGGTCCAGGCGGGGTGGGTGCTCTTGATCGCGCAGCGATGTTCGGCGACATCCCACTTCGCCCAGCCGGTGGCACCGCGCAGGCCCATCCCGACCTCGCCATCGCCGGAGGTGAAATAGCCGGTATGGAGGCTGCCGATCATCCCGTTGGTGAATTGGAGGGAGACCGTCGCCGCATCCTCGACCGCTGGCGCATCGCCGCTGACATTGGCCTCGATCGCCGCGACCTTCGCGACCTCGGACCCGGTGATGTAGCGCATCAGGTCGAACCAGTGACAACCCAGCCAGTTCAAGATCCCGCCGCCGCTCAGCGCGGGGTCGAAGAGCCAGTTCTGCGGATCGCGCTGTTTGATGCTGGAGGTGAGGAAACGAAACTCGATCGAATACGGCTTGCCGAGCAATCCGGCATCGTACGTCTCCTTGATCAGTTGGGTGATCGGGTGGAACCGCCACGAATAGCCGCAGGAGAAGTGCAGATTATTACGCGCCAGCGCCTCGGCCACCGGGACGAGTTGGCGCGAGTGGGCGGCGGCTGGTTTCTCGGCCCAGAGGTGAACGCCCGCCTCCGCGACCTGCGTCATCAGGGCGGGCATCTCGCTGGAGTGGGCTGAGACGAGGACCGCGTCCGGGCGCGTCCCCGCGATCAGGGCCGGGACACTGTTGTAGAATGGCAGATCGGCGTGGACGGGGCCGAGGTTCGGGCGTACGGCCTCCGGGTCGGGATCGTAGAAGCCGACGAGTTCGATCTCATCGGCGAGCAGGCCCAGCGTGTCGCGGTACATATTGGCGTGCAGGGCCGAGACCCCGGCCTGGGCGAAACGCAGCTTCGGCATCGTTACCCTCCCGTCAGCGTGGCGAAGCGCGTTCGCGCGACGCCGATTCCTCCCACATAGGAAAAGAGATCTGATGTCTGCTGGCAACACGTTAGCAAGGGCTCGCGAGGAGGTCAAGCCGCTAACCTTGCGGCGATTACGACTCCTTACCGATCGGATCGATGTGGGCTAACTACGATTGATCTCGCGACCATCCATACTTGAGCGTTACCCACTCTTCGTGATGCGATAGACCAGAAAGGAATGACACCGTGACTGCTGCCACCGCCCTGATTTCCACGATCCAATATCACGATGCCCTGGTGGCGAGGACGATGACCCTGCCCGAAGTCGTCGCCGCCTCGCAACGGCTCGGCGCTGGTGGGGTCGAGTTTCGCCCCGACTACTGGCGGGACAAGGAGCGCGACATCGCGGCGGTACGCGAAGTGAGCGCGGACTTGGCGCTACGCGCGATCCTCGCGACCTTCACCCCGCTCTTCACCGAGGACGAGGCGCTGCTGCGCCAGGAGATCGACGACGCTGTTGCGCTCGGTTCGCCGCTGCTGCGCGTCTTCCAGGGGCTGGCCCCGGTTGCTGCCGACGATTCGGCCTGGGCGCGGGCGCGGCGAGCCGTGGACTACGCCGCAGCGCGCGGCATTGTTCTGGCGCTGGAAAATTTCATGCGTGCACCGGGTTGCCGGGTTGCCGAGATCGCCCATGTGCTCGACGCGATCGAGTCGCCCGCACTGGGGACGAACGTCGATATCGGCAACTACGCGCTCAATAACGAGGATGTGCCCGCCGGGATCGTCCGGTTTGGCGACCGCGTCGTGATGTCGCACCTCAAGGATATGACCGCTGAGGGGGATGCGTCATTCCTCGGTGCCGGTACCCTGCCACTCCCGGCGATCCTCGATGCGTTCGATCGGCTGGCGCGACCGATCATCCATTGCTTCGAATTCGGCGGCGCGGGCGACCCGGATGGGCGGATCGCCGCGAGCCTCGCCTATCTTCAGGCACGCGCGGCGCAGTAGTGTCGTGGCCTGCTCTCTGTGCTCGCAGTGAGGTATTCTACTCGCCCGGTTTTCGGGCGAGTAGGTAGCCACGTTGGGTGGCAACTTCCTTCGACATGTGCGGTTCGCGCTCCACGCGCGCCTCGACCACGAATCCGGCCGCTTCGAGCCAGCGCACGAGATCGTTGGTGGCGAAGAAGTGAAAGTCGAGATCGACTGCGTGGCCCCACCATTCGGCGAAGTGCCGGACCTCGTCGCCGATGTGGTAGGCGAGCAGGAGCCGACCACCGGGCCGCAGGACGCGATGAAACTCGGCCAGCGCCTGGGGCACTGCCTCCGGCGACAGATGGATCACCGAGTAGAAGGCGACGATCCCGCCCCACGCGCCGTCTCCGGCATCGAGGGCGAGCATCGATCCCAGCTGGAAGGTAAGGTCCGGATGGAGTCGCCGCGCGGCGTCCACCATCGCCGGGGAGAGGTCGATCCCCACGACCGGCACGTTACAGCCGTGCAGGTAGCTGGCGACGTGACCGGGACCACAGCCGACATCGGCGACTAGCCCCCGCCCGCGCACCACCTCGGCAAAAAGCCCGAGGAGTGCCCGGTCGAGCGGCTTGGCGGCGAGTTCGTCAACGAAGTGGGCAGCGTACTCATCGGCCACGGCGTCATAACCAGCGCGAGTCTTAGCCGTCCCGAGGTCGCCCCGCTCACGCTGTGTGTCCGTGGTCCCCTGGTTATCGCGCTCCACCGTCTCATCCTTTGGCAGCAGCCCCACCCTGAATCGACCGACAGTGCCATCATACAGGGTGGCGAGAATTGCGAGCAAGGAGTCGCGGTTTAGACGTGAGTGGCCTGGCTGGCGGCAACATAGCCTCGATCGTATCGCTGCGCCAGCTTGTCCTGCGTGGCAACATCCTTGTTCGCTGTCAGCGCCAGTTAAATCCGCTGATCGCGCCTATTGCGAGCGCCCGCGCGCCGTCGCCGCCCAGACCGCCTCGACGTGGCCGTTACGTATGGCGAAGACCTGATCGTGGAGATTCGCGGCGGAACAACAGTGACCGGGATAGACCTGAAGCTGTTCGCCGAGGGCCAGTTCGGCGTGGCCGCCATCGATGGCGTAGAACGAACCATGCTCCTCGGAGTGGTAGCGCCAGCCCAGTTCGGGATGATCCTTGACGAACGGGGTACCGTAATCGTTCGCGAGCGATTGACCGCCACCATCACTGATCACCTTATCGGCGGTCGGTCGGCTGATGACCGTGCAGAGGACGCTGAACGCCAGATGAAAGGCCGGGATCAGCCGGTTGTAACCAGGATCCATGTAGACATACGATCCAGCCTGGTGCTCGGTCACGCCCGGATAGACGCCGGAAATCGCGTAGGTGCCGGTCCCGCCACAGGTCACCGTTCCTACCTCGATGCCATGCCGGATGAGCAGATCGCGCGTCTCGATCGTCTGGGTTAGCATCGCCTCGGTCGCCGCGGTGCGGAGTGCCAGGTCGGGATTCTGGACGACGTGGCCCTCATAGGCGTGGAGTCCGGCGAAGAGGAGCCCCGGCGCGGCGATGATCAGGCGGCCAAGGTCAAGTGCCGGTTGCCCAGGCAGCACCCCGCAGCGACCCATCCCGGCATCGACCTCGATCACGACGTTCAGGGTGATGCCGTGAGCCTGGGCGGCGGCGGAGAGATCGGCCACGTTGGTGGCGGCATCGGCCGCGACGGTCACCGTCGCCCGCTGCGCGAGGCGGCAGAGGCGTGTGATCGCCTCCCGCGCGACCACCTGATTGGCGATATAGAGATCGGCGATCCCACCATCGGCCATCGCCTCCGCCATCCCCACCTTGGCGCAGGTGATCCCCTGGGCCCCAGCCGCGATCTGGAGGCGGGCGATTGCGGGGGCGCGGTGCGTCTTGGCGTGCGGGCGCAAGGTGGCGGGCAAAGGGCGAAAGAAGTCCGCCATCGTGGCGATATTGGCTTCGAGCAGATCGAGATCGACTAACGGGGCCGGGGTTGGCAACTCCGCGAGTGGCCGACCGAGCAGCGGATGCTCGCTGAGCACATCGGCAAATATTTCTTGCGCCATTTTGCTCACGCTTCCCTATTCTTCTGCCACTGCTACGACAAAGACCATCAGGGCGGCGGCAAACGGCGGTAATGCCGTAGCCGGTGCGGGTGACAACGTGTGGTCCCCCTGCTGTCGCCCTGGCGTAGGTCGCCCCACGCCGGGGATTTCCCTTGATTCAGCGGATAATCACCAACTGAGATGACATCAGATCTCTTTGTATGGGCCAGTGTATCTTTTGGTCTGGCACCCGTCAATCGTGCTGTTTGGCGTAGCGAAATCGGCAAAGGCGACGGCAGCCCACGCTACCCCGCTGCGTTCGGTGACGTTCGTTGAGCGTAAGCTTGCGACGAAGCTTGCGCTCGTCTCAGCGTAGTTCGTCCGGTAGCACTGGGAACTCCTGCCAGCTGCTACCGCTGCCCAATTAACGGGCATGTGTGATAATCGACCGACTATCGTGGGCATTGAGAAGAGGCGGGGTACGAATGGACAACGATGCTGCCGTGATCGCGCCGAGGGTGAACTCATCAGCGGAACCGACCTCGGCAGCCGCGCGCAAAGAAGCATGGTTCGGGCGGTTGGGCCAGTTCAAGGCGCACTCCCCCCGCGACGTGGTCAGCGAGTCGATCCTGGCCCTCATCCGTAGCGGCGAACTGACACCAGGGGCGCGCTTGCCTTCGGAGCCACAACTGATCGAACTGACCGGTGTCAGCCGCTCCTCGGTGCGCGAGGCGATCCGCAGCCTGGAAACGATGGGGTTGCTCGAAATCCGGCGCGGTAAAGGGACCTACATCCGGGCGATCGAGACTGGCGCGATGGCCGACGCACAGATGCTTCTGATGCTCGCGGATCGGCGTGTGTTGGAGAATCTGGTCGAAGTGCGGGTGTTGTTGGAGCCGCTGATGGCCCGACTCGCCGCCGAGCGCGCCACTGCCGATGACCTGGACGCGCTGCGCCGCCATCTCGACGCGATGCGCGACGCCCCCGATCGCGAAGCCTGGCGACCGCCCCATCTCGCCTTCCATCAGGCCCTTGCCGAGGCGACCCACAACATCATCATGAGCAAGATCTGGGGGATGGTCGCTATCTTCCTCAAAGATAGCCCGCTTGTTACCGGTGGCACCGAGCCGTCCCTGCCGCACATCCACGAAACCCTCTACGCGGCGATTGCCGCGCACGATCGCGATGCCGCCGAGGCGGCGATGGAGCAGCACGTCAGCGACATGACGCGGGTGTTGTAAGCTCAGCCGCTGCCCGGCCTGCCGTCTCGTCGCGCGAACAGCGACATTCAGCGCGCGACTCTTCGAGCCGGTCATCGTCCCGATGCTCGCGCGTGACCGCACCCGCCTGGGGGGCGATCGTCACCGCCGGGCGTGAGCGGGATGATCGGGCCATCTGCCTGGAAGCATTCACCCGGATCGGTCGGGAGTTCGGTATCATCGACTGCGTGGTGTGGCAGGGGTGGCGTGTGGGCTGCAAGGAGGGCGGTATGACGGAGCAATTGACCGGGAAGGTGGCACTGGTGACCGGGGCCGGTTCGGGGATGGGCGCGGCGGCGGCACTCGCGCTGGCCGCTGCCGGGGCGCGGATCGCGGCGACCGATCTCGATGAAGCGGCGGTCGCCAGGACCGTGCGCGCGATCGAGGCGGCGGGTGGTGAGGCGCTGGCGATCGTCGGCGACGTGGTCTCCACCGCCGATGTGCGCGGGATGGTCGAAACGGCGGTGGCGCGGTTTGGCACGATCGATATCTTGGCGTGTATCGCCGGTGTGCTCCGTACCTCGGCGATCGAGCAGATCGCTGAAGCAGAGTGGGATCTGGTCCTGGATGTCAACTTGAAAGGGGTTTTCCTCTGTGCGCAGGCGGTCGTGCCGCTGATGAAAGAGCGCCGTTCAGGGAAGATCGTCATCATGGCCTCACTCGCGGGGCGGGCGACCAGCACCCTCGGCGGGGCACACTACACCGCCTCGAAGGCCGGGGTGCTGGGGCTCAGCCGCCACCTGGCGCGTGAGTTAGCCCCGTTCGGGATCAATGTCAACGCGATCAATCCCGGCATCATCGATACGCCGATGGTTCAGGCGAACACCCCGCCCGAGCGGATGGAGCGCGTGCTGGCGAGTATCCCGTTCGGGCGACTCGGGACGCCGGAAGAAGTAGCCGCGCTGATCGTCTTCCTCGTCTCGGATTCCGCAGCCTACATCACCGGCGCTGCGGTCGATATTCATGGCGGCGAGTTGATCATTTGACCTCCAACCCCGCGCCGGGCCGCACGATAAACGCCGCGCGGCTCGGTGAGTTGCTGATTGCCTACGCCTTAGCCGATCGCACGTTGCACCGGGGCTAACGAGGCTAACGATGCTAACGAGGGAGGATGATCGGATGGAAACCGCTGCACGTTATCCCGCCGAGATCATGGCGACCGCCGTCGTCCCCTGGACTGCCGACTGGCAACTGGACGAGCGTCTCTTTCGGCGCGAGCTAGAACAGTTGCTGGCCTCGGGCTACCGGCATATCTATATCTTCGGCACCGCCGGGGAGGGCTATGCGGTCGATGACGCGCAGTTCCTCGCGATCACCCGCATTTATGCCGAGGCGGTGCGCGCCGGGGGCGTCGAGCCGATGGTCGGGGTGATTAGCCTCGCACTCTCGACGATCATCGCGCGGATCGAAGCGGCGCGCGAACTCGGGGTACGCCGTTTCCAGATCTCGCTGCCCAGTTGGGGGGCGCTCGAAGCGGACGAGGTGCGGCAGTTCTTCGATGCAGTGCTCGGTCGCTTCACCGATTGCGAATTTCTGCACTACAACTTGCCGCGCGTCAAACGCCTCGTGACGCCCGCAGAATATGCCACGATCGCCGCCGACTATCCCAACCTCGTGGCGACGAAGAACAGCACCGACGCGATGACTCGCGTCCGAGGGCTTCTCGAAGAAGCGCCGATGCTGCGGCATTTCCTGACCGAAACCGGCTACGCCTACGGGAGCCAGATCGGCAGTTGCGGCCTGCTAATCAGCGCGGCCTCGACGAACGCGACGACTGCCCGCGCCTTCTTTGAGGCGGGGCAGACACGCGATGCGGCCACCGTCTGGCGGATGGAGGGCGAACTGCGTCAGGTCGTCCAGGCGTTGCTTCGCGCGGTCGGTGAGGGCGCGTATATCGATGGGGCCTACGACAAGGTCCTCTGGAAGCTCCACGACCCGGAGTTCCCCTTGCGCCTCTTGCCGCCGTATCGCGCCGCCCGTGCGGACGCCGCCGACATCCTCGCGGCCTATCTGCGCGAGCATCTCCCCCACTGGTCTCCCTCCTCGGGCGTTGTGGTCGATTGAGCGATGGGGCGCTGTGCCACCCTCAATCCCAGGTGAAGACCACGCCGAGCCAATCACCGCCGCCAGCGAGCATCATGTCGATCATCCGCTGTGCCTCGGTGTAGGGGACGATATGGGTGAGCAGATGCTGGAGTTGCAACTGCCCGCTCGCCAGCAACCGTAAGCAGGCGCGGCGGTTCCGCTGCCTTGTCCACGGCCAGTAGGGGTGCGGCTGGATGAGGACGGCCTCATAGTTCCCGATGATCGTCAGTTCCCGTCACAGTAACTCGACCTGTAGACCGATTGTCGCTGTCCCCGGTGGGCTGCCGCTCAAAACGATCGTGCCGCGATCCGCCGCCGCCGCCATCGCCGTTTGCAACACCTGAGGCACCGGGGCACAGTGGAAGACGGCCTCCGCACCGCGCCCCGCCGTGATCGCGCGGATCGCTTGCACGGGATCTTCTTGGCTGGCATTGACCAGGTGGGTCGCGCCGCTCTGACTGGCGCGCTCCAGGCGACTCTCGTAGAGATCGACGGCGATGATCGGATGCGTGCCGGACAAGCGGGCGAATTGGATCGTGAGTTGGCCGACGATCCCCGCGCCGAAAACGACCACCGATTGGTCGATCTGCAACTGCGCGCGCCGGATACCGTGGAGGGCGACATCGCCGAGGACCGCGAACCCCGCCACGTCATCGGGGATACGCGGATCGAGGTGTTCGATATACCAGCCAGCCGCCCCGCTATCATCCAGATCGACGAGCCAGTGGCTGCAATGGTGGCCGCAGGTCAGGACGCGATCACCCGGCACGAAATCGACGACGCCGGGACCGACCGCGCTGACCTCGCCGACGGTCATGTAGCCGACGCTGTCGCGCCGGAGTGGGCCTTCCGGGCTGTTCTCACGGAAGAAATTCATCTCGGTGCCCGCGCTGACGTAGCTCCGACGCACCGCGACGAGAATCTGTCGCGGCCCTGGCTCGGGGATCGGGTACTCCTCCAGTAGCACTGTGCGGTCGGACTGAAAGACGAGTTGCACGCCGGTTGCGGTCATCATCATGCTCCTTGAACCACGTCTCTGCATACTGTCGCTGCTATCATTGTGCATACTACGCGGCGTGCCGCTGGCGAGCAATTGCCGCAGTGCGCGATTTGGCCTGAATGGCAGTGCTGGTGGAAAGGCCACTTGCCTGATTGATTTCACAGCGTACGGCGACTTGCGATACAATGATGGTGGAGTTCATCGATCGTATTGGGGAAGCAGGTCCGGCGAGCGCGCCGGGCTGGCGAGGAGGAACGACCTATGTCGGCAGCAACAATAGCCCCGGAAGCACCAATCGCCCGCCGGGATGCGCCGGAGAAACTTACCGGCGCGATCAAGTACGCGAGCGATATGCAGTTCCCTGGGATGCTGCACGCCCGTCTGGTGACCAGCCCCTATGCTGCGGCGCGGATCGTCAGGATCGATACCGAGGCGGCCAAAGCTATGCCGGGGGTCGTTGGGGTCTACACCGCCGCCGATCTCTCCCTCAAGGGGATGGAGTCGGGTTCACGGCGTCTGAATTTCCTGGCAAGTGACCGGGTCGTCTTCGATGGACAACCGGTGGCGGTGGTCCTGGCCGATACGATCGAACAGGCCACCGATGGCGCGGCGGCGGTCATCGTGGAGTACGAGGCTTCGGCGGTCGTGACCGATCCGCTGGCCGGGATGCTCGACGGGGCGCCGACGGTGCGCGAAACTCCGGCCTCCGGTGCGGAGGAGGCGAACGTCCACGCGGCGGTCAGCGCCAGCGAGGAGAAGTCGGAGGAGAAGCTTCACGACAACGTCACCGCCAACATGCACTTTCAGCGCGGCGACATCGCCAAGGGCTTCGCCGAGGCCGACAAGGTGGTGACGAACACCTACAAGGTGAACTATGTCCACCAGGGCTACCTGGAGCCGCAGACCTGCACGATCGTGCCGGATCCGATCAGCGGCGGCGTGACGGTCTACGCCAGCACCCAGGCGTACTTCCAAGTGCGCGACGAGATCGCGCGGTCGCTCGGCCTCGACTCGTCGCAGGTGCGCGTCCTGCCGATTCAGCCCGGCGGCGCGTTCGGCGCGAAGTACGTGCTGCTCGATACGTTCGTCGCCTCGCTGGTCGCCAAGACCAAGCGGGCGGTGCAACTGACCTATACCCGCTCGGAAGATTTCCACGCCGCGAACCCCTCGCCGCTGACCGTGATCGAGGTCAAGCTGGGCGGCAAGAAGGACGGCACGCTAACCGCCCTCGAAGGGCGCGTGATCTTCGACACCGGTGCTTACTCCGGCTCGGCGTTGGGGATCGGCTGCCTCCTCCTCGGCGGCTACTACAAGTTCGAGAACCTCGACATCAAGGGCTACGAAGTCCTGACGAACAAGCCGGGTGTCGGTGCCTACCGCGCACCGGGTGCGCCGCAGGCCTCGTTCGCGATCGAGTCGGCGATGGATGAACTCGCCGCCGCGCTCGATCTCGACCCGCTGGATCTGCGGATCCAGAACGCCGTGCAAGAGGGCGACCTCTGGCCGGATGGCAACCCGTGGCCGCGGATCGGCCTGAAGGAGTGCCTGGAGAAGTTGCGCGATCACCCGCTCTGGCAGCGGCGCGGGTCGCTCGGCCCGAACGAGGGGATCGGCGTCGGCGCGGGCGGTTGGCCCGGCGGGCGTGGTCCGGCGGCGGCGGCGTGCCGGATGGATCCGGGTGGCAATCTGACGATCACGACCGGCGTGGCCGACCTCACCGGCCAGTCCACGACGTTTGCGATGATCGCCGCCGAGGCGTTCGGGATGGATGCCTCGAAGGTGCGGATCGTCCACGGCGATACCGAGACTGCGCCGCACTCGCCCGGCTCCGGTGGCAGCCAGATCACCTATACCGTTGGTAAGGCGGTGCTGGAAGCGGCCCGCGAGGCGCGTAATCAGGCGTTCGCCATTGCGGCAACCCACCTGGAAGCGTCGCCCGACGACATGGAACTCGTCGATGGTGAGATCCGGGTCAAGGGTGCGCCCGAGAGCAAGATCACGCTCGATCAGGTCTACACCCTCAGCACCAGCAAGTACGGCCCGATCTACACCCGTGGCACCAGCGCACAGCAGGTGATCGCGGCTGGCTTCGCGGCGCACATGGCGCATGTCCACGTCGATCCCGACACCGGTACCGTGACGATTCTGAACTATGTAGCGACACAGGATGTCGGCCATGCGCTCAACCCGCCGCTGGTCGAGGGCCAGATCCTCGGTGGCGCGGCGCAAGGGATCGGCTTCGCGATGTACGAGCAGTTGATCCACGACGAGAACGGGCAACTGCTGACCGGGACGTTCATGGACTACACCCTGCCGAACGCCGAACAGATCCCGCCGATCGAGGTCATCATGGTCGAGGTTCCGACGCTCGATGGCCCCTTCGGGGCGCGGATCGTCGGTGAGCCGCCGATCATCCCCGGCGCGGGGACGATCGGCAACGCGATTAAGGCCGCGACCGGTAAGCGGCTGAACGAGGCGCCGATGATCCCGCCGCGTGTTATCGCCGCCTTGCAGGGGTAAAATCGGCTGGCTAGCATAGAATACGAGGAGGCACCCGCCCATCTGGGGCGGGTGCCTTTCGTCGCACGAGGCTTGTCAGGAAGCGGCACGGGAACCCATTCCTGTGCGACAATTCGCCAGAGCGCGATTCGCGCCGCGCCAGATTGGAACATCGGCGCGGGCGGGGGCGTTCTTACTGCGAGTGCGGCACTCGCCAGCTTCGTGAGGGCCAACGGTCGACGAAGGCCAGCGGTCAGCCACGCGGCGTGTCACACCGCCATCATACTGCACTCGTACTCTACTGGATGTACGGCAGAAGAAAAGCCGGGAGGGCGTTACCATGTGGCATGGCCGGAGTGTGTCGGTCATCCTGATGACGTATGCCGAGAAAGATTCGATCCGCCGCGTGATCGAAGGGTTCGAAGCGACCGGCGTTGTCGATGAGATTCTGGTCGTCAATAACAATGCCCAGGCAGGGACGTCCGAGGAAGTCGAGCAAACTTCCGCGCGGCAGGTCTTCGAGCGGAAACAGGGCTACGGCCACGCGACACAGCGCGGGCTCGCCGAGGCGACCGGCGATCTGATGATCCTGGCGGAGCCGGATGGCACCTTCATGCCCAGCGACATCTTTAAGCTGCTCGTCTATAGCGATGATTGCGACGTGGTCTTCGGGACGCGCACGACGCGCGAGTTGATCTGGCGCGGCGCGAATATGGGCTGGTTCCTGAAGTGGGGGAACTGGGCCGTCGCCAAGGGGGTCGAGGCCAGCTTCAACACCAGCCACCTCAGCGATGTCGGCTGCACCTATCGCCTGCTGGCTCGCGATGCCTATGAGCGGGTGCGCGATGGCTTCACGATCGGTGGGAGCCACTTCGGCCCGGAACTGATGTTGCTGGCGATCACCTCAGGGTCGCGCTTCGTGGAGATCCCGATCAACTACCTGCCGCGTGTCGGCCACTCGTCCGTAACCGGTGATATGTGGAAGGCGTTCAAGCTCGGGCTGGTGATGATCGGCTTTATCCTGCGGTTCCGCCTCGCTACCATCGGGCGGGCGCGCAAACCTTCGTTCCACCGAACTTTGGAAGGCAAGCCGCAGTGAGCGTGCGGTGCCCATACCTTCCTCAGCGCCGGGTAGCTGTCTGTGCAGCGCCTATAATGGGTGAACACGCGCGATGAACGACCTACACGCATCGCGTCAGGCGGTTGCCGGGGCCATGCCCTCCTCGGCGGAAGAGCGTACCGGCCCCACCGCTTCGGCGCGGGTCGGGGATGTGTTGCGCCAACGCGGTCCGCTGCTCGGTGTCTTCGCCCTCTACGCCCTGGCGCTGCTGATCATCCCGGTAATGACGCCGGTGGCGCTCGGCGACGATTGGGTTTACGCACGCTCGGTCGAGATCCTGATCCGCGAGGGGCGGGTACAGATCCTCGATCTCTCGGTGGTCACGCTGGTCTGGCAGGTCTTGTGGGGCGGTCTCTTCGCCTCTGTCCTCGGACCGACCTTCGGCGCGATGCGGCTCTCGACCGTGGTCCTCTCGGCGCTCGGCGGGCTGGCCTGCTACTGGGGTTGCCGCCAGCTGGGCGTGGATCGCGGTCGCAGTGCACTCGGGGCGGCGCTTTACCTCTTCAATCCGCTCCTCTTCTCGCTCAGCTATTCGTTCATGAGCGACGCCCAATTCGTGGCCCTGTTGACTATCTCCGCCGCGTTCTACTTGCGTGGCCTGCGCCCCGATCGCCTCTCGGCCCTCTTCACGATCATCGGATCATTCGTGGCCGGGCTCGCTTTTCTCGAACGGCAACAGGGTGCATTGATCCCGCTCGGCGTCGCGAGCTATCTGGTCCTCAGTGAGCGGATGCGCCCGAACCGTCGCGGCGTCGGGCTTTTTATGCAGGTTGTCGCCCTACCGGCCGCGATGACCGTGGGCTACTACCTCTGGTTCCGCTTCATCCACGGTATCCCGAAGGCGCAGGGCGATTTCGTCCAGAAGGTGAAAGATGCCGGGATCGATGGCGCGGCCCTGCTGGCAAGCCGACTCTCGCTGATCGAGGCGACCTACATCGGGCTGTTCATCTTGCCCCTCGCCATCGCCGCGCTGCTAACTTTGCCCCGCCTTGTGCGCGCTATCCGCCCCCTCGGCTGGGTTGTCTTCGCCGTCTGGACGTTCTTTGTGCTCGGTGGCACGGCGATCTTCTGGCAAAGCGGACGGCGGATGCCGTACATCCCGCATTACCTCTCGCCGAACGGCGTTGGGTCGTACGATCTGCGCGGTGGACGCCCCTTCCTGTTCGGCCAACTCGGCTTCGACATCACCACGATCCTTTGTGTGGCGGGTACGGTGCTCTTCGGGTTGATCCTCTGCCTCCAGATCGGCAAGCGTTCGCTCCCACAGACTGAGACCGCCGGGCTGATCTTCACCGATCGTTCGGCGAGCGGGCGCGTGGCGCTCGACCCGTTCCGCGCCGGGGCGGGCCTAACCCTCGCGCTCGCCTTCTGGCAGATCCTGGGGGTGCTGCCGCAGTCGTTCACCTTCCGCGACTGGACGTTCCGGGGGTTGAATGCCCCCTCGCTCGACCGCTATCTCCTCACCCTCCTGCCCCTCGCCCTCTTGCTGACCCTCTGGGCGCTGCGCGGAGTGCAGGTCGCTGTTCCCGTCGCCTGGGTGTTGGTGGTGGGGATGGCAATCTTCTCGATCGCCGGCACACGCGACTTCCTGACCTTCCATACGGAGGTTTGGAAGCTGGCACGCGAGACGACGGCGCAAGGGGTGCCGCTGACACAACTCGACGCCGGTGCCGCCTGGGACGGTTACCACCTCTACGATTATTCGATCGAGAACGATATCCACACCAGCGCCCCGCTGCCCTGGTGGATCGGCCTCTTCGCGCCCGCCGATACCTGCGAATACATCATCGCCGCGGCACCGCGCGACGATTTCTCCGACCTCTACTCGCCGGTCAAGCGCGTCGAGTACTCCACCTGGCTCAACCCCGAGCCGACCTATCTCTATCTCCTGCGGCGCAACGATGTGCCGGGACCGCCGTAGGTCACAGAAGATGGGCGTTAGCTGGGCGCAAAAAGGCGAAGCTGCGCCTGTTGATCCTGCGATAGGGTGGTAATTCAACTTTCTGGTCAGGGTAAATCTCCGCTGCTTCCCATAAAAATTTATTCACGCCTGTCGCAATCCCTATCCTCTTCCCTTGCTCTTGTAGTTGTGCGACGAGTTGCTGTGCATTGAACAGATAGACGGCGGTGATAACCCAAGGTCGATGGGTGATCTTTGCTTTCGTTTGCGGCCCTGTCAGCACAAGGTAGTAGTTGGGTAAGCCGTCCGCTGCGCCATTGATCGGAAGATCGAGAAGGTCATCTTGTTTCGCATACCACTTGATGTTAACTGTACGCCCTGCTCGTGGGCCTGATCGAAAACACCCATCGCTTGCTTTGAACGAGGCCGACGGATGCAGTTGAATATCAAATACCTGGGATGCGATAAATTCGCCAACGTGCCCCTTCTCTGCGGCTCGTCCAAGCTGTGCGCTGATCAGGCTATCGATCGCGTTCTTTTTTTTGAGCAATTCGGCAAGCTGCGTTAATTCATCCATCTGTACTCCTCCATCCCCTCAGCCGTCAAAGACCGCGAGATGCTGGCGGATCGCTTCGCGCACATGCTCGTCCCAATAGGTCCAGGTATGCGCACCGGGATGTTCGGCATAGTGGTGGGGGTAACCGAGCGCGGTCAGGTGACGGTGAAACGCGCGATTTTCGCCGAGGCGGGGATCATCTGTGCCGCAGTCGAAGCTGAGCATCGGGCGATCGGGGTGTTTGACGGCGCGCGCGGCACGGGCGTAGAGATCGGCGTCGTCCAGCAGCGCGGGTGTGAGGTCGGGGAGCCAGCTTTGCAGCGTCACCCGGTCGGGGATAACGCTGCTGTGCGCGTAGATCGAGGCGAACCGTGCCGGGTATTTCAGGCCGAGGTGGAGCGCCCCTTGCCCGCCCATCGATAGCCCGCCGATCGCCCAGCGCCCCGGACGCACGGGGAAGAACTCGGCGCAGGCGGGCAATAAGTCCAGCATCAGGAAATCTTCGTAACGCTCGTGATCGTTGCGGTTGAGCCATTGGCTGCGTGCCCCCTCCGGCATGATCACGAGCAGCGGCGTCCCTTCGAGGTGGACCGGTAACATCGTGCGCGTGATCCAAGCCGAGTGATCCTCGCTCGCGCCGTGGAGTTGGAGGAGCGCCGGGTACGGCCCCGGCCCTACCTCCGCGCTCGATGGCAGCCGAAAGCTGAACGTGACCTGTCGCCGCAAGGCCGGACTGTAGATTTGCATCTGCCCGAGATTCATCGGCGACTCCCCTTATGCGGCCTCGGCGATAGCGACCCGGCGAATACTCACCACGCGCGCAAAATCCCCTCGGCGGTGCGATAGGCGAGGGCGAGGATCGTCAGCACCGGGTTGACGCCGCCGTTGGTGACGTGCGGCGAGCCATCCGCCACGAAGAGGTTGTCGTGGCCATGGACGCGGCACCAGCGATCGACGACCGATGTGCGCGGATCATCGCCCATCCGGCAGGTCCCGGCCTGGTGCTGACCGCCGTAGAGTTGCAGTCGCGGCGGCGTGGACCACGTCTCGACAGCGCCCGCCGCCTCGACCCACTCGCGCGCCCGATCCTGGATGAACCGGGCGGTGCGGATCGTCTCGGGGTGCGTCGTGCCGGAGAAGTGCGCGACCGGTAGGCCGTAGCGATCTCGGACACCCGAATCAACGGACACGCGGCCCTCCGGGCTCGGGATTTCCTGAATTGGCCCTTTCACGTCGGTGACATAACGATACGATTCACGCATGAACGTCTTGTTGACCGCCCCCCAGCGCGGCAGATCGGGCGGCAAATAGCGCTGCTGGAAGATGATCGGCAGGATGATGAACTCGTCGGCCAACATCCCACCGCCGATGATCCCGTCATTGCCATGATTGAAGCGGAGGGTGGCGATCGAGACGCCCGGACCGAGGCCATCGTAGACCGGCTCGGCGAAGCGGGCATTGACGCCGGTGTAGGCGTGGCCCTGGAGGTGGCGACCGACCTGATCGTTGGCGTTGCCGATCCCGGTCGGCTCCTGGCGCGTCGCGGAGTTGAGCAGCAGCCGCGCCGTCTCCACCGCACCGGCGGCGAGGATGAGGACCTCCGCGCGTGCTTCCTGCGGCGTATCCTCGCGATCAAGATAGTCCACGCCGATGCTGCGACCGGCGTCATCGGTCGCGATTCGTGTGGCCATTGCGTCGGTCACGAGTTCGCAGTTGCCGGTGGCGAGGGCGCGCGGGATAACGGTGTTCTGCGCGCCATTCTTGGCATCGACCGGGCAGGCGAAGCCGACACAGTGCTGGCAGCGCGTGCAGGCGTCGCGCCCGTCGCGCGGCACCGAGTTGATCAGCAGCGGTACCGGCGTGGTGGCCCAGCCGAGTGCGTCCGCGCCGCGCCGCAAGACGCGTGTTTGTTCCGTTGGTGGCAACTGCGGCATCGGGTAGTCGCGTTTGCGCGGCAATACGCTCGCACTCGCCGCGCCGTCGCCGGAGACGCCGATCTCCCATTCGACACGCTCGTAGTAGGGCGCGAGTTCGTCGTAGTCGAGCGGCCAATCGGCCAGAGAACTGCCCGTTGGCACCCCGTAGGTCGTTGCCATGCGGAAATCGTTTGGCAGGAAGCGCCACGCCTGGGCACCATAGACCCGTGTGCCGCCACCGACGATCGCGGCATTATTGTGATAGCCTCCTTCGTGTGGTCGGAGCAGTCGAGCCTGTTCCTGGGCATCCGTCGTGACGCGCGGATTACCGTCGAGGGCTGGCCCGGCATTATGGCCGTAGCGCGAGAGACGCTGGTTCCGCAGATGGTCGCGCCCGATTTCGGCGAAGGAGAGCGTGGGGCCGCGTTCGAGGAGTAGGACGCGCTTGCCCGCTGCGGCCAGGACTGCGGCCGCCACGCCACCGCCCGCGCCCGCGCCGACCACGATGGCGTCGTACCGTGCCACACTCATCCACGCACCTCGAATCCGATCATCTGCCACGCGACGGCATCGCGGTTCCCGCCGCTTTCGGGGGTGCCGTAATAGCCTTCCATCGTATGTGTCACGAGTATAGCGAAGAATTGGGCGAGTTCTGCGCCCTCATCGCCCGCTTCGATCTGCCCCAGCAGGCCATCTTGTGTCGCGGTGGGGAGCGCGGCGAAGGGGGCTTTGTGCGTTTGCCGGGCGGCGGCGTCGAGCGCATCGAGCCCTGCTTTGTATTGCCCGATAAACGCTGCGAGATCCTCTATGAACTGACGTGCGAGGTAATCGCCGACACCGGCCTCCCAGCCACCCAGAAACTGGTCGGGCGGGATAATCCGGTCGATAGTGGCGCGTAGGGTGGTTTGCTGGGTGGTACTGAAAGTGTTCATCGCTGCGGCATGGTCCGTATCGGCGAGCGGTGATCGAAGGGGACACCTCGGACCACACCACCCGCCGATATGGGACGCGAGGCGATCTGTCGGTCAGCGCGGCGATAACTGTACACCCACCGCGCCGACGGCTCAACGCACGACGCGGATCCGTGCGCCGTGTATCTGCTCGGTTGGCAGGAGTTCACCCGTGCCGGGGTTGCTCTCGCTCTCGCTGTCGGCAGTCGTTAGGGTGATTTCGTATGGCCCGTCGCCGCGCGCCTGGAGATATTGCCCGGCCTCGCTGGCGTCGTCGCCCGGTTGCAGGACGGCGATCCATTGTTCGCCGAGCGAGAAGCGCAACATGCCGCCTTCTTCAACGATCACATCCTCGCCGGGGTTACCGAGCAACGAGGTGAGTGCCTGGGTCGATTCATCGAGGTTCTTGGTCACGATGGTGAGCCCGGCGACACGCGTTGCTCCGAGGGTGTGCTGTGTGGCGTCGCCACCGGGCACGCGCAGACCGCGTGCGGTAACATCCTCGATCACGAATGGCAGCGCCGGATCGCCGATTCCGCGTCCGAGCATCATCGAGCGCCATTCGAGGCGTTCGCCATCGAGCCGGATGCGCCCGCCATCGTCGGGGCCGAGGATATCCAGGTCGCGCCCGCGCGCTTCCGCCGCGTCGGCATTGAGATCATCGGAGAGGAGCGCATAATCGATCAGCCCCTCGCCATCGGCCACGCGCGGCCACCAGCGATGCTCCTGGGCCTTCTCGCCGGACT
>JAABUN010002616.1_pt1 | contig 31097 bp, 31 predicted proteins | sample 5559311 | NCBI WGS metagenome assembly JAABUN01 (sample SAMN10711877, study PRJNA513370) | rock metagenome | isolation source: Antarctica rocks | place: Antarctica: Victoria Land, Siegfried Peak sud | reverse complement strand
GTGGCACGAGACCGTTGTTTACGAGCTACATGTCGGGGCGTTCTCGCCGGAAGGTACGTTCGCCGGAGTCCTGGATCGGCTGGACGACCTGGTGGATCTCGGTGTGACCGCGATAGAACTCATGCCGCTCTCGGACTTCCCCGGAGACCGCAACTGGGGCTACGACGGCGTGCTTCCCTACGCCCCGGATAGCTCCTACGGAACACCGGACGAACTCAAGGATCTCATCCAGACCGCTCACTCGAAGGGTCTACAGGTCTTCCTCGATGTTGTCTACAATCACTTCGGCCCGGACGGTAACTACCTCGGACTCTACGCCCCTAACTTCTTCACCGAGCGCCATGAGACTCCGTGGGGGGCGGCGGTCAACGTGGATGGCGAGGGAGGCGCGAACGTGCGGGAGTTCTTCGTCCACAACGCACTGTACTGGATTTTGGAATACGGTTTCGACGGGCTTAGGTTGGATGCCGTACACGCCATCATCGACGACTCCGAGAAGCATCTTCTGATCGAGCTGGCCGAGCGGGTGCGGGAGGCTACGCGGGACCGGCACGTGCATCTCGTGCTGGAGAACGAAGAGAACAGCGCGGCTCTTTTGCGGAGTTCGTACACGGCTCAGTGGAACGACGATATTCATCACGCGCTGCATACGGCGCTTACGGGTGAGGACGCGGCCTACTATGAGGACTATGCGGATGCTCCGGTCAGGTATCTGGGGCGATGTCTGGCTGAGGGGTTCGGGTATCAGGGGGAAGTTTCGCGGCACCGGGGGGATCGGCGCGGGGAGACGAGTGGGGATCTCGCACCGCTCTCGTTCGTGGCGTTGTTGCAGAACCACGATCAAATCGGCAACCGGGCCTTCGGCGAACGGATAACGGCTCTGGCTTCCCCGGAGTCCGTCCGGGCGGCGGTGTCCATTTACTTGCTCGCTCCGAGCATCCCGATGCTGTTCATGGGTGAGGAGTGGGGGGCTTCGACGCCGTTCACGTTCTTTTGCGACTTCGAGGGTGACCTCGCAGGACTCGTTACCGATGGTCGCCGCGCCGAGTTCGCCAAGTTCCCTGAGTTCTCGGACCCCGCTACCCGCGACCGCATCCCGGACCCGAACGCACCGCAGACCTTTGATCTCTCGAAACTCGATTGGAACGAGCGAGAAACACCGGAGCACACCGCCTGGCTAAACTTCTATCGAGAGCTTCTGCGTGTACGTCGGGATCTCTTGACACCGCGCCTGCAAGAGATGTCGGGTGGCGAGGCCATCTACCGGCTCGTCGGTGAGCGTGGCCTGCGGGTTCAATGGACTCTCGGCGACGGCGCGATGCTGACGCTGCTAGCGAACCTCGGGGATGAGGCTCTCGGCGGATTCGAGCAGGCCGTCGGAGAGTTACTGTACGCGACGCCGGGTGCTGATGAAGACGAGCGCGAGCTACCGGCTTGGTCGGTGGCTTGGTACTTGAAGGAGCGCGGTTGAGAGTCCCACGCGCCACTTATCGGCTGCAGTTCAATAAGGATTTAACGTTCTCGGACGCGACCGGTTTGGTGCCGTATCTCGCGGAACTTGGGGTTAGTGATCTCTACGCCTCGCCGTACATGAGAGCGCGTCCTGGCAGCACGCATGGCTACGACGTGATCGACCACAACTCGCTCAACCCGGAGATCGGCCTTCCCGAAGATTACGAACGCCTCGTCGAAACCCTCTACGAACACGGCATGAGCCAGCTTCTGGACATAGTGCCGAACCACATGGGCATCGGCTCGGATAACCCCTGGTGGATGAGCGTCCTGGAACATGGCCCCGCGTCACCCCACGCAACCTTCTTCGACATCGACTGGTATCCGACGAACCGGCCCCGGTTGCACGGTAAGGTGTTGCTGCCGGTACTTGGGGACCATTACCGCGCCGTGTTGGAGGGAGGTGAGATCTCGCTCTCTTTCAGCGCCGAAGATGGCAAGCTCTCCGCTAGCTACTACGAACATGAATGCCCCCTCGATCCCAAGACCTACCCAATGATTCTCTCGAACCTCGAAGGCCTGCCCGAAGATGAACACTCCCTGGAACTCGAAAGCCTCACAACGGCGTTCGGGAACCTGCCGGGCCGGGACGCAACTGATGAAGAAGCGTTGGAAGAGCGAATGCGGGATGCCGCTATCAACAAAAGGCGGCTCGCGAGGCTGTGCTCCGAATCTGGGGAGATAGCGCGGGCTGTAGAGGAACGGATAAAGTCACTGAACGGTGTCGTGGGTGAACCGGAGAGCTTCGAGTTTTTACATCGGATCTTGGAGGAGCAGGCTTATCGGCTCGTGTTCTGGCGGGTGGCTAGCGATGAGATCAACTACCGCAGGTTCTTCGCCATCAACGACCTCGCGGGCGTCCGAGTAGAGGACGAAGAGGTCTTCGAAGCGACGCACCGCTTCTTCCTGGACCTCGTCGGAAGCGTCAAGGTCTCGGGTCTCCGCATAGACCATCCTGATGGCCTGCACGACCCGGCGGAGTACTTCCAACGCCTCCAAAAAGCCGCCGCCGAAGCCCTCGGCTCGGAAGAAGAGGAGCCGCTCTACATACTCGCCGAGAAGATACTCGCCCACCACGAGAACCTCCCCGAAGACTGGCCCATTGCGGGAACCACCGGCTACGAGTTCACCAATCTCGTTAATGGACTCTTCGTGGACCCAGACGGTGAAACTGGATTGGATCGGGCATATCGGCGTTTCCTCGGCACAGAGATGAACTTCGAGGAGTTGCTGTACGATTGCAAGAAGCTCATAATGCGGGACGCACTCTCCAGCGAGCTAAGCGTGCTGTCGCGGCGCTTGATCCGGATATCCACCGGCACCGTCGGGGACGGCTACGCCCACCGCTCCCACGACTTCACCATAAATACCCTGCGCGATGCCCTCACCGAAGTCGTAGCCGAATTCCCGGTCTACCGAACCTACGCCACCGACGGCGAAACTTCCGACTCCGACATTCGCTACATCGAGTGGGCCATCGGTCGCGCCCGCAAACGTTCGACCGCCGCCGACGCCACCGTCTTCGATTTCATCCAGGACGTGTTGCTACTCCAGGAAGACGGCACGCACGAGCATCGCGAAGCTGTCCGGGCGTTCGTGATGAAGTTTCAGCAGTATACGGGGCCGGTGATGGCGAAGGGCATGGAGGACACCGCCCTGTACATCCACAACCGCCTCGCTTCACTAAACGAAGTCGGCGGCGAACCCGAACGTTTTGGCGTCTCCATTGCCGCGTTCCACCTACAGAACGCCGAACGCGCCCGGAGTTGGCCTCACGCCATGCTAGCCTCCTCGACCCACGACACCAAGCGCGGCGAGGACGTTCGTGCCCGCATAAACGTACTCTCCGAGATACCAAACGACTGGCGAGCCGCCCTCACCCGCTGGAGCCGAATGAACCGTTCCCGCTGCCGTGAAGTCGAAAGCTCGACCGCCCCAAGCCGCAACGACGAATACCTTCTCTACCAGACCCTCCTCGGTGCCTGGCCCCTGGAAGCTCTCGATGCATCCAGCCTCGCGGAGTTCACCGGGCGCATAAAAGCGTACATGGAGAAGGCGATGCGCGAGGCGCAAGTCCACACCTCCTGGACAAAAGTCGACGACGAATACGAATCGGCTGTCGCGGACTTTATAGAGGGGATACTCGCACCGGGCAACAACCTCTTCCTGGACGACTTCGCGCGTTTCGAGCGTCGGACGGCCCGAATCGGGGCTCTTAACGCGCTCTCTCAGACGCTCCTGAAGCTCACGGTCCCTGGCGTACCCGACGTATATCAGGGCAATGAGCTGTGGGATCTCTCGCTCGTCGACCCGGACAACCGTCGCCCCGTGGACTACGGCATGCGCCAGAAACTTCTCGCTGGACTAAAAGAGATGGATTCCCAGGACTCGCAAACGCTCCTCGCTGAAGACGCTTGGAAGGATGGGCGATCCAAACTCTACCTGACGTGGAAAGCTCTGGAGCTTCGCCGGGAGAATCCGGATCTCTTCGAGCGTGGTGAGTACGTACCGCTCGAAGTGGTGGGTGAGAGGGCTGATCACATTGTCGCCTTCGCCCGGCGGCTCGGGGGTCTCGCGACGATAACCATTGCCCCGCGCCTCTATGCGACTCTCGCGCTCGAAGATGGAACTCTGATCCCACCCTCGAAGATCTGGGCCGACACCAGCATCGAACTGCCCGAAGACCTCGCCACACTACAATTCCACGACGTATTTACTGGCACGTTGGTGAGAACGACGACCCTGCCCGTGGCCGAAACACTTCGCGACTTTCCGGTCGCGTTGCTCGCGGGTGGTTCACTGGATGAAACTGCGAAGGCCAGGTCTCGTATCCGTCCAGCGGGGCCGCGATAGGAAAATGTTCTAGATGGTGGATTCGAACTAGATCAAAGGGGGATTATGAGGCGTTCCTATGTGGTGACGGGAGGGGGTCGCGGCATCGGTCGTGCTCTGGTTGAACGTCTCCTCGATGACGCTAATAATTTCGTGGTCGCTATTGATCTGGATCCCGCAGCGCTATCTTGGGTGGACGAACATCCAGCCGGGCAACGTTTGGTTTCCGTGTCCGGCGACGCCTCGGATGAGGCCGTGGCGGAGCATGCTGCTGACCTCGCCGAGACCAACGGAGTGCTCTCGGGTTGGGTCAACAACGCCGCTGTCTTTCGGGATGCTTCGGTCCACTCGGACGGAGCGCGTGCGGTACTGGATGCCATCGCTCTAAACCTCGACCCCGTCGTGATCGGTTGCGCGACCGCAATCCGCCACCTATTAGCGTCGAGTACGACCGGCTCGATCGTTAACGTCTCGTCGCATCAGGCTCAACGAGCGGTGCGGGGTGCCCTGCCTTACGCAACATCCAAAGCCGCCATCGAAGGATTGACCCGCGCCCTCGCCGTCGATTACGGACCGCGAGGTATACGAGTGAGTGCCGTGGCGCTTGGTTCGATCATCACTGAGCGCTACGAGATGCTCCTCAGTCAGCAGGAGCCTGTGGAGGCTGAGCGCTTTGAAAGAGAGATGCGCCTGCTGCACCCATTAGGCCGGGTAGGGCGTCCCGATGAAGTAGCGTCCGCCGTCGCGTACCTGCTCTCCAAAGACGCGAGTTTCATCAACGGTGCGATACTGCCCGTGGACGGAGGCCGCTCCGCGATCGGACGCGACCCTGAAGAGACATGAGGCAAAAACGCTGCCCCAAGCTACTTGTAAGAACACGATGGTGTAGTCTCCACCAGAGACAGCCTTGCGGATATATAATCCGGTCCGTGAGACGTTCGCGCATAGAGAGGAGCATCCCGAATGTTAAAAGAGAAGCCCGATGTGGATCATGCAATGGTCCCCTCGGAGTACGAGATCTTGGACACCGACGCCCTAGCCGAGCGACTCGGCTTTAAACGCGACACGATCCTCGTCTACCTGAACCGGCGAAGCTTCCACCGCATACCGCGCCCCAATCGCCGACTAAAAACCGGCCCATTATGGTACGAAGGCTCAGTCCGAGAATGGGAACAACACAACCGCAAACGACACGGCAAACTTCAGGCTTGACCCCAACCCACAAGAAATAACCAAACAATCTCAGCAGGACCAATTTGCTTGCACGCCACAAACCCCAATCAAGCAAGACCAACACAACAAGAAAACCAATCCGCGTACAGTCTTCCCTGACCCACTGAAGTGCTGAAACGCTTTACTTTCCGACGATTCGCTCCTTTTGAAAAACCGCTAACTCTCTTGGTCCGTGCTTGCGAGTGCGGCCTTTCCGACTTTGGTCCCACCTTTTACTCGCGTCCTCTGGCCTACGGCGACACTTCCCAGCACTAGAAGTGCGCACAAGGCTGTGAGTATGCTTATCTGCTCCCCGAGAAGTAGGGCGGACCACACGAGCGTGAGGACAGGCTGGGAAAGCTGGACTTGACCGACACGCGCGACGCCTCCCTCCGCTAATCCTTTGTACCAGGCGAAGAACCCCAAGAACATGCTCACCACCGAGACGTACGCGAAGCACGCCCACGCCTGGAGCCCGGCACTGGTTAGACCGGCCCCGCCGGACCCGAGGATCGACCAGGCTACGAATGGCGCGAGGAAGGGGGCGAAGATCACGAGCGACCAGGAGATCACGCGCCATCCACCAATTTCCTGAGCTAATGCCCCGCCCTCGGCGTAGCCTAAGGAGCACAACACCACGGCGAGCAGCACTAGCAGGTGACTCCGATCCGGAACCAGCCCCGCTCCTTGCGAGACGGCGAACAGGAGAACCGCGAAGAGACCGAACGCGCACGCCCCCCAGAATGCCCGCGAAGGTCGCTCGCCAGCCCTCAATACGGCCATTACCGCCGTCGCCGCGGGCAAGAGACCCACGATCACCGCCGCGTCCGCCGCCGGAAGCTCTTTGAGGGCCAGCGACGTGAACAGCGGGAAGCCTACGATGACCCCGGAACCCACGATGAACAGTCTCGGAATGTGCCGTCGCTCCGGAAGCCGCTGGCGCGTGAGGAGCAGAACGCCAGTCGCGAGCGCAGCGGCCACGAGCGTCCTCCCGAGCCCCACGAACGTGGGATCCAAGTCCGCCACCGCCACACGCGTGAAGGGAACCGTGAAGCTGAAGGCCAAGACGCCTAGGAAGCCGAAGAAGAGACCTTGAAAGGGGTCTTGTGTTTTCGATGACATGCCGGTAACGTTACTCTTAGTATCCATGAAAAACGATAACACAATAACACGCGTATTTGAAGACCTCAGGGCGGCGGCGGAGGCTGGTTCGCCTGGAGAGAGGCTGCCGTCGGTGAGAGAGTTGGCGGCACGCCACCGGGCTGGGCCGGTTACCGTACAGCGGGCGGTGCAGCGCCTGGTTGCCGAGGGCCTTGTGGAGGCGAAGCCGGGACGGGGCAGTTTCGTTGCTCGCGGGGGTGGTCCGTCTCCGCCCACGGACCTCGGTTGGCAGAGCGTCGCTTTGGGGGAGAGGACCGTGTCGGCGGAGGACCTCGGGGAACTCCTCGCGGTTCCGCGATCCGATACGGTGCCCCTGACGAGCGGCTACCTCTCGGAGGACTTGCAGCCGTTGGGCACGCTCTCTGCGGCCATGGGGCGCGCGGCGCGGCGCCCGGGCGCGTGGGGCAGGGTACCGGTCGAAGGCTTGGAGCAGCTGAGGGCGTGGTTCGCCAGGGAGGCGGGAGGTGGCTTCGGGGCGCACGACGCGGTGATCGCCTCTGGCGGGCAGGCGGCGCTCTCGGCGGCGTTTCGGGCGCTGGCCGCGCCGGGCTCTCCGGTCCTCTTCGAGTCGCCGACCTACGTGGGGGCTTTGGCCGCCGCGCGGGCGGCGGGGCTGGTGCCGGTTCCGGTTCCCACGGACGTGGACGGCGTGCGCCCGGAGCTTCTGGAGGAGGCGTTCGCCTCCACGGGCTCGCGGTTGTTCTACTGCCAGCCGCTCTACGCCAACCCGCACGGCGCGGTGCTCGCCCCTGAGCGATGGGACGCCGTGTTGGGGGCGGCCAAGGGTGCTGGAGCGTTCGTGATAGAGGACGATTGGGCGCGTGACTTCGCGCTGGAGGGCGAGCCGCCCCAGACGCTGGCGAGCAGGGACCCGGACGGGCACGTGGTCCGCGTCAGGTCCCTGACGAAGATCCTCGCGCCCGGCATGAGGGTCGCGGCCCTGTGCGCCAGGGGGCCAGCGGGTGCCAGGCTAAAGGCCGCCCGTCTAGTGAACGACCTCTTCGTCGCGAGCCCGTTGCAGGAGGCGGCGCTGGACGTTCTCTCCTCACCAGCTTGGGACAAGCACCGCCGTCGCGTGCGCAAGGAGCTTCGGGTCCGGCGCGACACACTCGTTTCCGCCGTCCGAGAACGTCTGCCGGGGGTTAGGATACCGGCTGTCCCCCGAGGCGGGCTGCACCTGTGGGTGGAACTGCCCGAAGGGACCGACGAAGTACTCGTGGCGGCGGAATCTGTGAGAGCCGGGGTGGTGGTGAGCCCAGGTAAGCACTGGTTTCCAGCCGAGCCGACCGGTCCCTTCCTGCGCCTCAGCTACGTTGGGGCGGACCCCGAAACGCTCGTCCGCGGCGTGGATATCCTGAAAGGGGTGCTGGAAAGTTTGGGCGACGGCAAAGAGTAGGCTCTCGGCCAGTGTCTGGATCTTTTTGATCACGTAGATGACGCTCACTTTCTACCTCTAAACTTCGCAGGGAAAGATAGTCTCCAAATTTATGGCATCGTTGGTTCTGTTCGAGCACCAACTGTCGAGGGAATGGGTTGGGTCGCTGTGTAACGCCGACACAGCCCCAAACGGGTTCAGCGGAGATCGCAGATAAATTTGCTCTGCCCTCTGTAACTTGTCTCTGAAGTATTTATGTCAGGATTACAGTGTCTGTGTGCAACAAGATTTATGTCCTGGCGTGGGCCAATCCGAGAAACAGCTTTCCCCTAACCCGCTGAAATGCTCACCGGCTGACCAACTCAAATCCCCGCCATCCAAAAATATTTGTTTAGGTTATCTTGACAAACTATCGTTAGTAGCTTAAGCTGCGCGAGCGGTTCGAGGAGATACCGCTTTGTTGAGGATCGCCGTGAGGCCGGTCCCTTTGAGAAACGAGGGTGTATCGTGCCGGGTGACCGGAAGCGCCTTCCATACTCGCGAGAAAATACTACAAGACAGATGCGGAGCGAGTTTCCGGGCTTTAGTCTCCGTCTAAAATCACACCGGACGAAATTATTTGGTCGTCTCACAGATGGCCTAGAAACCATAGCGACAACTCAAAACACAAACACGAGAGGAGGAACGCCATGCAATTAGGGAGTTTTAATATGCCAGCGAAAGACGAACGGAAACTCGCGATGCGGCGGTTCTGTCTCGGTGTCCTAATCCTCAAAGACGGCATGGACTCGACCATGCGGCGGCAAGATGTACAGCCTGCGGTCGATAGTTCCTACGTGTTCCGCCAGAGTCTCTAGGCAACCGTTTTCGTCTGTCCGTGTGCCGGTTCCCGGCGCGAACAAAACACTTTATAGATCAATGATCGGGTTCCATGAACCTGGAGAAATCCTTTGGTGGTTGGCGAGATCTACCGCTGGGATCCAACAAACGACGGCGAGAGATGCGGAAGCATAGTCGTGCGTCTTACTAACGAAAGAGAGGCGAGAGAAGATGAAGTTGGCTGAGGCTCTGGCGAACAGGGCGGATCTACAGAAGCGGCTGGAGCAGATGCGGGGTCGGCTCGCGGGGAGCGCTCTGGTCCAGGAGAACGAGCTTCCTCCCGAGAATCCATAGGAGTTGCTGCGGGAGACAGAGAGGTTGATGTCAGAACTCGAAAGCTACATCGAGCGCGTCAATCGCACCAACCTAGCTGCTACGCTGTCCGATGGAACCACGCTTACGGCGGCGTTGGCGAGGCGTGATGTTCTGGGGTTGCGGTACGGGCTTTTAAACGGTTTGGTGAAGACCGCTCCGGACCGAGTATCGCGTTACGGGCTGGCGGAGATCCGGATACTCCCAACAGTCGACGTGGCGCCGCTACGCCAGCAGATGGATGAAGTGGCCCGCGAACGTCGGGAACTCGACACTGCCATACAGTCCGTCAACTGGACCACCGAGTTGGAAGAGTAAACAGTAAAAGAGCACGAGCGGGTAACCTGCGTTGTAGGAGACGGTAGCGAACGCGACACGCGTGCATGGCGCGACCTTTTGGTCTTGTTGGGGCGGCATGAGGGTTCGAGTCCCTTGTTATTGTTAGCCCAGCATCGTCACACGCGCACCGGGTACGGAGCATCGTAACTACCAGGCGTTGGACCATCTCCAAGTGGGTGAGGGGAGGGAGAGAGTCTCCCTCGAAGGGCCAGGGGTATCGTGCTCGGGCGGAAGTATCGCCCTCTATGAGAGGGAGCATCGAATGCTAACTGGAAAGGAACTTTTGGAACGCGGCTGGCCCCAGGGCCGGTCGATAGGCTTCGCCCTCGCAGCCGCCGGGAAGTTGCGTGAGAGAGGCATGGACGAAGACGAAATCCTCACGGCTCTCGAAGCGGTCCGTAGCGAACCGACTGGCGTCACCGATCCGGTCCTCGCGCCCGTCGCCGGGGAGTGGAAGAGGATCCGGGACGCCGAGAACGCACCGAGGGATGAGTTGCGACCGGAGTCGCTCCCTTATGACGTGTGGGGCAAGGATCTCATTGAGGGGAATACTGTCGCCCAGATGGCCGGCGCGATGCGGTTGCCCGTCACCGTCGGCGGTGCGCTCATGCCCGACGCGCATCTTGGCTACGGGCTGCCCGTGGGTGGTGTACTCGCCACCGAGGGAGTCGTCATACCGTGGGCGGTGGGGGTTGATATCGCTTGTAGAATGCGTATTTCTATCTTCGATGTGACCCCTGAGATCCTCGATGAGCAGAGGGAAGATCTGACCGAGATCTTGCTCCGTAACACTAACTTCGGTGCGGGAGGCAAGTTCAAGGAGGGTCGTCGTCCCGAGCACGAAATCCTCGATGACCCGGACTGGAACGCCACGACATTCTTCAAGGGACTACAGGATACCGGGCGGGCGCAGCTCGGTACCTCCGGGTCCGGCAATCACTTTGTGGAGTGGGGAATCTTCGAGTCGCTTGAGGATGAAGGAGAGTTAGGACAGGGACAATATCTCGCTCTGTTGTCGCACTCCGGGAGCCGGGGGGTTGGGTTCAAGATCGCCAACCGCTACTGCAAGATAGCCCAGGAGAAGCACCCAAGCTCGAAAAGAGCGTCGCCGAACTCGCATGGCTAGATCTCACGTCCGAGGAGGGTGAGGAGTACTGGATCGGGATGAATCTCGCAGGCCGCTTCGCCTCCGCAAACCACGCCATCATCCACGAAAAGGTCGCAAATGCTCTCGGCGAAGATGTAATGTCGAAGGTCGAGAATCATCACAACTACGCCTGGAAAGAGGAAATTGAGGGTCGCGAGGCCATCGTCCATCGCAAGGGAGCGACGCCAGCCGGAGACGGTGTGATGGGTGTGATCCCCGGTTCTATGGGAGACCCCGGTTACGTCGTGCGGGGTCGGGGAAACGAGCCATCTCTAAACTCTGCCTCACACGGCGCTGGCCGCCTTATGAGCCGCACCGCCGCCGTCAAAACCATCCCCGAAGAACGCTGGAAGGATTATCTATCCGAGCGTGGCATCACCCTCATAGGTGGCTCCGTGGACGAGGCTCCGATGGCATACAAGAACATCGAGACCGTCGTCGGGTTGCAGGGAGATCTCGTAGACCTCGTCGGGCGGTTCACCCCGAAGATCGTGCGTATGGATGCTGGAGGCAAACCCTGGGGCGCGAAGAAGAAGCGAAAGTAAAGGCTGGAAATAAGAACAGACCTCGCCAATAATTCCCCAATATGTAGCTAGAACAGCTCTGATAGAAAACCCGACATGACACCAACGCAATTTATAGGAACCGAGTAAGCTACAAATAACATTGAGCTGGCGGAGACTGGGAAACCTTCTTCCGTGCTCCCAACAAGAAATCTGCTTGTCCCTCTACTAAACGTTGTTATACTGCAACGTACTTTGCACGAAACAAACAATTCAGACGAAAGAATCGCAAGCTCCGGGGAGGAAGTGGACCAGGGACGGTGGCTGTTGCTCATCTACCAGCTTCCCAAGGGTTCTTCCTCGGCCCGTACAACCCTATGGCGGGAGGTTCGGCGCCTGGGAGCGCTCTCGTTGCAGCACGCGGTCTGTCTGCTTCCTCTCTCGAAGGATAACCGGGCCGCCTATGAACGTATTGCCCGGCGCGCCGAAGAGTACGGGGGCGAGGCCAGCATTCTTGAGACTGCTTCTCCAGACGATGCCTGGCACGAGAGGACGGTTTCACGCTTCAATGCTGCCCGCGACGAGGAATATGAGGAGGTCGTAGACGAGACAGAGCGCTTCAGGGAGGAGATCGAGCGCGAACGCCGCAAGGGTAAGTTCACCTTTGCCGAGCTTGAGGACGAGGAGAGTAACCTGGAGCGCCTGCACAAGTACCTGGCACAGGTGGAGGTCCGCGACACCTTCGGTGCCGAGGGCCGCGCACGGGCGGCGGCGGAAGTGAAACGCTGTGGCGAGGTGCTGGAAGCCTTCGCCCAGGAGATATATGAGCATCAGATGGTAGCCGAAGACGAGAAAACCCGGTGAGCGGGTGACCGCTGGGCTGCTGGCCCTCACCGTCTTTGTTGCCACCGCCGTCGAGATGGTCGAGGCTCTTACCATCGTGCTGGCCGTGGGGGTTAGCCGGGGTTGGCGCTCGACGTTGGAAGGAGCTTCAGCGGCTATCGTACTGCTCGTCTTGCTAGTGGCGGTATTCGGCACCTCCCTGGCAACGGCGGTGCCGCTACATCTGCTGCAGTTCGTGGTGGGGCTTGGTCTACTACTCTTCGGCTTGCAGTGGCTGCGCAAGGCTGTGGCACGGGCGGCAGGACGACGACCAAAGCGGGATGAGGAGGCGGCATTCGACAGGCTCGTTGGGCGTCTCGCGGGTGGTCGGCGTCAAGGAAGAGATTTTGACTCCGTGGCATTCGCGCTCGCTTTCAAGGGGGTCTTTCTCGAAGGGCTTGAGGTGGCGATCATTGCCATAACCTTTGGTGCCGCCGCCCAGCAATTGTGGGTTGCGTTTGCGAGCGCCGGGGTTGCAACGGTCGGTGTGATCGTTTTGGGGGTGATCGTTCATCGTCCACTAAGCCGCGTCCCAGAGAACGCGATGAAGCTCGGCGTCGGTCTACTCCTGTCTTCTTTCGGGACTTTCTGGGTTGTAGAAGGTCTAGGGGGCGAGTGGCCGGGTTCGGAGCTTGCCGTGCTCTACATCACGGTGGTGTACTCTGTAGCGGCGCTTGCAACCATCCGGCTGCTCTCTCGGCCGAAGATGGGAACAGAGAGCACAGAGAAGACGTAGTGAAGCATTGTCACACCTAGAGCAGATTCTCTCCCTGATCGTCCAGTACGGTTACCTGATCGTCTTCTTCGGCGTGATGGCCGAGAGCATGGGAGTACCGATTCCCGGGGAGACGATTCTCATAGCCTCGGGAATTCTGGTTCAGCAGAGCAAGCTAGACCTGGGAGATGTGATCCTTTTCGGTATCCTGGGGGCCGTGATGGGCGACCAGATCGGCTACTGGCTAGGCCGGAAGGGAGGCCGGCCCTTTGTCCTGCGCTGGGGCCGCTACGTCAAGATCACACCAGAGCGTCTTACGAACGCGGAGAACTTCTTCGCCCGCCACGGAGGCAAAGCCGTGTTTCTGGCCCGCTTCGTCGCGGGGCTACGGGTATTCGGAGCATTGGTGGCTGGAATAAGCCATATGCACTGGAGAACCTTCATCTTTTACAATGCCCTGGGTGGGGCGGTGTGGGCCACTGCGGCGGTACTGGTCGGCTACCTGCTGGGCGGGAGCCTGAACCTCGTGGAGCGGTGGATGGGCCGGGCGACTGTCCTGATCGTCGTCCTGCTAGTACTGGCAGTCGCAGTGTACCTATCCTACCGATGGGTTCGCAGCCATCCCGAGCTTCTCAGACGGGCGTTCACTCGCCTGGGGGGAGAACGTTTGCAGCTCGCCCTGGAGAGTCCGGCCGGTCTCTGGTTCCGGCGCAGGTTTGCGCCGCGCGAGGTCTACGGACTCACGCTGACCATCGGGCTGGCACTGATCGTACTGTTCTCCTGGGCACTGGCCGGTGTTACCGAAGACGTTTTGACCCGAGACCCGCTGGTGCGGGTGGACCTCGCGGTGCTCCAGTTCTTCCATTCTCACAGTGAACCCTACTTGACGAATGCGGTAGTTGTCTTCGAGGCTATCCTCTCACCGGAGGTATTGCTGGTAACAGCCGCAGCCGCCGGAGCCTACCTGCTGTTTCTATCTCGAAGGCGGAATGAGTTCTGGATGGGATTCTCAGGAGGTGTCGTCCTCGGAACAGCTTTCGGCACGGGTGCGTTGGTGGAGCTCTTCAAGGTTCTCTTTGGTCGTTCTAGACCTCCGAATTCTCTGCAACTCGTCGCCGAGACGGGTAGAGATAGTTTCCCAAGCGCCCACGCCATGACAGCGCTCGTACTCGGGGCCACCGTTTGGTATCTGTTCAGCCTTCGGCCTACAGAGAGTTGGGGAGGCTCCTGGCAGGCCAAGGTCAGGATCGGGGCAGCGATAGCCACGGTAGCGTTGCTGGTCGGGTTGGGACGGGTCTACACCGGAGCCCACTACCCGAGCGATGTTCTGGCCGGATGGGCGCTCGGTGGAGTGTGGGCTTCGATCTGCCTAACATCCGCGGAAGTCTTCCGGCGTCTGCACGCCAGCGGCAAACCTCTAAAGGAGCCTCTCGTGAAAGCGGGGATCAAGTACACTCAGTTCTCACTGATTGGGGCCTCGAACGCCCTGGTAGATCTTGGAGTCCTCAACCTCCTGCTCCTCATTGAGCCTACGCGCTCCCCGGGACGCCTGGTTCTCTTCAACGCGGTGGCGCTGGTGGCCGCGAACCTCAACAGCTACCTGTGGAACACTCTATGGACCTTCAGGCATCGCACCAATCACGACACCCGGCAGTTAGGCTTGTTCATTGCCCAGGCCGCACTCAACGTGGCGGTTGGCAGCGTCTTGCTATGGCTAACAGCCCACTGGCTCCTATCGTATACCAACCTCTCTCCGTGGGTCGGGGGCAACGCGGCGAAGGTACTCTCGATGGTGGTGGCTTCTTCCATGAGCTTCTTGCTGCTGTGGTTCATCGTCTTCCGCCACCAACCCGGTGAAAGAAAGCTGAAGTGAGCACCAAGTCCAGGATCGCTAATGTTCGGTGATCTAGGCCAATGGGCCGCCGATGTGCTTGATTCCTTCGGCTCACTGGGTCTCGTGTTGCTGCTTTTGATCGAGAACCTCTTCCCGCCAATTCCTTCGGAGGTAATACTGCCGCTCGCCGGGTTCCTCGTAAGCCAGGGCGATCTCGGTATCGTCCAAGCCCTGCTCGCCGCCACCCTGGGCTCGCTCCTCGGTGCATACATCCTGTACGCCCTCGGCCGCTGGGGTGGACGTCCGCTCGTGCTGCGCTACGGACGCATTCTCCACATAGGGGAGCGTGATCTCGACCATGCGGAAGGATGGTTCGAGAGGTACGGCAGCGTGGTAGTCTTTTTCGCCCGGATGGTGCCGGGCGCACGGAGCATCGTCTCGGTACCAGCCGGGATGCTCCACATGCCGCTCGTGCGGTTCACTCTTCTCACCGCTTTTGGCTCCGCCTTCTGGAACGCCCTGTTGATCGGGGCTGGCTGGTTTCTTGGCAACAACTGGACTCAGGTCACCGACGTCGTCGGCCAGGTCTCGAACATCGTGGTCGCATTGGTGGTGATTGGCGTGGTCGCTCTAGCGGTCACCTGGTATGTACGACGGAAGCGCAAGTAGCCAACCGCGCCAAGGGTCTTCTCGAAAACAAAGCATCACCATAGGTTGTTTCTCTCTGCGGTCTCAAACGGCATCGAGGCAAGAAAACGTCACATACTGGAGCATCTGCGGCCTACGAGATCTTCTGGGAGCATAGTCTTCGAGCCTGAGAGCAACAACCTCGCTTGCAGCAGGCTTTGCGTGTAGAAGTTTCAAAGAGGCATTCTGCACCAACCTGCTTCAGGTTTCCGATGTCCAAAGTGCCTCAGTAGTAAACCTCGTAGTGGGAGAGGGGCTGAGCACCGTACTCTAGCTTGAGGGTTTCTCTACCAAGCTACCGCGCCGCTCCTCGTTTCGCGAGCCCTTCCGCAGTGAGTCGACACGCCTTCTATGCCGACGGTTTTCTCTCAGAGCTGTTGCAGCTATATGCTGGGGAGCTATTAGCGAGGTCTGGTACGACGAGGAAGCACTGTGAGGCCGACCGGCGCGTCTTCGCCTGGAACCGCGCTGGTGCTACACTTTCCTGCTCCATGAACGCGCTCCTCATTACTAAAACCCCGAGAAGGATGTCCAGTGTCCGGTAGCGACTCGGGCTTGAGGAAGAACGCGCTCCCGGATGCCATACCGCCTACCGCGTTGGTGATGTGCGCTATCTTCTCCGTGCAACTCGGCGCGGCGTTTGCCAAGGGGCTCTTCGACCAACTCGGCCCTGGTGGGATGGTGTTTCTGCGGATAGCTTTCGCAGCACTCGTGTTGCTCGTGCTGTTTCGGCCCAGGCTTGGCGGCTACGCTCGTGGGGACTACGGGGTCGCGGTGCTCTTTGGGCTCGCTCTGGCGGCCATGAACTTTTCGATGTATACGGCTCTGGATCGCATTCCGCTTGGTATCGCGGTGACGTTGGAGTTTGTAGGACCGTTGGGTGTTGCCGTTGCAGGAAGCCGTCGCGCTTTGGATGTTCTGTGGGTTGTGCTCGCGGGGAGTGGGATACTTCTGCTCGCTCCTCTAGGCGTGCTTGGCGAGTCGGACCTCGATCCGGTCGGAGTGTTGTTTGCTTTGACGGCTGGATTTTTCTGGGCTTCGTACATAATTCTGTCGGCTCGGACGGGGAGCGTCTTTCCGGGGACTACGGGGCTGGTGATCTCGCTGTGCATCGGGACCATTGTCCTTCTACCGGTCGGAATAGTCAGCGGCGGCGCGGCCCTCCTGGACCCGTGGCTACTGATCGCAGGTTTCGGTGTAGCAATGCTCTCCTCAGCCATCCCATATTCCCTTGAGATGCAAGCCCTCCGCAAAATACCCTCCCGCGTATTCGGCGTGCTCATGAGCCTCGAACCCGCCGTGGCCGCCGTCCTTGGCTTTTTAGTCCTGGGCGAAACACTCGGCCTAAAGTCCATAACCGCCGTCCTCCTGGTAATGGTAGCCGCCGCTGGTGCTTCACGCTTCGGGAGCAAGCCCGCCGGGTAAGCTACAGACTATTCACTTCATCCACTCCCTCGACACAACGACCTCAACCTCCACCGGCACTTGCTTCAACAGCTTCGCACCGGCGTCCTTCATGGCTTTCTCCATTTTCCCGGAGACTTCCTCTGCGAGACCCTCGGCGCACTCGACCACGAACTCGTCGTGGATGGAGTTTATGAGTCGGGCGTCCATGCCATCCAGTTCGCGTCGCATGTAAGCAAGGGCGAGCTTGGCTATATCGGCGCTCGACCCTTGAATTGGATAGTTCATTGCTTCGCGGCGCATCGCGCCCTTGTCATCCTCGACCGGCTTGTCCCCGAATTTGCGGATTCTTCCGGCCAGGGTTCTCAGGGTTCGCTCGCGGGTGGCGCGGTTGGCGGTGCTCTGAAGAAAACGCTGTACTTTGGGGTAGTTGTTGAAGTATTCCTCGATCAACTCTCGCCCCCGCGACTCGTCGGTGCCGAGCTGCGCGGAGAGGCTCTTTGCTCCGCGACCGTACATGAGGCCGAAGTTTATTCGCTTCGCCGCCGAACGCTGGTCTTTGGTAACACTTTCCATCGGCACGCCGTACATCGTCGAAGCCGTTACCCGGTGCAAGTCGTCGCCCCGCTGAAACGCATCGACGAATGCCGGATCTCCCGAGACTTCAGCGAGTATGCGAAGTTCTATCTGAGAGTAGTCGGCTATAACCAGTGTGTTACCTTGCTCTGCTACAAAGCAACTGCGGAACTCGTCTTCGTGTGGGATCTGCTGTACGTTAGGGTTCGTGCAGGCGAGGCGACCGGTTGGGACGCGGCATTGAAGGAAGTTGGCGTGGATGCGTCCGGTCTTTTCGTGGATGAAGTTTGGGTACGTTTCCAAGTAGGTGCCGAGTTTCTTCTGGAGTTCGCGGTATTCGAGGAGATCTTTGGCGGCGGGATGTTCTATCTTGAGGAGTGTCCAGACCTTTGTGTCGGGGAGTTCGATCCCGAGGGATTTGAAGGCGTCCGTGATCTGACGGGGGCTGTTGAGGTTGAGGCGCGGGCCGAGACCTTCCAGTGGCAGCATACCGTCCGGCTCCGGGAAGTGAGCGTCGAGGGCGAGGGCGGCCTTGTCGCGGCGTTCTCGGACCTTGATCTCGAGCTCTTTCCATCGAGCTACGTCTAGCTTGATCCCGGCAAGCTCCATCTCCGCTAACGAGGAAACCGCCGCGAATTCTATCTTCGAGACCAACCCCAATTTCTCCAACTCCAAAGCCGCTACCAGTCGCTCGCGCAACGGCAACAAAATCTCCGCATCCCGTGCCGCATACTCCAACTGCCGCTTCGAAAGCTTCCCGGACCAATCGCTTCGCTGCTCGGATTTATCCGGCGAATCCTCCAGATACCGCTCCGCAACCGCGCCCAACGAGTACGAATCTCCCCGCGCACCTCCGCTCAGGAGTTGCGCCGCCAACATCGTGTCGAATATGGGCGAGAGCGAGATGCCATGCAAGGCGTGCAGAAACGAATAATCGAACTTGGCGTTGTGAAGGATCTTCACCGGCCCATTCTCCAAAACGTCCTTTAGAGCTGAAATATCCTGCGCCTCGAAGAGATCCACGATATACGTCTGGGCCGGGATCGCAAGTTGCAATAGTCGCGCTTCGCCGTCGCGAGGGGAGAGCGAGGTCGTTTCGAGATCCACGCCAACAGTCTCTGCTGCGCCAAGCTGCTCCACGACATCGGTAAGGTCGCGCTCGTCGGTGATGAGTTTGTAGTTGGGGGCTTGATCCATCGTGAGATTCTAGCAGGGGTGTGGCGGGGGCTGTGTGCTTCGAGATAGGTCTCACGTCTCGCGGTCATGCTTGGGGTAAACTCTCTACATATGGGCGGTTCATTCAGAATAGGGCGCGCGGCGGGGATAGATGTAAAGGTCCATTGGACGTTCTTTCTGCTGCTGCTTTTCTTCGCTTATCTTGGTTATACGGGTGCCGGGGGTGTTCTCGGCGCGTTGATTACTTCCGGTGTGATCCTGGCTCTTTTCGTCTGCGTGCTCTTGCACGAGTTCGGACACTCGCTCGTGGCCCAAAGGCTCGGCATCGAAGTCCCGGATATTACGCTGCTGCCTATTGGTGGACTCGCCCGGCTCAAGAATCTCCCTGAGAGGCCCATAGACGAAGTCAAGATCGCGGTGGCCGGACCGCTCGTGAACGTGGTGCTGGCGCCGCTGTTCTTCATCGCCGCATTATTGCTCGGAGCGGACCTACTGCGCCCGGCTAACATCCTAGAAGAGGTCGGGTCATTCGGTCAGGTGCTTGTGTACATGGGATTTATCAACGTGGCGCTCGTTATATTCAACATGCTACCGGCCTTTCCGATGGACGGCGGTCGAGTGTTGCGGGGGTTGCTCGCCACGCGGCTAGGGCCGATCAAAGCCACAGACATCGCCACGACCGTCGGCCAGGTCTTCGCCGCGATATTTTTCTTTATCGGGCTTACGGCGGGTCAGTTTATTCTGGCACTCGTCGGTGTGTTCATCTTCTTTGGAGCGTCCGGCGAGGCGCAGATGGTGCGGCAGCGCGAGACCATGCGCGGGCTCTCGGTCTCCGACGTAATGGGGACCAAGCGGCGAATCGAGACTATCACTCCGTATCACAACTTCGGGCAAGTCTTCGACGCCGTGCTGCACGGGTATCAGGAAGATTTTCCCGTCGTGAACGAAGAAGGTCGATTGGTAGGAATACTTACTCGCAAGGAGATCATGTCAGCCGCCCACTCCCCGGACAAATTCCTGAACGTCCGTGACCTGATGCTGACCGAGTACCCAGCGGTCTCCCCTGAAGACGACCTCTTCACCGACGGCTACCGTATCCTCCAAGAGTCCGGCCTACGAGCCATCCCCGTCCTAAAACAAGAAGAACTGGTCGGTATGCTCACGCTCGACGACATAGGACAGGCCGCCCTTCTGCGCGACCTGCGCGAGAAGCGGTACTAGAGAGAAGCTAACCCGCTCACAAGAAAAGCTCATCCTCCCCGTGCGGTGCCGCAAGTGAGCGTCCGTGCGACATTTTCGCTAGACTCTGCGGCCATGAAACCTTTGATCGAAGAAGTTGATGCTTTGGTGGCTCGGGTCGGGACTCACCCGGTGTGGGGGCATTCTCATTGTGTCCGGGTCCACGCGCTGGCCGAGGAATTAGCCGCCGAGGAAGACCTCTCCTATGATGCGGAGATCCTAAAGTTGTCGGCGTTGCTGCACGATATTGGCTTGTACAAGGCTTACGCGATGCGGGATGCGCCGAACCATGCGCGGCGGTCGGCGACGGTTGCGGAGCGAATCCTGCGGGACGGAGACTTTCCGCCGCAGGCTAGCCGGACCGTGATGGAGGCTATAGAACAGCATCCGCCTGGGACACCGCTCGTCACGATGGCGGTCGAAGCGAAGCTGCTAAAGGATGCCATAGCTCTGGATTACCTGGGAGTCATCGGGATCTCACGGGTGCTAGCTATGGTCGGGACCGAGGACGACGTACCGGATATCCGGGCGGCTATTTGGCACGCTGAGAGCCTGCGCCGTCAAGTCCCGGACCTACTCCTGTTTCCCGCGAGCCAACAAACAGCCCAGGACCGAACCGCGGAGATGGACGACTTCTTCGACTCCTTGCGCGACTCCACACAGAAGCTGAAGCTTCTGTAGAGCTTGTCAGGCGGTCAGAGAAAAATCGGCTAGCTGAAATGCACGGCTCGTTCTGGGCTGAGTTCTAGAAACCTACCCACAGTATGTGAGCTGCGGCGGCCAGGCTTGCTGTTCCTATTAGTGTCATTCGGACACCGGCGACTATGTGTACGCCGCGTTCGGAGAATGGTCCTATTCTGCCACCCCGGTGTTGTTTGCCGCCGAGTAGTAGCGCGTACAGGCCGAAGGCCAGGGCTGCCAATCCGATGAGACCGAGGAATAGGCTTGCCGCTAACGTCGCGGACAAGGGTTAGAGGTCTCCGGTGTCCATCTGGGAGAGGAGGGTTCGGAAGTGGGGGTTTTTGTGGAGGGGGGCGAATTCGAGGGCGCTTCTGAAGTGTTCTACGTCTCGCTCGCCTGCTTCGACGGCCTTCTCGATGTAGCCCAGGGCTGTTGCGTAATCGCCGCGGCGGGCTCGGATGCTGGCGAGGGCCGAGAGCGCGGGGGAGTAGCTGGAGTCGGCGGCGATGGCTCTCATGAGGAGTTCCTCGGCGGTTTCGAGGTCGTCGGAAGTGTAGTAGAGGCTGGCGTACGAGTAGAGTGCTCGCGGGTTGCCGGGGTCTTGTTTCAGAGCCTCCATATAATGTTCTTCAGCCCGGTTCAATTCGCCCCGACGTTCTCTTAAAAGACCGATCTCCAGGTGCGCGTTCGGGTCTTCGGGATCCAGAGCCAGGATCATCTCGTATGCCTCCTCGGCACCGGCTTCGTCTTCGAGAGCGAGCTTGACCTCACCCAGAGTGTAGAGATGCCGAACTTCGTCGCGTCCGAGCGCCACGGCTTCCTCGGCCAGTGAGAGAGCTTCTTCCAGATCCTTCTCCATACCCAGTAGATGCGCGGCTAGCTCGTCCCGGATCTCCGGCGAGCCTGGACACTCCTGTAGACCTCGCCGGAACGCGGCCTCGGCCTCCTCGGGATGGTTGTTTCGAGCGTGGCAAATACCGAGATTAGCGTGAGCCTCCCACCAGTCCGGTGTCTCTGAGATGACATCTTCGTAGGCTTCAATGGCTTCATCGTAGCGACCCAGCATGTCCAGGGAGTTAGCCCGGAAGGTGTGAGCGCCGCTGAGTTGTTCGCCATCCTCGGCTACGTCCAAAGCGCCGTCGAAGAACTCCATCGCGCTCGCGTAGTCCGCCGCGTCGAAAGCGGTGAGACCCGCGTTTATGAGCATGTCCGCATCTTCGGGGTGGAGAGCCGTCCAGCGTTCGAAGGTTGCGCGGGCCAGGGCGGTTTCGTTCATCAGGCCGTAGTAGCGACCGAGTTCCATATAGGCTTCCGGGTGCTCGGGGTCCGCCTCAATAGCGCGTTCTAGCTGGTGAACGATCTTGAACGGCTCCTCGCGGCGCATCGCCAGCAGCGCGAGTCCCATCCTGGGCGCGGCCCACTCCGGGTCGATCTCCAGCGCGTCAAGGAAACTCGCTTCGGCTTCTTCGAGCCGGTCGAGATTCAACAACGCTCGTCCGATGGCCTCCACAGCCTCCGGACTGCCAGGAGCCGCCACGAGCGCCTGCTCGAAGCGCGAGAGCGCCTCCTCGACCAGACCCTCCTCGGCCAAAGTCTCACCTTGTAAAAGAAGCTCCTCGAAATCCATCACCCTGAATTAAACCAGAAGATTCCAGCAGATAGTGTGTACAATCTCCGCCTCACCCATAACGCTGCAGCTAGACGAGACACCTTTGCCCCGCGAGAGGAGAAAACCACATGAAACAGCCACCTGTAAAGACCCGGCTGGAGGTTCGCTACTCCGACCTCGACCCCTACGGCCACGTAAACAACGCTATCTATCTGGAATACTTCGAGGGCATCCGTCTGGCCTACTGGCGTGCTCTAGCTGACCTCGCGGGTTTCACCAATCTGGAATCCGGCGACATACCCGGCGCCCGCTACGTTATCGTCGAGACCACCGTCCGGTTCAAGGCACCCATCTTCCTGGACGATGCCTTACATGGCGCAGCCAGCATAACCCGCGTTGGCAACCGCTCCTACACAATGGACTTCGAGCTTCGCACCGGCGAGAGCTTCGAGCAAGGAACACTCGCCGCCAAAGGCTCCGCCGCACACGTCTTCTTCGATCCCATCAAGAACGCTGTCCAGGCGTGTCCGGACTGGTTTCTACCGACCGTTGCCAATCTCGAAAGTCGATCTGAAGACTTAGGCCCGGAGGATCCCGCCTAACTCTCCAAACTGGAGATGTAGCCTATCTGCTTCTATGAGGTCTGAAGTCGAAGATTTCCTGGCTGCTTCAGCCGATGTGACGAACTCCAGAAATCTTCCATAAAATAGTGATGTGGAATTGCGAGATATTGAATACTACGGAGAGCCGGGCGCGAACGTTTACCGGGCGGATTGCGTCGACCTTATGCGACTGATGCCCGATGCGTGTGTGGACGCTATCTTCGCGGACCCACCGTACCGACTCTCAGGCGGCGGCGTCACCGTCAGGAGCGGGAAGGTCTCGTCGGTTGACAAGGGGATGTGGGATCGGTCGCTAGGAAGTTTCGAGAAGGATCATGAATTCAACGTCCGCTGGCTAAGCGAAGCCCGCCGCATCCTGAAGCCCGACGGCACGATCTGGGTGAGCGGCACCCACCATATAATCTTCAGTCTCGGTTTCGCGCTCCAGACGCTCCAGTTTCGAGTGATAAATCAAGTCACCTGGGAGAAGCCGGACCCGCCACCGAACGCCCGTCATACGTCTTTCACCCATTCACACGAAACCCTAGTGTGGGCCAGCAAGGGTAAGGGAGCGCAGCATACGTTCAACTACGACCTCATAAACAGCCGGGATCCCGAAACCCAGATGTCTTCGGTCTGGCGCATCCCCGCCGTTCCGAAGCGCGAGAAGCGGCATGGATACCATCCGACCCAGAAGCCGTTGCGGCTCGTGCGTCGGGCTTTGTTGGCTTCGACGAGGGAAGGAGATCTGGTCTTCGATCCCTTCTCCGGCTCCGGAACCACAGCAGTCGCCTCAAAAGAGCTAAACCGCTTCTTCGTCGGGGCGGAGCTTGACGAAAGTTTCGCGGAGCTTACAGCGCGACGCGTGGCCGGTGTGGAGCGCGGGAGCGTGCTACGTGAGATCTCCGGCTGGCCGTTGGACGGTTAGCGTGTTCGCCATTGTCATAGCCGACACTCACATCCCGCGCCGGGCCAGGAAGCTGCCTGACGCACTATTGCCGCATCTAGAACGAGCGGACCTTATCCTGCACGCTGGCGACTTGATGGCCCCGACCCTCCTGGATGAATTGGCGAGCTACGCGCCAGTACGGGCCGTGCGGGGAAACTTAGATCCGCACGATGCGAGATTGCCCGAGACGGTAGAGCTGGACATAGATGACGTTTCCGCAGCCATGATCCACGACTCCGGCCCAAAGAAGGGCCGACACAATCGCATGAGACGACGTTTCCCCAGCGCCCGCGTGGTCGTCTTCGGACACTCGCATATTCCCTGGCTTACGGACGAGGATGGATTGATGCTCCTGAATCCTGGGAGTCCAACAGATAAACGACGCGAGCCGGATTTCACGTTCGCGGCGCTGTGGATCGAGAGCGGATCCGCCGAGGCCGAGATAGTTTCCCTGTAGAATGAGCCCACGCTGTAAGCGTATACTCGGACTGTCGATCGTTCGGCGGGCTATAACGTGTCTCTGATGGTTTGTTCCGGGCGGTTTGTCCGGTGGATGGGAGTAACTGAGGCTTGATGTTGTTTGCGGAGCAAGTCGCCGTGAGATACGGGCTCGGCGAGAGTGTGGGTACTCTCTGACGACGCTTATCGTTATCTTACCGCTGGTGCTGGCCCTTTTGTCTGCGCCTGTCGCCGCGCTTGCCGGAATGCTGCATCCGCGGCTCGCGGCTCTGACTGGTGCGGCGCTCGCGGCGCTCGCGGCCGTTGCGGTGCTCTGGGGATGGAGCATGGGTGGTGGTACGGTCGATGTGGCCTGGGCTCCGACCTACGACCTTCGTTTTACCGTCACGCTCGATGGGTTGGCTGTGTTGTACGCTTTGCTGGCTACCGGGATCGGGTTCGCTGTCCTCGTCTACTCATCGCGGTATCTGCCGCTGCATCTGGAGCATGAGGGGCGAGCGTTGTCCGATGGCACGAGTTTCTATTTCTTCATTTTGTTGTTTATGGGATCGATGGTCGGGTTGGCGATGGCTCAGGATCTCATCTTGATCTTCGTTTTCTGGGATCTCACCGCCGTCGCGTCCTACTACTTGATCGGCTTCGATAGCCATACCGATGACTCGCGCTGGTCGGCTCTCATGGCCCTACTCGTCACCGGCGTGACAGCGGTGTTTTTACTCATCGGGGCTTTGATGCTCTACGCCGCTCACGGCACGTTCTCTGTCCCCGAGTTGACGGATCTATCGAAACCTGGACCTCTGCTGACCGTCGCGGCAGGTCTTATAGCCGTCGCGGGTCTCGCCAAGAGTGCTCAGGTGCCGCTGCATTTCTGGCTGCCCCGAGCGATGGCCGCGCCCACGCCAGTCTCCGCTTACCTGCATTCGGCGGCGATGGTCGCGGCTGGAGTGCTCCTGATCGGTCGCGTCTACCCACTGATCCAGAAGAGCGACTTTCTACTAAACTCCCTGATAGTCGTCGGCCTGGCCTCAATGGCCGTCGGTGGAATCCTCGCCCTGACCCGCGATGTCTTGAAACAACTGCTAGCTTACTCGACCATTTCGCAGTACGGCTACGTGGTGTTCATGTACGGGCTCGGCGGAAAATACGGCGCGGCGGGCGCGGCCTTCTACGTGATAGCCCACGCCCTCTCCAAGAGCGCGTTGTTCCTGACCGCCGGAGCGGTCACCGAAGCTACCGGAGAGAAGCAACTCTCGAAGATCGGGGGTGTGGGAAAGTCCCTGCCGCTGCTCGCCGTCGGTAGTGGACTCGCCGCCGCCGGACTCGCCGCATTTCCGCTGACCATTGGATTTTTCAAAGACGAGCTATTCTTCGCTGCAGCCCTCGAACGCGGCACGCCGTTCGCCGTCTTCGCGGTTCTCGGGGCGGCGTTGACGTTCGCGTATACGTGGCGATTCTGGGGCGGTGTGTTTCTCGGTCCTGCCCGCTCTCAGGCGCACGCTATACCGGCGGCGCTGGTTTGGCCGATCTTGGTGCTTGGGAGTCTGGTATTAGTGGGCGGTATCTTCGTTGGACCGTTCGCGGATCTCGCGATAGCCGCCGGATCTGTATCGTTCGATGCTCCGGCGGTCGTCAAGCCCGCGTACCATTTTGATACTCGACCGGAGAACCTGATGGCTCTGGCGACCTTCGCGCTCGGCGCGGTGATAATTGTTTCGCGACCGGTTTGGGTGGGGGGAGCTATGGTGATCTCGCGTTTTGGGGAGAAGTTTGGGCCGGAGCGGATCTACGGTTTGACTATCGACAGTCTCAACAGCGTTTCGGATTTTATCCATCAGGCGGAGGTGCGGGATCTCCGTAGTCGGGTCGCGGCTATTCTGATTCCCGCCGGACTTCTGGTCGGGGCTGGCCTGATCGCCACTCCAACAACGGACGTCTACCGGACGGGCGTGGTGGAAGCTAGGGACTTGCCGCTGCTGCTCGCGCTCATCTCGGTCGCAGTAGCAGCGTTGACTACTACGTTCACCAAACGACACGTAACGCTAGCGCTCGTGCTGTCGAGCGCGGGGTTTGTTCTGTCGGTGGTCTACGCCTTCTTCGGAGCCCCGGACGTGGCGCTCGTAGCCGTGCTGATCGAGGTGATCCTCACGATGGTTTTTATCGCGACGTTGAAGCTGATCCCTCACAAGGTGCTGCGGGCGCAGGCCAACTTACCCACGGAGAGACCCCGGCGCAAAGTGTTTTTCGCGACGATTGCGGGGGCGTTCTCGTTCGCGGTGGTCTGGGGCGCCCTCTCGGTGCCAGCCGCTCAACAGAGCGCGGCAGACGAGCATCTAAAGCTCACCTCCAAAGCCCACGCCAAGGATACGGTGACGGCCATACTCGCGGACTTTCGGGGGTTGGATACGCTCGGTGAGATCACTGTGGTCGCTCTCGTGGTGTTGGCTGTCGCCACGCTGCTGAATCGGGGGCGGCTCCGATGACGAGCATCCTCACCCGCGTCATCTCGAAGTTTCTGTTACTTCCGACGTTGGTGGCCGCGGTCGCCCTGCTGGTAAAAGGCTACGTGCAGCCTGGGGATGGTTTCTCAGCCGGGGTCGTGGCCGGGCTCGCGGTACTTATGCAGTACCTCGCGTTCGGGCGCGAGGAGGCCGAGAAGTTGCCGTTGGTCAAATCAGCCGGAGTCGTGGCGTTTGTTGGGTTGCTGATCTCGCTCTCCGTAGCCGTCGTACCGATGTTTCTCGGCGACCCTGTCCTCACGCACTACCCACCGCCAGAGGCCCACGTCTACATCTTCGGAACGCTGGAGATACTCACCGCAGTGCTCTTCGATGTAGGAGTCTTTCTGCTCGTCTTCGGGTTCGCGGTCGGAACGACGAGTATCCTAGCCCGCGTCATCTCCCAGGAGGAAGAGTACGCGGTAGAAGAAGAGTTGGACGACCCAGCGGTGGAATCCAGGTCGGGAGGTGGGGAGGGGTGATACTTGCTACCTCAATCGTCATCGCGCTCGTGTTTGGGTCCGGTGCTTATCTTATTCTGCAGCGGGATTTGTTCCGGGTGGTGATCGGGATAGTCCTGATCTCGAACGCTGCGAACCTGTTTATTATCGCGGCTGGCCTCTCTCGCGGCATACCCCCGATCAAACCGATACCGAGCGGCGCCACAGTGAGCGACCCGCTCGTGCAGGCGATGGCGCTCACGGCCATAGTCATCAGCTTCAGCGTCGCAGTCCTGCTCCTCAGCCTGGTCTATCGTCTCTACAACTCCCATAAAACCATAGACCTCGAAGATATCTCCGAGATGGAGCTGCGCGAAGCCGAAGCCCTGGAACGCGACGAACCCGAAGAAGAAAAAAAGCGCGAAACGGAGCGCACATGACGATGCTCACGGTTCCCATCCTGTTCCCGTGGGTGCTTGCGGCGGTCTTCGCCCTTCTGGACGGGCGAAAGTCCTGGGTTGGCTGGCTCTCGGTCGTGGGACTCGCGGTTTCGTTTGCATCGGTCGTCGCCCTGACCTTCGCGGTCGTACAGGATGGGCCGGTGGAGTTAGTCGCGGGAGGTTGGCCGGAGGGGGTTGGCATCTCGCTGCGGGCGGATGCTCTGGGGGTGACGTTCGCCGCGCTCTCGATGGGCGTTGTTTTGGTCTCGCTGGCCTATGAGGTCATAATAGGGGTGCGGTCGCGGACATTTCCAGCGCTGATTTTATTTCTGGCCACGGGGCTCTCCGGGTTATTTCTGACGGGGGACATCTTCAACTTCTACGTGTTCTTCGAGATCTCCATGACTGCTGCATATGCGTTGACGAGTTATCGGGAGCGGGATCATCAAATTCGGGCGGCGTTTATATTCGCGATCATCAACCTCTTGGGTTCGGTGGTCTTCTTGATCTCCGTGGCTGCGCTCTACCACGTTACCGGCAGCCTAGATATGCAGATCGTGGCCGAACGCATAGAAGAGGACGTGGCTCCCAATTCGATCATCACCATAGCCGTCGCGGTCTTCGTGGCCTTCTCCCTGAAGCTCGGGTTGTTCCCATTCCACTTCTGGCTCCCGGCGGTCTACATGGGCAGCCACGCGCCGGTCGCGGCGATACTCTCCGGGGCTCTGGCGAATATCGGGAGCTACGGCCTGCTGCGTTTTGGTGCGGGCATCCTGCCAAAAGAACTCGCTCTCGGTGTGATCCCAATCTTTATTCTCGGAACCGCGAGCATTATCTACGGAGCAGTACAGGCGATCTCACGCCACGCCACCGTCGAAGTGTTGGCTTACTCGGCAATAGGTCAGGCGGGCTATATCCTGATCGCACTAGCTATCGGCGGCACGGTAGGCTACGGCGCAGCGGTTATCTACGCGGTCGTGAACTCCCTGAACAAGGCATTGCTCTTCCTGGCAGCCGGGACTCGTGGCCCGCTAGTGGGCGCGGCTTTCGCCCTCGGGGCGTTTAGCGTGGTCGGAGTGCCACCCGTAGCCGGGTTCCTGGGCAAACTTGCGCTGTTCAAGGCGAGCCTCACCGTAGACTCACTCCCCGCAAGCATCGCGCTCGTCGCCCTGATATTTATCGGCGGGGCTCTTTCATTCTTGTACGTCTTCGAATTGTACGGACGAGTCTTCCTCAAACCCAACGAGACGGACAAGAAGAATAGTCCTCTAGCGGCGCGGGTGTTGGTGTTGGCGGTTGGTGTACTGGTGTTGGCGGTTGGAGTTTGGCCGGAGCCTCTGTTGGTGTTGGCGAATGCAGCGGGAGACTTGCTCTCGAACGGGGGGATCTGATGCCCCGGGCGGTCTTGAGCATCTTGTCGCTCACGGTGGTATATGGGCTGGTACTGGGGAGTTTCCATCACTGGGACGTTGGTATCGGGATCTTTGTCTCCGGGGCTTTGTATTTCGCGACTCGTGGTTACCTCTTCGGTGGGCGGACGGAGATAGAGGGCGGATTATTTAGTCGGATAGTCGCGTTCATTCCTTTTTCGCTGGCGGTGATCTGGGACATAACCGTCGGGACGTGGGAGGTCGCGCTCGTAACGCTGCACATCAGGCCGCTGCATCATCCTGGCATAGTGGCCGTGCCGATAGGAGAGCGCAGCCCGGTTGGAGTCGCGACCACGGCGCTAGTCATGACCCTCTCGCCTGGGGAGTTTCTGGTGGATATAGACCGGGAACATGACGCAATCCTAATGCATGTACTAGACGCTTCAGACCCCGATGCTGTTCGGCGCAAGCACGAGGAGTTCTATCAGCGGTATCAGAAGAGAGTATTTCCTTGAGAAGAGAGGGAGGTTCCACGTGCACCAGATAGTATTTTACTTTGCGGCGGCCTGGATGACGGTCTTGCTCGCCGTTAGCGTGGCGGCGGTGATCGGGGTTCGTTCCACCGCCGGGCGTATTCTGGCCCTGGATCTGCTCACCCTCATCCTCGTGGCGTTGCTCGTGCTCTATTCTGACACGACCCTCTCGCCTCACTACCTCGACGCGGCCTTGATACTCTCGATTCTCGCGTTCGTCGGGACTGTGGCGGCAGCCCGGTATCATGGAGAGAGGAAGATCTTCTGATGAGCTTCGATCTCGCGACTTCGCTACTAGCGGACGCGCTGGTGATCTTCGGGGTCTTCGTCATGACGGTCGGGGTGTATGGCATGATTCGTCTCCCGGATACCTACACTCGGCTTCACGCCGCGAGCAAGGCCGTGGTGCTCGGTGTCTTCTCGCTGCTTATCGCCTCGCTCGTCACGGGCGACCCCAAGATAATCTTTCGCTGCATCCTGATCGGGGGTTTCCTCGCCCTCACAACCCCGGTCGCCGCCCACGTCGTAGCCCGCTCCGCCTACGCCCGTGGAGAGGGAATGCGCTCCCCGGATGCTGTGGATGAATCAGATGGAGACCTCGTCTCGGACCATCAACCCTGAAGGATTTTAGGGATCGGGCTCGTCGTGGCGTAAGATAGCGGTATGGGCATAGCCGGAGACATAGCACTTATTCTCATAGCGGCGTTCGTTGGCGGCATTATCGCTCGTCGTCTCGGACTGCCCTTGATCTTGGGATACATCGTCGCCGGTGTCTTCGTCGGCCCCAATACCGGCGGCCTGACAGTAGGAAACGCCCACGAGATCGAGCTTCTAGCGGAGATCGGCGTGGCGCTTCTCCTATTCACTATCGGCCTCGAATTTCCTTTGAGTGCCTTGGCTCCGGTCAAGCGCGTCGCGTTGATCGGCACCCCAATACAGATGCTCCTGACCATCGGGCTCGGTTACGGTCTTGCTCAAATACTAGGTCTAGGATGGTACGAAGCAGTCTGGTTCGGGGCTCTGCTCTCTATCTCAAGCACTGCTATCGTGCTAAAGACGCTTACAGACCAGGAAGTGCTCGGTACGTTATCTAGCCGGGTCATCATTGGGATGCTCGTGGTGCAGGATATCGCCGTTGTGCCGCTCCTTATAATCCTGCCGGACCTCGGCAATATCGGTGAGGGCTTGCGAGAACTGGGCATAGCAGCCGTAGAAGCAACCTTGTTCCTCGCGGGAATGGCGATCTTCGGCACGCGGGTCTTCCCCTGGCTGATGGCCCGCGTAGCCCGCCTGAACTCCCGCGAGCTCTTCCTCATATCCGTCGTCGCCACGGGCCTCGGAGTAGGATATGGCACTTATCTGTTCGGGCTCTCGTTCGCATTTGGGGCGTTTGTGGCGGGCATCGTGCTCTCCCAGTCGGACTACAGCCACCAAGCCCTCGCGGACATCGGACCCTTGCGCGACGTGTTCGCTATGCTCTTCTTTGTCTCCGTTGGAATGCTCATCGACCCAGTATTTCTGTTTGATTCCGCTCTAGTCGTGCTGGCGGTCGTATTGACGATCTTCGTGGGCAAGGGGATTATCTTCGCGGCAGTTGTCCGGGCGTTTGGATACGTGAATATCGTGCCGTTCGCCGTGGGGCTGGGACTGTTTCAAGTGGGGGAGTTCTCTTTTCTTCTGGCGCGTTTGGGTCGTAGCGAGGGCGTGTTGTCTGAGGGGACTTACTCTATTGCG
>JAABUN010002615.1_pt1 | contig 31104 bp, 46 predicted proteins | sample 5559311 | NCBI WGS metagenome assembly JAABUN01 (sample SAMN10711877, study PRJNA513370) | rock metagenome | isolation source: Antarctica rocks | place: Antarctica: Victoria Land, Siegfried Peak sud | reverse complement strand
AGCACGTAAACAATAGTGAAAAGCTCGCTTACGGTATGCTGCGCCAGAAGATAGCGGGACTTAGACATTTCGCTATCTTCGCTTTTTTGTCTCTGTAGGGCTACCCCCTAGCAGTCGAGGTAGACTAGGCTTTATTAACAGAGCATGGTGCAAACCAGATGATACCTGCTGTGGTAACACCTCCCCTACCGCCAAACTGCCCTCCAGCGGCAACGCTCGCCGAACCTACCCAAAAAGCGCCGTCCCGGTCGTCCCAGCCACACCTTTGAACGCGTGCCCGTCGCTGCGGCGCGACAGCGGTGCAGCCGATGCTTGAAGCCCACCACCTTGCCAAAACGTTCGGTGCCATCCGGGTTTTAGACGATGTCTCGCTGACCTTGGAAAAAGGTGAAGTCCACGCCATTTTAGGTGAAAACGGTGAGGGCAAGTCGACCCTGGCGAAACTCTCGTCGGGCTACCTGAGACCGACTGAAGGCAACCTGACGCTGGACGGGCGCGTGGTCTCATTCGGCGCTCCCGCGACGCCGAAGCGCAGGGCGTCGTACTGATCCATCAGGAGATCAACCTAGCCGACGACCTCACCGCAGAAGAAAATATCTTTTTGGGCATCGAAAAACATCGGGGACCGTTTGTCCGGGGCCGCGAGATGAGGAAGCGCGCCGCCGAGGTGCTGCGAGAACTCGAGACCCCGGTTCACCCACGTACCCGCGTCGGACGCCTTAGCGTCTCGCAAAAACAGATGGTCGAAATCGCCAAGGCCATCACCCGCGACGTGCGCGTGCTGCTGATGGACGAACCCACCGACGTGCTGACCGGGCGCGAAACCGCCGTGTTGTTCAAACTTATCCGCCGCCTGAAAGCGCAGGGCGTAACGGTCGTTTACATCTCGCACAAACTTGATGAAGTAGCCGAGATCGCCGACCGGGTGAGCATCCTCCGCGACGGGCGGCTCGTCACTACCCAAAACGCCGCCGAGCTGACCCAAGACGAGATGGCCTCCCTGATGGTCGGACGCGAACTCTCTGACATGTACCCACCCAAACGCACCCCCGGCACCGAGGTCGTCTTCGCCGCCGAGGACGTTTCGGTCTCCGGCTGGGCCGAGCACATCTCGTTCGAGCTGCGGCGCGGCGAGGTCCTGGGTTTCGCCGGACTCGTCGGCGCGGGGCGTACGGAGCTGTTCGAGGGCATTTTGGGATTACGCCAAAAGACCGGGACGCTCACCCGAAACGGACAGCCGCTGATCGTCTACACCCTCAAAAACGCCGTGGCTGCGGGTATCGCCTACGTGAGCGAAGACCGCAAGGGCAAGGGACTCGTCACCGAGATGGCGCTGCGCCCGAACCTGACGCTCCTGGCGCTTAAAAAATACGCCGACCCGTTTATCGACCGAAAGCGTGAAATGGGGGCGCTCGAGCGGGCCGTAACGGACTTCAGCATCCGCGTCCCGAACCTCCATGCCAAGGTCAGCTCGCTCTCCGGCGGCAACCAGCAAAAGCTCGTTCTGGTCAAAACGATGGAGGTTACACCCGATATCTTGATCTTGGACGAACCGACGCGCGGTATCGACGTGGGGACGAAGCGGCAAATCTATTTTTTTATTCAGGAGCTGCTGGAAGGGGGCAAATCGTGCATTCTCATCTCGTCGGAGTTGCCCGAAATCGTCGGGCTCTGCCACCGCGTGGTGGTGATGCGTTCAGGGGTGCAGATGGGAACTTTGGAAGGTGACGACATCAGCGAAAACGAGATCGTACGCTACGCTACCGGCCTGAAACGTACACGGGCGACGCACCCGAAACCTGCCGAGACTGCCGAAACCGCCGGGAACGGCTGATGCAACCTGAATCCGACGTTCAGGTCTCGAGCCGTGCGTTCGACGTCCGCGTGCTCGGGCCGCTGCTCGGGTTGATCGCGCTATTTGTCGTCGGCGCGCTTCTCAACGACGCCTTTTTGTCCCCGACAAACCTTTTCAACGTCCTGACGCGGAGCGCCTTTATCGGCATTATCGCGGTCGGCGCGACCTTTGTGATCATCTCGGGCGGTCTGGACCTGTCGGTCGGGTCGATGGCGGCGTTCATTGCGGGCGTGATGATTATCGTCATGAACAACGCTGTCGAGACCTTCGGCGCGGGGGTCGTGACGGTACTGATCGGCGTCGGCGCGTCGCTCCTGCTGGGGCTCGCCGCCGGTTTTATCAACGGGATCACCATTACGCGCGGCAAGATTGCAGCTTTTATCGTCACCCTCGGGAGTTCGGTATCTACCGTTCGCTGGTGACGTACTTTGCAAACGGCGGTACGCTCTCACTCGATTTCGAGGTGAGAGCGGTTTATGGGCCGGTCTATTCGGGTTCGTTTCTGGGCGTACCGTACCCCATCTGGATTTTCGCGGCGGTCGCCGTCGTCGGCAGCGTGGTGCTGCACCGCACCCGCTTCGGGCGTTACGTCTACGCCATCGGCTCGAACGAAAAAGTCGCGCGTTACTCGGCGATTCAGGTCGATAAAATCCAGACCCTGACCTATGTTTTGCAAGGGTTGTGCGTTTCGGTAACGACGATTATCTACGTGCCGCGCCTCGGGTCGGCGTCGGCGAGTACCGGGGTTTTGTGGGAGTTGGAGGCCATCAGGACTTTTTGTGAACAGACTCACCGTGAAACGTACGCTTTTAACCGCAACCGCTCTGCTCACTCTGGGCGCGGCCCAGGCGCAAGAAACTACCACCGACACTGTGACCATCGGCGTGTCGATTCCCGCTGCCACCCACGGCTGGACCGGCGGCGTCAATTTCTGGGCCGAACAGACGGCTGCCCAACTTTCCGAAACGTATCCGAACCTCGAGTTCATCGTTTCGACCGCTTCTGACCCTGGTGAACAGGCCAACGACCTGCAAGACCTGCTCGCCATCAACCAGATCGACGCGCTCGTGGTGTTGCCGTTCGAGTCCGACCCACTCACCCAACCCGTCGCGCAGGTAAAAGAGCAGGGCGTGTTTATCACCGTCGTCGACCGTGGTCTCGCCGACCCCAGCATCCAAGACCTCTACGTCGCCGGGGACAACGTTGCCTTTGGGCGCGTAGCAGGCGACTACTTCGTCGAGCGCCTGAGCGAAGGTGACAACATCGTCATCTTGCGCGGGCTGCCGACGGTCATCGACAACCAGCGTTTCGAGGCGTTCAACGCGGCCCTCGAGGGTTCAGGTATCAACATCCTGGATAGTCAGTACGGCAACTGGAACCGTGACGACGCCTTTACCGTAGCGCAGGACATGCTCACGCGCTTTCCGGACATCGACGCGATCTGGGCGTCGGACGACGATATGGCCGAGGGCGTGGTCGCCGCCGTCGAGCAAGCGGGCCGCAAAGACGGACTCTTCATCGTCGGCGGCGCGGGTAAAAAAGAGGTGATCAAACGCGTCATGGACGGCGATACGCTGATCCCCGTCGACGTCACCTACCCGCCGTCGATGATCGCTACGGCGATGGAAGTTACGGCGCTCCAGTACACCTCGGGCGTGCCGATTGTCGGCGAGTACCTGCTCGAGTCCGAACTCGTAACCCCGGAAAACGCCGAACAGTTCTACTTTCCAGATTCGCCGTTCTAGATTGCGTGCGGCCTTTACTCTAGGCTTTGTGTAAGCTTGTGGTCTGTAGCGTATGGCTTGTGGAGAGGTTCCACAGGTCGGAAGCTACAGGCCGATTTGTGATACGTGTAGGTAAGATTTTATTCGGAGGTATAGATGGCACGACCCGTTACTTTGTTTACCGGCCAGTGGGCCGACCTACCCCTCGCCGAACTCGCCCCCCTAGCCAAAAAGATGGGCTACGACGGCCTCGAGCTGGCCTGTTGGGGCGACCACCTGGACGTCTCCAAAGCTCTCGAGGACGATACTTATATCCAGAGCCGTTTCGACCTGCTGGGGCAGCACGACCTGAAGTGCTACGCCATCAGCAACCACCTAGTCGGACAAGCGGTGTGCGACCCCATTGACGAACGCCACCAAGCTATCGTGCCGCCACACGTCTGGGGCGACGGCGACCCCGAAGGTGTAAAGACGCGCGCGGCAGACGAGATGAAAGACACCGCGCGCGTGGCGGCGAAGATGGGTCTGGAGGTCGTCAACGGGTTTACCGGCTCGTCGATATGGGGTTCGCTGTACGCGTTTCCGCCGACCTCACAAGCGTATTGGGACAAGGGCTTCGAGGATTTTGCCGAACGCTGGGGGCCGATTCTCGACGTATTCGACGAGGTGGGCGTCAATTTCGGGCTCGAGGTTCACCCGACTGAAATCGCCTTCGATATCGCGTCGGCGGCTCGAGCTTTGGAGGCTGTCGAGCAACACAAGCGTTTCGGTTTCAACTACGACCCGTCGCATCTGGGGTATCAGGGCGTCGATTATGTGAAGTTTGTCTATTCTTTTGGCGAGCGCATCTTCCACGCCCACATGAAAGACGCGTGGTGGGGTCACGGCAGCGGCGAGGCGGGGGTATTCGGCGGACACACCGACTTCGGCGACCCACGCCGCTACTGGGACTTTCGCAGCGTCGGACGCGGCGACGTCAACTTCGAGACCATCATCGTGGCCCTAAACGACGTGGGTTACAGCGGCCCCTTGAGCATCGAGTGGGAGGACTCCCGTATGGACCGGGTTCACGGCGCGACGGAATCGGCGGCGTTTACCAAGCGGCTCGACTTCGCGCCCGCAGCAGGGGCGTTCGACGCGGCGTTCGGGCGGGACTAGGCTGTCATGCGCGCACGGCTGATTACCGGAATCACGGTGGATGAGTACCTCGAGGCCGAGATGGATACCGAAACCCGCCACGAATACGTCTATGGCGAGGTCTTTGCCCTAGCTGGGGGCAGCGTCACGCACAACGTCATCTGCGCGAACGTCGTGCACTTGTTGGTGGGAATTGCGAAAGAGTGTCGCGCTTACGGCAGCGACATGAAGCTCCGGATTGAAGAGCAGCTCTTTTACTATCCTGACGCGATGCTCGTCTGTGAGGCTCCGGCGGACGATTATTTCGAGACGTCGCCGTGTGTCGTCATTGAAGTTCTCAGCTCCTCTACAACGCGTAAGGACAGGCTCGAGAAACGCTTCTCCTACACCTCATTGAACAGCTGGCAACTTTACTTACTTATCGACTCACGCAAACGTGAGGTGACGGGTTATTACCGGCAGGTGGCGGGTTGGGAAGAACGAACCTTCTCAGCTGGAGATATCGTCCCGGTACCCTGTGTGGACGCGGAGCTGAGCTTTGACGAGCTGTACGACAAGACGTTTTTGTAGTGGTGTGAGGTGCAAACTCAATACAGAGAAAGCGGAACATTGACGAACCTACCACAAACCCTGCTCGTGTTTAGGGGGCCTGTAGGCATCGGCAAAAGCACTCTTAGCCGAGCTTTGGGCAAGCATCTGGGCTGGCCTGTCGTCGATAAAGACGATTTTTCCGACGTACTTATGGCGCAAGTTGAAAACTACGGCCCACTCGCCTACGAAAGCATGTTCTCGGTAGCTGAGAGCTTATTGCGTCAAGGGTTCAGTGTCATCTGTGACAGCCCTTTGCGCGGAGAAACCGGTTACTTACGAGCCAAGAAGTCGGCAGAGAAAGCTTTGGCAGCATTACGTGTCTTAGACTGTGGGCTTTCAGACGAAGCACTCTGGAAGGTGAGGCTCGAGACCCGGCAGAGACGCCCCGCACATGTACTGAAAACGTGGGCAGACCTCACACGCTACAGACAGCAGGCACCCCCTGATTTCGACTCTTCAGTAAGGGTTTCCAAGCTCACCGTAGACATGACAGCGCCGCTCGAGCAGCTAACGGAAGAAGTTATTATTTGGCTTAACGAGCCACCTTAAGGAGCAACGTGACTAAAAAACTCAAGATGGGCATGGTCGGCGGCGGCAAAGACGCTTTTATCGGCGCGGTTCACCGCATGGCGGCGGCGCTCGACGGTCAGATCGACTTCGTGGCGGGCGCGCTCTCCTCTACCCCGGAGAAGGCCAAAGCGTCGGGGCTCGAGCTGGGCCTCGCCGAAAACCGAGCCTACGGGACTTGGGAAGAGATGCTTAGCGGTGAGCTGGCGTTACCTGAAGACGAGCGCATCGACTTCGTATCGGTGGTGACGCCCAACCACATGCACTTTCCGGTCGCGCACGCGTTTGTGGGCGCAGGTTTCAACGTCGTGTCGGATAAACCGCTCGTACATACGAGCGAGCAGGCCGCGCAACTCATAGAGGCGGTTGAAAGAAACGGCGTCGTCTTCGCCGTCACTTACAACTATTCGGGCTATCCGATGGTTAAGGAGGCGCGGCATCTGGTGGCGTCCGGGCAGCTCGGCAAAGTTCGCAAGATCATCGCCGAATATAACCAGGGCTGGCTCGCCGAAGAGGTCGCCAACAAACAGGCCGACTGGCGTACCGACCCGGCTAAAAGTGGCGTCGCGGGAGCGATAGGCGACATCGGCTCACACGCCGAGCAGCTGGTGAGCTATGCAACGGGTTTAGAACTCGAAAGCATCTGCGCCGACCTGAGTACCTTTGTTCCCGGCAGACGCTTGGACGACGATGGCAACGTGCTGCTGCGTTTCAAGGGTGGGGCTAAAGGTGTCCTTATCGCCTCGCAGATTTCAGCGGGTGAGGAGAACGGGCTCCGTCTACGGGTGTACGGGGAGAAGGGGGGGCTCGAGTGGCACCAGGAGACGCCCACCGAGCTGTTCGTCAAGCTTTCGGGGGAACCCATGCAGGTGCGGAGGCCGAACAACCCCTACCTCTCGGACGCTGCCTTGAACGCCTCACGGATTCCTGCCGGACACCCCGAAGCGTTTTTAGAGGCGTTCGCCAACGTCTACCGGGGGGCGGCGGCGGCGATGCGCGCTCGTAAAGGTGGCAAGGTTTCTGAAGGTGCGCTCGACTTTCCTACCGTCTACGACGGGGCGCGGGGTGTTCATTTTATCGAGCGAACGGTGGCGAGTTCGGAGAGTAGTCAGAAGTGGACGGACGCCCGCTTCGAGCTGAAACCTGCTTGACACACTCGGGATGCCCGCCTACAATTGCTTATTAGCTTAATTCCAAAAGGTGGTTACTCGAGAAGAGCTAAAACGGTAACGTGACCGACGCTCCCACGTCGGCGCGCAAAAGGAGCTGTGATGAAAAGGTTCGCGCTGGTTCTGGGTGTCTTGACTCTGGGTTTCGCCTCGGCCCAAGACCTCACCGTCGGAGTAAGTTGGTCGAACTTTCAAGAGGAACGCTGGAAAACCGACGAGGCGGCGATCAAGGCCAAACTAGACGAGCTGGGCGCGGCGTACCTGAGCGCCGACGCGCAGAGCTCACCGGAAAAGCAGCTCTCCGACATCGACGCGCTGATCACTCGAGGCGTGGACGCGCTGATTATCTTGGCGCAAGATAACGAAGCGATTTTGCCCGCCGTTACGCGCGCCGCACAAGAGGGTATCCCGGTCGTCGCGTACGACCGGTTGATCGAAGACCCCGGCGTGTTCTACCTGACTTTCGACAATGTCGAGGTCGGCAGGCTTCAGGCACAGGCTGTGTTCGACGTGCAACCGACCGGCAACTACGTCTTTATCAAAGGTAGCCCTACCGACCCCAACGCCGACTTTTTGCATCAAGGTCAGTTGGAGGTTTTGCAGAGCGCCATCGACAGCGGTGACGTTACGGTCGCCGGAGAACAGTACACCGACGGCTGGCTGCCGGAGAACGCGCAGCGCAATATGGAGCAAATTTTGACCGCCAGCAACAACGAGGTCGACGCGGTCGTCGCCTCGAACGACGGCACCGCTGGGGGCGTGGTCGCCGCGCTTAGCGCGCAGGGGCTCGAGGGTCTGCCGGTCTCGGGTCAGGACGCGGACTTTGCGGCGCTCAACCGCGTTGCGCTCGGTACGCAAACGGTCAGCGTGTGGAAAGATTCGCGCACCCTCGGCGCAGCCGCTGCCGAAATCGCGGTAGAACTCGCGGGCGGCGCGGCGCTGACCGAGGTCGAGGACGCGGCGACCTTTGATGATGGCCCCAACGGTGTCGAGATGAACGCCATTCTGCTCGATCCGGTACCGGTGACTCGGGACAATCTGGACGTGGTGATAAGCGCAGGCTGGATTTCTCAGGAAGAGGTCTGCGCGGGCGTCTCCGGAGACGACGCGCCGAGCGCGTGCGAGTAGACTGAAGCCGTCATTCATGCTCCGCCTCTCCCCTCCGGGCGGCCCTGGCTTTGAGCAGGCAGAGTACAGGAGTCAGGTGGTGAGCAGATGCTGATGGGGGCGACGCCAGGGTGGTAAGAACCCAAGAGTCAGGAAAGAAGGCAAAACGGGGTCTGGGGAGCGTGCTGCGGGTGCTCGAGCTGGACCCCCGTCTACTGGGGATGGTCGGCGCGCTGCTCGCTATCTGGCTCGTCTTCAACGCTGTGACCGGTGGTACCTTTTTAACCCCGCGCAACCTCTGGAATCTAGTCGTGCAGACGAGCGTCGTGGGCATCGTAGCGACCGGGATGGTGCTGGTGATCGTCGCCCGTCAGATCGACCTGTCGGTAGGGTCGCTGCTCGGTTTTTTGGGGATGATTATGGCCGCCGCGCAGGTCGAGTGGTTGCCCGCTTCGGTGCCTTTCGGCTGGCTCTGGGGCGTACTCATCGGCGTGCTCGTCGGCGGACTCGTCGGCGCGTTTCAGGGGTACTGGATCGCCTATCAGGGCGTGCCGTCGTTTATCGTCACACTCGCCGGACTCTTGATCTGGCGCGGCGGTGCCTGGCTCGTAACGCAGGGGCGCACCGTAGCCCCACTCGAGCCCACCTTTCAAGCCCTCGGCGGCGCGTCTATCGGCGGAACCTGGAGTTGGGTGGTCGGCGGCGTCGGGATCGCCGCGCTGCTCGTCGTCACCGTACGGGGCCGCAGCAAACGCCAGCGGCTCGGCTTTCCCGTAAAACCGCTCTGGGCCGAAGCCGTGACGCTTGTTGCGGGCGTCGCGCTGATCGCCGGATTTGTGGCGCTGATGAACGCCTATACGCAGCCGCGTAGCGACGTAGCGCGGGGAATTCCGGTACCGGCGCTGATCACCATCTTCATCGCCCTGGTGATGCACTACGTCGCGCGCGGAACACGTTTCGGACGTTACGTCTACGCGCTCGGCGGCAATCCTGAAGCGGCGGCGCTCGCAGGCGTCGATACCAAATGGGTACGGCTCTGGCTTTTTATTATCATCGGGATGCTCTGCGCCGTCGCCGGTGCCGTCGCTACCGCGCGCCTCAACGCCGGAGCCAACTCGACGGGGACGCTTACCGAACTCTACGTGATCGCAGCGGTCGTGATCGGCGGCAGCTCACTCGCAGGCGGTTACGGGACGGTGATCGGGGCGATGTTGGGGGCGCTGCTGATGCAAAGTTTGCAAAGTGGCATGGTCTTGGTCGGGCTCTCGAGCCCCCTGCAACAGGTGATCGTCGGGATGGTACTAATCGTCGCGGTCTGGCTCGACGTGCTCTACCGCCGCCGCAGCGGGATCGGGAGCGAGTAGGGTGACCGGGCCGTTAGTCGAGATGAAACACATCTCTAAATCGTTCGGCGGCGTCCACGCCGTTCAGGACGTGTCTATCGACCTCTACCCCGGCGAGGTGCTGGGGCTTTTGGGTCACAACGGCGCGGGCAAATCCACACTGATCAAAATTCTCTCCGGCGCGTATACCGCCGACGAGGGCGACATCTTGCTGAGCGGGAAAAAGACGGCGATAAAAAATCCTCGAGACGCCAAAGCCCACGGGATCGAAACCATCTACCAGGCGCTGGCGTTAGCCGACAACCTGACCGCCCCGGCGAACATCTTTTTGGGCCGCGAGCTGACCGGCCCGCTCGGCGCGCTCGACGACGACAAGATGGAGAGCGAGACGCGCGGGATTTTGGAGCGGCTCGAGCTCAAGATCGGCTCGCTCCGCGACACCGTGCGAAACTTTTCAGGTGGTCAGCGGCAAGCTATCGCTATCGGGCGCGCCGTCTATTTCAACGCCAAAGTCCTGATTATGGACGAACCGACCGCCGCACTGGGGCCGCAGGAAACGCAGCGGGTAGGCGCACTTATCGAGCGGCTCAAGGGACAAGGCCTCGGCATTTTTTTGATCAGCCACGATATTCACGACGTTTTCGACCTCGCCGACCGCGTAAGCGTGATGCACAACGGGCGCTTGGTCGGGACGCACGCCACGAAAGACGTGACCAAAGACGAGGTGCTGAGCATGATTATTTTGGGTGGGGCGGCGGGTGAGGCAGAGGGAGACAAGATGCTAGGGTGAGGCTAGGGGTAAGGGTTAAATGTCAGAGTAACAAACGGTTCTCACGTTGGTAGATTCTGCCCAAACAATACGCTCAGCCCCGACTAACAAAAGGTGTGATTGCTCGAGATAACGACTTGGGCCGATTTAAATGTCGTGAGGCAAAGCTACTTCTTGAGGAGCTATTTTGCTAAGAGCTAAGTCAAGATTAATTCAACACTACGACTTGAAGCTTCATCCTTATCCCCGAGCCCTTGCCACCATTGATAGAAAGTTTAGTCTAACCGAGCTTTATAATCTTTTAAAACACCGGATTGATAATCAGTTGGCTAATTACATCATCAGAAAGGGCACAGTTTCTTATCGACTTCTAGCCTCTCAGCTGAATACTACAGGAGGCTACATCGTGTTGTTGATACAGCACGGCGACAAAAATACAGCAACACCAGGCTTTGTCAGCATACCAACTGGAGCTACTCGCTACGTCCCTAGAGGAGAAGATGAGGGTAATGGCGCATGTGCCCATCTTGTTGTCTCGATTGCCGAAACCGCTTCTGATACCCAGACATTTAAGGCTGTACTGGAAACTATCCCAGGTATTGGTCGCACCGTGGTCGAAAGTTTATTTAACAGTGAATTGAAGCATGCTAGCGACGGACACCTCTTTTACCTCACAGAAAACGGTAGGCAAAAGAATTTGCGTCCTATCGTAGAGCTTGTGGGGCACCCCTCAGATACACTTCTGAGCGCCATCCGGGGCGGTGCTGCACAAGAAATCTTGTTGATCTCCCCCCATAAAGTAAGCAAGCTCGACGAATCAATTTACATTACTGAAACCGAACGAATTATGCGTTTTTCTCTTGATCCAGCAGCAAGAGGCGAAAGAGCTATGAACCTCGTTAACGGCCTGTTTGGAATTGCAAAAAAAGGCATGACGAGAGAGATGCGCGTCCGTTTCAGAACGGGCGGGCGCACCCAAACCGTTGATATCAACTTGGCGGCGGAAAGTATCGAGGATACCTCATTTATTAAGGTAACTCAGATAGACTTAGATGTACCTCTTGATGCTCTTACTGAAGCAATCCGCTATGATTTGGTTCTTAAGATGGTGGAGCTTCTAGGGTGATCACAGGTGTAAAGGAGACGTAGATGATGAGCTTGCCGCCTCTCATCAGGCCACTGGACTATTTGAGAATTAGGCATCCTCGAAAACGAAATTACGACGGCTGGCTGCCTCTGAGTCTGACTGTCGGATCTATTGTAGTGTTGTTTTTTCTGCCTGTGCCGATTCGAATATTCGGTAACGGTGGATTGCTCGATATTCTCGCCGGTCTACTACAAGTCCTGATTGGATTTTACATAGCAGCACTTGCTGCCGTAGCCACATTTGATCGTCCGGGTATGGATCAACCTATGGCGGGTGACTCGCCCGAGCTATGGGTTACTCGACACGGTGTTACGGAATCGCAAAAATTAACGCGTCGGCGTTTTCTGAGCTTGATGTTTGGATATTTGGCATTGCTTAGCTTCTTGCTTTACGGCGTCAGTGCGTTTGGAAATTTGTTTGAACCAAACATCCACGCGCTTATTCCCTACGAGTCGAAAGGGTTTATCTTCGCACGTTGGGGTTTCCTTTCAATCTTTCTCTTTTTGGCCTTCAACCTATTGGTCACAACGATGCTTGGCCTCTACTACATGACTGATCGAATCCACCGATTCGAGGGTTCAACAATCATCAAATCACGTCAAGAAGAGGATATCGAAGAATAATAGTCTCTAGTTATCCACACCCTTGTTCACTAGGAGCAAAAAACTTCCCCTCCAAAATAAACGCTCGAGGGGAAGACCTAATCTCTGGCGGAGAGGGTGGGATTCGAACCCACGGTGAAGGAAGCCCCCACAACGGTTTTCGAGACCGTCCCATTCAACCGCTCTGGCACCTCTCCAAACGGCGAAGGGGAGTATACCCTACTTTTCAGGCGTTGTCACGTCGTCTCAGGGAGTTTTGGCGGCTCGCCTCGAGGCGAAAAAGGCTTGCAGCAACCGCTCGGCGTCGCGGACCAGAACGCCGCCCCTGACCTCTACACTACGTTTCCAGGGCTGCTCGCGCAGGTCGGCGGTGCCGCCTAACGCCCCTTCGCGGTGGTTGATCGCGCCGTAGACGACGCGGGGCAGGTGCGCGCTCAACATCCCGCCGAAACACATCGGGCAAGGCTCGAGCGTGACGAAAAGCGTACAATCCCCCAGCCGCCAGTCCCCGAGCACGCGCGCCGCCTCACGGAGCGCCCGGAGTTCGGCGTGGGCCGTGGGGTCGGCGGTGGAGCGTGTGGTGTTGAACGCTTCGGCGACGACCGCACCGCCACGTACGACGACCGCGCCTACCGGCACCTCACCGGCGTGCGCCGCCGCTTCAGCCTGCGCCAGCGCCCGCCGCATCCAGGGTACGTCAGGGTCAGCCCTGGAAACCCGCACATCGGTCGCTACACCCCCGAGCCACAGCACCTCGGACGGCCCGACCGGGTGGGTCGCCAGCACCCTCAGCGTGTCCCGCTGTTCACGCGGAACCTTGCGGTCGATCAGCAGGTCGGACACCTTTTTGCTGCCTCCCGCCAAGCGGATACGGTCGCCGGGGGCGCGCGTGCGGAAGTAGAGAGCCGGAAACGCCGCCAGTTTGTCAGGGTCTACGTCGGCGGGCAGGGTTTCGGGGAGTACCGGCGTGGGGGGTGGGCGTGTAGCCAGGGCCGTTGGAGTAGGCGGGGTGGTGACGACGAGCCGTCCGTAGGCGATGCGGGCGTGTCGGTCACGCGGTAGTGAGACCTGTACCGGCTTTACAGCACCCAGATGACGGCGCAGGGCTTCGATGTGGTCTGTGTCCGGGGGTACTCCGGCGCGCGTCAGCAGGGCGGCGATAGCGGCGCGTTGCAGGGCGGGCGGCTCACGGTGCAGACGGGCCAGCTCGAGGCCGTCCTCACGCAAAAACCCTGCCGCTTGCGCCGCCAGCACGTCCAGCTGGTCGCGCTGAAGTTCGGCGTAGCGCGCCAGCTTCTCTACAGTGGCGGGGTAACGTTGCGCCAGGGACGGCAGCACCTCATGCCGGAGCCACGCCCGCGTCCGGCGTGTGTCGGTATTCGTAGCGTCCTCGAGAAAAGGCTGCTCGAGCCCGGTCAGATAATCGCGGAGTCCCTGACGAGAGACGCCGAGCAGGGGCCGCACGACCTGACCACGGCGCGTCCCGATACCGCTCAGGTGCGCCGCGCCACGCAGCAACTGCATCAGCACCGTCTCGGCCTGGTCGTCCTGAGTGTGCGCTGTCAGAATGGCGTCGGCCCCGACGCGGCGGGCGGTGCGGGTCAGGAAGTCGTAGCGGAGGCGTCTGGCAGCGTCCTCGAGGTTCCAGCCTTTTTGCCGGGCGATGCGGGCCACCTCCATGCGGACGCCGTAGTAGGGCGTCTCGAGTGTTTCGCTCAAGGCTTCGACGAACCGTGCGTCTTCGGCTGAACCGGGTCTCAGCGCGTGGTCGATATGCGCGACCCCCAGTCGGTAGGGGCCGCCGCCGAGGAGCCGGAGCAGCGCCACCGAGTCTCCCCCGCCTGACACCGCCACGAGCAGCGTGCGCGCGTCCGGCGCGAGGCGAACGAGCGTCTCGAGGGTAGTAGCGGCGTCTGCGCGGTCGTTCATACGGCTATTATGTCGTGCTTTGGGTGAGGGGGCCGAGTGGCGTTATCGGTGTAATTTTTTGTGTCAGAGGAAGGTGTCAGTATTCAGAAATCAGGTGTCGGCGTTTGGGTAAGCCACAGCTGACTGGTGCTTCTGGAAGTTTGAGGCGAACGGGTTGGGGGCTCGAGCTACCCACGTCGCCACGAAACGAAGCGCGTCGCCCGCCCGCTATACTGGTCGGATGACCGTTACTTTAATCGTGCTCGATTCCGTCGGCGTCGGCGCGCTCCCCGACGCCGACGCTTTCGGCGACACCGGCGCGCACACGCTCGACCATACCCTCCAGGAGACCGGCGCAGACCTTCCAAACTTCACCGCGCTGGGTCTGGGACGCATTGCGGGCGTGACGTCGTTGCCCCGCCCCGAGACGCCGATGGCGTCTTTCGGCAGGCTCGCCGAGGTTTCCCCCGGCAAGGACACGACGACGGGTCACTGGGAGTTTATGGGCGTGACGCTGGAGCGTCCATTGGGGACGTTTACACGTTTTCCGGACGTGGTGATGGACCCGTTCGACGCGCTTACCGGGCGCGGGCATCTCGGCAACGTTCCGGCTTCGGGTACAGCGATTCTGGACGAACTGGGTGAGACGCATCTGCAAACGGGCGAGCCCATCGTCTATACGAGCGCGGACAGCGTGTTTCAGATCGCCGCGCATACGGACGTAGTGCCGCTCGAGACACTCTACAGGTGGTGCGAGGGCGCGCGTGAACTGTTGACGGGTGACTACGCCGTCGCCCGCGTCATCGCTCGACCCTTCGCCGGTGCGCCGGGAAACTTTCACCGTTTGGGCGAGGCGAGGCGCGACTATTCGCTGGCCCCACCGCACGAGACGGTGCTCGACGTACTTAAAGCTGCGGGCAAGGCGGTCGTCGGTATCGGCAAGATTCCCGATATCTACGACCACCGGGGCTTCTCCGAAGAGGTTCACACCGACTCGAACGACGACGGCGTAGACAAAACGCTTCAAGTGATGAAGGAGTATCCGGACGGTTTGGTGTTTTGCAATCTGGTCGAGTTCGATTCACTTTATGGTCATCGCCGTGACCCGCACGGCTACGCAGAAGCCCTGCGCGCCACCGACGTGCGGTTGCCCGAGCTGTTGGCGGCGGTGCGTCCGGGCGACTGGCTGCTGTTCGTCTCCGACCACGGCAACGACCCGACGCACGAGGGTACCGACCACACCCGCGAATACGGCTTGCTTTTGGCCTACAGCCCCGGCGTAGCGGCAAAAGACCTCGAGACCAGAGCCAGCTTCGCCGATGTGGGCGCGACGGTAGCCGAGTTGCTGGGGGTTACGTGGGTGGGTGAGGGCTCGAGCTTCGCCCCCGTGTTGCTGCCAAGCTGAGAGGTACGGCGCGCAGCAGGGCGAGGGCCAACCCGAGCGCGGCAAAACGCAGAACGCCGCCCGGCGTGAGCGCGTTGGCCTCCGACCACGCTTGCACAAGCAGGTTGAACTCGTCTAGACCGAGCCCGGTAAGGCGCGTCACCAGGTCACCGGGGGTCAGCGCTTGAAAGATGTCGCTCGCCGAGCCGGTGTAGCGTCTTCCCGGCAGCGCGGTGTCGGGCTGCGCCGCCCCGACGAACGACCCGACCTGCGCCGTGGTGACGTAGGTATAAGAATCTTTTGGAAATCCCAGATACGTCTCCGGGTCTAAAAAATGCGCCTCGAGCCCCAGCAACACGTACCCGGACACCGCAGCGCAGTCGGTGCGGTAGGGAACGCCTTCAGTCTCGAGCCGTGCTTGCATCGCTGAAAAGACCTCCATACGAACCCGCTCTGTAACCGCCGGTGGCGCGGCTTCAGCCTCGAGCCCCACCTGCACCGACGACAGTTCCACGCAGAGAACAGTCCCGCCCAACTGCGGCGGGGGCGCGCCGTGGTCGGCCCACGCCAGAGAGAGGGCGAGCAAAACGAGTGCCTGTAGATATAGCTTGTAAGACCCAAGCAAAATAGCCCCCGGATGCCGAGAGCTATTGTAACTTTGTCGTGACTTTTTAGCCAAATACGTAACAGACCTTTCTAAGTACCCAACCCGAAACGGGTCAGGTTCAGGCTGCTTCGGCGTCCACGACGAGTTCGATCAGCGCCTCTTGCGCGCCGTCGCCGCGCCGGGTCTCGAGGCGGTAAATGCGGGTGTATCCACCCGGACGGGTGCTGAACGACGGGGCGATCTCGTCCATCAGTTTGCGGACGACCACCATGTCGTGAATCTCTTTAATCACCAGCCTGCGGGCGTGCAGGTCGCCGCCCTTAGCGGTGGTGATCAGTTTTTCGACGTAAGGCCGCAAGTTTTTGGCTTTAGCGAGCGTGGTTTTGATGCGCCCGTGACGAAACAGCGAGGTCGCCTGCGACCGAGCGAGGGCGATGCGGTGGCTGCTGTTGCGGTTGAGCTTGCGCCCGCTGGACATGTGTCTCACAACTACTCCTTAAGTTCAAAGCCCTGCACGTGCAGGCGCTCTTTAATCTCTTCGAGCGATTTGTCGCCGACGCCGCCGACCTTTTTAAGGTCGCGTTCGGACAGCGCCAGAAGCGCGTCGACCGAATCGATACCCTCTTCTTGGAGCGAGTGCAGCACGCGGCTCGAGAGCTCGAGACTTTCAAGCGTAACCTGCGCGCCTTCACCGTGACCTGCTGCGGCGGGTTCCGCCGCGGCGCTGCTCGCTACCGAAGGCATCGCTAAAAACGGCGTCGGTTCTTCAAAGTCGCCGCCGCTAAAAACGGCTAACTGGTTTCGGAGCGTCTCGACGGCGCTCTCGAGCGCCTCTTTAGGGCTGACGCTGCCGTCCGTCCAGACGCGCAGCACGAGCCGGTCGAGGTCGGTTTTTTGCCCGACGCGCGTATCTTCGACGCGGTAGGCGACGCGGCGTACGGGCGTAAATACGGCGTCGACGGGGATCGAATTGATCCGGTCTTTGGTGGCGTGAATCTCCGCCGGAACGTAACCGACGCCCGGTTCGACGCGCACTTCCATCACCAGCTTGCCACCTTCGGTCAGCGTCCCCAAGCGCAGATCGGGGTTGATAACCGTCGCGCCCATCGGCACCTCGAAGTCGGCGGCGGTTACAGCGCCAGCGCGTTCGGCGCGCAACGTCAGCGTGACGGGTTCATTGTCGTGCAGCTTGACGACCAACTCTTTAAGGTTGAGGATAAGCTGCATCACATCCTCTTTAACCCCTTCGATGGTCGAGAACTCGTGTAACACGTCCTCGATATAGACGCTCGTAACGGCGGTACCGGCGACCGACGAGAGCAAAATCCGCCGCAGAGGGTTGCCGATGGTAACGCCGTAACCACGGGGCAACGGTTCGACGACGAATTCGCCGTACTGTTCGTCCACGCGGGCCTTAAATTCAGGTGTGATCTGCACCGTAAACTCCTGTTCTCCAGACCGGGTGTCTAGGCGCTAGCGTGAGTAGTACTCGATAACCTGAAGTTCGTTGACGGGAACGCTCAGGTCTTCGCGGGCGGGCAGGCGCTGAAACGTTCCTTTGAGCGTCTCTGCGTCGAACGAAAGCCACGGGCTGATACGGCCCCGTTTGCGCGCCTCGACGTTGGCTTTGATGATGTCGTTGCTGCGGCTACGCGTAGCGACCGCCACTTCGTCACCGGGTTTCACGCGAAACGAAGGCACATCGACGGGTTTACCGTTGACGGTGACGTGTCCGTGCGAGACGAACTGACGCCCCTGGCGGCGCGTATGCGCGATGCCCAAACGAAAGATAACGTTATCCAAGCGGGACTCGAGCAGCTGCAAAAACACAGCTCCGGTCGCGCCCTCTTGCCGCACCGCTTCGTCGAACAGGGTGCGGAACTGCCGCTCGCTCATGTTGTATAGACGGCGCAGCTTCTGCTTTTCACGCAGCCGCACGCCGTAGTCCGAAATCTTGCGGCCCCGGCGCTGCCCGTGTTGTCCCGGAGGATAGGGACGGCGCTCCATGTATTTCTGGACTTTCGGCGTCTCCGCGAGGTTGATCCCTTCGCGGCGACTTAGTTTAACGATCGGTTCTCTCTGACGGCCCATAGTGCTCCCTTGATGACTTACTCTCTTTTAGCGGTGTACTTACTTGAGACGCTGGCGTTTGGTAAGGCGGCAACCGTTGTGAGCGACCGGCGTAGCGTCGATGATCGACCGGACGTTGACGCCGGTTGCCTGGATCGACCGGATCGCCTGTTCACGGCCCGAACCCGTACCTCGGATGATAATGTCTAGCTGGCTGACGCCCATATTTTGCGCCTTGCGAGTGGCGTCGGCGGCGGCGAGCTGCGCGGCGTAGGGCGTGCCTTTTTTCGAGCCCTTGTAGCCGATGCTCCCTGAGCTCGACCACGCGACGGTGTTGCCGTCCATATCGGTAATGGTGACAATCGTATTATTGTACGAGGCGTGAATGTAAACCTTGCCTTCGGCGAGGTTACGTCTAACGCGCTTTTTGGTTTTGTTTCTGGCAGACTGTTTGCTCACAAAAACCCCTTACTTCTTCGCGGCTTTCTTTTTACCGGCGACGGTGCGGCGTGGACCCTTGCGGGTACGGGCGTTGGTTTTGCTCGACTGGCCCCGAACCGGCAGGCCACGGCGGTGACGAAGGCCGCGGTAGCAGCCGATATCCATCAGCCGTTTGATGTTGAGCTGAATCTCGCGGCGCAGGTCGCCCTCTACCTTAAAGGTCTTTTCGACGATCTCGCGGAGGCGGGCAACTTCGGTTTCGGCCAGGTCTTTAACCCGCGTGTCGGGGCTGACCCCGGCTTCGGCTAAAACCTGTTGCGAGCGCGCCAGACCGACGCCGTAGATATACGGCAGCGCGTATTCGATGCGTTTGTCACGCGGAAGGTCGACACCGGCAATTCGCGCCATCCTTAACCCTGCCTTTGCTTGTGCTTCGGATTGACCGAGCAGATGACGAATACTTTACCGTGGCGACGGACGACTTTGCATTTGTCGCAGATCGGCTTGACTGACGCGCGTACTTTCATAGGTCTCTCCTGTTATTTCCGGCTGCTATTTCCGGTAGACGATACGGCCCTTTTCAGGGTCGTAGGTGCTGATCTCTAAAACCACCCGGTCGCCGGGGAGGATGCGGATGTAGTGCCGCCGCATCTTGCCACCGACATGGGCTAAAATTTCGGGTCCGGCGTCGAGCTGAACCATAAACGTCGTATTGGGACGCGCCTCGAGCACCACCCCTTCGGTACGGATCGTGTCTTGCGTCGTCTCTTCGGGGCGTTCGGGGCGCTCTTTAGGCGGCCCACGCCGTCCACCACCACCTGATCTTCTACGCGCCACGTCCACCTCCTAGCACTGCTGTAAAAAGGGGCGCACCCGCCTGCGTCAGCACGCGTGGCCCGGCTTCGGTTAGGGCGACGGTGTGCTCGAAATGAGCAGCCAGCGAACCGTTCGCCGTCGGCGCAGTCCAGCCGTCGCTGAGAATCGTAACTTCGGTCTGCGACACCGTGACCATCGGTTCGATGGCCAGCACCAGACCGGGGCGGAGCCGTGGGCCGGTACCGGGGTCGCCGTAGTTGGGAACGTCCGGCGCTTCGTGAAACGACCGCCCGATCCCGTGACCGACGAACTCACGCACCACCCAGAACCCGGCGGCTTCAGCGGTGCACTGAATTGCGGCCGCTACGTCGCCCATACGGTTACCCACCTGCGCGGCTTCGATACCCGCGTAGAGGGCGCGCTCGGTGGCGCTGAGCAGCGCACGAACCGGCGCGGAAACGCTGCCGACCGCGTAGGTTTTAGCCATATCCGCAGCGTAACCCCGGTAAAAGGTGCCGATATCGACAGACAAGATGTCGCCGCTGACTAAAGGTTTGCGGTTTGGAATCCCGTGAACGACGATCTCGTTGACCGATGTGCATAGCGTTGCCGGGAATCCGCGGTAGCCCTTAAAGGCGGGCGTTCCGCCACGTGAGACTATAGCATCTTCGGCGACCCGGTCGAGTTCGGCGGTCGATACGCCGGGCCGCACAAGGGGTTCGATGGCCTCGAGCGCCTCACGGTTGATGATCGCCGCGTCGATCATGGCGTCGATTTCACGCGCCCGTTTCAAGATCACGGCGTCCCCCTCACGGCAAGACCTCGGAGATACCGGCGAAAACCTCTTCGACCGCGCCGATACCGTGAACGCGGCGGAGTTTACCGCGGCCCTCGTAATAGGCCACGAGCGGCGCGGTCTGGTCGGTATAGACCTGCATCCGGGTACGGATGGTGGCGTCGTTGTCGTCGGCGCGTCCCTGCTCTTGGGCGCGCTTTATGAGCCGGGCGACGAGTTCATCGATATCGACCTCCAAAAGCACCGCGGCGGTAATCGCTGTTCCAAGTTCGGTCAGGAGCGCGTCTAAAGCCTCAGCTTGCACCACCGTCCGGGGAAAGCCGTCGAGCAGCACGCGAATCGGCTGATTGTCCAACTCGGCGCGCACCATCTCGACGATCAGTCCGTCGGAGACGAGCTGGCCCGCGTCCATCGTAGCTTTGGCGGCGACCCCGAGGTCGGTGCCGCGCCCTACATGGTCGCGGAGCATGTCGCCGGTCGAGAGTTTCTGAAGGCGGCGGGCGCGCGCCAGCTTTTCGGCCTGGGTACCCTTACCGGCACCCGGCGGGCCGACGAGCAGCAGCACTTCAGACGAGGTGGGTCCGTTCGCCACTAGAAACGCCCCATTAGAAACGCCGTCCGCGCCCACGGATACGCCCTTTGTTGACGAAACCGTCGTAGTGACGCATCATCAGCTGGGACTCGAGCTGCCGTAAGGTGTCGAGCGCCACCCCGACCACGATCAGCAGGCCGATACCCGAAAAAACCAGCGACAACTGCCCCTGTCCGGTAATCCAGCCCAAAAGCTGCGGCAGGGCGTTGACCAAACCTAGAAAGAGCGCGCCCCAGAGGGTGATCCGACTGGTGATCCGGGTAAGGTGCTCGGTCGTCGCCTGACCGGGACGGACGCCCGGGACGAAACCGCCGTACTCGCGCAGGTTTTCCGAAATACGTTTGGGATCGAACGAAATCTGGGTGTAGAAGTAGGTAAAACCGACGATCAGCACTGTGCTGACGATCAGCCCCTGCCAGGTAGCCGGGTTGAACCACACACCCGCCGACTGCAACCAGAGTGTATTGGGAAACGCGGCGATCAGGGTACTCGGAATGACCAACACCGACACCGCAAAGATGACCGGGATGACCCCGGCGGCGTTTAGACGCATCGGAATATAGGTGCTCTGCCCCCCCATTACCCGCCGACCGACGACCTTGCGGGCGTACTGAACGGGAATACGGCGTTCAGCCTGCTGGATCAGCACCATCCCGGCGAGCGCAAAGATCAACAGCAAAAAGAAGATCAGGATGCTGAACAAGTTCGATTCGCCCGTGCCGATCAGCGCGATGTTCTGACCGATGGCCTGCGGATAGGCCGCGACGATACCCGCGTAGATAATCAGCGAGATGCCGTTACCGATGCCGTACTCGGTGATCTTTTCGCCTAGGTAGATAACCACGGCGACCCCGGCGATCTGGGTAATCATCACCGTCAGCCACAAAAAGGGGCCGTTGCTCCAGCCGACGCGTAACGCGCCCGAGTTGCCGATCAGCGTAATCGCTAGAAACAGTCCCTGCACCGCGCCAAGCCCGAGGGCTGCGTAACGGGTGTACTGAGTGATTTTGCGCCGCCCCTCTTCACCCTCTTTCGAGAGTTTCTCGAGTGGTGGATAGACCGACGTAAGCAGCTGAAAGATGATGCTCGCGGTGATGTAGGGAATCACGCCGAGCGCGAATACCGAGACCCTCTCGATATTACCGCCGGTAATAAACCCCAACAGCTCGAAGACGCCCCCCTGTAACTGAACCCGGTCGGGGTCTACCCCGGGCGTCGGAATAAAAACGCCCAAACGGTAGATCGACAATAAACCCATCACCACGAGCAGCTTGGCGCGCAGGTCGGGGATGCGGAAGGCGTTTCCGAAAGCTGCCAGCATCTAGTTCGGCTCCTGCGGCGCTTCCTGAACTTCGGACGCGCTTTCAGACGCACCCTGGTCGCCGTGAACCGCACCCCCGGCGTTTTGCAGAGCCCGCACCGCGCTGCGGCTGTACGCGTCTAGGGTAACGGACAGATTCTGCACATTTAGTTCGCCGTTGCCGAGCAGTTTGATAGGGCGGCCCAAATGCCGCACGACGCCGCGCTCACGCAGACTGTGGGCGTCCACGGTCGCGCCCGCGTCGAAGCTGTTCAGGTCGCCTAAGTTGACAATCTGGTAGTCGATGTTGTGGTGAACGAAACCACGTTTGGGCAGGCGCATAATAAGGCGCGAGCGTCCACCCTCCCAGCCTGAGCCCTGCGAAAACCCGGAGCGGCTCGACTGCCCCTTCTGACCACGACCGGCGGTTTTTCCGTGACCACTGCCGAGGCCACGACCGACCCGGCGGCGATTTTTTCTCGAGCCGGGGGCGGGTTTAAGGTCGTTGAGTTTCATGCTTTACCCTTCCACTTTGAGCAGATACGAAACCTTACTCACCATGCCGCGTACATCCGGCGTGTCTTTAAGTTCGCGGCTGTCGCCGGTTTTCTTAAACCCGAGCGCCCGCACCGTGGCTTTCTGGTCCTCTTTAACGCCGATCAGCGAACGTACCAGCGTCGCCTTCATTTGGCGTCCATTCGTGCTTGCTTCGACTCTTCAAAGGTCTTGAGCTGCTTCAGACCGTCGATCACCGCGTAAGCGACGTTCGTCTGGTTGCGCGAGCCTAGCTCCTTAGTAAGCAGGTTGCGAAAGCCCGCTAACTCGACGATCGCGCGCGGAACGCTGCCCGCAATGACGCCCGTACCCGCACCGGCAGGTTTGAGCATTACGCGGCTGGTGCTGTGGCTTCCCAAAACTTCGTGCGGAATAGTCCCCGGTTCTTCGATAGGGACTTCGATGAGGTTGCGCCTCGCCACGTACTGGCCCTTTTGCACGGCGATCGGTACCTCTTTAGCTTTGCCGAGACCGACTCCGACGCGGCCGTTGCGGTCGCCGATAGCGACCATCGCGCCGAAACGAAAGCGGCGGCCCCCCTGATAGGTTTTGGCGGTGCGGCGGATGAAAATTACCTTGTCTTCAAATTCTTCAGCCATCAGAACTCGAGTCCTCCCTCACGCGCGCCGTCGGCGAGCGCCTTGACGCGGCCGTGGTAGCGGTACGCGCCACGGTCGAAAACGATCTTTTTAGCACCGGCTTCGGTCGCGCGCTGCGCGAGCAGCTTGCCGACCGCCGTCGCCTGTTCGGTTTTGTCACCACTTAGTCCCAGGCTTTTGCTGTTCGCCTCGGCGACGGTGCGGCCCTCGGACGCGTCGATAACTTGCGCGTAGATGTGTCTGGCGCTGCGGAATACGCTCAGCCGTAGCCGTTCGGTAGCGACCGGGCGCTGAAGTTTGCGGCGGGTACGAAACAGACGGCGCTCTTTGGTAGATGTGCTCATGGGGTTCCTTAGCGGGCCGCGGCTTTACCGGGTTTGAGACGAACCTGCTCACCTTCGTAACGGACACCTTTGCCGTGGTACGAGTCGGGCGGGCGAATTTTGCGGATATTGGCGGCGACCTGACCGACGAGCTGTTTGTCGATTCCGGTGATGGTGATGCGGGTAGGTTCGGGCGCGGCGATGGTGATACCTTCAGGCGGCTCGAACACGACCGGGTGCGAAAACCCGAGCTGAAGCTCCAAGTTTTTGCCGCGCATCGCGCAGCGGTAACCGACGCCCTGAATTTGCAGCTTGCGCGTGTAGCCTTCAGTCACGCCCTGCACCGCGTTATTCAGCAAACTGCGGATAAGACCGTGCTGAGCGCGGTCACGGGGCGCGTCGCTGGGGCGCTCCAAACTCAGGACGCCTTCGTTCTGGTTGAGTTTCAGGCGCGGGTTGAAGGGAACCGTCAACTGACCCTTTGGGCCTTTGACCGTTACCGCTGTACGCGCCGCGCTGATTTCGACGCCACGGGGCAAGGTGATGGGACTGCGACCGATCCGGCTCATTACCAGACCTCGCAGACGACTTCGCCGCCGACTTTGTGACGCCGCGCGTCGCGGTCGACGAGCAGGCCTTGCGGCGTCGAAATAACGGCCACGCCGAGACCCCCACGTACCACCGGTATGGCGACCGCCTTGGCGTATGCGCGTCGTCCGGGTTTCGATATGCGTTTAATCTCGTTGATAATCGGCGTCCGCCGCGGGCCGTACTTGAGCCCGAGCCGCAGCACCGATTTGCCTTCGACTTTGGTCTGCTCGACCGATTTGAGGTAGCCCTCGTGTACGAGCACCTCGGCGAGCGCCTTTTTGAATTTGCTGGCAGGCACGTCCACGGTTGCGGCGACAATCGCCACACCGTTACGGATGCGCGTCAGCATGTCAGCAATAGGATCGGTATACATGTATCTCCTTACGACCTTTTAGTTATCGGCTGCTCCGGGGTTGGTTTTGGCGCAAGCGCGCCAACCATTACCCCGCCATAGATTCTGGCTGCGTTTATGGCTTACCAGCTGGCTTTGCGGATACCGGGTAAAAAACCTTGATGCGCCATCTCGCGCATGCAGATGCGGCATAGGCCGAAGTCGCGCAGGTAGCTGCGTGAACGACCGCAACGGTTGCAACGGTTGACCTGGCGTACCTCGAATTTGGGCGTCCGTTTGGATTTGGCGATATGTGCTTTGGTGGCCATTTTACTTCCTAAAGGGCATTCCGAGAAGCTCTAGCAGGCTCCGGGCTTCCTCGTCGGTTTGGGCAGTGCTCACGACTGAGATGTCCATACCACGACTTGCGTCGACCTGATCGATAGAGATTTCCGGAAAGACGAGTTGTTCGCGTAGGCCGAGGGTGTAGTTGCCCCGTCCGTCGAACGCGTTTGGATTGACGCCGCGAAAGTCGCGGACGCGCGGCAACGCGACATTGATGAGCTTTTCTAAAAATACCCACATTCGTTCGCCCCGGAGCGTGACCTTAAGACCGATGGGCATTCCCGCCCGCAACTTAAAGTTCGACACCGACTTTTTCGCCTTGGTGACGACCGGGCGCTGAAGCGCGATCTGCGACAGCTCACGCGAGGCGCGCTCGATGACTTTCGAGTCGTCGCGGGCTTCGCCGAGGCCGATGTTGATGACGATCTTCTCGAGCCTGGGAACCGCCATCACGTTTTTGTAGTCGTGGCGCTTTTGCAGCTCGGCGCGCACCTCGTTTTGGTAACGCCCTTTGAGCGCCACCTCGACTTTGCTTATCTCACTCACAAAAGCCTCCTGGCTAGTCGCTCAGCTTGGTTCCACTTTTACGGCTGACGCGCACTTTGCGTCCATCCTCAAAGGCTGAACCGAGCCGCGACGGGGTTCCCGTCTTGGGGTCTAGGTAACGGACGTTCGAGGCGTGAAGTGCCGCTTCACGTTCGTCGAAGCCGCCACGTGGGTTTTCCTGGGTTGGGCGGCGGGTCTTTTTAGCGATATTGACCCCCTTGACGACCACCCGGTTTTTATCGGGCATTACGGCGATGATCTCGCCCTCGACGCCGCGGCTCTTACCGGTCATCACGCGTACCCGGTCGCCTGTACGCAGGCGGATACGGGTATCAGTTTTTTTTGCCATCTCAACACCTCACTTAAATCTAAAGAACTTCAAACTATAGGACTTCAGGCGCGAGCGAGACGATACGCATAAAACGGCGTTCGCGCAGCTCGCGGGCGACGGGGCCGAATACACGGGTACCACGGGGTTCGTTTTGATTGTTGATCAGCACCGCAGCGTTATTGTCGAAACGAATCGACGAACCGTCGGCGCGGCTGATCTCTTTGGCGGTGCGGACGATGACCGCTTTGACCACTTCGCCCTTTTTAACCCCAGCGCGGGGAATGGCGTCTTTGACGGCGGCGACGATCACGTCACCGACGCCCCCGACGAACTGGGTTCCGGTTCCCAGGACGCGAATACACTGGATGCGGCGCGCGCCTGAGTTGTCGGCAACCTCCAAGTAAGATTCCTGCTGAATCACTCTTAACCTCTGGCTTTCTCTAGGAGCCGCGTGACGGCGAAGCGTTTACGTTTGCTGATGGGGCGGCGGGTGATGATTTCGACCAAGTCGCCTTCGTTGTAGGCGTTTTCTTCGTCGTGCGCCAGGTACTTTTTAGATACTGCGACGACTTTACCGTAGAGTGGATGCTTGAAGCGGCGTTCGACCAAAACCGTTACGGTTTTTTCGGCCTTGTCGCTGACCACGCGCCCCTGAAGCGTCTTTTTCATCGCTGACCTTTCTCGCCGGTAATGGTGAGCAAACGGGCGATCTCACGTTTGGCGGTGCGGATACGGCGCGGATTGGTCGATTGTCCGACCGACGCCTGAATCCGGAGGTCTAAGAGTTCTTTGCGGCGTTTGTCGACCTCGCTGGCGAGTTCGGCGTCGCTCAGTTTGCGGGCGTCACTGGACTTCATCGTAAACCTCGCGTTTGACCATTTTGGTTTTGATCGGCAGTTTGTGACCGGCCAACCGGAACGCCTCTTTCGCTTGCTCCTCGGTAACGTTGGCGACCTCGAAGATAATGCGGCCCGGCTTCACTACCGAAACCCAGTACTCGACTGCGCCCTTACCTTTACCCATGCGGGTTTCGGCGGGTTTTTTGGTGACGGGTTTATCGGGGAAGATGCGGATATAAATCTTTCCGCCACGGCGAAAAAAGCGGCTCATGGTGATGCGGCAGGCTTCGATCTGGTTCGATTTGATCCACGCCGGTTCCATCGCCACCAAACCGAAGTCGCCAAAGGCTACGTAATCGCCGCCTTTGGTGTCACCGGTCATGCGCCCGCGCATCTGCTTACGGTATTTGACCCTTTTAGGTAACAGCATTACTTACGCTCTTTCCTCTCAGCCGGTCGGCTGCGACTGCCAGACCGATCTCCGGGCCGGTCTCCGGCACCCCCTTCGGGGCGGCGGCGGGCTTGCGGGCGGCGGCGACGACGGTTTTTGTCCTCGTCTTGACGGGGGCGGGGCAAATTGGCGGCGCGGCGTTGTTTGTCGCCGACGATCTCGCCGTGAAATACCCACGCCTTGACGCCGATCACGCCGTAGGTGGTGCTGGCCCGGGCGGTGCCGTAGTCGATATCGGCGCGAATCGTTTGCAGCGGTACGCGTCCGTCCATATACGACTCGGGGCGGGCTTGTTCGGAACCGCCCAGACGACCCGAGCAGCGAATCTTGACGCCCTGCGCGCCCGACTCCATCGTACGCTGAACCGCCTGCTTCATGGCGCGGCGAAAGGCAAAACGGCGCTCGAGCTGTTCGGCGATCCGCTGCGCGATCAGGGCTCCGTTGGTGTTCGGATTGGCGACCTCTTGAACGTTGACAGCGACCGTCCCGTCGATAACTGCGTCGAGCTTCGTCCGCAAAATCTTGATCGACTCGCCGCCACGCCCGATTACTACACCCGGTTTGGCGGTGTGAATGGTGACGTTGATGTTGTGCGCGGCGCGTTCGATGTCGATACGCGACACGCCCGAGTGTCCTACATCACCGAGGACGGTTTTGCGGATGAGGTCGTCTTCGGCGAGCAGCTTCGGGTACGTTTTCGGGTTCGCGTACCATTTGGCTGAAGGCGTTTTGTTGACGCCCAAACGGAAGCCGACCGGATTGATCTTATTGCCCATAAATCACTTTTCCTCCAATATGATGGTGATGTGACTTGTGCGTTTACGCAGCATGTCGGCGCGACCACGGGCGCGCGGCAAGTAGCGTTTGAGAACCGGGCCTTCGTCGACCATAATCTTCGACACGACCAGAGTGTCCTCGAACATATCGTGGTTGTTGACCGCGTTCGCTTTGGCGCTACGCAAAAGCTTGAGCATCGGCCCCGCCGCGCCGCGCGGCGTAAACCGCAAGATACTCTCGGCTTCGCCGACAGCTTTGCCGCGGATCAAGTTGGCGACCAGGCGGGTTTTTTGCGGCGTGACGCGGAGCATGGTGAGGTGCGCTTTAGCTTCCATTATTTGCGGTTCCCGGCGTGAATCCGGAAGGTGCGGGTCGGCGCGAATTCGCCCAGCTTATGCCCCACCATGTTCTCTTGCACAAATACCGGGACGTGCTGCTTACCGTTGTGAACACCGAGGGTAAGCCCGATCATCTCAGGAACCACGGTGCTGCGGCGGCTCCAGGTGCGAATCACCCGGCGGTCGTCCTTGTCGTTAGCCGCGTCGATCTTATCCAGAAGATGGTCGTCGACGAACGGCCCCTTTTTCATACTGCGCGCCACTAGGCACTCCCTTTCCGGCGGCGCACGATAAAGCGTGAACTCACCTTGCGTTTGGTACGAGTTTTGAGCCCTTTGGCCTGCTGACCCCACGGGCTGACCGGCGGACGACCACTACTCGAGCGTCCCTCGCCCCCACCGTGCGGGTGGTCGACCGGGTTCATCGAACGACCCCGTTGGTGCGGTTTGCGGCCCATCCAGCGGGTGCGGCCCGCCTTGCCGTAGACCACGTTTTTGTGTTCGGCGTTGCCGACGGTACCCACAGTCGCGTAGCACTCACCGTGAACCCGGCGCAGTTCGCCCGACGGGAGCCGCAAGGTGACGTAGTTGCCGTCACGACCCTGAAGCTGCACGCTCGTCCCGGCGCTACGCGAAAGCTGCGCGCCCTTGCCGGGAACCAACTCGACGTTGTGAACGACCGTACCGACCGGGATAAAGCGGAGCGGCATAGCGTTGCCCAAAACCGGTTCGGCTTCGGGACCGGCGACGATGCGGGAACCGACCACCAGATTTTCCGGGGCCAAGATATAGCGTTTTTCGCCGTCGGCGTAGTTCAGAAGCGCGATACGGGCGCTTCGGTTGGGGTCGTACTCGACCGTAGCGACTTTAGCGGGAATCCCCTCTTTGTCGCGGCGGCGAAAGTCGATGACGCGGTAGCGGCGTTTGTGACCGCCGCCGCGAAAGCGCGAGGTGATGCGGCCCCGGTTATTACGGCCACCGGTGCGCTTTTGCGGCTCCAGCAACGACTTCTCCGGCGTGCTGGTGGTCACTTCGGCAAAGTCCGAGGTCGTCATAAAACGCCTCGAGGGGGTATAAGGACGGTACTTCTTAGTCGGCATAAAGCTCCTTAGGTCAGCCCCTCGAGCTGCTGAATACGTTGTCCGGGTCGCAGGGTAACGACCGCTTTTTTACGTTGCGGACGCGTACCCCGGTAGCGGCCCATCGTCTTCTCTTTGCCGCGTACGTTCGAGAGGTTGAGCTTGACCACGTCGACGCTGAAGACCAGCTCGAGGGCGTCTTTGATTTGGTTACGGTTGGCGCTCGGGTGAACGTAAAATACGTATTTGCCCAGTTCGATGCCGCCGATGGCTTTTTCGCTCAGCACCGGGCGCAAGATCACGTCGTGCGGGTTCATTCTGCGCCTCCCGGTTGCGCGTCAGGCTGCGTACCGGGTTGCGTTTCCGGCGCAGTCTGAGCTTGGTCTTCGTGAATAGGCGTAACACGCGCGCCGCGCCCTTCGGTTTCAGCACCTTCAAAAAGGGCGGCGTCGGCAACTAGGTGGTCGTAACGCAAGATGTCGTAAACGTTGAGCCCTTTGCCGGGCAGTACCCCAACCCACGGCAGGTTGCGGGCGGCGCGGCGTACCAGCTCGTCGTCGGTCACGACCAAGATGCGTTCGGAACCGCTGAAGCCGTTGTCCCTAGCCCACGACACGAACTCTTTGGTTCTGCCGCCGATACCGAACGACTCGACGAGCGTCAATTTGCTGGCGTTTGCGCGCGCAGCTAAAGCCATACCGAGACCGAGGCGGCGCACGCGTTTGGGCAGCGTATAGCTGTAGTCGCGCGGTTGCGGACCGAAGGCGATTCCGCCACCTACAAAGATAGGCGCTTTATACGAACCGTGACGCGCACGTCCGGTTCCCTTTTGTGGATACATCTTGGCGGTCGTACCCGAAACCATCCCACGCGTTTTGGTGGCGGCGGTTCCGCGGCGGCGTTTTGAAAGTTGCCACGACACCACCTCGTGCAGCACCGCCTCTTTGGGTTCCGGCAAATCGAGCGTAACTTTGCGCTCACTACCGATTATGTCGAGCGTAAAAGCCATTACGACGCCCTCCTCAGTGAATCCTTGACGATCACCAGGCCGCCGTTAGCGCCGGGGATGGCCCCTTTGATCAGCAGCAGGTTTTCGTCGGCGCGAACCTCGAGCAGCTCCAAACCGACGGTCGTCACCCGCTCGCTACCGTAGTGTCCAGGCATCTTTTTGCCTTTATACACGCGGCCCGGAAATTTCCGCTGACCGATAGACCCACCCGAACGGTGCTTTTTCTTAACCCCGTGCGAGGCGGGTAGACCGGCAAAGTTCCAGCGTTTCATCACACCGGTCATGCCGCGCCCCTTGCTCGTACCGGTCACGTCGACCTTTTGGCCCGCCTCGAAAACGGTGACGGTAACGCTGTCGTCTTCAGGCGCGTAATCACGGAACTCGGTTAGGTACCGCTGCGCGCCTACGCCTGCTTTTTTAGCGTGACCCAACTCGGGTTTATTCGCTACCTTGGTGCGTTTTTCCGTCCAGCCGAGCTGTACGGCGCTGTAGCCGTCCGTTTCAGGACGTTTGCGCTGCACCACGGGGCAGGGACCCGCGAGCACGACGGTGACCGGAATCAACCGGTCGCCCTGCCACACCTGGGTCATTCCTACCTTAGTGCCTAAAATTCCTTTCACTACCGGCCTCCGACCGTCTTGATCTCGATATCGACCCCGGTGGGCAGGTCGAGGTGCATAAGGCTGTCGATGGTGCTTTTTGTCGGGGTTTTAATATCGATCAGCCGGTTGTGGGTACGAATCTCGAAGTGCTCACGCGAATCCTTATCGGTAAAGGGGCTGCGGAGCACGCAGAAACGGCGGATACGCGTCGGCAACGGAACTGGACCGGCGACTTTTGCACCGGTGCGTTTAACCGTATCGACGATCTTCGTCGCCGACGAATCGAGGCTGCGGTGGTCGAAAGCCCGAAGCTTGATCCGGATGCGGGGTGCGGCCATTACTTAGTCACCACAGAAACGACCCCGGCCCCGACCGTGCGCCCACCCTCACGAATGGCAAAGCGCAGTCCCTCTTCCATCGCAATCGGTTTGATCAGCTCGACGTCCAGTTCGACGTTGTCGCCG
>JAABUN010002614.1_pt1 | contig 31116 bp, 27 predicted proteins | sample 5559311 | NCBI WGS metagenome assembly JAABUN01 (sample SAMN10711877, study PRJNA513370) | rock metagenome | isolation source: Antarctica rocks | place: Antarctica: Victoria Land, Siegfried Peak sud | reverse complement strand
AAGAATTACGGGCGGCGGAAGACCCAGAGTTTGAGACTTTTTACACCAAAAACATTTTGCTGAACGAGGGCATCCGTGCTTGGATGGCTCCTCAAGATCAGCCTCACGAACAATTCAAATTCCCAGAAGAAGTATTGCCTCGTGGTAATGCTCTGTAATTGGTTTGAGTCAAGTAAGTTTTGTGAAATATAACGTACGAATAATCCCCTACTAAAAAAGTAGGGGTTTTTCTTTTTGCAGCCAACAATTACAAAATGTTGTGTTATATTAAATAAAGGTGACAAGCACCCAAAGCAACAAGCTTTTTCCCTTTGAGATTTACGCCGTTAAGGCAACAAGGAGGTGATGCCCATGATAGAAAGTAGTATATCCTTGGGTCATCAAGTTGAAATGAGTCGGCTGCGCGCCGGGGCTGTTCTCTAATAAAGCTTAGGCTTGCTTGGAGTTCCTTCCGGCAGTCTGGTTTCAACTTGAAGATCCACTACACCGCTCTTACGCTAGGTTAACTAACCTTTGTAGGAGCGGATAGCTTTTTGTAGGGTGCTGCGAAAAGTATATTTGATGAAAAGCTTTAACAGTCTATCAAGTCTCTAGCAAAATAATATTCCTGAATCTTCCTCCCCCTACTATATTAGATAGGAATGTTGATTTTACAAGCTCAATGTTTAGATAAAGCGTTATCTAAATCGACGTAATAATAAAGAATTCGTAACTACGCTAACAGAACTAAATGCCATTAATGCCCCGGCGGCGGCGGGATTAAGCACAAAGCCGAAGCTAGGTAACAGTAAACCCGCAGCAATGGGAATACCTAGAGTATTGTAGGCAAATGCCCAAAATAAATTTTGGCGAATTTTTAAAAAAGTCGCTCGACTCAAAGTAATAGCAGCGACTACATCAGTTAAGCTATCGCGCATTAAGACAATTTGAGCAGCTTCCATTGCTACTTCTGTACCTGCTTTAAGTGCAATGCCAACATCAGCTTGAGATAGCGCTGGAGCATCGTTAATGCCATCTCCCACCATTGCTACATGATGATTTTGAGCTTGGAGTTGTTGGATGGCGTGGGCTTTACCTGCGGGGCGAACTCCGGCAATAATATCTGCTTTTTTTATTTCTAATTGTGCGCCTACTACTTCGGACGCTTCTATAGTGTCTCCGCTCAACATCACAACTTTTAAACCCATTGAGCGTAGTTGTTTTAGAGTGCTATGAGCCTCGGCTCTTAGGGAATCACTAACAGCTATTAATCCTAAGAGGCAACTGTTATGCGCGACAAATACCACAGTTTTTCCTGTGGCGGCCAAAACTAGACTCTGCGATCGCTCTTGTTCGCTAATAGTAATATTATTCTGACTTAGCCACTGATAGTTACCCAATAGAACTTGCTTATCTTTTACTATCACCGATACCCCTAAGCCTGGTTCGGTGTAGAAATCTTTGGCGGCGGGAATAGATATATTTTGCTCTTTAGCTGCTTGTACAATTGCTGTTGCTAAGGGGTGACAAGTACCGCTTTCTACAACGGCGGCTAGTTGCAGCATTTCGCGTTTCGACTCTACTAGATTGGGATCTTGACCAACAACTACTACATCAGTGACGGTAGGATGACCGCAAGTTAGAGTGCCAGTTTTATCAAAAACTATTGTATCTAGCTGATGTACTCTTTCTAAAACATCTCCACCTTTAATCAGTAGTCCCTTTTGCGCTCCTACTCCCGTGCCAACTAAAATCGCTGTAGGTGTAGCAAGTCCCATAGCACAGGGGCAAGCTACTACCATAACTGCTATGGCTAGTTTCAAACTCAGTAGTATTGGCGAGGGTTGGAGTAAGTGGGCATTTGCTAGGTGTTGGGCGTGGAGTGTCATATCGTGACTACTAGCTATCTGTCCAGACAGTACATCCGTCCAAATATGCGTGCCAATAAAGTACCAAAATAAGAAGGTTAATATTGCTGCTGCCAGCACTCCATAAGTAAAGTACCCAGCTACGGTATCAGCTAGTTTTTGGACCGGAGCTTTGCGAGTTTGGGCAGCTTCTACCAGTGCCACTATTTGCGCTAAGGTGGTGTCTGCTCCGGTACGAGTTGCTTGCAGAGCAAAAGAGCTTGAATTGTTCAACGTTCCGGCAGTGACGGTATCTCCTAGCTGCTTAACTACAGGCAATGCCTCCCCGGTCAGCATTGATTCATCTACGGTTGTCCCCCCAGCGACTACCTCGCCATCTACAGGGATTTTCTCGCCTGGTAGTACTTGTATCCATTCTCCTACTCGGACTTGATCTGCTGGAATTTCAACACTAGAAGTAGATTGAAAATTATTATTTATAGATGTCGTCTGTGGTGCAATTAATCTTGCCAGTTGTGGTTGCAGTGCCAATAATTGTCTGAATGCGGCGGCGGCTTGACCTTTGGCTTGTTGTTCTAGAGTTCTACCCAGCAAAATAAAGCCTAATAACATTACTGGCTCATCAAAGAAGCATTCCCAACCCAAGGGAGGAAACAATAAAGCTACTACACTCGTGATGTATGCTGTCAGGGTTCCCAATGCTACTAGCGTATTCATATTTGGCGCATTTCGTCGCCAGCCGCGCCAACCTTCAACTAAAATCGGTCTTCCTGGGATAAGTAAAGTAATAGTTGCAAGTCCCCAATGCAACCAAATATTTTTTAATATTGGTAGTGCTAATACACTTTCTGGCAAATGTCCTAAGCTAGAAAGAATCAGCAACAGTAAAGCTAGAAATAATTGTTTTAATGCTGAACGCGCCTCTTGTCGCTGCCGATCGCTTGGATCTATTATTGTCGGTGTCTCGCCTGTAGTTGAATCACGAGGTTTGCTTGGAAAACCCGCCGCCGTTAAACGTTCTGCTAGTTCCTGCGGCTCAACACTGGTTTGACACTCTACTACAGCGACTTCTGTAACCAAATTTACGCAAGTTGCGATCGCTCCTGGATGCTGTGCTAGTTGTTTTTCTACAGCTTTGACACAACCACCACACTTCATTCCTGTAATATCTAGAGTAATTGTCTTACTAGGCGATTGCTCTTGTGGGGTTATGTTGGACGCAGACGGGGCAAGTTGCATAAAATTTGGCAGTTTCTTGGGTTACAACACCTTAATACTTATTTACTCTAACCTTTCCACGCTTGTGGTGAAGTAGTTTAAGTTCAACCAATTTGTTAAAAACTTTTGCCCTAAGCAATAAAACCATAGCTACGATAAAGGCAAGCTAGTCTGATGCTTAACATCCATTAAAGATTTATATTCACCTTAGCTACCTAAGCTATTGCAAGTTAAATTTAGATAAATGCGATCACATTTAGAAATAAAAAACTACCTGCTATGACAGGTAGTTTTTCGTTTTGCAAGCTATCAAGTTATTTTAATAATTATATAAAAATGTTGATCTTTTTAAGAAATTAGCCAAAATCCATTTTTTTGCCAGTATTGCTTTCTCAGCGTCATTTCTAATTGTTCTGGCGTAACTAATTTTCTCTCCAGCAGCAAATCACCTAACTTTTTATTCTTGAAATGCTGTTCTGCCAATACTTGTTTGAGTTGTTCTTGGGATATTAACTCTTCTTCAACTAAAATTTCACCTAACCGAATAGTTTGTTCTGTCAGTGCTTGGTTGAGTTTATCCGAAGAAACTAATCTTCTTTCTATTAAAACTTCACCTAGCTTTTTGCCACTTTTATTTTGCGCTGTTAAAGCTTCTTGCAATTCGGTTGTCGAAATTAATCCTTTACGAAGTAGCATTCTGCCTAGCATGGGTTTCGAGACCTGTTTTAGAGTTTTCGTAGACATTTTGTACACTTAGTCACATATTTGTGACAACTGCTTCTGGATTATGTTTCGCTTGAATATACAAGTGACATACATTAAATTTGTGCTTATTTGGATGAAACTTCGGTTAGTTTAGGAATATATTTTGTCTGCGTATTGAAGCTTAATAATTCCGCAGTCGTATCTACAAAAAGAAGTAAAGCTATTGCTTTATTTTACTGCAATTTTATTGGGTTTTGAGGTGATTATCAAGTAGAACTACTACCTAAGATAAACAGACTAACGAGAGTACCACTATTCCAAAGGCTGTGGAGCAGCATCGGAGCAAGAAGATTGCGCGATCGCGTATACACAACTCCCAGCACTACTCCAAGCACTGTTAAGGGCAGCACTTCTGATAAGCTCAAGTGAGCAACCGCAAAAAGAACTGCACTAACTAAAATAGCTTGCCAAACAGAGAAATAACGAGTCAGAGAAGGCAATAAAAAACCTCTAAACAAAAACTCCTCAAATAGGGGGGCGGCGACAGCCGCCGTAAAAAAGAATATGCCAAGAGCTATTTTGTCTTGCCCTTCTAAGACTAAAGAAAGCAAAGGATTGCTGCCGCCTTGTCCGTGCCATAGCTGTTGATTAAGCAGCGATACTACTACGACTAAAGGCAGCGCCGCGCAATAGCCACCTAGCCCCCACAAAAACCAATTACCACCCAGTTTGAAACGAAACCAAGTCGGGGGTAGAGGTAAAAATTGCTTGATTGAGAAGTACAGTACAGTTACAGCACCGAAGGCTAAAAACAGGTAAGTTGCCAAAGTATATAGAGCTTGCACTCTAACACTAGCAATGCCTGGCTTAATTTGCAGCACAGAAAATATTAGCGGTACAACTATTTGCCCCATTAGGAAAAAGCCGACTATAAATACTTGCCAAACTATTTCCCAATCCCAAGGAGTTGACCAAGCAACTTCTCCATTTTGGGAAATTACAGACTCTTTCCCTTCTGTCAAGCGATTGATTAATAAATAAATCAACAATGCCAAACCAATCAAGCCCGTTACGGCAGGAATGCTGCTGATAATGGCTAGTTTTAGTAATGCTTCTTCTGCTTGCTCTTGTTCTCTTGTCTGGAGAGCAAGTTCTGCATCAGGGCGTTGCTGAAGCTCGTATAGTTGAGACAGGGCGCGTCCTTGGAACCAACCTTCTAAGTTTTGTTGAATTAATACCTCAGCATCAGGAAGCAGTTGAGGAGGATTGTTCCATAACCCTGTTAAAACTGTAGCTGTAGCGGCTAAATTGTCTTGAGGCGAATTAACGACATCAAGCCATGTTTGAAATGCTGGTTCAATTTGTTTTTGCTGTACTTGGAGAATTCCTAAGCGTAAATTTAGTTCAGCAATTAATTTTTGGATTTGAGCGACGGATTTAAGTAATTGTTCTTGCTGTGGGCGGCGGGCAGTATCGATGACTGGGGCAAGCGAAGCGGGCTTGGGCAACGTAGGAGTATTATTAGGCGGTGCTAGTTGTGCTAGTTGATTTTTAGCTTTATCTAAATTCTTTTGCGCTGATGAATGAGCTTCTTGATATTGCTCGGTTGCTGCCTTGAGAGGATTTTCTCCCACGATCGCAATACTCGCTTTGGCAATATTTGGATCAGTGTTTTCTGGTGGCAAAGATGCCGCGCTAAGTAACAAATTAGTCTGGTATAGTTCCAAGCGGCTTTGGATTTGGGGCTGCTGCCAACTTGCCCATAATGCGCTCCCAGCAAAGAAAATTATTACTAGAGTTAGCAGACTTAAAATTAACCGCTTAATCGTCATGAATCTTTATTACTAAAAAGTGCGATCGCCACAAATTGCATTATGGCATTTTGCTCTTGAATTGCGATCGTTAGAAAAAAAATTGGGAAGCAAGCTTATGGTCTGGTAGAATAACGCTGATTTGGCTTGCGTTCACCGCAGCAGTTTGTAAACTTAGGGCTATTAGAGGAGAAAAAGATTGACCACTCGCGCGATCGTTGTACGCCACGGTCAAAGCAGTTATAACACCGAGCGGCGCATCCAAGGGCGCAGCGATGTTTCAACTTTGACTCAAAAAGGTCGTGATGATGCCTTACAAACTGGCACTGCCCTCAGTCATCTCAATTTTGCAACTATCTATAGCAGTCCTTTACAGCGAGCAAAAACAACGGCGGAAGTTATTGGGCAATGCTTATTAACTCCTGCCAAAATCCAGACTACCGATAATTTAAAAGAAATTGACTTGCCTCTATGGGAAGGGATGTTATCTCAAGAGGTTAAAGACAAATTGCCTCAAGAATATGGCTTGTGGAAGCAGCATCCAGACGAATTTATGATGCTTGTACCCCAAAAAGGAGGTGGAGAGAAAAAATATTTTCCAGTGTTAGCACTGTACGAACAAGCAAGGCAATTTTGGCAAGAAATATTATCCCATCATGCAGGGGAAACAATTTTAATTATTGGGCATAATGGCATTAATCGAGCTTTAATCAGCACGGCGCTAGGAATTGCTCCCAGCCGCTACCACTGCCTCCAGCAATCTAACTGTGGCATCAGCGTCCTCAATTTTTCTGGAGATTTGGGGCAAAGCGTCCAGCTAGAATCAATGAATCAAACCGGGCATTTAGGTGAAGTTTTGCCCTCGCTGCGTCCAAATCATCGCGGAGTACGATTATTATTGGTACGTCATGGCGAAACCGAGTGGAATCGCCAAACTAAGTTTCAAGGACAAATAGATGTGCCGTTAAACGATAATGGGCGCATTCAGGCACGTAAAGCTGAGGAGTTTCTGAAGGATGTCAAGTTTGATTTTGCGGTTAGTAGTCCCATGCTTCGTCCCAAAGAAACAGCCGAGATTATTTTGCGCGCTCACCCTGATATTGAATTGCAGTTGCAAGATGGATTAAGAGAAATCGGTCATGGATTGTGGGAAGGAAAATTAGAAATAGAAATTGAGCAAACTTATCCCGGAGAATTGGAGCGTTGGCGGACGCTGCCGCAAGAAGTGCAAATGCCAGAAGGAGAGAATTTACAGCAAGTACGCGATCGCAGTATTGATTCTTGGCAGCAAATTGTTACTTCAGCCCTAAACCAAAAGTTGCAGACAGGTTTAATCGTTGCTCATGATGCTACTAATAAAGTTTTACTGTGCCATGTTTTAGGCTTAGACAATAAATACTTTTGGAACTTCCGTCAAGGTAATGGGGCAGTTAGTGTAATTGATTATCCTCAAGGCTTAGATGGTTTACCTATCTTGCAAGCAATGAATATTACTACTCATTTAGGCGGTGTATTAGATAAAACTGCGGCGGGTGCATTGTAGCGACTAGCCAATAAGTTAAACCAATAAAAAGTCCCAAGCCAACTGATGGCTATTATGACAAGCGAATTACTACAACAAGTCCGGGTAATAGACCCCGTTGCCAAAACCGATCGCATCGCTGATGTGGCGATTTCTGACGGTGTAATTAAAGCAGTACAAGACAATATTGTTGAATGGTCTAGCGATACTCAAGTGCGCGATTGTCGTGGGTTGGTGTTGGGACCTGGGTTAATAGATTTATACAGCCATTCAGGAGAACCTGGTTTTGAAACTAGGGAAACTTTATTATCGTTGCTTGAGGCGGCGGCGGCAGGAGGTTTTACAAGGCTGTGTATTTTACCCGACACAATGCCAAGCTTGGATAATCTGGCAGGAATAGTTGGCGTAGAACAAAAAAGGCGAGAACTAATAGCTCAAACCTTGCCTAAAATGTATATTTGGGGCGCAATGACAATTGGTGTCCAAGGGCAGCAAATGACCGAACTTGCCGAACTTGCGGTAGGAGCGGTGGGTTTTGCTGATGGTAAACCAATTCAAAATTTGGCACTATTGAGGCGGTTATTGGAGTATCTTCAACCTTTAGGTAAGCCTGTAGCCTTGTGGTGTTGCGATCGCCAATTGGCAGGTAATGGAGTAATGCGGGAGGGTACAGACTCAATTATTTTGGGTTTGCCAGGTAATCCCAACTTCTCCGAAACAACGGCGATTGCGGCACTGTTGGAGCTAGTGGCGGCAATCGGCACTCCTATTCATATTATGCGAGTTTCTACAGCCCGTAGCGTCCAACTAATTCAACAAGCAAAAGCGCACGGTTTACCAATTACAGCCAGTACTAGCTGGATGCACTTATTGCTAGATACGAAGTCGCATTACAACTACGATCCCAATTTACGCCTAGAACCACCCCTGGGCAACCCAGGCGATCGCACGGCATTACAAGAGGCTGTGCGTTTGGGAGTGGTAGATGCGATCGCGCTCGATTTAGCTCCCTACACCTACGAAGAAAAAACCGTTGCTTTTGCCGAAGCGCCGCCAGGAGTAATCGGGTTTGAACTAGCTTTAGCTTTGCTGTGGCAGTATTTTGTGGAGAACGGACAATGGTCTGCTTTAGAACTATGGCGCTGTCTTAGCCTTAATCCGGCGGAGTGTTTGCAACAAACCGTTGGCGAAATTTGTCCTGGTAATCCCGCCGAACTTACCTTATTTGCGCCTCAGCAATCTTGGCTTGTGGAACCACAAACCCTGAAATCTCTAGCTACTAATACTCCCTGGCTAGGGCAGAAAATTACTGGGCGCGTAGTTCAAACTTGGGTAGGTAAATTTCCTTAATTCAATTCACCGAGGCGGTTGGGGGGCCAAAAGCGCACTACTGCCCGACCAATGATCTGCTCTCTGGGGACAAAACCCCACATATGACTGTCGCAACTATTGTTGCGGTTATCGCCCAGCATTAAGTAATAGTTTGCCGGGACGGTAATCGGACCTAATTCATAATTGGGTGCACCCGCAATATATTCTTCAGATAAAGCGCGATCATTGATGTAAACCCGCCCTTGTGTAACCTGGATTTTGTCTCCTGGTACGCCAATTAGCCGCTTAATGTAAGCATCTTTGATTTCGGGAACTTCTGACTTATTAGGGTTGGGATGCCAAGGGTCTACTGCTTCTCCTCCGGGAGTCGGTGGTACAAGTTGCGAACAAATTTTAGCGCTGTTAGGAGGCATAAATACTACAATGTCTCCCCTTTGCGGTGGGTGGAGGCGATAACTTACTTTATCGATAATCAATTTGTCATTGATTTGTAGAGTTGGTAGCATTGAGCCTGTAGGAATCCAGCGCGCTTCAGCCACGAAGGTGCGTATCCCCAAAGAAAGAATAATACTTAGGGCGATCGTTCTACCTAGTTCGCCTAGCCATGAACCTTCACGCTCTTTTTGCGACTTGTTATCAGACACTTGCTTTGACTCGCGCGACATATATATTTAATAGCCTAAGTAAGAAGTTTTAGCTCAATTTTTCCTAGAGACTCTACATTAAGTTTAAAGTTTTCTTAGCAAAATATGTTGATTTTGGCACGATTACAGCCCAGAAAAACCTAGCTTCTAAAGTTGTTTCAATTTTTTACCTGCCAAATACTGCCATGTCTCCTAATTCCAGCTTGCTTATCCGCCACGCTACAATTTTGCTCCCTAATGGGGAATTTTTGGTTGGAGATGTACTTGTGCGCGATCGCGTCATTGCCCAAGTTGCGCCAGAAATTACTGCTCCAGGTACTAGAGAAATAGACGCAAGGGGTTTAACTTTGTTGCCAGGAGTCATTGACCCCCAAGTACACTTTCGCGAACCTGGTTTAGAACACAAAGAAGACTTGTTTACAGCTAGTTGTGCCTGTGCCAAGGGTGGAGTAACATCTTTTCTAGAAATGCCCAACACGCGCCCGTTAACCATCACTCAGCAAGCTCTTGATGATAAGCTGCAACGGGCGGCGCATAAGTGTGTAGTTAATTATGGTTTTTTTATTGGCGCTACTCCCGAAAATTTACCGGATTTGCTCACTGCTCATCCTACCCCAGGTATAAAAATTTTTATGGGTTCGATGCATGGGGCATTGTTGGTAGATACGGAAGCGGCATTAGAAACTATTTTTGCCCAAGGTAAACGCTTAATTGCCGTCCATGCCGAAGATCGTGCCAGAATTGAGCAAAGGCGATCGCAATTTGCTGGCATCCACGATCCAAAAATTCATTCGCAAATTCAAGATAATCAAGCCGCTTTGCTTGCTACTCAATTAGCTGTAAAACTAGCTAACAAGTACCAACGCCGCCTGCATATCTTACACCTGTCCACCGCCGAAGAAGCGGACTTTTTACGTCAAGACAAACCAAGCTGGGTAACGGCAGAAGTAACGCCTCAGCACTTGCTATTGAATACTGATGCTTATGACACAATTGGTACTTGGGCGCAGATGAATCCGCCGTTGCGATCGCATTGCGATAACGAAGTTCTCTGGCAAGCTTTATTAGATGGGGTAATAGACTTTATTGCTACAGATCACGCGCCCCATACTCTAGCTGAAAAAGCCCAAGAATACCCACTTACGCCGTCAGGAATGCCTGGGGTAGAGACTTCGCTGCCTTTGATGCTAACGGCGGCAATGCAAGGGCGTTGTACGGTGGCACAAGTAGCGCAGTGGATGTCTACCGCCGTAGCTAAGGGTTATGGAATTGCCAATAAAGGTGCGATTTCTCCTGGCTATGACGCAGACTTAGTACTTGTAGACTTGAATACTTATCGCCCTGTTGTCCGCGAGGAATTATTAACTAAGTGCGGTTGGAGTCCTTTTGAAGGCTGGAATCTTACTGGATGGGCGGTAATGACTATTGTTGGTGGTCAAATTGTTTATGAAAATGGGAAAGTAAATACAGAAGTGCGGGGGAAAGCTTTAAAATTTGCTAATGATTAATGTTTTACGCTTTCTAATGCAACTTTTATTCCTAGCGCAATTAAAATTACTCCCATTGTTTTTTCTACATAGTGAGACAGAGATAGAAACCTATTTTTAACTATGGGGTGAGAAATTGCCACTGCGAGTAAGGTAAACCAGCCTAAAGTAAATACAAACATCTGCAATCCGTAAAGCGCTCTTGGGTTTGCAGGTGTATTTGGGCTAATAGCTTGGGTAAATAAGCTAAAGAAAAATAAAGTAACTTTAGGATTAAGGATATTAGTTATAAATCCAATTTTTATTGCCTCTATTCTACTAATATCTTGTTTTGATTTTAGTGCTGCTATTTTTTCACTTGGTTGAGCTTTTAACGATTTATAGCCGATGTAAATTAAATAAGCTGCTCCTAAAAGTTTGATAGCTGAAAATAAAATAATCGATCTAGAAATAATTAACCCAATCCCAACCAATGTATAGGTTACATGAACTAAAATTCCTAACGATATACCAAAAGCTGAATAAATACCAGTGCGGCGAGAGTAGACTAAACTATTACGACAGATAATAGCAAAATCAGGACCAGGACTCATAATTGCTAATAACTGAATAATAGTAATAGTTAGTAGCTGGGCATAAAAGGACATAGATTGAAGGGTTTAATAAAATGTAGAATTACAATCACGCTAACGTCCGCTATATGTATAAGTAAACTTATTTTTGCAAGAGCTTATTTAATTCAAGCGTAACCCCAAAGTTAAAAAATTCTACTTGTCTTTGCTGATTTTCGTAAGTTAAATATAGTTGCATATAAATCTGTGGCTTAACTACCAATCTTTCAGCCCATTCAATAGCTACAATCCCCAAGGGATATTCAACTCCATTCCAATAACTTTCTAAATTTAACTGCGGAACTTCTACGCTTTGCAAGCGATATAAATCTAAATGGTACAGAGGTAAACGTCCTTGGGTGTACTCATTAATTAAGGTAAAAGTTGGGCTAACAATTGATTCTGTAATCCCTAATCCTTCGCCAATCCCTTGAACTAAAGTAGTTTTACCACTGCCTAAATCTCCCTCTAATAAAAGTATGCTACCAGCAACTAAGGATTGTCCCAGCTTTATTCCCAAAAGTCGCGTAGCTTCAGCATCCGCAAGTAAAATTTTCACTTTCTGTTATACCCTTCTAACCATAAGCACGGCTGTACCAACGTAATAACACTCCTGCTAGGCGCTGGGGGTTGTGTCTGACTACACCTGTAACTTCATCTTCATCCATAACGTTTGCTAGAATAATGCGCCGCCCTAGCTTTGTAACCAACTCGCGATCAAGAAATACAGGATGAGCGTTTTCTTGAGCATAACGTTTTAAGCTGCGAGGAGAGGCGGCTTGTTTGTGGACTAGCACGGCATTAAATAACTGTTGTCCGCAAGCATTATCGATCGCTCTAATATGATCGGAAACGGTATAACCATGAGTTTCTCCTGCCTGGGTCATGATGTTACACACATAAATGCAAGGCACCGGTGGGACTCTACCGCCTCCTTTGCGCCTAGAGGCGATCGCTTCTGTAATTTCTGGTACTAACAAGTTGGGAATGACGCTAGTGTAGAGGCTGCCAGGACCAATAATAATACAGTCGGCTTCTTCTATTGCTTGGAGTACTTTTGGTAAGGCAGGGGGACTTGCGGGTATACTACCAATTTTGAGAATACTTCCCCCGGCCTCGGTAATATTTGACTCGCCTTCAATTCTCCGCCCGTCGGATAATTCTGCCCACAAGCGCATATCGCTAAGAGTTGCGGGAAATACTTGTCCTCTTACTGCCAAAACATCGGAACTTGCTGCGATCGCTCTTTCCAAGTCTCCAGTAATATCGGTCATAGCTGTCAAAAACAGATTACCGAAACTGTGACCTGTCAAACCATCTCCCGCCGTAAATCGATACTGGAATAGTTCAGTTAGTAGTGTTTCCTCTGCTGCCAGTGCCGCCAAACAGTTGCGAATATCTCCTGGCGGCAAAACTCCATTTTCTCGTCGCAATCGTCCAGAGGAGCCACCATCATCCGCTACAGTGACAATAGCAGTAATGTTGTTACTATAAGTTTTCAGTCCTCTAAGTAAGGTTGATAGACCTGTACCGCCTCCAATTGCTACAATTTTTGGTCCTCGATGCAAGCGGCGATAGCTAAGTAATACGTCTATTAATTCTTCGTCACCTTCGGGTCTTAAAACTTCTGTAATTGAACCAACAGTACGAGTTTGTCCCCAGAATACTAGCAGTAATCCAAATAGTAAAATTAATGGACCGCTAATATAGTTTGGCAAAAAGTTGGCGATCGCTCCTACAAATTGTTCAATTAGCTGAATTGCATAAAAAATGGGTGTCAGCTTCACCCATATTGCCAAGCCTAAAGCTGTCAATACAACTCCACCAGCACTTATTAGCAACCAGCGTTTGACCGATAACCCAGGCGAAAGCCATTTAAACCACTGGCTAAGTCTATAGTGAGTCCGATTACGCGACTCTTGGCTAAATAGTTTTATGGCTTTTTTGAAATAACTGATCGACATAGGCTAATTTGACAATGGGAGGGTACAAGGGAGATAGCTAGTACACGGTTTTGAATCTAAGTGATAGTACTCTAGTTTTCAACCATATGGACATAATTTATTATTTGATGCCTGATTTAGTTTTACTTCGCCCCATACTTAACTAACTTTGAAGTATTGAGACTTATTGTTTGATTACAATAATGGTTTTTGGATGACAACACATATTTTATACAATTAATGCTCAATACCACTATCTAAGTTAAGTACCTAATTTTGCTTAAGATACTTTTGGTTTAACCAATAAAGAATACTCATCAATCGCTAGTTTAAGAAAGAATAACTAATCTATATTTTAATATTTAACTAAATTTCTAGCAGTTTCGGTTAGTTATTATATTTACAAATAGTCCTAGATAAATCTTACTTAATTCTATCAAAAGTGCTTATATTTATATCAGGTTTTATATTTAGGATTCTGAGATGGAAAAGCGCATTTTAGGATTAGACCCAGGATTAGCTATCTTAGGGTTTGGTACAATTTGCTATCAAGTGAAAAATTTTTCAACTGTTGATATATCTAATTCTCATACTCTTACAGCTAAGGTAGTAAATAAATCAATAAGTTTAGTAGATTTTGGCGTGATTAAGACTGCTGCTAATGTAGAAATGGGCAAGCGGCTTTGTACTATTTACGAAGACTTGAATACACTTATGGAACAGTGTAAACCCAATCTTGTTGCAATTGAAAAATTATTTTTTTACCGGATGGCTAGTACTATTACTGTAGCTCAAGCTAGGGGGGTAATGATGTTAGTACTCGCTCAACATAATGTGCCTTTTGTAGAGTTTACACCAGCCCAAATTAAACAGGCGCTTACAGGTTGGGGGAATGCAGACAAGCGTGAAGTCCAGGAAGCCGTAGCGCGAGAATTAGATTTAGATTACATTCCGCACCCAGATGATGCCGCCGATGCTTTAGCAGTAGCGCTAACAGCATCTTTTCAATTATGAGAAATTTGCAGAGCGGGGATTATTTATACTTTTTTGCAGCTTAAGGGCGAGTAATTTAATATTGATTTGATAAACTGCATCTCATTGCTACAATTGTTGCATTATCACGCGCGCCTCGTAACAGGACTAAATTAATTGTATTATTAACAGCTATTTTTAAACTTCTATTTTTTGTAAAAATTTCTGCTAGTTCAGTTTGCGGTACTAACCCCCATACACCATCGGAGCAAAGTATAATAATATCGTCTTGTTCTATCAATATTGATGAGCTTGAACCAAAAGATTGCAATGTTTGTACATGACCAGATTTTAATGTTTCTTTTGAGCCAACACATCTAGTCAAAATATTTCGTTGTGGGTGCTTTTGACTTTCTTCATAAGTAATATCACCATCAGCAAGTAGCATAGCTACTAATGAATGATCTTCACTCAATTGACAAAGCATTTCTTTGCGGATTAAATAAATGCGGCTATCCCCAACATGAGCAATTCTTAAATGGCGGGAATTTGCCCAAGCTATACTTAAGGTAGTTCCGCCTTTATTGATATTTTCAGTTACATATTTATTTGCTTTTTTAACTACAGATATCAACCATTCATTACATTTATCGTTATCAGTAGAACAATCAATCGGCGTTTCTATTACTGCTTGTACAGCTAACTGACTAGCAAGTTCCCCTTGCTCTAAACCTCCCATCCCATCAGCTAAAACTGCCAAAATCATATCATTATAGCTGCTGGAATACTGCTGTACGCCGTAGTTGTCTTCGTTGTGTAAACGCTGCCTAGATAGCCCAATTGTAGAACGACTTGCTACATCCCACTGCACTTTACAATTACGAAATGTTTGTTTAGTTTCACCTAAAACTTTTAGTAATTGAGTTAGAGAAATTCGTTCTTCTATAACTGGAGAAAGACAAAGGCTAATAATTTGATAAATACCCGGTATAGATTGGATATCTAATGAATTAGAATTAAGCTTTGCATCAGGCAATTGTTGATAAATAGACTGGTAAAGCAAAGTACCTAGGATATAAGTACTCATTCCTTCACTAACAGTACAATCAAAGGCAATTTCAGGAGCGCAGTAATCAGTTTCTCTACTAGATGTAACTCTTTCGCCGACAAGACAAACGTTACTTAGATCAAAGAATTTAATTGTCGAGTCCACTTGAATAAACTGAGGAATTATTTGAAAAAAGCACCATCCTTGCTGATAAGTTTGCTGGAATAATTGGCAAACTTGATTTGTTAGTGCTAAAGACATTTCGCGGCTATGTTTTTTCTGCAACCAAATATGTAAGGTTTGTCCTTCTGTAGGGAGATAACTTAGTAAGAGTAACTTTGGATTTGGGCTAGTATTTGTAGGTTTTGTCTGCTCGTCTTCTAAATATTCATAGTCTTCTGTATCTTCATAATCTTTATCAAAGTAGCTTTTCTTACTTGATAATTCGTTGTAATTATTGATTATTTGGTGGGAATCTAGTTCAGCAGGGTAGTTGTTATTATTTGTACATGAAAGTCCAAAGTCTATTTGAGCGCTCAAGTCCGCATCTAACTTGGGGTAATTAAAGCTATTTTCTAAGTAACGCTCGTCTTCGGTGTTTGAGGATGAGTATACTTCTTCTACGCCAAACGCTAAGAGTTCTGATATCATTTCGTTTTCTTGAAGAACATGGCGTAACTGCAATTCGCGGCTGAGTCTGCCATTTATATCACCAATACGCAATAAACCTAACGTGGTACTATTTAGGTTGACATTAGGATTAGTTTGATTAACTTCTTGGATACTAACTTTGTAGTAATCTACATCAGCAAATTTACCTAAATGCGACTTGATAACTAAATAAAAATTGTTTAGCTGAAAACAAGTATTTTCTTGAACAATTAGACATGACATATTAAAAAGTGTATTGACGAAAAGTAACTATTATAGAATAATTTGTTAACTTATCTAAGTTCTATTAATAAAATTATATTTCATTTTTTAGTGTTTATAGAAGGCAAGAATTGAAAAGCCTAGGGCTTCATCAACTATTTGTAAATAAGAGTTGTTTATAAACTTTTGATAAGTGCAAAAAAATAATTAAGAAGGTTTTAATTCCCTCTTAATTATTCTTGTAGTAGATTTGAAAAAAAAATTGTGCTTACTCTTGCTGAGAATGACAGGCGCGATCGCTTGCTAAACTACTACTTGCATTGCCCGTTCAAGAGCCTGTAAAGCCGTATCTACTTCAGTTGCGGAAACAATAAGTGGTGGCACAAAACGGATAACTTTGGGACCTGCGGGTACGAGTAACAAGCCTTCATTCATAGCAGCTTTGACAACATCAATAGAAGTCAAAGGTATGTCTTGAGCTAGTTCCATGCCATTAATTAAACCCCAACCGCGCACCTCAGCAATTATATTAGAGTGTTTCGCTGCTAGAGCTTTTAAGCCTGTTCTCAGTTGTTCGCCGCGCCCAATGACATTTTGGAGGAGGCGATCGCCATCCAACGTTTCTAAGACGCATAGCGCCGCCGCACAGGCAAAAGGATTGCCCCCAAAAGTACTAGCATGATCGCCAGGCTGGAAGACATCACAAAAAGACTTACATAGGACGGCTCCAATCGGGATACCACCACCCAAACCTTTAGCGCTGGTGAAGATATCTGGCTCAATGCCTAAGTTTTCGTAAGCCCATAGCTTTCCGGTTCTACCTACTCCTACTTGCACTTCATCTAACATTAATAAAATGCCCGTTTCGTCGCAAATATCGCGGAGGCGCTGGAAATAAGCCCGATCGCCAGGACGCACACCGCCCTCGCCCTGCAAAGGTTCTAGTAGAATTGCCGCCACACCGCGATCGCCTGAATCTAATTCTGTAATTGCTGTTTCTACGGCTTTGATATCGTTATAAGGTACGTGATAGAAACCAGGAACCAAAGGACTAAAATCTTTTTGGTACTTTGGCTGTCCCGTCGCCGTAATAGTTGCCAAAGTGCGTCCGTGAAAGCTGGCATTAGCAGTCAAAATGATTGGCTCATCAATTTGCTTGATTGTATGAGCATACTTGCGGGCAAGTTTAATTGCACCTTCGTTTGCCTCCGCCCCAGAATTGCAGAAAAATACCCGATCCGCGCAGGAAGTATCGATTAGCTTTTTGGCTAACTGACCTTGGACGGGAATGTAGTATAAATTTGAAACGTGATGCAGGGTTTTAATTTGCCGCGTCACTGTTTCAATTAAAGCGCTGTGAGCGTGTCCTAAAGTGCAAGTAGCTATACCTGCTACAAAATCTAGATATTCACGTCCCTGAGTATCCCAAACCTTGCAGCCTGCGCCCCGTTCCAATGCTAAGGGAAAGCGCCCGTAAGTAGTCATTACCGATTCATTAAAGCTACTTGGATCGTAAGGGCTACCTAGGACAGGGGCGGCTTCGGCGGGGATAGAAGGATTTGCAACTAAATCTATGCTCATTAATTACTCCTTAAAAGGTTATTTATTTTTATCAAGTCTAATCGTTGCCAGCAAAAATTTTTGTCCGATTTGATTCAACTAGCAATATTGGCAAGAAAAATGATTATGGCTAGTTACAGCTAAAAATAAGCACTCAGAAATTTGTTTGCATTCCTTGTACTAACAAAGTTACAACTGCCCATAACTATAGTTAGCTTGAGGCGACTGCCAAAATTAACGTCCGATACCAACATTTTTAAATATTGCTCAAACCATACCTTGCATTATTGTCTAGATAAAGTAATCTTTACCTTGCGACTTATATAATCCAAAGCTAACCGCTATCAGCAAATCCCTGTGTACTCAACTTTCGAGCAAAGATATCGCCGCATTCAAAAAGAGTTACTTGCTGGTGCGATCGCCCTTGGGGGTGTCTTTATAATTGGCACTTTATGGTACTGGCTAGTTGAAGGCTGGACGTGGGAAGACGCGGCATACATGACCGTGATTACTCTTGCTACTGTTGGTTTTGGTGAAATTAACCCTTTAGGCAACCGGGGTCGATTGTTTACCATCTCCCTCATTTTGATGGGAGTAATTACTATTGGTTATATCGTCAATCGTTTTACAGAAGCTATAATTCAGGGTTACTTTCAAGAAGGAATTCGACTTAGGCAACAACGGCGGGCAATGGAATCACTATCAGGACATTACATTATCTGTGGTTGCGGACGGATCGGGCAGCAAGTAGCTTCAGAATTTGCTGCGGAGGAGGTCTTATTTGTAACCGTTGACTTAGATATTGCTTCAATTCAAGCAGCGCAGCAATTGGGTTATATTGCCGTTCAAGGCGATGCCACTTTAGATGAAACGCTGCACAAAGTGGGAATTGAAAGGGCAGTTGGGTTAGTTGCTGCTTTGCCCTCGGATGCCGAAAATTTGTATACTGTGCTATCGGCAAAAACTTTAAATCCTAATATTCGGGCGATCGCGCGGGCGAGTAATCGAGAAGCGTTGCAGAAGCTCCAACGGGCGGGAGCCGATGCCGTTGTCTCTCCCTATATCACTGGCGGTAAAAGAATGGCTGCGGCGGCGCTTAGACCCCAGGTAATGGATTTTGTTGATGGTATCCTAACAGGGGCTGACCGAGAATTGTATATGGAAGAATATCGTCTCGATCCGGTGGTTTGTCCTTGTATTGGTCAGACGTTAAAAGAAGCGAGGTTAAGAAGTAAAACGGGTGCTTTGGTATTGGCTATTCGTCGCCTTGATGGTAATTTAATCGGCGGACCTACGGCGGAAACTGTTTTGCTGGCGGGAGACTTGCTAATTTGCATGGGTACGGCGGAACAATTGCGGCAAATTAATCAAATATTAGGCCCTATTCGCTATCGAGTCCCACGTCCGCCTAAGCACAATTGAACTTAGGGAAGAAATATTAAATTCCTTATTTAGTCTAATTTCAAGGCATTAACTGGTACTTCGTCCCAAGTAGCTACTGTCCGCAACTTTGCTACCCATCCTGTGGATTTTTGCCTGTCGGTTAAGTTAGTTTCAAAAGAGTTGTGGCAATCTTTTGCCTGTGCTTCGTCCTGGCAAGCTATACAAGCATGAATCATCCCGGATGGATCGATTTGTTCGTTTACCCAAATAGTCAATATTCGTTCCTCTGTAAGCTTGGCTGTAATTTAATTGCTTATGATTCTACTACGGATGACATCTTTGTAAGTAGATCGCCTGTAACTCGGCAAATTCGCCACTCTTGTAATACTTCTGCGCCCATACGCTCGTAAAATGCGATCGCATCAGTATTCCAATCCAGAACGCTCCACTCTAATCGTCCATATCCACGCTCTACGGCAAGTTTGGCTAAGTAAACCAAAATCTCTTTACCAATACCTTTACGTCGATATTTGGGTAAAACAAATAAGTCTTCTAAATATATTCCCGGCTGGGTAAGAAAGGTTGAGTAATTGGGAAAAAATAGCGCAAATCCTGCTGTTTCCCCAGCACATTCAGCAAGTATTGCTTCAACGCACGGATGGGAACCAAATAAATGTTCCTGCAAAGCTTCTACATTGCCAGTAACAGCATGAGCCAACTTTTCGTACTCAGCTAGCGCTTGGATTAAGCTAAACAAAGTTGGTACGTCACTGCGTTCTACTTGACGTAATCTCAAGTCCATATTTATATATACGTCTACCGCTGCTTTTAGATTTTAGCTGTAGAACTCAAAAAATTCTAAATTAGCCAACCTTTCAAGCGTTTAGCTATTTGCGGTCGGCGTAATTTTCGCATCGCTTTGCTTTGAATTTGGCGCACTCTCTCGCGGGAAAGATTGAATAAGGAGCCTACTTCTTCTAACGTGCAAGGTTCGCTTGTCGTCAAACCATAACGCATTGAAATTACGTCTTTTTCTCTAGGAGTTAGGACATCGGCTAATACATCCCATATTTCTTGACGCATCATCGTTTCATTCATTTGCTGTTCTGGTGATTGTCCATCTTCGTCTTCAAGTAAGTCTACTAACTCGGTATCTTCTTCTTTACCTACTCGATGATTTAATGATAGAGATTTACGCCTCAGTTGTTGCAGTTGGCGCAAGTGTTCGGTGGTTGTGTCTAAAGCTTCTGCAAGTTCGGTTTCTGTAGCGTTGCGATGCAGTTTTTGCTTGATTTCTCGTTGGGCTTTTTTTAGCTTATTTAGTTTTTCGACGATATGAATTGGTAATCTTATTGTCCGAGCGTCATTTGCGATCGCTCTTGTAATTGCTTGTCTAATCCACCAATAAGCGTAAGTAGAAAATTTGTAACCTTTGTCTGGGTCGAACTTTTCTGTCGCTCGATTCAATCCCATTGCTCCTTCTTGAATCAAATCTAAAAATTGTACCCCTCGATTCAAATATCTTTTAGCAATTGACACTACTAAACGTAAATTCGAGCGAATCATTTTCCGCTTTGCTACTCTACCTTGATACAGCTTTTGTTCTAGCTGGCGTTCTGTTAAACCAAGTACGACGGCTTTTTCTGTTTGGGTAGCACTGCGATTTAGTTCGCTATTCAAGCGCTGTTGGAGTTCATCTACTTCGACTAAAAATTGGACTCGTCTAGCCAACTCTACTTCTTCCTCTGCTTTTAGCAACGGATAACGCGCCATTTCTTTAAAAAATGCTCCTACTGCGTCGTCCGAATCAGTTTTACGATATCCTGATGGTCTAGCTGCAGCTAAACTATCTCCGTCTCTATCTTCCGAGCCTGGAGTTTCTACATCTCCTATTTCTTCTACTGTTGCTTCTATATTTTCTAGAGACGGTTCTTCTAAATCGTCCGCATGAGAATTACTTATTTCTTTTATTGGTAGCAAAATATCAATTGATTCTAGTTCAGTAATATTCATATTTACGTTCAGGTGAGATTTGACTAATTTACTAGGTACGTGAAGCAATTCTTTTATATAAGTAATTGAGACGAAGTAGTGCAGCCTATCGACGCTTGACTAAATAGCAGTTTTAATAGGTGAAATTTGTTTTATTTCTTTGTACTTATTTTAATACCCTTATTTTCTCCTTCTAAGTTTCCTAGATGTTTACATACTAGCGTCAACAAAGAGATAAGGACTTTTACCATTGCTGCAAATACACTCTAAATTATTTTCTATGCTCGATGGGGTTTGATTTTTATAAAGTTATATGGAAATACTTTCCTAGAGTCCTCTAACTTAAATTTGCTCTGTTGCCAAGATTTATCTATGATTAATTTTGGGCAATCTGTAAACAAAATTTAGTAATATTGCAGTCGAGACATGGAAAATTATCAAACACTTTGCAACTTTTTCGCCCTGATAACTACCCTAGTAAATAACTACTTAAAATGATAGATGGCAGTAATTGACTGTCATGCTATGAAATCTTTTATTACGAACTCAAACATTTATACTAAAAATTACCACTCTGTTGACCCTGGAAACAGAATCTCATACATTCAAAAGCTTTACCCTCTACCGATGGGGAGAAAATACCGATTTTTAAAATAAATAGGCGCGTAAAATTAGTTACAAATTTTGAATTGATATATTCAAATATACTTAGGCAAAATCTCAGTTGCTGGCAAATATAGTAGCCCAAAGCAGTATAAAAGAATTGATATCTTAAACTAAAGCTTTAATTACGGATGCCTGTTTCTTATGTATATTCCTGGATTAAACGGGTCAAGTTTTGTAGTAGAAGAGCCTGTAACTTATTATCAATCTGGCTCAACTAATCCCAGACACTGGATTGAGGTGCTAGTAGACTGTCCAGGAGCTACAGGAATATATACTTACAAATTGCCGGAAGATATGTTATTTGTGCAACCAGGGAGTATTCTAAGTGTTCCTTTTGGTACACAGCAAGTAGGAGCGATCGCAATTCGGCTATTAGAGCAACCAAGCGCTGACTTGCCCGTTGATAAAATCCGTGAAGTAGAAGACGTAGTAAGTACGGGTTTTTTCGGTACGGCTTACTGGGAATTGTTGCAGCAAGTAGCTGATTACTACTACACATCGTTGATGCAGGTAATTAAAGTAGCATTGCCACCAGGATTATTGGGGCGAAGTCAGCGTCGCATCCGTCTCAAGGTAGAAAATATACCTGTAGGTGGAGAGGCTTTTCTAAATACTACTGCTCGGCAAGTATTGCAATTACTCCAAGCTCAAAGTAACGGTGATTACAGTTTTAAATATCTTAAAAGCCAGATTAAAGGAGCGAGTTGGGGAGTAAATCACCTCCTAAAACGCGGTTGGGTGGAGAGTTATCTAGAATTGCCGAGATATTCAAAACCTCAAACAAAGCAGGCAGTAACGCTAGTAGGCAGTATATTGTTTGGAGAACTAAATAAGCGTCAACAAGAAATTTTACAAGTTTTGCGCGATCGCGGTGGCGAATTGTGGCTAAATGAATTTCTCTTACTATGCAAAACTACTTTACCTACCCTAAAAACCTTAGCAGTTAAAGGCTACCTTGTAATTGAACCGCGTGAAGTTTTACGCCAAGAAGCAGCACCATTGCAAGCAAAAGATATCCCCAAAACCTTAACCGCCGCTCAATCTGAGGCTTTGACGACTATTAATAGTTTGGATGGCGTTGCAGAAGTCTTATTGCATGGAATTACAGGATCAGGAAAAACCGAAGTATATTTACAAGCGATCACACCATTATTAGCAAAAGGAAAATCAGCCTTAGTTTTAGTACCAGAAATTGGACTAACACCACAACTAACTGACAGATTTCGCGCTCGTTTTGGAGAAAAAGTTTGCGTCTATCACAGTGCTTTGTCTGATGGCGAACGTTATGACACTTGGCGACAAATGCTGACGGGAGAACCCCAAGTAGTCATTGGCACTCGTTCGGCGGTATTTTCGCCTTTACCTAAGCTTGGTTTAATAATTTTGGACGAGGAACACGACAGTAGCTTTAAGCAAGATAGTCCGGTTCCTACCTACCACGCCCGCAATGTCGCTAAGTGGAAAGCCCAGTTGGAAAATTGCCCCCTGATTCTGGGTTCGGCTACTCCAGCGTTGGAAAGTTGGCTAAGTGTGACGGGGGATAAAAGCAAGATTAACAGCTATTATCTTTCTTTACCCGAACGTATCCAATCGCGTCCCTTACCGCCTATAGAGGTGGTGGATATGCGCCAAGAGTTACAACTAGGCAATCGTTCTATATTTAGCCGTTCGCTGCAAGAGGCGCTTAAAGAAATGAAAACGCGATCGCAACAGGGCATATTATTTATTCATCGGCGCGGACATAGTACCTTTGTCTCTTGTCGCAGTTGCGGCTATGTAATTGAGTGTCCCAACTGCGATGTTTCTTTGGCTTACCACCAAACCGAAGCCGAGGCGAGTAAGTTATTGCAGTGTCATTACTGTAATTATGTGCGATCGCATCCCCGCAATTGTCCCGAATGCAGTTCGCCTTACTTAAAGTTTTTCGGGAGTGGTACGCAGCGCGTTGCTCAAGAATTGATTCAGCAGTTCCCCGAATTACGCTTTATTAGATTTGATAGCGATACTACGCGCACAAAAGGCGCTCATCGCAATCTACTACAGCAGTTTGCTAATAAAGAAGCTGATTTATTGGTGGGTACGCAAATGCTGACTAAAGGGCTAGATTTGCCGCAAGTAACTTTGGTTGGCGTGATGGCGGCGGATGGGTTACTGCATTTGGCAGACTATAGAGCTAGTGAAAGAGCTTTTCAAACTTTAACCCAAGTAGCTGGGAGAGCAGGTAGAGGAGACGATCCAGGACGGGTAATTGTGCAAACTTATACCCCCGATCATGCCGTAATTCAAGCGGTACAGCGTTGCGAGTACGAGCCTTTTATCGCTACAGAGTTAGCAGAAAGAGCAGCGCTAAATTATCCACCCTATGGGAGACTAATTTTATTGCGGTTGAGTAGCACGGATGCGGAGCTTGTTGAGCAAGCAGCGCAGCAAATAGCAGATTCCCTGCGTCCTTTGGTAAGTGAAGCTTACGAAATACTAGGGCCTGCACCCGCCAGCATTTTGAGAATAGCTAACCGTTATAGATGGCAGATTTTGCTGAAATTTGCTGACGAATCTTTGCCTCAGTTGCCTAATTGGGATGAAGTGCGATCGCATTGTCCGCCTTCAGTTAGTCTAACTATTGATGTAGATCCGTTAAATATGATGTAAGAACTACTTTTCAATTTTCAAGCCCGATTGGACGCGCCAAAGACTAGCATATATTTTTTGCTCTGCTAATAGCTGTTCGTGAGTTCCTTGTTCTACCAAGAAGCCGTATTCCATAACATAAATGCGATCGGCATTACGCACCGTAGAGAGGCGATGAGCGATCGCAATTGTTGTTCTATTGACGGTAATTTTTTCTAAAGACCTTTGAATCGCCGCTTCTGTTTCATTGTCTACGGCAGATGTAGCTTCGTCTAGTATGAGTATGGGTGGATTTTTTAAAACTGCACGAGCGATCGCTATTCTTTGCCTTTGTCCGCCCGATAGCTTTTGTCCTCGTTCCCCTACAATCGTTTCATAGCCTTGGGGAAGTTCTTTGATAAATTCGTGAGCTTCAGCAATTTTAGCTGCGGCTACTATTTCTTTGTCGTTAGCTGTAATCGTCCCGTAGGAAATATTTTCGGCGACAGTACCGTGAAACAAAAATACATCTTGACTGACTAAACCAATATGCGATCGCAAATTTCTAAAATCTAGTTCGCGGATATCCACACCATCCAGGCTGATAGTTCCCGATTGCACTTCATAAAGCCGTAGTAATAGCTTAACTAAGGTGCTTTTGCCTGAACCTGTAGAACCGACAATGGCGATCGTTTTACCTGCGGGGATATGCAGTGACAAGTTTTCAATTACAGCTTTGCGATCGTTGTAAGCAAAAGTCACGTCCTCAAATTCCAACTCGCCTTGCACTGATGGTAAGGAAATATTACCAGTGCGAATTGCAATTGGAGTATCGAGTAAATTCATTACTCTTGTTGTCGAAGCCATCGCCCGTTGATATTGGTCAAAGGTTTCGCCTAATCTAGTTAAAGGCCACAACAAACGCTGAATCAAAAATACTAACGTGCTGTAAATACCGACAGAAATATCTCCTCTCACCGCCGCCAAACCACCGTATAACAGCAAAGCCGTGAAACCAACCAAAATAATCATGCGAATTAATGGGACAAAAGCCGCCGATAGAGCGATCGCATGACGGTTGCTTTGACGGTAAGCATTACTATCATTCCTCAGCCTATTAATTTCATAGTCTTCGGTAGTAAAGCTTTTAATTGTTGTAATGCCCGTGAGATTATTAGTTAACCGCGCATTGAGCAAACCAACGGTTTCGCGTACCGCAGCGTAACGCGGAGCAAGACGGCGTTGAAATGCGATCGCACCCCATAAGATAAATGGCATTGGTAGCATTGCCATCCAAGCCACGCTGGGAGCCAAAATAAAGAACGCCCCGCCAATAATTAATACGGTGGTAGTAACTTGAATTAAGTCATTTGCGCCCACATCCAAAAACCGTTCTAACTGGTTAATGTCATCGCTCAAAATCGACATTAAGCCGCCCGTACTATGTTCTTCAAAATAGGCAAGTTCCAATTCTTGCAAATGTTTGTAAGCATCTAGGCGTAAGTCATGCTGAATATTCTGCGCCAAATTCCGCCACAAACGAGCAAAAGCATATTCAAAAACTGATTCAAGTATCCAAACAATGACTGTAAGGATAGAAAGAATTACAAATTGTCCGTAAACATCTCGCACACCCAAGCGGGCAATAATTGAATCTTGTTGCTTTACTACTACATCCACCGCAATTCCAATTAAAGCCGGTGGTGCGAGATCGAAAATTTTGTTTAAAATCGAGCAAGTAGTCGCCAGCCAAAGTTGCCGCCGATAATTGCTACTGTAAGCAAGTAAACGCTGGAGCGGTCGATTGGTAGGATTTTGGGCTTTGGCTAAGTGCTTTTTGGGCGATCGCAGTGACACTATGAACAAACCTAGATACTACATTTCATCATAGAAGTTAAACCTCGACTCGATAAACAGATGTCTGCAAATTTGTTGTTATACGGCGCTAACGGCTACACGGGCGATCTGATTGCTCGATTAGCTGTAAACCAAGGACTGCGACCAATTCTAGCGGCTCGTAACTCTCAAAAAGTTGCCCTACTTGCTACTGAACTAGGCTTGGAATACCGCGCTTTTGCTTTAGATGACATGGCAATAGATTCGGCTTTAGCAGATATAGCAGTAGTGCTGCACTGTGCAGGGCCATTTTCTCAAACCTCTGCACCGATGGTTGCTGGCTGCTTGCGCTCTCAAGCCCATTATTTGGATATTACAGGAGAAATCAGTGTATTTGAAGAAGTGGCTGCTCAAGACAGTAGGGCAAAAACCGCCGGAGTGATGTTGCTTCCTGGTGTAGGTTTTGATGTTGTTCCTTCTGACTGTCTCGCCGCCCATCTCAAAAGACGACTACCATCGGCAACGCAGTTAGCCATTGGTTTTCAAGCATTAGGACGCGTTTCTAGAGGCACGGCTACGACGATGGTGGAAGGTCAACATCAAAAAGGAAGGGTTGGCGTGATGGAGTTTTAACGTCTGTTCCTGCGGCTTTTAAAACCCGTTCAATTGACTTTGGACAGGGTGAAGTTGAAGCGGTAACAATTCCCTGGGGCGATGTATCTACAGCTTTTTACAGTACAGGTATTCCCAATATAGAAGTTTACGCTGCTTTTCCTGCCTCTACACGTACTTTGATGATTGCCAGTCGCTATCTTGGTTGGCTGCTGAAATTACCAGCAGTCCAGAATTTTCAAAAACAGTTAATTCAAAATCAGCCTCCAGGGCCTAGTGAAACGGAACGCGCTGAAGGGAAAAGCTATTTATGGGGAGAAGTAGAAGATAATTCCGGTAAGCGATTAAGTTCAAAGTTGCAATGCCCGGAAGGTTATACTCTTACCACTTTAACGGCTTTAGAAATCGCGAAAAAGGTACTTGCTGGACAATATACTTGTGGCTTCCAAACACCATCAATGGTCTATGGTGCAGACTTTATTTTAGAATTTCCAGGCGTTGTGCGTGAAGATGTAGGTTGAAAGCGTTGCTCAAAGGACGGAAGACGGAGCCCGATCGCACTTCACTTAAATAGGAGAAATAGAAATTGAAAGATTGAGATGACCAATCTGCGACTAAGGCAACGCTCGTAGAACTGTGTGATTTGCTCTGGAGTAAGTTTCAGAGTACCCCGCTAAATTCAGAATTCTCGTGGTATGCACGTTACAACAATGCCGCTGAGATGTTTGGCGATATCTCTGGGCGGAAAATTATGACACGACACTGGGTTTTAATTGAATGCCGCTAAGATAAGCGCAAGTCTTTCCCCAACCTCTTGTAAATTGAAGCGTGACGCTGCCTATTTTCCCTTAATGCCCGTACTATTAGACTGAACCATTTCAGCAATCACGTGAGCGCTTGTTTAGACTACGCATCAGCTAGAAACTACTTGAGCGGAGATTCGTCGTAGTGTGCCAGCAGATCGGCTATATCTTGGTAGATGGCAATGCAACCTGCCTTACGTAGGTTCTCTTCTGAGGAACCACCAGAAAGTACACCAATTGTGCGTAGGTTTGCCTTACCTGCCGCTTCTGCGTCATAGGGTGTATCACCCACAACAATGACATTATTAGCAGCAACGTTACCTAACTTATCCAGCGTGACAAAGAAGAGATCCGGGTCTGGCTTAGACGATTTCACCTCAGTGGTAGTAGTTGCAGCATCAAGCAGATCTTCAATATTCATAATCTGTTTGTAGGTTGCCAAATCGTCCTTTGTAGCCGAGGAAGCCAGAGCAATTCGTTTGCCGTCTGCTTTGATTGCCAAGAACAACTCACGCACTTGAGGAAAAGCTTTTATACGGGGATGATATTCACGTTTATAGAGTTCCCTGCGGTAATCTCGCATACGTTCACCGAAGGTGGGGCTTTGACCATCATCTGATTGATTAAGTTCTTCAAGAGAGAAAAAGACTGGCATTAACTTGTCACTCCCTTTACCGATCTGGGGGCGTATCTGCTCATAAGGAATCTGATGACCAAAGTGTTGAAATGTTATCTCCCAGGACTGCGCGTGAAAGTCAACAGTATCAACCAATGTGCCGTCGATGTCGAAAATTACAGCTTCGATCACAAGTTGCTTGCCCCGATATTAACTGATAGAACGTTAATATACATTGCAGCAGAATTAGCAGTAGAAATGTTCTGCCGGAAGATAGGTAGAGTGGTGAGTGAGGAGGACGGGAAATGTTTATAAAAACAACCTTCACTTAAAATAGGAAAAACAGAAATTGAAAGATAAAAATGACCAATCTTGGCAAGGTATAGTTGGAGGAGTGATCGCAGCTATATTACTTTTGATTGCTTTTAATGGTTTCGTGATTATCAATCCTGGTGAAGCCGGAGTAATTAGTATTTTGGGTAAAGCTAGAGATGGCGCTTTACTCGAAGGCATACACTTTTAGTCATGGGTGATTCCAAAAGCAGCGTACCCTTTTTGTTTAACCTCGGTAACGTCCAAGACCAATAAAACTAAAAGTTTTGCTTAGTCTGATTACTCAAAGTTTATGTAGATTAGCCAAGTTGTCTTTTGTGCGATCGCGCGTGTTGTATAGTCCAGCAAAAAGGCTACAGTGTCAGGCGTTATCAATGATGATGGTTGCAGTAACGCTCTGCCAAAAGCTGGCTTAATTTATTGCCATTGTGTACTCACCTTTTTCTTAGTTGTGTAAAAATCCTTAAGCATTCTCCTAATAACTAAATAGCCTGTTAGCATTGTCGCCAAGCTTACTTGCAGCCGCTAAATGAAAACATTGGACTAACCCGCAAACGCCTAAAGGAGACAAAATTTATGCTAGTCAAAAACTGGCTCAAAAGCTTCATTCGCCCCTCTGTTGTTGACATTGAAGGAATGAAAATCAAAATTCCTTTAATCGCTTCTGATCTAATCCGGGGTGCAATTTTTAATGGCTCCTATGAAGCTCCTGAACTGGAACTTGTAAAAAATAAGTTAAGTCAAGACGATATTGTGATGGAAGTTGGTACGGGTTTAGGGCTGTTGTCTACTTATTGTGCCAAGCAAATTGGTGGGGATAAAGTCTTTACCTTTGAAGGAAACCCAGCGCTTGAACAAGCGATAAAAACTAATTATGCACTTAATCAAGTTGAGCCAAAATTGGAAATAAGCTTAGTGGGAGAGCATCCTGGCTTTAGCACTTTTTATGTGTGTAAGAACTTTTGGTCTAGCTCAATTATTGATAGAGCGGGAGGAGCAAAACCAATCACAGTTCCAGTTGTAAGTTTTAATGAAAAAGTAAGAAAAATTAACCCTACATTTTTGTTGCTTGATATTGAGGGGGGAGAATTTGACCTAGTTAAGTATGCTGATTTTCATAACATTAGAAAGCTAATGATTGAGCTTCACAGTTGGATTTTAATGTCTCAACAAGTCCAGTTTGTTAGAGATACAATCGCTAAAGCCGACTTTTATTTAGTTGAAGGTGAAGATCGCGCCGAACTTTACTTTGAGCGCTAAGTAGGCGGGGACAATAACTAGAAACTTAGTGCAAGCGATCCTTATCAACTCAGTCAAAGCGATACCTTTAGCTTTAGCTGCTTCATCAAGCATCTTGGCTAGGTCTGGACTGCAAGGAAACCCAGGCGAAGTTGTTGTCGATGTTTATACCCTACTGGTAAAGCTCTGCTGGCACTGTAATAGTCATGTTGGCTCTATTGCGCTTAGTAATGGGTGTATCCTCATTATCTTCTTCTACAGCGTCTTATCAAGCGCTTACCAAACTTGGGCAGAAATAAGCTTTTATACGCTTAAATAAAGGAAGCTTGTCAAGGGAAGCTTCCATGACTTGCGCTATTACCACCCAAAGCTAGGCAACTTAGGGCGATCAAGCATATGCCCATAGGTCTTAAGAACCATTTGTACATCGCTATGCCCTGCCATATAAGCGACCCCAGTTATAGGGACACCTTGCGCGATCGCCATAGATAGCGTTGTATGCCTTATTGTGTTGATCTTTCTATAGTTAACCCCAACATCTTTTAAGACTCGCTACCATAGCATCCTAAAGTTATTATCGTCCATAACACAGCCTCGAACAGTCTTAAAAACTCATCATCTGGCATCTCATCAGCAGTTCTAAGCGCCTCTAGCAGTCGCTTAAGGCTATCTGTCATCTCTTCAGATATCCTGCACCCACTCTGAAATAGGAACTGCACAAAGGGGCTATAATGTGGGGCGATCACGTCAAACCCTTGGACTATCTTAGCTGTTTCTTCAATGTTAAATGGTTTAATGTTGTGCTTAGGGGCTTTACGAGACTTGATGCGATCGCAAAGATTAGCTGATAGCGCTCCTTGTCTGATGCCCCAAATAAAGCAAGCTCTGGCACTGCTTAGGCGCTTATTAAAAGTGCGTGCAGCCAATGTAGACTCAGTGAGCCATTTGGTGTTCTCTAACAGAGGGGATGCTTTACTATCATCCTTGTGATCATCTCGTAATGAGCTGCTTTAGTCGCATGGCTGATCTCTAGACTATCAACCCAGAGATCCCATAGCTCCAGCATAGGGACTATTTTAGGTCTTGTATTTGCGTTGGCTTTAGGTGCTATTTTGTAGCGCTCTAGTGTGCTATCAGAATAACCAGCCAAGATGTCATTATTTATCTTTGTAGCGATCGCTTTAGCTTGGGCAATATCCATAGTGGCGTTAAAGGTAGCACCAGGAATGGGATTAAAGCTGTATCTTTTTCCACTGACTGAGAACTTTAGCTAGATGCTTCCATTGTTATTTATGGGCTTTATTTCGCGCATTTGTCCTAAAGGTGTCTTAAGCTAATAGACATCTAATTTGCAATAATTTTATTACCTTTTTTTTTGATTTTTCTATTCCAGTTAATTACTAGCTTTCCCTGGTTGAGTAACCTATCTATAATTTCTCGAAGTTGGGTGACGGAC
>JAABUN010002613.1_pt1 | contig 31117 bp, 26 predicted proteins | sample 5559311 | NCBI WGS metagenome assembly JAABUN01 (sample SAMN10711877, study PRJNA513370) | rock metagenome | isolation source: Antarctica rocks | place: Antarctica: Victoria Land, Siegfried Peak sud | reverse complement strand
TTGGCACGTTCGCACATGGGATCGGTCACTTTCCAGGGCATGGCGGCAAACCTCCATGCCACAGTATGCTTGACTGTCACCCATGTGCCCGGTCCAAACTGTTAACCATCTACCCGGTTCGTACCGCTGAGTTCCCAACTCGTGCTGTGCAGCGTGTTCAGGTTCACGACCTGGTAGTTGCCGTTCGCGTCCCGGGACCATTTCACGGCAACGAACTTGAAGTCGTTGAGGCCGGTGCCGACGTTGATGCGCCCGACGATGTCGCCGTTGTCGTTGATGCCGAACGCTTCACTGAAACGGTCCGTCGCATTCAGACGCGGCAGTTCGACGATGCGGTTGTCGCTCGTGGTGATGACAACGGCGCGCGGCTGCAGAAAGATGCTGCCGGCCTCGGGCACGAAAGAAGAGCCGACGGCGACGCCGAAGTTGTTGACGGCAACCGCCAAACTGTTGGTGCTGCCCGTCAGCGCGCCCAGGTCCACCGGGCTGGGATTGTTTGCGCCCACCACCTGCCAGTAGCAGGCGTGCCGCTCGCCGCCGGCGAGCTCCGACGCGCCGACCACGAGGCCGGAGTTGTTGATGTCGAGCGCCTGGCCGCGTGTGCCGCCCAAGTTGGCAAGGTCCGTCACCTGGCCGGCGTTGTCCACGAAGCCATTCGTGCGCTGGCTCGTGGCGGGGTTGATCTTGCTGCCCACGATCACGTTGCTGTCGTTGATCGCCTCGGCCTCGCCCACATAGCCCAGGCTGACCATCTCGCCCGCGTCCCTTTGATGGTTGCCGTTCGCGTCGCGGAAAAGGAACGGGGTGGCGGTGGCGAGGTTTTGCGAGTTGGCCGTGCCGACGATGTTGAACGTGGCGTTGATGTCGTTCGCTAAGGTTCCCTGGGCCGCATCGCCGATGGTTCCGATGTTGTAGATGCTGCCGGCCGAATACTCGAAGGCCGTTTCGGAAAGGCCGGGCGGGCTTTCGCGGCCGACGACGTGAACCGCGCTCAAGTCGCCGGGCGAAATCGCCCGGCCGAAACTGTTGCCGGCGGTCGTCGCGCCCAGGTCCACGATGCGCCCCCCGCCGCTCGGAGGCGCAGCGTTCACGGTGACGGGCACGGGCGCGCTCGTTTTGCTGACGCCGCCCTGGCTCGCATCGCCCTCCGTGTAGGTCGCGGTCACGTTGCTCGTGCCGGCCTGGGTCCCGCCGCGCACTTCGACGATGTTGCCGCTGGGAACCAGGGTCACGGTGCTGTTGTTTGCGGCCCAGCGGAACCGGCCCGGCGAAATGACCACCTCGCCCTGCGCGCTGAACGCGGCGGCGGCCAGGGTCTTCGCCTCGCAGAGCGACAAACTCAGACTGGCCGGGGTGACGCGAATTTCGCTGATCGTCGAGTCCATGGTCAGCGCGGGCGTGGTCGTCGTTTGGCCGGGTTTGACCTCGACGGTGATGCTGCCGCCCGCCTGGGAAACGCCGGTCGCGTCGGCGGTCGGGTAGGCTGCGGCACTGACGATCACCTGCCCGGACGCGAGTTCGGGGAACGTGACCGACGACTCCGTTTGTCCGGCGGCCGGGCGCGCGACGGTCTGGCTCGCCAGGGTGGCGGCCGGGTCCGCAACCGGGTGAACGACGACCTGGATGCTTTGCGCGGCTTCGGGAATCAGGCGCGAGGGCTACGCCTGGGGCCACTTGATAACCATACGCACTGTGCCGGCACCCCGCGCGCCGCCGCCGGTCGCCGAATTTGAGGTACCGCCGCCGCCACAGCCGGCGAGCGTCGCCGAAACAAATGCGGCGCACAAGCCCAGCAGCGCGGCAAGGAAAGTTGCTCGTTTCATGTTTACTTCTCTGCTTGCCTTTCGTTAGCGGATCGGGACCGTGATGCCGCCATTGCCCGACGGAGCGGCCTTGACCTCGACGGGAATGTCGATGAAGTTTCCGCTGCCGCCCTGGCCCAGAAAATAAAAGACGCGGATTTTCGTCGTGCCCGGCGCCGTGGCGCGGATCGTCACCGGGTTGCCGGCGCGATAAACGCCGTCTGGCAGCGCATCCACCACGGCGACCGCCGGGTCGAAGGAAGTCCACTTCCATTCCTTGCCGAGCGTTTCCAGGACGCCTTTATCGTCAGAGCCGGTGGCCTGCACCGAAGCCGTTTCTCCCACCGTGAGCGAAAGGCGCGTGGGGTTCACGGCAATTTTGGTGACGATCCGCTCCGTGCTCGGGTACTTGCGTTCGGAGCCTTCAGCGACGCCCTCCGGGTGGTTGAACTGATTGACGCCGCTGCCCAGCGAGCCGAACGTTTCGCCCGACGACGTGATGATGAGCCGGCTGTTGCCGGTGTCGGCGACGACGCCGCCCAGAATACTGTATTCATAGCCGGCAGCCTGTGACAGGCCCAGGTTGCCGTGCGCTTCAAAGTAGCCGCCCTTGTAAGCGAAGCCGCCCTGGTAAGCCAGCGTCACGACGCGGTTGTTGCCCGTGTCGAGCACGTCGAAGTAATCGGCGAGCGCGCGCACGCGCGTGGGCTGATTGAACTCGCCCTCATTGCTCCCCGGCGTCTTGTCCGGCCTGCCGTAGCTGCGCTGCCCTTCGGCGCGCATGTCGGCGCGTGTCAGAACGATCCGGTTGTTGCCCTGGTCGGCGATGAAAATGTTTTCGTAGCGCAAACCGTTGCGCTCGTCGGCCAAAACGTAGGACACGCCGGTGGGCGCGTTCAGGGTGCCCAGTTTGCCGACGGTGCGCAACTCCCGGTAGCCCGCGCCGCTCATGTTGTCGAAGTGGACGATGCGGTTGTTGCCCGTATCGGCGATGAACAGTTCACCGCTCGGGCTGAATGTGAGGTCGCGCGGCTCCTTGAAGCCCTGCGCGAGTTCGGCCCAGTTGTCGCCGGCCATGTTGTCAAAGCGGCAGATGCGGTTGTTGCCCGTGTCCACCACGTAGATGCGGTAATCCGGGCCGATCTTGACGCTGCTGGGCCGGTTGAACTGGCCGTGCCCGTTGCCCTGGGTGCCAAACGTTTCCGTCGGCCCTTGAAATATCGGAGACGGATCAACTGCGCGCCCAATGCGCACGTGCGGTTGTTGCCCGTGTCCGCGACATACAAGGCAAGGCCACGGGAGAAGAATTCCGGCGGCTGAGTAGGTTGCGGCGGTAGGTTGGAGAAGCGGTCTATCTGGTCTCCCGGACAGCCGGTCAGCAGCACCAGGGGGAGTGCGAGAGGAACGATAAGAAAAAGCGACCACAGGGTACGGCGGCGCACCCCCGTTCGCAGCAGCCCCTTAAGATTTGGGGGAACAAAAAAAGACATCCAACGGATTCCTTTCACTGCACGCACTCCGCGTCGGGGAGTCGCGTGCGTGTTTGCTTTATGCCTGAAGCCCCGCCCTTGATACGCGACTCTCTGAGTAGGTGAACGAAGAGGTTTGGAACCTATTCGGGGACAGCATGATAAAGATCAGGGACCGGCGCGGAGCCAGACAACCTCCGTGGCCCGCGTCCTTCTGCTCCCATCGTTAGGACGGAAAGAAGAACGGGCACGACAAAACAGGCCAGGGAAAGCCCCCGACGCGCGCACAGATCGCGCGTCGGGGGCTTTCAAGCACACGGCGTGCTTTCCCTTCCCCGTTACCGGTTCTCGGTCGTTACCGGACGGTGAACTGGCCGGCCGCGTTGATCGTGAACGTGCCTGTGGGCTGGATGGATGACCCGGCGTTGTTGTCCACCGGTCGCATGGTGGCATTCACGACGCGCAGTGTGATCGTGTTGCCGCTACGCGCGTCCACGACCACACTTCCGCCATTAGCGAACCAGAACTTCGAGTCGAGGTCCTGTCCCTCGATGTAGCCGACGACCGCGCTCCCGTTGGCGGGGTTGCCCCCGGCCGTTTGGATCGGATACGTCTTGCCGACGGTGACGGACGCGAGGTCCGAGGCGCCGACCTGGATGCTCAGGTTACGCTCCACGGCCTGGCTACCCGATTCGGTCAGCGAAGCGTTAAGCACGTTGTTGCTGAACGCAGCGGCCGCGATGCTTTTCGTGATCGTCGCGGTCTTGCCGTTCGTGTTCGACACGTTGGAGAAGTTGATCGTGCCCACCTGGACCGTACCGGTGCCTCCGCCCGTGCCGCCACCACCGGTATTGGTAGTTCCCGCCTGGATCACGCCCGTGTACGTTTGTCCCGACAAGACGGCCGTGTACGAACCCACGCCGGTGCCCTTCGGCAGGGTGCCTGATGCCGTGAACGGGATTACGGTGCCGGTGGGCGAGGTTGCCCGACCGCTGATATCGAAGGCCCCCGAAAGGAGATCAAGGTCTCCCGTGAAGGCAATGATGAAGGCGCCGAGAACGGTCTGCCGGGAGATGGCTCGGAAGGCATTGACCGCGTCACTGACCGTCAGCGTGCCGCTGAGCGCGCCGCCCGCGCCGACGGTCATATTAAGCACGCCCGAGCGGCCGCTTCCCAGATCCAATGTGCTGGTGAATGACCTGCCGACGAAGGATGCGGCGCCGCCCCCACCACCGCCGCCGCCGACGCTCGCGCCCGGCGGCAGGTTGGAGAAGGCGTCGCTTGTGCCGCTGCCTCCGCAGCCCGACAGCAGCACGATGAGCGTGACGATCAGGCCGCACGATGAAGCGGCCGTCATCAGCCGCTTCGACTTAGTTCTCTGCATAAATACTCCTTTGTGGCCGTTACGCGACGGCCGAAGAAAAGAACGAATGTGTGCGACTCCTGTTCTCCCGCGTGCTGGTTCGAGCGGCCGTTCCCGCCCCGCGCAACATGCTACCCAGTCGTGCGTTAAAGATGCGTTACAAGAAAAAACCGATTGGGCGTGAGCGGGCGTGAGCCGCTACTCGCCGGATAAGCGGGCGCGGGCGATGCCGCACGCATCGGCGAGCGACAGGGCGAGGCCGTGCGCGCTTTCCCGGTCGAAGGCTTCTGGGCCGAGCCGGGCGCGGAGCCGAACGCGGAGAGCACGGAGGTCAGCCTGCTCGCTTGCGGGCAGCGGCGCGCCGACGGCCGCCGCCAGATGCTCCGACGCGGCTGCGAGACGGGCCGAGTCCAGTTCACCGTTCGGTTCCTTTTCGATGAGCCGGGCGGCCCATTCGAGGCCGTAGGCGAGACCCCAGCGGTGGCCCAGTTCCTCGAACACGGCCAGGCTTTCCTGGAGCGCAGTGCGGCCGCCCACCGCATCTCCCAGCCGCGCCCGCGCGATGCACAGGTTCAGCAGCGGGATGGCGACGCCGAGCGGGTTGCCGCACGCGCGACCGAGCTCCAGGCTCTCGTCAAACAGCGCGCGCGCCCGAACCAGGTCCCCGGTTTCGAGGGCGAGGTTGCCCAAATTATTCAAAGCCAGCACGATGCCGGTGGGTTGGCCGAGTTCGCGGCGCAAAACCAGGCATTCTTCGAGCAGAGCGCGGGCGCGGGCGTGGTCCCCCATATCCAGGGCGAGATTGCACAGATTGTTGAGCGAGGCGGCGACGTTCTTTTTATCGCCGATCGCGCGGCGCAGGTGAAGGCTTTCCGCAAAGCGGACGCGAGCGGTTTCGGCATCGCCCCGGTTGCGGGCAAGGATCGCCAGGATGTTCAGGGCATTACCCATCCCGCGCCGGTCGCCCAGATCGCGGCGCAGCCGCAGACTGTCCTCGGCGAGGCGTTCGGCGCTCGCGAGGTCGCCCTGCCCGTGGGCCAGATTTGCCAGGTCGTTCAATGCGCGCGCCTCGCCCGCGCGGTCGCCCGCGGCGCGGCACGCGGCAAGTACCTCCTCGAAAAGAGCCTGGGCCTGGTCGTAAGCGCCACGCGCCACCGCAAGGCCGGCCAAGCCGTGCAAAACCTGCGAAAGCCGCGCCTCGTTGTCGGTTCGGCGGCAAACCGCCTGGCATTCTTCCCACAAACGCGCCGCTTCCTCGGCGTCCTCCTGCTCGGCGGCCAGAAGCGCCTGGTTGTGCAGGGCCGAGGACACGCCGTCCGCGTCGCCGCGTGACCGGGCCAAGCGTTCCTGGGCGGCGAAGCGCGCGCGGGCTGCGGGGTAGTCGCCCAGCCGCAGCGCGAGCGCCCCGTCCGCGCCCAGCGCGACCGTTCGCGCCGCCGCCTCGTGCGTGGTGTCCGGCGTTGTTGCAGCGGCGGCAAGCGTGCGGGTCAGCCATTCACGTCCCTCGGTCCAAAAGCCGCGAAGCAACCAGTAGTTCCCCAGAGCGGCGGCAAGGCGCAGCCGGTCGGCCGCCGGGGCCGCAGCCAGACCCGCCCGCAGGTTGTCGTGCTCGGCATCCAGGCGGCGCAGCCAGTCCGCAGCGTCCGGGCCGTCCAGGTGCGGGTGGGCGGCCTCAGCGAGGGCAAGAAAGTAACCGGCATGCGCGGCGGCGGCGAGCGCGGCCCGCTCGTCCCGGCCCAGCCGATCCTCGGCGAACGCGCGCAGCGTTTCCAGCATTCGGAAGCGCAGACCGCCCGTGTCGGCCTCCTCGGCGACCAGCAGCGAGCGTTCGCGCAGTCGGGCGAGCCGGTCGGCGGCGGTCCCGCCGAGCAGGCTCTCGGCGGCCTCCAGCGTCCAGCCGCCGCGGAACACGCACAGGCGCACAAAGGCGTCGCGCAGATCGGGGCCGAGCAGGGCAAAACTGCTTTCGAGGGCCGCGCCCAGCGTTTTCTGGCGATCTGGCCGCCGGGCGCGAAGGGCGACCTGCGGCGGCCCGGTCTCGCCCAGCAGCGCGGACGTTTCCGTTATGCGCTGAAGCATCTGGGCCGGCGTCAGCACACCGGCCCAGGCGGCCAGGAGTTCCAGCGCGAGCGGAATGCCCTCCAGTCGCGCGCACAGCCGGGCCACATCGGCCGCGTTGCGCGGCGTGAGTGCGAAGTCGGGCCGGGCATTCTGTGCGCGGTCCACGAACAGTCGAACGCCGGCAAAGGACGCGACGTGCGCGGGCGAATCGGCTTCGGCGGAGGCCGCCGGGACGGGCAACGGGGCGAGCGGCAGTTCGCGCTCGCCGGGCACGTTCAGGCGGCGGCGCGACGTTACCAGGCAGACCAGGCGGGGAACCTGTTCCAACAGGTCCGAAACGAGGGGCGCGCCGTCTTCAACCAGATTGTCGAAGTTGTCCAGAATGAGCAGCGCCGCGCCCGTGCTCGCGTTGCTGCTCGTCAGCGATGCGATTATCCAGGCGCGGTCGTCCCGCTCGCTCTCGCTGTCGCTTTCGCGCGGCCGGCCGAGCGCATCGGCGATGTGGGAGGCTATCGCGCGCGCGTCGGCAAGGTCGGCGAGGCTGACGAAGCACAGGTGACCGGGAGCGTTTCCGTCCGCGCCGAACCGGCGGGCCGCTTCGAGGGCGAGGCGGTTTTTGCCGGTCCCGCCCGGCCCGGTGATGGTAATCAGCCGCGCGGCCTGACGCAGCGCGCCCAGCCGGCCGATCTCGTCTTCACGCCCGAAGAAGTTTGTCAACGTGGCCGGGAAGCGGAGCGTGAAGGCGGCTCGTGCGGAAGAAGCGGGCGCAGCGTGCGCCGCGTCGGAGGCGGGAAGGAAGTGGCCGGGCGGAAACGGGCCGCCCTTGAGGGACGAAGGGAGGCGGCGCGCGAGTTCATCCAGGCGTTCCCGCTCATCCAAGATCCAGTCGTCGTAGTGGCCAGGCAAAAGCGGACCGCGATAAAGGGCGGCGGCGCGGTCCAGAAGGGACGTTCGCTCGTTCGGATCGCGCGTTCCGGCCGCCGCGCGCACCAGCGACTCGAACTCGGCCACGTCGGTCGTGACGACGTCGGCGTTAAGGCGCACGAACAAGCGGTCGGAAAGGATAACGCCGCCGGCAGCCCCGGGCGGCTCCAACTGACGGCGCAGCGAGGTAAGCGCCTGACGCAGACTGCGGCGGCCGGAATCCCTGTCCGCTTCCGGCCAGAACTGGTCGGCCAGCTCGTCTCGGCCGTGGCTCTGGTCCGCGTGCAGCGCGAGGTAGGCCAGCAGCGCGGCCGTTTTCTGGGTCCGAAACCGGGAAATGGGCGTCGCGCTTACCGCGCCGCCGCTTCCGGGAACGGCTCGCAACGTCCCGAGCAGTTCGATTCGCCAAAGGGTGTTCATGCCTTACCACCGGGAGCAAGGCTTGCTCCGGCACCCTTCTTCGGTCCGAAGGGCGCGAACTCCTGCTGCGGCGATTGATGGCGCGGCCCGCGTGGGCAGGGCGTGTTCTCGTAAGGCGCAGGAATGCTCACGAACGTCCGGCCGGGCAGATACCGCCGCCGGTGGTCATGCCCCGATCTTTGATGTCCTGCGCGCTCGTCAGGTTCCAGCACGCCTGCCTGGTGGAGCGGTTTCAGAGTGCCCACTTCGCGGACGACGCGGTACTGCGTGAGTTATTCGCGCTCTCTCGCCGTAGGAGCCGGCATTTCCGGGCGTTTGGGCATCCGACAGGGGGCGGCATGATAAAGGATAAGGCGCGGCGCGGTCACAGGCGGGCCGCCCGGCTCATCACCAAAGCGGGCACGTTCGCGCGGCAAGGACAAAACAACCCATGGGCGACTGGATCAAAAACCTGCTCGAAAGCGGAAGTTACCCGGCGATTGCCGGCCTGATGTTCTTGGAAAACGTGTTTCCGCCCATTCCCTCCGAACTCATCATGCCGCTGGCCGGCTTCGTCGCCTCGCAGGGCAAACTCAGCATCTGGGGCGTTATCTTGGCGGGCATGATCGGCTCGCTCATCGGCCAACTGCCGCTCTACTATCTGGGCAAGGCCGTGGGCTACGAGCGCCTGAAAATTTGGGCCGACAAACACGGCAAGTGGCTGACCGTGTCCGGCGACGACATTACGGGCGCAAAAAACTGGTTCGAGAAGCACGGCGCGAAGTCCGTCCTGTTGGCGCGCGTCGTGCCCGGCGTGCGCTCGCTGATCTCGATCCCGGCCGGCTTCGCAAACATGCCGCTCACGCCGTTTCTGCTGTATTCGGCGATTGGAACCGGCCTGTGGACGGCCGCGCTCGCGCTGATCGGTCGCGCGCTGGGCACGCAATACGAACTTGTCAGCCGCTACCTCGGCCCGGCAACCTACGTTGTTCTGGGAGGCATCGTGCTGGCAATGATCGTGCGCGGACTGAAAAAGAAAAAAGACGCGCCGCAGCCGGCAGCCGGCGGCTGACGAGGCATCAGGGAACTTTCGCCGCCCATCCTTTTGTTTTAAAAACATGAACGCACAAAAACCGCGCGGGGCTTTCCCGCGCTTCCTGATGGTTATCGCTTTGCTCACCACGTTCGTGCCGGCCGTAGTCGCCGCCCCGCTTTCCGCCGCCGCCAAGACCGAGCAGGCAACGTTCGCCGCCGGCTGCTTTTGGAGCATGGAGGCGATTTTCAAGCAACTCAAAGGGGTTCAGAAAGTCGTCCCCGGCTACGCAGGCGGCGGCGTGGCGCGTCCCTCCTACGAGCAGGTCGAGACGGGCACGACCGGCCACGCGGAAACGCTCAACATCACCTTTGATCCGCGCATTCTTTCCTACCGCGACCTGCTCAAGGTCCTGCTTACCGTACGCAACCCGACGACCCCGAACAAGCAGGGGCCGGACGAGGGGCCGCAATACCGTTCGATCATTTTTTACCGGACGCCGCAGCAAAAACAGGCCGCAACCGCAGCGATCCGGCAAATCACGGCAGCGCGTATTTGGAAAGCGCCCATCGTCACGGCCGTGAAGCCCTTCACTAACTTCTACGCGGCGGAAGACTACCACCAAGACTATTACCGCCAGCACCCAAACGAGCCGTACTGCCGGTTCGTGGTCGCGCCGGAGATCAAGGAGTTCCGCGCCAGGTTCGCCCGACTGCTAAAGTAACGTTTGCCGGCCCGACCTCCTGAGTCGGGCCGGCAGCCTTGCGCCCGCGCCATGACACCGACTTCTCCCTTCGCCGCATGGGAACTGCTGCGGAACGCCGCCTTCCTGTGCCTAAACATCGTTCTGCTCGGGTGGGTGTACCATCACACGCGCCGCCCCGCCGCGCTTGCTTACCTTGCCTGGATTATCTACGGGCGAACGCTGGGGAACACCGTGTTCCGTCTGGTCATAGACAATCGCAACCGGGACGGCGGCGCGCAGGCGGTTGCCGGCGCGCTGTTCGTTCTGGGCACGGTTTCGGACCTTGTGGGAACGGTTTTATTTGTCTGGCTCATCGTGTCGCTCCTGGCCTGGGCGAAGCCGGCCCTCCTGCGTCTGCCTCGCCCCCGTCCCCGTTCCTCCCCGGAAGACCTGGCCGGGCGTTTCGGCCCCCCACCGTCCGAGTAGAGCGCGCGGCGGCTTGAATTGACGCGCCCGCCCGCCCGCCGTACAATGCCGGTCATGCGTTTTTCCGCCCCCAAAGGCACCCACGACATCCTGCCCCCGTCGCCCACCCGACCGTGGTCCGACGACGTTTCCAAGTGGCACTGGCTCGAAGGCGTGTTCCGCGACCTGTGCGCCCTGTACGGCTACGAGGAAGTGCGCACCCCCGTTTTCGAGGCGACCGATCTTTTCAAACGGGCCGTCGGTGAGGGCACCGACATTGTCGCCAAGGAAACCTACGACTTCCAAACACGCGGCGGCGACGCAATGACGCTCCGGCCCGAAGGCACCGCGCCCGCGCTCCGCGCCTTTGTGGAGCACCGGCTGCACCTGGACCGGCCGGTCACGAAGTTGTACTACGTCGCCTCGATCTTCCGCTACGAGCGGCAGCAAAAGGGCCGCTACCGCCAGCACCACCAGGTCGGAATCGAAGCGCTCGGCGCGAACGGCCCGGACGTGGACGCCGAAGTCATCGCGCTCGCCATGGCCTTTTTCACCCGCCTGGGCGTCGCGCGCCTGACGCTCAAACTCAACTCGGTCGGCACCCCGGCCAGCCGCGCCCGCTACGTGGACGCCCTGCGCACGTTTGCCGAGCCGCGTCTTGCTCAAATGAGCGAGGACAACCAGCGCCGGTTCCGCGAAAACGCGCTGCGAATGCTCGACAGCAAGGACGGGCGCGACCAGCGCATCCTCGCCGACGCCCCCACCCTGTCCGACTACCTGGACGACGAAAGCCGCGCGCACTTCGACACGCTTCAGGACTACCTGACGGGTCTTGGCATCGGCTACGAACTCGACCCCAGACTCGTGCGCGGCTTCGACTACTACACGCGCACGCTGTTCGAGGTCCAGTCGCCCGACGTGGGCGCGCAGTCCGCCCTCGCGGGCGGCGGGCGCTACGACAAATTGGTCGAGGAGATTGGCGGCCCCGCCACGCCCGGAATCGGTTTCGGCCTCGGAATCGAGCGAACGCTGATCGCCCTCGAAGCCGCGAACGTTCCGGTTCCTGCCCCCGCCGCGCCCGTCGCCTTTTTGTGCCCGCTTGGCCCGGCCGCGCGCCGCGCCTGCATCAACCTGCTCGCCCACCTGCGGAGCGCCAACCTGCCCACCGACATGGATTATTCCGGCCGCAAGATGAAGGCGATGCTCGAACAGGCCGACAAACTGCGCGCCACCTACGCCCTCATCATCGGCGACGACGAGGTCGAAAAGGGCGTCGTGCAGGTGCGCGACATGCGCACCAAGCAGCAGACCGAGGTGATGGCATCGCACATCGCCGAAGCCTTGCGCGGCCTGGGCGGCTTGCCGGAAGCCGGCGGCGCGCGGTAGCACGAACGGCCTACCCCCCGTCCCCCTCCCTCCGAGGGAAGGGGTGCCTGGTACAGCGAGACAGGCGAAAATACCCGCCGTCATCGTGGGGGCTTCCGGGTAACAGACACCCCTTCCCTCGGAGGGAGGGGGACGGGGGGTAGGCCGTTCTATGCCGCCCGCGCCAGCACGCGCGCCTCGTCCTGGAGGCCGACGATGAGGGCGCGCAGCGTGTCTTCCGCGTCCTCGTGGGCGACCTGGCACGTCCCGGCTACCTCGTGGCCGCCGCCGGCGAAGGTGCGCAGGAGCGCGCCGACGTGGGCGGTGCTGGTCCGGTTCACGATGCTGTGCCCGCATGCAAAGACGGTGTTGATGCCCGCGCGGCCGTCCACGATCCAGATGGACACGTTTTGCTCGGGCCACAGCGCGTAGACGAGAAAACGATTGCCAGCCCAGATCGGGTCCACGCCCCGCAGGTCGGACACGACCACGCAGCCGTGCGTGGTCGTATGCCGCTCCAACATTTCGCGGAACAAGATGTCCTGCGCGAAGTAACGATTGACGCGCTCGGCCACGTCGGGCATGCGCAAAATCTCGCCGATGGTCTGGGTCGCGCACGCCTCAATGAGATCGAACATCAACTGGTAGTTGCTGATGCGATAATCGCGGAAACGCCCCAGGCCGGTGCGGGCATCCATGACGAACGACAGCAACGCCCAGCCGGACGGATAAAGAATTTCGTCGCGCGTGAAATCGGCGCTGTCGGCCTTGTCCACGGCCGCCATCAGGTCGTCGAAGTGGGCCGGAAAGCGGTCCGCCCCGCCGTAGTAATCGTAGACGACGCGCGCCGCCGATGGCGCGAGGCGACAGTCGCCGCGGAACTCCCCGCCGGCCTCGACCACGCGCGCGACCTCGGTTGCGTGGTGGTCGAACCACAAACCACAGCCGGGCACGAACGGCACGTTGGTCAGCACGTCGTTTTCGGTCACGGCGAACTTGCCGTCCTGCAAATCCTTGGGGTGGACGAACTGAATCTCGTCTATGGTTTCGACCTGCCGCAGCAGCACGGCGCAGGCCAGGCCGTCAAAATCAGAGCGCGTTACCAGGCGCATAACAGAATTCCTTTCTCTCGCGTACAGGCCTGTTATCGGCACGGGGACGGCATGAACGCAGGGTGGTTTCGCCCTACCTGGCCGCTCCCGGTCGTGCTAAACTGGAAACCATGCCGCAGACCGTAACCAACGCCCCCGCCCCCAAAATGGACGCCGCCGACACCCTCGCATCCCTGACCGCCGACATCGCCCGGCGCGTACTGGATTTGAAGCCGTACCAGCCCGGCAAACCCATCGAGGAGGTCAAGCGCGAACTGGGTTTGACTGGCGAGATCGTTAAACTCGCCTCGAACGAAAACCCACTCGGCCCGTCCCCGGCCGCCCTCGCCGCGCTTGCCGAAACGCTGCCACGCCTCGCGCTGTACCCGGACGGCGGCTGCCATGATCTGCGCGCGGCCGTGTCCGCGAAATGGGGCGTGCCCGGCGACCACCTCATATTCGGCAACGGCTCGGACGAGGTGATTACCCTGCTCGGCGTCACCTTTTTGCAGCCGGGCGACGAGGTAGTCATCGGCGACCCGACCTTCGTTTTGTACGAGGCCGCCGCCGTCGTGAACGGCGCGTGGGCCGTGAAAGTCCCGCTCACGCGGCCGGGCTTCGTTCACGATTTGGCGGCAATGGCGGACGCATTCACCGACCGCACGCGCCTCGTTTTCATCGCCAACCCGCACAACCCGACCGGCACGATGGTGGACCGCCAAGCGGTTGACGCCCTGCTCGCCCGGCTGCCGTCGCGCGCCCTGCTCGTGCTCGATGAGGCCTATAGCGAATACGTCGAAGCGGCTGACTATCCACGCGCGCTTGATTACGTGCGAGACGGCGCGCCAGTAGTCGGGCTGCGGACGTTCTCGAAGATGTACGGTCTGGCCGGGCTGCGCGTCGGTTACGGAATCGCCGACCCGCGCTTGATTGCCCTGATGAACCAGCCGCGCTCCCCCTTCAACGTCAACCTGGCCGCCCAGATTGCCGCGACGGCCGCGATCAACGACGACGCTTTCGTGGACCGCGCCCGGCAAACGAACGACGAGGGAAGACAAGTTCTCGAAGCCGCTTTCGACCGCCTGGGTCTGCCCTTCACCCCTACCTTCGCCAACTTTATCCTCGTGGACGTGAAGCGACCTTGCCGCCCGGTTTTCGACGCCCTGCTCCGGCGCGGCGTGATCGTGCGCACCGGCGACGTGTTCGGCCTGCCCACGCATTTGCGCGTTACCATCGGCACGCCCGGCCAGAACGCGCGCTTCGTGGACGCCCTCGAAGCCGTGCTCGGCGACATCGCCCCGGCCGCGTGAGGCGAGCGCGGCCCGCCCGTCTTCTCCTCGCCGCCACGACCGCACTAGCCGCCTTTTTCCTCATGCCCCACCTCTGGCTAACCACGAACGACAGCACGATGGGCAGCGTCTACGCCGCCCCGGCCGCGCACGTTTTCGCCCAGACCGAGGCCGCCTGCCGCGCCCTGCCGCGCTGGACGGTGACGAAAACGGACGCGGCGGCAGGCACGCTCACGGCCGAAGTGCGTACCGCGTTCGGCGGCTTCACCGATGACCTGACCGTTCTCGTCGTTCCCAACGGCCCGGACGCCGCGCGCGTCACCGTTCGCTCCCGTTCGCGCGTGGGCCGCGGCGACCTGGGCGAAAACGCGCGCCACATTCGCGCCCTTCAAAAAGTGATGGACGAACGCTTGCCCCGCGCAGACGAGTAGCACGCTGGCCCCCATGAGAACCGAGAAGGTATACCGGAACCCTGAAGAGATTACTGCGCGCATTATCAGCCGACTGCGACGAGTAACAGGAGCAACGTCGTCACAGGTGCGGCAACGTTTGCTTGTGCTGCCTGCGCTTCTTCTCGACCGAATCGCGGAAGCCGTCGAATCGCAACCCGGTGACGGATTGCTTCACGATCCTGTTGAACACTACCCAAGCCTTCCAGAGATCACGGTCAAGGTAGAAAAAGAAGCGGAAGCCAAGTTGGTGAATGTTGAGCGTAGTCCGGAGTTCCGGATGTTGTTTTGGTCTACCAAGAAGCGAATCTTTGCGGAACGGTTCGGCGTTCAGTGGTTTACGCCAGAGGAGATGAACCTCGGCACGCGCACCGAGTAAACAGCGGGGCGCCGGACCAAAAAGGCATCTCACCGAACGGGTTCGGGCCGGCTTCATCGGCCTTGATCGTTAGGCCGGCTTGGGCGGCTTTTCAGGCAATTTCTCTGTGTCCGGCCAGTCGTGGTGCCACGGGGTAGCCTGCTCGAAGGCGTGCCCGATGCGGCACAGCACGTCTTCCCGGTAGAGTTGTCCAACGAACGAGATGCTTTCGGGCAGGCCGTCGCGCATTCCGCAGCGCGTGACGAGTTCGGGGTGGCCGGTCAGGTTGGTGTACACGAGTGAGGGGCTGGCGGTGCGCGGAAACGTGACGTAGGCGTCCAGGTCGGCCAGGGTTTCGGCCATTTCGCGCTGTAGCCGGGCGCGCAGGCGAAGCGCCTGAAGGTAGTCCACGGCCGGAACGGTCGCGCCGACCCGGAACGTGTTGGGCCACGAGTACGCTTCCTGTTGCGCGAGCAAATCCAGCCCACCCTCAGCGACCAATTTTGCGAACGAGGCCGCGCCCTCAACGCCGATGATCGTGCCGGCCAGCGCGTTATAGGCCGGCGTGCGTTTGGGCAGGCGCACAGATTGGAGGTTCAGGCCCAGATCGGCCAGCACGCCAAGCGCGTCCTCGCCGATCTTGCGCCGCGCCTTGTTGGCCCGCCTGAGCGACGACAGGGAATCCACGTCAATACCGACGCGCAAGCCGGTGAGCGGGGTGGCCGGGTTCCAGCGGAAGGGCACGTCGGCCGCCGTCGGGTCGTTCGCGTCTGCACCGTGGAGGGCGGCGAGCACGAGCGCGCAGTCTTCGACGCCGCGGCACATCGGGCCGATCTTGTCCATCGTCCAGCACAGCGCCATCGCGCCATGCCGGGAAACGCGGCCGTAGGTGGGCCGCAGACCCGTCACGCCGTTCACGACGCTCGGACTGACGATGCTGCCCAGCGTTTCCGTCCCGATGCTGAACGCCACCAGACCCGCCGCCGTCGCGCTGCCCGGCCCCGCCGACGACCCGGACGAACCCCGCTTGGGGTCCCACGGGTTGCGCGTCAGGCCGCCGAACCAAACGTCGCCCATCGCCAACTCCCCCATCGAGAGTTTGGCGACGAGCACGGCCCCGGCGTCCGTCAGTCGTTTGATGACGGTCGCGTCGAAGTCGAGGTTCTGGTTTTCGTAGGGCTTCGCGCCGTAGGTGGTCGGCGCGCCGCGCGTGGCGAGCAGGTCCTTTGCACCGTAGGGGATGCCGTGGAGCGGGCCACGGTACCGCTTGGCGGCGATCTCCGCGTCCGCGCGAGCGGCCTCGGTGAGCGCGCGTTCCTCGCACAGGTTTACGACGCACAGCAGGCACGGGCCGAACTTCTTGAGCCGATCCAGGTACAGCCGCGTCAGCGTCGTGGACGTGATTTTGCGCGCCTTGACGAGCCGCGACAGATCCGCCGCGCTGACAAAGGCGAGGCTTTCCGGCTCGCCCACGTAGGCTATCGTCGGTGCTCGGCTAAGTTTCGCACCGCTTTTGCCGGCAGGGACGACGGTTCCGGGCAGGCGCGGGTCGAAGTGTGTTGCCGGGTCGCCGAGCGTGTCACCGGCTTCGACGGCCGCGTTGCGCAAGGCAACCACTTCGCCGCGCGTTTCTTGGAGGCTTTTCACCATCAAAGCGCGGTGGACGGCTGCATTGTCGCGCCCGGCGATCTTGTCGGCGCGGGCGATGTCGTCGGGCGTGATGGCGTTCGGGTCAGTGGCGGGTTCGTCGTTTTTCATAGCCGTTTGCGCCCCGGCGACGGGCACACCCTCCATCGCGCCGAACGCGGCGGCGGCAGCGAGCGCCCCGGCGGTGAGGCCGCGCTTGACCAGGGCGCGCCGACTCAGAGCCGGCGCGACTTTCGGTGTTTCTTGGGGCATGCGAGCCTATACCCGCACCCGAATCACGTTCCACGACAACTTGGGCAGCGTGGCCGTGAGCCAGTTGGCGTTGTCCATTTTGGCGTTGCCGTTCGCGTGGGGCGTGACGCGGTTCGGGTCGTCGGGGGTGTTGACGGCTTTGCGGTCGGGGTTTTCGAGGACAAGATGCTCGATAAGGGTGAGCGGTTTGTCGCCGAAGGAGCGCAGGTCGGCGGTGAGTTGAATCGGGTCAGATTGATCGCGGTTGACAGCGAATAGGGTTACGGTGTTGTCGTCCTCGTTGAGGGTGGCGGCGGTGTCGAGGAGCGGGACGTCGCCGTATTTGGCCGTTTCGTAAGTCGGCGACTGGACGAGCGGTTGCAGGGAAACGCCGCGGCCGAAGTTGCTGGCGTGCTGGTACGGGAAAAACGTGGTTTGACGCCAGGCCGGGCCGTTGTTCACCGTCATGATCGGCGCGATGGCGTTCACCAATTGCGCGATGCAGCCGACCTTGACGCGGTCGGCGTGGCGCAGCAGGGCGAGGAGCATTCCTCCGACCACGAGGGCGTCCTCGAACGTGTATTCCTCTTCCGTAAGCGGCGGGGCGACCTGCCAGGGTTCGGCCTTCGCGTCGCGCGCGGCGGCGTGGTACCACACGTTCCACTCGTCAAAGGACAGGTTCATCGTCTTCTTGACACGCTTCTTGGCTTTCACGTAGTCGCAGATGGCGACAACCGAGCCGATGAAGTCGTCCATGCCGACCGATTGCGCCAGAAAGTCGCCCAGGTCGTCGTCCTTCAGGCTCGTGTAAATGTGGAGGGACAGGTAGTCCACGTGGCTGTAAACGTGGTCCAGGACGCCGGCTTCCCACGCGGCGAACGAGGGCATGGTCGCGTTCGACGAACCGCAGGCGACCAGTTCGATGGTCGGGTCGGCCCAGCGCATCATCTTGGCGGTTTCGGTGGCGAGGCGGCCGTATTCCTCGGCGGTCTTGTAGCCCATCTGCCACGGGCCGTCCATTTCGTTGCCCAAACACCACAACTTGACGTTGTGCGGGTCCGGGTAGCCGTGTTTTTTGCGCAGGTCGCTGTAAAACGTTCCGCCCGGATGGTTGCAGTACTCGACCAGATTGCGCGCTGCGTCCGCGCCCCGTGTGCCCAGGTTGACGGCCATCATCGGGGCAGTGTTCGCTTTTTTGCACCAATCCATGAACTCGTTGGTGCCGAACTGGTTGGTTTCCGTGGATTTCCAGGCGAGTTCCAGCCGGCGCGGGCGTTCCTCTTTCGGGCCGACGCCGTCCTCCCAGTTGTAGCCGGACACGAAATTGCCGCCCGGATAACGCACGATGGGCACGTTGAGTTCATTAATAAGGTCGAGCACGTCCTGCCGAAAACCGTTCACGTCGGCGGTCGGGTGGCCGGGTTCGTAGATGCCGTTGTAAACGGCGCGGCCCAAATGTTCGAGGAACGACCCGAACAGGCGCGAATCAATGTCGCCGATGCGAAAGTCACGGTCGAGGATGAGGCTGGCGTTTTTTGCGTCAGGCATGAAGTTCCTTCAGATGCTGCATTTTCGGGAGTCGGTTCGGGCAATAGTAACGTTTTGTTCCGGGCCATAAATGACCCGTCTGCGCCAGGCATGGCAAAGCCCGGTAAACCGGGCTACGTTTGCCGGCAGCCTCATCAACGAACAGCAGCCCCGTTTACGGGGCTTAGGCCGAAGGCCGCAGACGGGTCATTTATGGCCCGGAACCTTGTCGGGTTCGTCGTCACGTTTGCGTTTTTGGAAAATCACCTCGTCGAACAAAGTCAAGGTGGCGACTTCGCCGTCCGGACCGAGCGTGAAATGGGCGGTCTGCTCCTCGAAGGCAGGATCGCCGCCCTTGATGGTCGTGAACGTGTCGAAGTGATGATGGCGCAGTGGGGACGAAAAACTACTCCACGCGAGCGCAAGCCGGCCGCCCTCGTGCGTGACCGTGGCGGTTCCGTAGGCCGGCTCCTCGTAGGTTCCCGCGTAGGCGTCGAGCGGCCGCGATGGTTTGGTGCTTTTGAAACGCTTCTCCGCCTTCTCGTCGCGCTTGCGGTCCGCTTCCGCCTCGGCTTTGGCGAGTCGTTCGGCGTAGGCGACGTTCCAGTCGTGCGCGGGCAGGCTGAGCAACAAATCCATCAGGTCGTTGCGGACGATTTCGGGCAGGAACGACTGTATGTTCGACAGAATGGCGATGCCTGCCTTCTTGCCCGGCAGCAGGGCGACGTGCGAGCGGAAGCCGCCGATGGAGCCGCCGTGCGACACGATCTTGTGCCCGCCACGGTAGTCCCAAGTCGTCCAGCCCAGGCCGTAGTTCGTCCCCACCCGGTCCGGGTACAGCGTCCGCGTTTCCTCGTCCGTGGGCACGATGATCTGCGGCGCAAACGTTTCGTTCAGAACGGATTCGGCCAGCAGGCGCGTTTTGTTTTCATCCGGGGCCACGCCGCCCGCGAGCAAAAACTGGAGCCAGCGGGCCAAGTCGCGCGCGCACGAATTGATTCCGCCGCACGGACACACGTTATCTAAGTTTCGCCATGGGGCCGGTTCGCGCTTGTGTTTCACGTCGCGGTGGCCGGTCGCGTGATCCGGGTCGGCCTGCGCGTCGGTTATGGAAAAGTTGGTCCGCGTCATGCCGAGCGGGTCGAGCAGGCGCGTCTGCGTGAACGCTTCCCACGAAGCGGCCCCGGCCGCGCGCGCAACCGCCTCGCCCGCCGCCGCGAAGCAGATGTTCTGGTATTGGTACTTTTCGCGGAAGCCCGCGCTCGGCTTCGCCCGCCCGATTCTACGGAGAAGTTCGGCGCGGTCCCAGGGCGCTTCCAGCCACAGCAGGTCGTGGCGCGGCAAGCCCGTTCGGTGGCACAGCAGGTCGCGCAGCGTCACGCCCGCGTCCGCGAGCGGGTCGAGCAGACGAAACTCCGGCAGGCGCTTGCGAACCGGATCGTCCCACGCCGCCTTGCCTTCGTCCACCAGCAACGCGAGCGTCGTCGCCGTGACCGCCTTCGTGGTCGAGGCGATGGCGAACAGCGTTTCGGGAGTCACCGGGTCCGGCTTATCCTTTTCCTTCACGCCGTAGCCCCGCACGTAAAGCGCGTCGCCCGCGACCACGGCGACGGCCGCGCCCGGCGCTCGCGTTGACTTCAGTGCGACTCGAACGATCCGGTCCACGGCGCGCGTGTCGAGAGTTGCGAGTGATTTCGCGTTCGGCAATGGAGAAAATGGTCCTTGTTAAAAAGCGGCGGTGCCGATGCCGGTGCCGCCGCCGCTGTGCAATTGCTTGTTCTTACCTAATTCTTTTTAGCGGCCGGGATGCGCAACGCCCGCTCCTCCAGGTCGTTCGGGTTTGTGGACACCGGCCCGTCGCGCCACAGCCAGCGCAGCATTTCGGGCAAAATCGCGCCGCCGAACTTTTGCCCGTGCCGGTTTACGCCCCACGAATAATTCACCTCGTAGCCTTTTTGCGCGAGGGCCTTCATCAGGCGCACGTTCTGGTAAAACCAGTCGCGCTTCTCGTCATAAACGCCGTTGCGCCCAATGCCCCGATTGTCGTTGCGCCCGTCGCACAAAAACACGCGGATCGGCTTCTTCGCGCTTGCCAGCACCCGTTCGGGATAAACGTGACCGCCCCTCAGGTTCACAAAACTGCCCACGTTGCTGAGCACCTTGCGGAACTGGTTGGGGCGTTCCCAGGCAACCGTGAAGGCGGCAATCGCGCCTGAACTCGACCCGCCGATTCCATGCTGCTCCGGGTCGCGGGAAAGGTTGTATTCCTTGTACAAAACGGGAAGCAGTTCGTCGGTAATCACGCGCGCGTACTTGTCATCGAGCGTGTTGTATTCGGTGGGGCGATTGGTCGTGCCGTCGCCCCAGTTTTGCGGCGTGGGTTCAGGCTGCTCCGGCGTGCGGCCCGGATTGATGAACACGCCGATCATGACGGGAATCTCGCGCCGGTAGATCAAGTTATCCATTACGTTCTGCGCCCGCATGTCCCCGTTCTCGTCCTTGAAGGCATGCCCGTCCTGGTACACCATCAGGGCGGCTGGAAGCGAAGGATCATACTGAGCGGGCACGTACACCCAGTACGTGTGCTGCGTGCCGGGATACGCGTTGCTCGGCAAGGTATACGGACCGCGAATCTCGCCCTTCGGTACGCCTTCCTGGGGCAGCGAGTCGGGTCCCAGCCGGTAGGCGGAATCCGGGTTCGGACCCGGCGGCATCGGCTGTGGGCTGCGGGCCGGTTGCCGCGGTGCGGGAGCCTGAGCGAAAGCCATCGCCGCCGCTCCCGCAAACAGGAAACAAAGGGCGGACATTGCCGCTATTCTCATCCAAACCTCCTCAGCAAGATCGTGCCGATTCGCGCGTTTCTCACACCTGGGTGAGTTGTACCAATTTGCCGGTGCTGTCACCAAACGAATCGGGCCGCACGCCCGCGCGGTCCAACAGCGTCGTATACAGGTTGGCTACCGGCGTATTGTTCTCGTAAGCGAGATGGCGGCCCGGCTTGAGCTGCCCATCGCCGCGCCCGGCGACGATGACCGGCAGGTTTTCGTGCAGGTGACGGTTGCCGTCGCTGATCCCGCTTCCGTAAACGACCATCGAATGATCAAGCAGCGAGCCGTCGCCGTCCGGCGTGGACTTGAGCTTGCCCAGGAATTTCCCAAACAACGTGGTGTGGAAGGTGTTGATCTGGGCGACTTTTTCGATGAACTCAGGGTTGTTACGGTGGTGCGTCAGCGGATGGTGGCTGTCGGAGATGTTGATCTCCGGATACGTTCGCATGCTGCCTTCGCGCCCGATCATCAGGGTCGAAACACGCGTCAGTTCCGTTTGAAAAGCAACCACCTGGAGATCGTACATCAGCGTGATGTAATCGGCGAAGGTGACCGGAATGCCGGTCGGCTTTTCGATTCCGGGCATCGTTTGCCGGTGGGCGGTGACGCTGCCCGGATCGCGGGCAGCGGTTTTATCCGCCTGCTCGAACTCGCGCTCGATGCGGAGGCACAGCGCCTTGCTTTGGGCCGGGTTCGGCCGGGGCGATCCTTTGGGAGGCATTTCGCCCGTTTGAATTTTACGCAGCACGCTTTCCCACGTCTCGCGGGACCGCGTCACGGAATCGGCGCGGCGCAAGGAATGCAGGTCAAGCGCCCCGGCCTTTGTCTGCGCGTCGTGGCACGCAACGCAGTTTTCGGCAAAAAACGGCCTGGCCGTTTTTTCGAGGGCCGCCGCCTTTTGGGGTTGGCCCGTTTGGCGGCCGGACGTCGGCATGACGGACAAGCCGAGCAGCAGCAGCAGGCTCAGCGGTGACGCAACGACGATCCATGATCTCATAAGTTAGGAACCCTGTTCGGTTGGTGAGACGGCGCAAAAACGTTCGCGGCACCGGCGTCTCGAATCAACAAAACAATGCGCCGAATTTTCGGCGCTGAGTTGGTGTATCACCGCTTTCCAATTTTTTACCGCCAACGTCAAAAGGAAATTCAATATGTTCGCGGTGCGACCTTATGCCAAGGCAGATTACAACGACTTCGTGCGAATAGATACGGCCACGCAATCACAGGCTTTTTGGGGCGAGGCGGACTGGCAGCCCATATACCCCCCCGCTGACGATACGCGCGAGGCCCGGCGTTATGTCGTGGTTCACAAGCAGTCTTCCCAAACCGTCGGTTACGGGGCCGTTCTGCTAACGCAACCGTCAAACATAGATGTCATGGTTCATCCCGCCTGGCAGCGGCGCGGCGTTGGCAGAACTTTGTGGGAACGGATGCGGCACGATTTGTCCGTGTTCGGCGCCGGAACGGTCGAGCCATGGGTGCGCGCCGAGAATATCGCGGCGTCCCACTGGTTAGGAGCATTGGGATTTTCGCACGTTCACAAGGATGGGCCGGTTCAGATAGACTTGGCTGGCGCGGACCTGTCGTCGTTTGCCGCCGTTATGCCGCGTCTCGCAGAACACGGCATTGTCCTCACGACTCTGGCCGCCGAGAAGGAGAAAAGCCCGGACTGCCTGGCAACGTTTTATCGGCTTTTTCAGGAGGTCGAAAAGGACGTTCCGGGGCGCTCCCCCTTGTCTTCGACATCGTATGAGCAGTGCGTACGGCAATTAGAGCAGCCGGGCGTGCTCCCGGAAAGCGTTTTCATCGCCAAGAACAATGGGGCCAAGCACAACGGCGAGTACGTCGGTCTGAGCATTCTGGGCCGAAAGGTTTCCCCGGAAGATTTGCGCTTCGCCGGGCCTGGCAGCTTTAGCCAGCACCTGACCGGCGTGCGCAGGGATCATCGCAGAATGGGTATTGCCCTTGCGCTGAAGATACGCACCATCGAATATGGGCAGCAACACGGCTACGGCCGCATTCTCAGCAACAGCGACAACCCGGCGATGCGCGCCTTGAATTGGAAACTGGGCTTCCGCACCGGTCCCTGGCTGATCTACAATAAACTGCTTGGATGAGCAGCGTATCTCATCGGCATGGAACGGGAGATTAAGGGACGACGTGCGTCGCACGTCGTCCCTTCGCTTTTCCTTGCTTATTTGCCCCTATATTTGCCCCTATATTTGCCCCTACTTGGCGCGGCCCACGTAAACGCGGTAGCCCCACGCTTCGAGATTCCAGGAAGGCGCGGCGCCCAGATAAACGTTGCGGCCGCCGAACCAATCGCGGTACGCGCCGGACACGGAAGCGTTCTCCCGCAGCGCGGCAGTCTGCGCCTGACCGCTTAAGTTGACGATGACCAGGACGCGTTCATGCCCGCGCTGGCGAACGAAGGCGTAGATTTGATCATCGCGGCTGGACGCGGTTTTAACGAAGCCGCCCTCGAAGAGCGCGGGCGAGCCACGGTACAACTCCAGCAGCCGGCGGTAGAACGGCCACACCGGGGAATGACGCCGCGCCCCGGCCTCGCGCGGCGGGTCGGTCTTGAGGAAGGCCATTTCCTGGCCGTTATACAGCAGCGGCTTGCCGGGCAGCGTGGCGCACAAAACCATCAGCGGCGCGACCTGTAACATGCCGTTCGTGGCGTCAACGGCCGCACCGCTGCCCCATCCCCAGTCCGCGTGCCCGTGCCAGTCATGATTGTCCAGAAAGCGCATCCGAACCGCGCCGGCAGGGTACTCGCGCGCTTCTTGCCGCAGCGCGTCATCAATGGCCGATGCCGGTTTGCGGCCGGCGCAAACATCCCACAAAACCGGCGGCAGATTCCACGAGTACGTCATGTCGAAGGCCGGATGCAGGTACGCGTCGTCGGCTTCGGCAAGCAGGAAAACCGGCTTAACGGCAAAGAGTTGCGGGCGCAGCCAGTTCCAAAATTCCACGGGCACTTTGCCGGCCCTGCCCGCCACGTCGCAGCGGAAGCCGTCAACGTCGAACTCACGAACCCAGAACGCCATGTCGTCGCGCATCTGGTTCCACAGCAGCCGGTTCCATTGCCCCGGTTTGCCGTAGTCGAGTTGGGCGACGTCGGCCCACGGGCCGGCCTGCGCGACCTCGCCCTGAGCGTTCCTGACGTAGAACTCCGGGTGCGCTTCGATCATCGGGTTGTCCCAGGCCGTATGATTGGGCACCCAGTCCATCAAAACGCGCAGATTGAGCGCGTGAGCGCGCCTAACCAGACGCCGGAAATCGGCTTTGTCGCCCAGGTCCGGATTGATGTCGCGGTAGTCGCGCACGGCGTACGGGCTGCCGAAACCTTTTTTACGGCCGCGCGGGTGCAGGGGCATGAACCAGACCAGCCCGACCCCCATTTCCTTGAGAACCGGCAGATGCTTCTCATACTCGCGCAGCGCCGTTCCCGGCGCGAATTTATACGCGTCTAGGTTGACTTCGTAAATCGGCTGATTCTTCGCCCACGACGGCCCGGCGGCCGTTTTGGTCGTCAGCGGCCCGTCGAGGGTCAATGATGCGCGTGGCGCTTGCGGTTTTTGCGGCATGGAACTATCCCCGCTTTCTTGCGGCTCAATCGTTTTCCTTTATCGTGCTGAGGCCGACGTCAACGTACTGACCGCCGCCCGTTTGATGGCAATGGACGGCAATGTTATTGCGACCCGGCTTCAGCGCCGCGCGACCCTCGCGCGTCAGCGGGAACACGTCATAGTCTCCGGTGAAACCCGCCACGCGCGCCGCCAAAACGCCGTTGACGTAAACCTCGGCCTCTTCGTCATGATGCAGCAGGAGTTGCAGATTATCGAAGCGGCCGGAAGGCATGGTGAACTGGCGGCGAATCCAGATGTCGGACGTGTTCCACGTCGTGCGCACGACCGCGCCCGGCGTGCCCGGCGTGCCGAACCCGGCCTCGCCCACACGCCAGCCGGAGTCATCGAAACCGGGTTTGAACCAGTCGTTCGACAACGGCGTTGTGGTCGTGTAGCGCCACGCGATGCCCTGCCGCTGCGCGGTCGGAACCACTTCCGTGATTTGCGGCGGCGAGGGCAGCCGCGCCCAGCCCCGCGCGACGTTCTTATCCCGACCGGCCCATTTGCGCCACGTTGCCGCGTCGTCCAGCATTTTGATGAACACGCCGCCCACCACCGAGCGCGCCTGGAACCCGGCTTTGCGCGGCTCCATCGTGCGGTACCAGTCCGTCATCGGCACGCGGTCGGTGGTGGCGTTCAGAAAGTCATACACCGGCCCGACCAGAGCGGTGAAGTCGTCGCGGTTGCCGGTCAGCGAGGCGGTCCACACGATCCAGTCGAGTTTCGTGTAATTTTCGCGGTTGTCGAGCGGCAGCCCGTAGCGGTTTTGCTTTTTGCGATAATAGTCCATCTCCTTGCGCGTGACCGTGGCGGGAAACAGGTTCAGGCCCAAAATGCGGTCCCACGCCAGGTTATACTTCTGGCTCCAGGTGTCGGGCCGGTCAAAGGCGAGACGGTAATGGTCGCCGTCGTTCGCCTCGCGCACCCAGCGGGCGGCGAACTCTTCGGCGGTCTTGCGGTACCGCGCGGCGTTCTGCTTGTCGCCCCTCAGGGCGCACAGATACGCGTACGCGCCAATCGCCTCGATGGCCTTCGCGGACAGGTTGACGTTGTGCGCGAGGTGCCCGGCGAAGTCGTCGGTGGAAAGCTGGCTCTCGGGATCGAAGCCTTTGTCCGCCAGATACCGCGCCCACTGTGTCACTTTGGGCCAGTATGGGGCGACGAAGTCGGCGTTGTTTTCGTGTTTTGCCAGTGCCGCCAGCATCAGCAGCATGTTGCCGGTTTCCTCGACCGGCATCTGATTTTCCTCGGTGCGCTCGCCGCCGCCGTACACCTGGCCGTTGGCGACCGGGTAAGTGCCCAGGTCGTGCGGAGCGAAGGGCCACTTCCAGCGCGGCGACACGGCGTAGCTGAGAACGGGCGTCAGGGACGCCTTGACCAGCGTGGGGCTGAACAAAAGCAACTGCGGGGACGCGGGATAAATGACGTCCACGGTGGCGATGCAGCCGTTGCTGAAGTTTTCCTTGGAGAACGACAGGGGCTGGCCGTTCGAATCGGCGACTACTTTTTGCGCGGCAAGCGACTGACGATACGCCAGAGCGCCGATCCAGGCGTACTTTTCGCCGCCGACACGGGTCAGGTCCGCCATCAGTTCCGTATCGAAGTCGCGGCAGCGCGCCTGCAACTTCGCATAATCGCGCGCCGCCGTTTGCAGCATCTGATCCGCGCTCATGCCGCCGCGCCGCCAGTACGGTTTTAAGTTCCGGCGAAAATACGTGATCGCGTACTCGTCATCGTAGGCAAGCATCAGGTAGCGGGAAACCGGCTTCGCGGCGGTCACGGTTCCCAGGTCAAAGGTGATGGCCGAGACGGGCGTCTCCGCTGCGGCCGGGCGCGGCATTCGGTCATCGTCGCGCCGGGGAAGGCTGCCGTCCGCGACAAACGCCTGCGTGCAAACGGCGCTGGAAGCGATGGCCGCCGCCGTCCCGTCGGACTGCGGCGCGGCGACGTACAGGTAGCCCCAGTCAATACGCAGGTCGTCGCCGCGCTTTTGCAGCACGGGCTGGTCCTGGGACCCGATTCGCAGCGCGATCAGGCCGCCAATCTTTTTCCGCTGCCAGGCCACCGTTTGAGACGCGGTGTTGACCGCGAGATGCGCGCTGGTGTCGAGGTAAAGGGAAACCGCGTGGGGCTTGTTGTCCCCGGAGCGTACTTCCCAGGTGAGATACGTTACCGGCCGGCTCAGCACGTCCAGATCGTCGGGGAGCAGCGGCGTGGTGAAGGTAAGCGTGACCTGAGTTTGCGCGTTCGGCGCTTGAAACGTGTAAACCGTGCGCGTGGGAAACACCTGAAGCCGGGTCTGCTGCAAAGCCTTCAGCGCGGCCGGTTCCTTTCCCATCAGCCGGTAGGTTTGGCCGTCAATGCGGATCAGGCTGGTCAGTGCGTGCGGCGTGCCGGTCCAGTGCCGGGTCGTGTCGCCGCTGAGTTCATCGGACGTGGACCAGATGCTGAAATACGGGTCGTGCGTCACCAGCGGCACGGCGGGCGGGCGCGGCGCGCTTTGGGCCACCACGGGCGAAGTCACAGCACCGGCGAGCGTTAAGACGGCCGCCACAAGCAGCGTGGACCATGTAAAGGAAACCCGTTTCTTCATTGCGTATTCGTTTCTCGATATAGGGCGTTCAATTGCGAGGGCGTGACCGCCACGTAATTCGGTCCGAGCAACTCCAGCGTTTTTTTGAGGTCGCCGAGCGTCGAACCCCAGTTCCAGATAAAGGCGTTCACGAAGGCGGGTCGGGCAGCGCCCGCGCGCGCGCGAATCTGGTCGGCCGCGTGCGTGAAGGGAATGCCCGTGGTCACGAGCGAGCCGCCCGCGTGGTGGAAGCGCTGGAGGTTCGCAAACGCATCGGCGGGATACGTGTTGCCGTAGGTCAGAACGACGGCCGCGTAGCGGCTTGCGTTGAAACGATCCGGCCGGGCCAGCGCGTCGGCATCCAAAAGTTCGGCGGCAACGCCGGCGGCGCGCAGGTCGGCGGCGATCTGCTGGGGCGCGACCGTGGGATTAGCGCCGTAAAAAGGGAATCCCGGCTGCGCGAACACCGCCACGCGCACGCGCGGCGGCTGTTTTCGCCGAGGCGTCGTCGAGGCCGGCTTTTGGGCATTCGCGCTCGCCGAAATCAAAACGAAGAAGGCTGCCAAGGAACCGATAGCCGCCGCAAAGCAGGCAAATTTTCGTCTCATCACGGTTTTCCAAGAGCGGCGAGGGGACGATGGGTAAATCGCGCCAGGGTGATATTTACTTCCTTGCCGTCCATCGGTGGCTTGCCCTGAAACAGCCACAGGTTCACCAGAACCGGCAGCGGCTGTTGCGGAATCAGACCCGAATCGGCGGGCGGTTTATACTCCCAGCCGGCAAATTCGCCGCGATTGTCGCGCGCGTTTTTGGCGTGCCCGCGCAGCGCCTGCCACACGATCCGGTCGGGGAGCCACAAAAAGCGGTGCGTCGCCTGCTCGATGGCCGGGGGCACGTCGAAGGTATGCGAAACGGATTTTTCTCCTTTCTTTCCGGGCCAGAGCGTGAAGTTGCCGTTGGGATAGCGCGCGTTGCCCCAGCGGGCGTATTCAATGTCAACCTCGTTGGTCGCGCCCGGCCCGACGTCCGGGGGCGGGTAGTTGAAGAGGCCCAGGACGACGTTCGGGTCCAGCCTTCCGATGGGTCCGGTGGTTTGAAACTCGTACGAGCCGAAGCCGAGGCGCCTGGTCATTGCCACCTCGGCGCACGACCAGCCGGAGGCATCGGGCCGGATCGTGAGGCGCAAGCGTCCGGCGGCGTCGAGGTTCACGTTGGCTGCCTCCCAGCGGTTGGGGCCGGGTCCTTGACGCGCGCCGGTCTTGAGCGTCCACTCGTAACCGCTGAAAGAAACCCGCTTCGTTGCCGTCATTGCCGTGTTCGCACTTTGCATGATCCCTTTTTCCGCGTTCCTGTTGCGTGTTCCTGTTGCGTGTTCCTGTTGTTCGGCGGGACTACGCGCGCCCGCGCCGCCAAAATATCCTTGCTCGCGGTTTCCGGTTCCGCGTTCCCGACGTAGTTTCAGAACGTTCCAAACAGTAAAAATGGCCGCGATGTAAGACAATCGGGCGGGGCCATCTGAGTCACGAAGCGCGGCTTTGAACGCGCGAAAGGTTTATCATGAGCAGCGAAGTTCTTGCAGCGCCGGCGGAGTCATCGGCGTTCGTTCCCGCACGATACGAGGACGGCCCCGCCAAGACGCTGGCGGGCCTGTCCCGGCGCTACGCTGTTGACACGAGGAACGAGATTCCGGCTTTGTGGGGCCGCTTTGTTCCGCATATCGAGAGCATTCCGAACGGGGTCGGCGGCCACGTCTCCTACGGTTTGGTGACCAACGCCTCGGACGCGCAAACCTTTGATTACATGGCCGCGGTCGAGGTGTCCGACGCGCGCGCCGACCTGCCCGCGGGATTGACGACTTTCCACGTTCCCGCGCAGAGATACGCCGTGTTTGCGCACGAAGGCACACTGGCGACGTTGTGCGAAACCCTGGACGGCATTTTCAACCGATGGCTGCCCGCATCCGGCCACGCGCTGACGAACACCCCCAGTTGCTTGGAACGTTACGGCGAAAAGTTCGACCCCGCGGCGGGCCAGGGCGACCTCGAAATCTGGGTGCCCATCAACGACGGACACACATCACAAACCCAAACACCCATGCCGCCGGTCGCTTCCCGCGACGAGTGGCTCACGCAGCGCAAGGCGCTGCTGGGCCGCGAGAAGGAACTCACCCGGCAGCGCGACCGCGTCAACGCCGAGCGACGTCGCCTTTCCATGGTGCGGATCGAAAAGGACTACATTTTCGACGGGCCGAACGGCAAGGTTCGTCTGCTCGACCTGTTCGAAAACCGCCTCCAGCTCATCGTTTACCACTTCATGTTCGACCCGTCCTGGGACGAAGGCTGCCCCGGCTGCACCGGCTTCGTGGACGCGCTGGGCGATCTTTCGACGCTGAGCAAGCGCGACACGTCGTTCGCGCTCGTTTCGCGCGCGCCGCTCGCCAAACTCGAAGCCTACAAACAGAAAAGGGGCTGGGACCGAACGTGGGTGTCGTCGCTGGGCAGCGACTTCAACTACGACTTCCACGTCACGCACGATGAGAGCGTCGCGCCCATCGAGTACAACTACCGGGACAAAGCCGCCCTCGTCGCGGAGCGAGGCAAGGACGGCGACTGGGGCGAGGCGCCCGGCGTGAGCGTGTTTTTCCGCGACGGCGACACCATTTACCACACGTATTCGTCGTACGCGCGCGGCTCGGAAGGCACGACCGACGCGTACAGCCTGCTCGATCTTACTCCGTACGGCCGGCAGGAGGACTTTGAGGACTCGCCGCCGGGCTGGCCCCAGCACCCCACCTATGGTTAGCCGGTAAGCCGCGCGCGCGCGCGTTCTTTACAAATCGAGCGTGGGCTGCGATTCTTCGTTGTCAGCGATGGGTGCGCTGGAAGCGGCGGCGCGAACCGGGCGTTTGCCGCCGCCGAACGTGCGCGACGGGTCCGGGCGCTCGTGAACGCGCAAATAGATCGCGGTCATGGCGTCGCCGACGCGCTCGGCCGTGGCCTCCGCGGAAAGGTCGTGGGCGCCGTCCGCGTGGGTGCGCTCGGTAACGTAAACGTAGCGCAGTTCGAGCCGGGCGGCGTTCGCGGCGGCATTAGCAAACGGGCCGAGGTGAAAGTCAATGCCGGCCCGCCGCGTTTGCAAAAAGTTCTTGTAGCGGTCGGACGAACGCCAGCCGCCGCGTTTTAACTGGTCGCGCAAAACCGCGTTTGATTCGTTCACAGGCTCCCCCACTTCGGGCCGCCGCTTCGCGTTCGGGCGGCGGCCAGCAAGCACACGTCGTCGTGCAGCGAGCCGCCCGCGTGCGTTTCGGCCGCCTGAAGAACGGCCTGCGCGACGGCTTCCGGGTCGCCGGACGAAAACGTTTGGCGGGCAACTGCGCGCATCCGCTCGTAGCCGAACAGGTCGCCGCCCGGCCCCGGCCGCGCCTCGGTGATGCCGTCGGTCGTCATCAGCAGCAGGTCGCCGACCGCGAACGGCGCGACCTCGACGCCGTATTCCTGTTGGGGCAGAACGCCCAGCGGCAGCCCGAACGTTTCCCCAGCGACGTGCGGTTCGCTCCCGTCCGCGCGCAGCACGAGCGGCGGCTCGGCCCCGGCCAGGGAAAACAAGACTTCGCCGGCCCGCACGTCCACGACGGCGAGCGCGAGAACGACGAACGTGTTGTCTTCCCGGTCGTCCAAACGGCGGATGTTGCACACGAATTCGTTCAAACGCGACAAAGCGCGCGACGGGTACGGGTATTCGCGCAAAAACGCGCGAAGCGCGAATTTGACCTCGGCCGTGCGCACGGCGGCGGCAAGGGGAGTGCCTAAAGTTGGGCGGTTAAGAACTGTGCCAGTCCGATGTTAGCCTGCTTCAACTTGGGCCGCTCGTGCCAGAACAGGCAACGCTGGTTGTAGCAGTAGGCGAACAGCCAGAAAGCGCGGC
>JAABUN010002612.1_pt1 | contig 31182 bp, 32 predicted proteins | sample 5559311 | NCBI WGS metagenome assembly JAABUN01 (sample SAMN10711877, study PRJNA513370) | rock metagenome | isolation source: Antarctica rocks | place: Antarctica: Victoria Land, Siegfried Peak sud | reverse complement strand
CTCGTCGGGGCGCTCGAAGACCGGCGGTGTGATGTCCGTCGCTCGCACGTCGTGGCCCGCTTCTTGCATCGCCGCGACCGTCGCCCGACCGACCTTGCCCCGCGCTCCCGTTACCAGTACTCGCATTCAGTCTCCTAGTCTCGTTTGCGGACGATAGTACAACATCGTTCTAGGGAGCGTTTCGTGCTTGCTAGCCTCGGGTAAACCGGGCTGCATGAGAGTTATTGTGCTTGGAGCAACTGGAAATGTTGGCACGAGCGTTCTTCGCTCGCTCGCCACCGAGGATAGAGTAGAGTCAGTCGTAGGGGTGGCTCGTCGAAGGCCGGACCTCACGATACCGAAAGTCGAGTGGGTCGAGGCTGATGTGTCGAGCGATGACCTCGCATCTGTCATGGATGGGGCGGACGCGGTAGTTATGTGCTCCTGGATCATCCAGCCCTCCCGTGACCTGAACAAGCAGTGGAAGATCAACGTAGAAGGCAGCACCCGTGCGATGCGGGCCGCGAAGGAAGCCAAAGTCCCCGCCCTCCTCTACGCCTCATCCGTCGGAGCGTATTCGCCAGGTCCGAAGGACCGGGCAGTGGACGAGAGCTGGCCGACGGGTGGAATCCCAACCTCGTACTACGGTCGACACAAAGCCGAGGTCGAGCGGAGGTTGGACCGCTTCGAAGCCGAAGCACCGGATACGCGAGTCGTTAGGATGCGCCCCGGTCTCGTCTTCAAGAAAGAGGCCGCCGAAGGAATACGTCGGCTCTTCGCGGGGCCATTCTTCCCGAACGTATTGGCTCATCCGGGGATCATCAATTTCGTACCTCAGATACAGGATTTGCGGTCTCAGATCGTTCATTCCTACGATGTGGGGGAGGCTTTCCGGCTGGGGATCGTCGGCGATGCTCGAGGCGCGTTTAACCTGGCGACCGAGCCGGTGTTGGACGCGACGGAGATCGGGCGCATACTCGATGCCAGGCCATTGCCGGTCTCTTCCAAAGTGGCGCGGGCTGCGGCGGACCTTTCGTGGAGGCTCCGCTTGCAGCCGGTCTCGCCCGGATGGCTGGACCTCTCGCGGCAAGTTCCGATCATGGACACCACAAAAGCCCGAACCGAACTTGGCTGGACGCCACAATACAGCGCCGAAGAGACCCTACTTGAGATGCTGGAAGGGTTGCGAACAGGCGCGGGGCTCGACACGCCGCCGCTCTCACCGGAGACCGGCGGACCATTTCGTATACGAGAGATCCTCACCGGAGTAGGAAGCAGGGAGCCATGAAAGCCGTAGTCTGGCACGGAAAAGAAGACGTTCGGGTCGACAATGTACCGGACCCAACCATCCAAGAATCGACCGATGCTATTGTTCGCATAACTTCCACTGCGGTGTGCGGATCGGACCTGCATCTGTACTCGAAACTATCTCCTATCATGCGCTCCGGCGATATTATCGGCCACGAGCCGATGGGTATCGTAGAAGAAGTCGGGCGGAGCGTAGAGCACATAAAACCTGGCGACCGGGTCGTGATCCCATTCAACATCTCCTGCGGTAGTTGCTTTTTCTGCGACATGGACCTCTACTCCCAGTGCGAAACCACCCAGGATAACGGCAAATTAGCTGAAGCTGCCAGCCTGCTAGGACGCGGCAAGGGCGCGAGCCTTTTCGGTTACACGCACGTCTATGGCGCGGTCCCCGGTGGACAGGCTGAGTACTTGCGAGTCCCGCAAGCCCACTTCGGCCCCATAAAAGTCCCCGAAGGCCCGCCGGACGAGCGTTTCTTGTACCTCTCCGACGTGCTGCCGACTGCCTGGCAAGCCGTCGCCTACGCGGACACTCCAAAAGGCGGAACCCTCGGAATCTGGGGGCTTGGTCCCATCGGGCAGATGTGCGCGAGGATAGCTATTCATCAGGGTGTCGAGCGCGTCATTGGTGTCGACACAGTGCCGGAGCGGCTCGCTCTAGCGGCTAAGTATGGGGTCGAGACGGTAGATTTCAACGCTGTTGATCGGGTGCGGGACGTGGTCTTGGACATGACCGATGGTCGGGGCGTGGACTCTGGTATCGACGCGGTTGGCATGGAGGCCGATGGTTCGGTGGTCGGGTCGATTCTGCAGGCGACGAAGCTGCAGTTGGATCGGGCGACGGCTTTGCGGGAGTGCATGGCTTCGTTGCGACGAGGCGGTACGCTCTCCATAAGCGGAGTCTATACCGGGCCGATCCAGGCTTTCCAACTCGGGGATCTCTTCGATATGCAGATTCAGGTTCGTATGGGACAGGCTAACGTTCGCCGTTGGGTAGATGAGATAATGCCGCTTCTCACGGACGAAGATCCGCTCGGAACGTTGGATCTCAAGACCCACGAGATGCCGCTCGAAGAAGCGCCGCGAGTTTACGATATGTTCCAGAACAAGCAAGACGGTGCGATCAAGTGCGTACTCAAGCCATGACACTCGTCTAACAGTCCCAACTATGCGTTAAAGTACCCGGCATGTCGATTCCCAAGAAACGTGCCGGGGGCGAGGACTCTGGAACCCGGCGTGCCGTCTACGCAGCCTTCTTCGCCAACCTCCTGATCGCGGTTTCTAAGTTCTTCGCAGGCTTTGTATCGGGTAGTGCCGCGCTTCTAGCGGAGGGCGCGCACTCGGTCGCCGACACTATCAACCAGGTATTTCTTCTGGTCAGCCTGCGTTCGGCCAGGGAAGCCCCAGACGAGGAGCATCTCTTCGGGCATGGCAAGGACCGGTTTTTCTGGTCGTTGTTGGTCGCGGTGGGACTCTTTGTGGCGGGCGCGGTGTTCTCGATCTACCAGGGTGTCTCCAAGATTATTGGTGGGGCCGGGGATCATGGCTCCTTCGCTATCGGATACATAGTTCTCGCAGCGGCGTTCGTGTTCGAGAGCGCCGCGCTCTTCGTCAGTCTGCGCGAATTCATGCGGGCGGCGAGGGAGAAGGGCGTCCCTTTCCGAGAACACTTCAGTACCACGCGCAACACAACCATGAAAGTCCCGCTCTACGAGGACTTCGCCGCGCTTCTGGGCATCATTCTCGCCGCTTCCGGGCTCTTGCTGACGCAGACTACCGGGAGCCACGTCTTCGACGGTGCGGCCTCCGTGGGGATCGGGTTCATACTCATCTTTGTGGCGTGGCGGCTCGGGACCGATTCGCGGCGGTTGCTGATCGGGGAGTCCGTGACAGCTCAGGACCGAGAGAGGATAGAGAACACGATGAACTCCTTCCCCGAAGTCACGGAAGTGCTTCGCCTGCTCACCATGCATCTAGGACCAAACGAGGTTCTGATGACCGCTGAGATCCACGTGAAGGACGGCCTCGACACCAATGAGATAGAAGCTCTACTCGACCGCGTCACTCTAAGAATCCGCTCCGAAGTCCCGGACGTAGTCCAGACTTTCATCGAGCTCCACCCCGAAGGCCGCGCCGGACACTCGGACTAAATCTTCAAGATCCTACCGGACATAGCAAGCAACGTTTCTTTGCGCCGCAACCGGTCGTACTCACTGAGAGCGGCCTAAACCGCAGCGGCCTTCGTACGCTCCCCAGAGAGCTGGACAGGCTCTTCCAGCAGTTGTGCATCAGTTTCAAGCGTAGTTCTTGGCATGAGACACAATGAGGACAATAGCTTACTATTCGTCGCTGAGACGTTTCGCTGCCAAAACCACACCGTCTTCGTCCGCATACAGGTAGTTTCCGGGTGCCCAGGTTACGCCACCGAATTCGACTAGAACGTCTCGTTCTCCTGCTCCGTTCTTCTTGCTCTTCAAAGGATGCGTCGCTAGTGCCAGAACGCCGATTTCTATTTGCGCCAGCTCCTTCGAGTCTCGGATGCAGCCGTTTACGACGATGCCCGCCAGTTCGCGAGTGGCGGCTATAGAAGCGAGTTTGTCGCCGAGCAAGGCACAACGCTTGGATCCACCGCCATCCACTACAAGGACGGTTCCTGGTGCTAGATCCTCCAGCGCCTCTCTGACCAGTACGTTGTCTTCGTGAACTTTGACCGTCGAGATAGGACCACTAAAGCTCGTCAGAGATCCGTGGGAGTTAAACATGGGCTCGCAGATGCTTACGCTCTCCGGGAACTCGTCGCAGAGGTCGGTTGTTCTGAAGTCCGCGCTCAATCCATCGACTCCGATATTGTTCGCCAGAAGTCGTCTCGTTCGCCGGACACGAATGGTATGTAGAGGGCGGCTCGATCCATGAGTCCGTCGTAGCGTTCTTTTAGCGCGGGGCCTACTTCATCGGGGGCGGCTTCGAGGGCGAAGGCGGCTAGCATCTCGTCGGTTATTAGCGCGGGCATCTCGCGCCACTTCTTCTCCCGAGCCATCGTGCCGAGGTCATCGCCGACATCCTCCCAGCCGTGGGCTTCGAGAACGGTTCGGTAGGTTGGGGTGGAAGCGTAGAAGGAGATCTGGGACCTGATGCTTTCTCGTCGCTCCGTCGTCTCTTCGTCATTCTCGCCGGTTATGACGAAGACACTGGTGGCTAACTCGACATCCTCGGACTTTCGGCTCGCGCCCTCAGCTCCTTCGGATATTGCGGGTAGGATGGTACGCTGCAAGTACTCGGGGCTGTGGAAGGGATGCACGTGGAATCCGTCGCAAGTCTCTCCGGCTAGCTGGGCGAGACGTTCGTTTACACCGGCTATGTAAATCGGGATCTCAGGATGTTCGATGGGTCCGGGGTTGAAGAATGGCGTCATCAGAGTGTGCTGATAGAACTCACCCTCGAATTTCAAGCCGCCTTCGCTCTGGAACGATTCCCAGATGGCCCGAACGGCCAGGATGTACTCGCGGAGTCGGGCGGCGGGGCTGCTCCAGGGCATTGAGAAACGGCGAGTGATGTGGGCTTTTACCTGCGTCCCGAGACCGAGTATGAAGCGACCGTCGGAGAGGTCTTGCAGATCCCAGGCCGTTTGGGCTGTCTCCATCGGCGAGCGGGAGAAGGCTATGGCAACAGAGGTGCCTAGCTCCATGTTCTCGGTGGCGTTGGCGGCTATTGCTAGGGGGAGGAAGGCGTCGTGTTTGGTCTCGCTGGTCCACAGGCCTGCGAAGCCCAGAGATTCGGCGGCGCGGGTTGTTTCGTCCATGTTCTTGAGGTATTTCCCCTCGGTTCCGAGTCCCGCGTCGAGCTTCATTAGCCCTCCTCGGGTAGAAGGATGAGTTTGCCAGTTGTGCGGCGGCCTTCGAGGTCTTCGTGGGCCTGACGGGTGTCCGACAGGGAGTACGCGCCGCCGATGCGAACGTCAAGGTTGCCCTGGCCGATCCAGGAGAACAGACTCTCGGCTCTCCACAGCAACTCGTCCCGTGTGGCGGTGTACTGGGCGAGAGCGGGCCGCGTGACGTAGAGGCCGCCTTTCTGGTTTAGGATCTGGAGGTCCAGGGGCGGAACCTGTCCGCTTGACCCACCGAACAGAACCATGCAACCGCGAGGCCGCAGCACGTCCAAGCCACCATCGAAAGTGTCTTTGCCGACGGAATCGTAGACGACGTGGACACCCTCGTTGTCCGTCAGGCGGTTGGTCTCTGCTACGAAATCCTGCTCTCTGTACAGGATCACCTCGTCCGCTCCGGCTTCTCTGGCTAGCGCGGCTTTCTCCTCGGTACCGGCGGTTCCTATGACCCTGGCTCCGCGCATCTTTGCCATCTGGCACAATAAAAGCCCAACCCCACCGGCGGCGGCGTGGACGAGCGCTGTCTCGCCTTCCTTTAACTCGTAGGTGCTGTGAGAGAGGTAGTGGGCCGTCATGCCTTGAAGCATTATCGCGGCGGCCACGCGAGCTTCGACCATCGTTACGTTGAATGGGACCAGGCGGTCGACGGGGGCGATGATCTCCTCGGCGTATGCCCCTGGAATCCCCGCGAACGCTACGTAGTCACCGACAGAGAATTCCTCAACCCCTTCTCCGACGGCTTCGATCTCGCCCGCCCCTTCGAGGCCGAGCGTTCGGGGCACGTCGCCAGGATAGACACCGGTACGTTGGTAGACATCTATGAAGTTGACCCCCGAGGCGGCGAGTTTCACCCGCGCTTCACCGGGACCCGGCTCCTGAATATCCACGTCCTCGTAGCTCAAGACTTCCGGGCCGCCAAATTCGTTTATACGGATGGCTTTCATGGTCTCTCCTCCTCGTGCGCCGCTTTCCCAACGTGCTTCGAGACATTGTACCGGGGATTTGAGGACGGGCGGAGCGTTATTAGAGGCTTGTTGTTGTAAGATTGCTCGTATGCAAGGTACCGTGATGGACAATCGTTACACTCTTACAGACCGGATCGGCGGCGGTGGTATGGCCGAAGTCTATCTGGCCCGCGACGCGGTCCTCGAACGCGACGTGGCCGTTAAGATTCTGCGGGGACAGTTCTCCCACGACGACGAGTTCGTCGAACGATTCCGGCGCGAGGCTCGGAGTGCCGCGGCACTCTCGCACCCGAATATCGTGCAGGTTTACGATCAGGGTCGGGCCGAAGACGGTACTTACTATATGGCTATAGAGTACGTCCCCGGTGGCACGCTCAAGGAGCGGATCGTGGAGCAGGGTGCCCTTGACCCCGCCGAAGCCGTCGGTATCGCCGGTAAGGTAACCGAAGCACTCAGCGTAGCCCACGACCGGGGCATCATCCATCGAGACATAAAGCCTCAAAACGTCCTGATGACCCCGAGAGGCGAGGCGAAAGTGGCGGACTTCGGCATCGCACGAGCAGCTTCAGCAACCGTGGTGACCCAGACTAATCTCGTGCTGGGTACCGCAGGATACATGTCCCCGGAACAGGCTATCGGCGAGCGCGTGGAGCCGACGAGCGACCTGTACTCGCTTGGCGTCGTCCTGTACGAGATGCTTACGGGAAGCCTGCCCTACGAGGCTGATACGCCCATAGGTGTCGCGATGCAGCACATCAACGCGCCGCCTCAGAGTCCCCGCGACGCGAACCCCGAAGTGCCAGAGGATCTCGACGCAGTCACTCTCCGATTACTCTCGAAAGACCCAGCGGATCGCTACCCAAGCGCCGATGCCCTCGCCCGCGACCTGGAACGCATAAAGAACGGCCTTCCCGTATCAACCGCTCCACGAGCTACGTCAGAAACCCGCGTGGCTCCGGTATCCGCACCCGTTCAGCCAACCCGTTCCCGTCCAACCTCGGCTGGAAGAACCACTCGTCGCCGAAGAGGGCGCGGACTAATGCCGGTCTTTCTGGCGCTTGTGGCAGGGCTGCTGTTGCTCGCCGGTGTCGCCTGGGCCCTTTCCAGCGGAATGCTCGGTGGCGGCAAGGAAGTCAAGGTTCCTGGTGTCGAAGGCAAGCCGCTAGAAGAAGCCCGTGGAACTCTGGAGGGTAAAGGTTTCGAGGTTGGCGTGAATCGTGAAGAGAGTTCCGTAGAACAAGACGGTATCGTCCTGGGTCAATCAGTTAAGGGCGGCCAGACTGCGAATGAAGGCGACACAATAGATCTAACCGTGGGTAAGAAACCGGCTACGGTGGCGATCCCGAACATCCCATATGAAGCGACTGAGGACGAGGCCCGCAGTCAGTTGGAAGACGCTGGATTGGAGCTCGGTGAGGTGAGCAAGGCTTACAGTAATGAATACGTTGTGGATGGAGTTGTGTCTCAGAATCCGCTTCCTGATGTTCAGGTGGATCCCGGTTCGACGGTCGACATCACCCTGAGCGCTGGACCCGCGCCAGCTCCGGAACCTATTCCGGAACCCACTACGGAACCCGAGCCATCGGTGCCTGTCGAGGAGACTCCCGCGCCCGCTCAAGAAAGCGCTCCACAGAACGAAGAGCCCGCCCCGATCGAAGAGACCCCGCCCGTCGAGCAAGAGCCGTCGAAGACACCCAAGCAGCCGGAGCCCGCGCTTACGGAGGACCCGGGAAAAGAAGCCGCGAAAGAGGCTCGGCAGGAAGCTCGGGAGGCCGGTAAAGAGGCACAGGAAGATGCGGGCGACTAGAGTGAAGTAGTTCCTGCTTTCGGGGATTTTCGGTGATATAAAATATTCGGAAGTTATCAGTATCGGAGCCTCGGTTAGTGGAACCCACCGGGTGCTCTATTTTCGCGAAGAGGGAAGTATGGATCTAGCAATCGGTGCTCAGATATTGTCCTCTTTCGCGGTGCTTATGTTGGCGATCTTCGCTTTCGTTCAAGTGATGGAGCAGCGGGCCGCCCGTACGGCTCAGGACAGCCCCCAGATCCTCGTCGATGTCAACTACAGCCAGCGCACCATGATCAACATAGTCGTTCGCAACATCGGGCGGGGTGCGGCGAAAGACATAAAGTTCGCTTTCTCTTCGCCCATTGAGAGTTCCGGTGGGCAGGTAGTCTCGGAACTTCCATACCTCAAGGACGGTATCGCTTTCCTAGCGCCCGATCAGGAGATCGCTTCACTCTGGGATACCTATGAGTCGGCAGTGGCCGTACTCAAGGAGAAAGGGATAAAGAACGGAATCACGATCCGCGCCAAATACAAAGACTTGCGCGGAAAGTCCTACACGACAGAGTGGACGATCAACCCGCTGTTGCTCGAAGGTAGCGGATACGCGGATCTAAAGGAATTCGAAGATCTCGTGCGTGCCGTGGAGAAGATGTCTATCGACCTGCGGGAGATAAAATACTCCATGCGCCGCCAGGAGGCTAAAAACGCCACTCAGAAATTCGAGGACGAACCTCAGCCGCAACACTAGGGCGCGGACCTCCGGCTCTGATATATTTCGACGAGGATTGGAGTCGGTCGAAAGGGGTTGAGCGGTATGGCTACGGTGCGTGAGGTTGTCCTGGATCTCCTCCGAGACCTCGGTATGACGAATATTTTCGGAAACCCTGGCTCGACGGAACTACCACTCTTGAAGGACTTCCCGGAAGATTTTCACTACGTCCTCGCCCTTCAAGAAGCTTCCGCCGTTGGCATGGCCGAAGGCTACGCGCAAGGTGTGGACAACGCCGCGTTCGTAAATTTGCACACCGCGCCCGGACTCGGCAACGCGATGGGCGCGATGGTCACGGCCTATCTCGATAAGACACCGCTGATAGTTACCGCAGGACAGCAGGATCGGCGTCACATGGCGCTCGAACCGCTGCTCTCTGGGAAGCTGGTGGATCTGGCGCAGCCCTATGTAAAACGTAGCTACGAACCGCCCCGCGCCGAGGACGTGCCGTTCGAGATACTCCGCGCCTACCACACAGCGATGCAGCACCCGAGAGGCCCGGTCTTTCTCTCCATCCCGATGGACGACTGGGACGCCGAAGTCGATGCGCTCGCGCCGCGAAGCGTTGCCCATCGAGTCGCCCCGGACCCGAAAGCTCTAGAGAGCATGGCTCAAGGATTGACGGATGCGGACCGGATCGCACTGGTCGTCGGTCCCGGTGTCTCGCGGGCACGAGCTTTCGACGAAGTAGTGGAGGTGGCAGAGAGACTAGGTGCCGCGGTATTCCAGGATGCGGTCTCGGCTCTGGCGGGATTTCCGCAACGCCACCCATTGTTCCACGGCTTTCTGAGGTTGGCGCAGGGACCGGTCGCCGAGCAACTCGCGCCGTATGACGCGGTGCTGGTGCTAGGTACGCCGGTGTTCACTTACTATCCGTATATACCGGGGCCGACGGTGCGGGAAGGAACTAAGGTCTTCCAGATCACAGACGACCCCGAAGAGGCCGCCCGTGCCGCCGTCGGAGAGAGCGTCTTCGCGGACCTCGCTCTGGGAGCTAGAGACCTAGCCGCGTTGTTGCCGGACGAGAAACGTGAGGCTCCCGGCACTCCTGATGCTCCACCAGTCCCAGAGGCTTCGTCGCCGATGTCGGTGGCGTTTGTAATGAATGCCATCTCAGAAGCCTTGCCGGATGATGCGGTCGTGGTGGATGAATCCACTTCCAGCAAGGGTGTCCTGCACCAGTACGTGCGGGTAGATTCGGCGGATGGATACCATACTTCGGCGGCTGGGGGGCTCGGGTTCTGTATGCCAGCTACAGTTGGGTTGAAGCTCGCACTCCCGGATAGGATGGTGGCCTGTGTTATTGGGGACGGATCTAGTATGTACTCGATCCAAGCTCTGTGGACCGCCGCTCAGGAGAACCTAGCCGTGCCGTTTATCGTCATAAACAACTCTGGATACTCCATCCTGAAAGCCTTCCGCGACACTATCGGCATCTCGAACGTCCCCGGCCTGGATCTCCCCGGCATCGATCATGTCCGAATCGCCGAAGGACTCGGCTGTACCGGCGAGCGCGTGGAAGACCCCCAAGACCTCAACGCTGCCCTGAAACGCGCCCTAACCGCTGACGGCCCGTACCTGCTGGACGTGGCCGTCGACCCGACCGTACCAAGTCTGCTCAGATAGAGTGACCACCGGAAGCGTCTTCGTAGTGGGCTCCATCAACTGGGATTTCGCCCTGACGCTCGAAGCACGCCCCGCGCCTGGCGAGACTGTCACAGGCGCTCAACTTTCCTTGTACAAACCCACACTTTCATCTGCCTCGGCATGGCCGCTGTTTTCTTCGTGCTTCTAGCACTGATCTCCGGTTGGATTCGTAGTAGGAACGGGGGAGCCAAAGAGCACCAGGGTTAGGAGGAAGACTAGCTTCAGAGATTGTAACGAAAAAGACTCTTGTAAACGTTTTCGTAAACGTTTACCATGTTTATAGGAAAGGGGTCATCGGAGCTTTGGCGACGATAAAAGACGTGGCGAAGAAGGCGGGGGTATCCGTGGCGACAGTATCGCGGACGCTGAATAGGTCGGATCGGGTCAGCCCGGAGGTGCGAGATCGGGTAACTGCGGCGGTAGAGAGCTTGAGCTACCGGCCCAATGCGGTCGCAAGGTCTCTCAAGTCGCGGAACACCCGGACTCTGGGACTCGTGATCCCGAACGTCACAAATCCTTTTTTTACTCAGATGGCTCGGGCGGTGGAGGACGCGGCCCGCGAGCGCGGTTACAGCCTGATATTCGGCAACACTGATGAGGACCCTGGAAAAGAGGCCGAGTACTTGGAGGTCTTACTGGAGAAGCAGGTAGATGGTCTTATAGTCAGCCCGGCGCGGGCGACCTCGCCCCAACTGGAAGGGTTGGTGCGGGACGGGGTGCCGGTGGTGTTCCTGGACCGCTACGTGAGGGATATCGAGGCTCCCGTGGTCCGGTCCGACGGACGGCGGGCGGTAGATGAACTCGTGGAGCATATGATGAGTTTCGGGCACGAGAAATTGGCGATCATCTCCGGCCCTTCGGAGACGGTGCCGGGTAGGGAGAGGCTCGAAGCTTTTCTGAACGGGGCTGCAAATCGGACCGTGCCGATTGGCGAGGGATACGTGAAGTTCGGAGACTTCCGCCGCGAGAGCGGTTTCGAGACGATGAGAGAGCTACTGAATCTCGAAGAGCCGCCGACGGCGGTATTCGCCGCCAACAACCTGATGGCTCTGGGGGCTTTGCAGGCGCTCAAGCGCGCTGGGGTGAGGGTGCCGGAAGATATGTCTTTTGCGAGCTTCGACGACGTTAGCTGGTTCGAACTGGTGGAGCCTTCCATAACGGCTATCGCGCAGCCCGTCTCGGAGTTGGGGACTGCGGCGGCCGAAATGCTACCGGCACTGGTCGGGGGAGAAGAGGCAGAATCCGTAATCCTCGACGCGGAGTTAGTAGTGCGCGGTTCGTGCGGAGAGATCGGAGGCAGAGTGTGAGCACGTTGCTGGAGATGCGAGGTATTACCAAGCGGTTTCCAGGAGTTACTGCCCTGGATCACGTGGACTTCGAGCTCGAAAAAGGTGAGGTTCACGTGCTGCTGGGAGAGAACGGAGCTGGCAAGAGTACGCTTATCAAGATGCTCTCCGGCGCTTACCAGCCGGACGAAGGCGAGATCCTGGTGGACGGTGAGAAAGTGGAAATCTCCTCCGCAATGGACGCCCAGGCTTTGGGCATCTCCACGATCTACCAGGAGTTCAATCTCGTGCCGCAACTCACCGTTGCCGAAAACATCCTTCTCGGTCGCCAACCAAGAAGATTCGGGGTCGTGAACCGGAGCAAGATGAGAAAAGATGCCCGGGAGTTGCTGGAGAGGATAAAAGTTCGGGTGAATGCTGACGCACGGGTAGAGGATCTAGGCGTTGCCCAGCGGCAGATGGTTGAGATCGCCAAGGCACTGAGTCTGGATGCCCGAATTCTTATCATGGATGAGCCGACGGCCTCGCTCTCCGGCCAGGAAGTCGGGCGGTTGTTCGAGATCATTCACGGCCTCCAGGAAGATGAGGTCGGCGTCATCTTTATCTCTCACCACCTGGAAGAGGTGACAGAGATCGGGGACCGGGTAACAGTGCTGCGCGACGGTGAGTATGTGGATCGGGTTCCGGCGAGCACCGACCACTCAGATTTCGTGCGTCTAATGGTTGGCCGGGACATCGAGGACCAATTCCCGCGCCGCAAACCGGAGATCGGCGACGTGCTGTTGGAGGTAAAAAACCTTTCGCAGGAAGGGGTGCTAGAGGATATATCCTTCGAGCTGCGGGCCGGAGAGGTTGTAGGAATTGCCGGTATCGTGGGAGCCGGGAGGACGGAGCTTGCGGAGGCTATCTTCGGTTCGGAGCCGGCTGATTCGGGTGAAGTGTGGGTTAGGGGTGAGACGCTGAGGCCGGGCCATCCGAGAGAGGCGAAGGACCGGGGGATTGGATTTATCACGGAGGACCGGCAGGGAGAAGGCATCGTACAGCCGCTCTCGGTGTCGGAGAACTTGGGATTGGCGGCGCTGGGAGATAATTCCAGTCTCGGATTGGTCAACCGCAGAAAGCAGCGCCAGCAGGCGGAGAAGATGATAGAGGACCTCAATATCCGCACGCCGGGGCCGGAGCAGGAGATTCGCTATCTCTCCGGCGGCAATCAGCAGAAGGTGGTCATTGGCAAATGGCTCTTGAACAACTCCAAGATCCTCATCATGGACGAGCCCACCCGCGGCATAGACGTGGGAGCGAAAGTAGAGATCTACGAGCTGATAAACGATCTGACCGAGAACGGTGCCGGCATCTTGATGATCTCTAGCGAATTGCCCGAGGTACTCGGTATGAGTGACCGAGTACTGGTGATGAGCCAGGGGCACATCACGGGTGAACTCTTAGCGGAGGAGGCTACCCAGGAGAACGTTATGGAGCTTGCAACCCAGCAGAAGGAGGACGCCGTTGAGTAGCGTGTTGCAGAGGATGAACCCCAGAGAGTTGCTCGCGCGCAGCGGTCCGCTTGGAGGTTTGATCCTACTTTGTGTAGTAATGTCTTTTCTCTCGCCGTTCTTTTTCACGTTCAATAACCTCTTCAACGTTGGAACCCAGATAGCGGTCATCGCAATTCTGGCCTTTGGGCAGACGTTCGTGATCGTCTCCGGCGGCATAGATCTCTCCGTGGGGAGCGTGCTGGGTCTCGCGGGTATCGTCTTTGGTTGGGCAACCGCTGTGGCCGGGCTACCACTAACGGTGGCTCTCTTTCTAGGCCTCGGGGCCGGGGCCGCTGCGGGGCTCACGAACGGCCTGCTCATAACGCTGGGGAATCTGCCGCCGTTTATCGCGACGCTGGCAATGCTCAGTGCGGCGCGGGGTCTGGCACTGGTCATTTCCAACGGTCAGCCGCTCAATCCGATTCCCGAGACGATACAGACGCTCGGAGGTGGAGACCTCTTCGGCTTTATACCGCTGCCCGTAATACTTATGCTCGTGATGTGGGCCATCACGATTGGCGTGTTGCGGAGTACGTATCCGGGGCGTTGCATGTATGCCATCGGCGGCAATGAAGAGGCGACCCGGCTCTCCGGGATAAACGTCTTCAACCAGAAATTGTTTATCTACACGGTTTCCGGCCTCTTCTCCGCCGTGGCGGGAATTTTGCTCACCGCCCGCTTGGCGTCGGCCCAGCCGCAGTCCGGTTTTACCTTCGAGTTGGATGCCATCGCTGCGGTCGTGATCGGAGGCGCCAGCCTCGCGGGTGGGGTGGGCAGTGGCACGGGAACCCTGATCGGGGCGCTAATCTTGGGCGTTCTTCGGAACGGGTTGAACCTGCTGAACGTTTCGCCGTTCTGGCAACAAGTTGTTATAGGCGTCGTTATAGCGCTCGCGGTCATGACCGACACGCTGCGACGGCGTAAAGGATAAAAGTAAAGCGATGAAGGGAGATAGGATGAAGTTCAAGACAACTTATTTTTTGGCGACTCTGGCGGTGCTGGTCCTGGCTGTGGGCTGTGGTGGCGGAGATCAGGGCGGCGGAACGGGTGGCGGTGGCCCCAAGCTGGCATTGTCGGTTTCTACTCTGAGCAACCCATTCTTCGTTGACCTCCGGGACGGCGCCCAGCAGGCAGCCGATGATGCCGGGGCGACGCTGCAAGTCTCCGACGCCCAAAACGACGCTTCAAAGCAGCAGAATGATCTTCAAAACTTCGTGACCCAACAGTTCGACGCTATTTTGGTGAATCCGGTAGATTCTGAAGCCGTCGGACCCGCGATACAGGCCGCCAATCAGGCGGATGTTCCCGTTCTCGCGCTCGACCGGGGGGCATCGGGTGGGGAGATCGCCACCTTGATCTCTTCGGACAACGTCCAGGGCGGTAAGATGGCGGGAGAAGAGCTGATCAAGCAGGTTGGCAGCGGCAGCGTGGTCCAGCTCGAAGGTATCCCCGGAACCAGCGCGGCCCGGGATAGAGGCAAGGGATTTGAGCAGGCCATAGACGCCCAGAACGCCACCAAGCTCGTCGCCAGCCAACCGGCGGGTTTCGATCGTAACCAGGGTTTGAACGTTACGCAGAACCTTTTGCAGGCCAACCCGGACGTAAAAGGCATCTTCGCCCAGAACGACGAGATGGCGCTCGGCGCGGTGCAGGCTCTTGGGGATAAAGCTGGCAGCCAGGTGAAAATCGTCGGATTCGACGCCGTGCCTGACGCTCTGAAGGCCATTGAGGATGGCAAGATGAACGCCAGCGTTGCGCAGCAGCCCGACAAGATCGGCAAGCTCGGTGTCGAGAACGCCATAAAGGTCGTTGATGGCGAGTCCATCGAGAAAGAAATTCCGGTAGAGGTGAAGCTTGTAACCCAAGACAACGTCTCGCAGTTCATGAGCGGGGGCGGCACGGGTGGCTGATGTCTTAGTCGTAGGATCTATAAACCAGGACTTCCTCCTGAAGGTCGAGCAGCGTCCTCAGCCGGGTGAGACCGTAACTAACGCCGAGCTTTCACTGCACAACGGCGGCAAGGGCGCGAACCAGGCCGCCGCCGCTGCCCTACTTGGCGCTTCGGTGGCGATGCTTGGCCGCGTCGGAGACGACGATCTCGGCGGACCGCTGGTAGAGGCATTGGAAGAGAAGGGTATAGATACGAGCCTTATCGAATCTATCGAGGGCGAGTCTACTGGAGCAGCCTTTATTACGCTCACGCCGGATGGTGAGAATGCCATAACGGTCGCTCCAGGGGCTAATCGTCGTATGCGGTCGGAGGATGTAGAGGCCGCTTCGCAGGCTATCGGGGAGGCGAAGATTTTGGTCTCCCAAATGGAGGTGTCAGCGGAGACGGTGGGCCGGGCTGTGGAGGTGGCTGCCGCTGGTGGAACCCGCGCCTTGGTCAATCTGGCCCCGCCGATGGAGCTTTCCGGCGAGATTTTGGAGAAGCTCGACCCTTTGGTCGTTAATGAGCACGAGGCGGCCTTCTTGCTTGGGGAAAGGGTGGAAGGTGTGAATGGGGCGCTCTCCGCCGCCCCGGATCTCCTGGCACTCGGTCCTCGCTCCGTCGTGATCACACTGGGTGGAGATGGCGCGGTCTACGCTGAGGACGACACTTCGGAGCACGTTTCTTCTCCGGAAGTGGAAGTAGTGGATACTACCGGTGCGGGTGACGCGTTTGTAGGGGCGCTGGCCGTGAAACTGTCGGAGGAGGCTCCTCTCGGAGACGCTGTCTCTTATGCCGTGCGAGCCGGTGCGGCGGCCGTTACAGAGGAAGGTGCCCAGGGCGCGTTGCCCACTCCCGAAAAGGTGGAGGAGCTTTGAAAAAGGGCGGCATCTTAAACGCGCAACTCGCCGGTTCTCTAGCCCGGCTCGGGCATACGGATCGGCTCGTAGTGTGCGATGCGGGGTTACCGATCCCGCTCGGGCTGGAGGTCGTAGATCTCGCTTTCCGGTTTGGGGTTCCGTCGTTCGATGTGATCCTATCTGGGCTGTTGGATGAGCTGGTAGTAGAAGGCGCGACCGCAGCCGAAGAGGTGAAGGAGCAGAACCCGGCAGTCCACGAAGTGCTCGGCTCTTGTTTGCCGGAACTGGACTTCGTTCTCCACGAAGAGTTGAAGCGCATATCGTCCTCCGCCCGGCTCGTCGTCCGAACCGGCGAAGCTACGCCGTATGCGAACGTCGTACTCCGTTGCGGAGTCCCTTTTTAGGAGATAGAGTTCAAGAAGTGCGGGTCGCGCCAGCGAAGAAGACCGCGCCGTAGGTTTCTATAGGGTCCGGTTGGAATCCCGCGTGTGAGAGTAGGCTGTATAGCTCATCGGGGCTGAAGAACTGGATGCCGCCGGTGGAGAGGAAGCGTTGAAGTCGGCGTCCGCCAGTGGTGCGGGCGCTCAGGATTCCCATTATGGCGAGCCGACCGCCGGGTTTCAGTACCCGGTGGGTCTCCCGCAGTACCCGCGCCGGGTCGGCGAACTCGTTGAGCGAGCCGCCGCAGACCGCACCCGAGAACACGCCGTCCTGGAACGGCAGCGCCCCGGCGTCGGCTCGGACCAGAGAGGGGCGATAGGCCGGATTCATCGTCGCTGTGAGGCGAGCGGCCTCCCTGAGCATGGAGGGTGCGATATCTAGGCCGACTACGTGCCCGTCCGCGTCCAGACGTGAGGCGAGGGAGCGGGAGTACAGTCCGGCGGAGCAACCGAGATCCAGGTACTTGCCACCGCGTTCTGCGCCGACAAGGTTGCTTATTTTCTCGACCTCACGCTCGTTAGAGAATGTTTCTCCGGTCAATAGCGAGAGAGAGCGCACCCTCCACAAAGGTTCGTAGCCACGTCCCGTGCCGGGAAGATAATTTGTTGCGTTGGCGATGTTGCCCGCGCCAGTCTTGCCGCCGAGCAAGTCGAGATAACCGTTTTTGATCTGGTAGGTTTTTCCCGTCGAAGAGGATCTGGCGGCACCGGATAGTATGAACTCGTTCTCCTCGGTACCGTGGGTGTAGGCGAGTCCGTCGGTGTCTGATGGATGTGCGCGAACGATGGAGAGAAGGTCGCGGCGGAACATCTAGCGGCGGCGATCCCTGATTCGGCTTGTCCTGACGTCGAAGCCACGGGTCGAGTCCATAAACGCGCCGGAATCTTCCGGGCCGGGGCTTGTTTTCAGTGTGGGGTAGCTGCCTTCGTGGAAGACGAGCGGACCTTTGCGGGTGTCGCCGCTTCGGACTTCGACTACCGCGCCCAAGAAAAGATCGTGGTCTCCGGCAGTGTATATATCCTGGAGCTCGCATTCAATAGCGGCTATGGCTCCGGCGGCGAGTGGCGCTCCGACTGTCCCGTAGCCACCGCCGAGTGAGTTGACCGCCGGGAGTCCACTGGAGCGCTCGGGCGAGGAGAACAGGCGACTCAAGCCTTCTTGATCGTCCGACAGAAGGTTGACCACGAAGGTTTGCTGTTCGCGGATGCGGGTGTTGAGGCGGGCATCTTGGTGGACGCTTACCAGGAACAACAGCGGATCTAGGGAGACGGAGATCACGGCGTTCGCCGTCATGCCTTCGGCGTCTGCTCCACTACCGCTGGTCACCACCGTAACCCCGGTAGGAAAGTGGGACATCGTACCCCGCAAGGCATCCGCCGAAGCCCCAAGAGCCTCGAAGACGCCGCCGTTTTCGGAGGACCCGTTCGGTGTCACGACGCTCCTCTCACGGTAGATTTTTGAGATGCGTCGGCTCGCAACTCGGTGGGCCACCAGCGTTCTACGGTCACCCGGTCGGTTCCGTACCATCTTCCGTGTCTGGCGCTGTGGTGGATATCGTCGAGGACGAGGGATTCGGCGCCGGGTAGCAGCGTCGATTCTACCGGCACGATGTCGTCGCCCGGTACTCGTCCGTCGTCCACGAGCCGTGCGTAGTGGCGGCGGGCGCGTTTGGAGTTTGTGCCGTTTGTCGAAGCTCCGGCGACAGAGAGATATTTCAGACCCGAGGATTCGTGGAGTGCGCCGGGGAAGAGATCGTTGGCGGCTTCTATGGCGGGTGGCGGATTTTTGCCGGTCGCCAAGTGTGGGCTTCCGAGGGTTATGAGGTGTGAGACACGGCGGTGTCCCGCGTAGCGTCGGCCTCCGTAGGGTGGGTCGCCGCCGATGTAGACCCGGCTCGCGACGCCGCCGATAGAGTGGCCGATCAGGATCGCCTTTTTCGATTCGGTGTTTAAGAGGGCGTCATCCACGGTGCTAGCTATCTGGAAGATCAACTGCCCGTAACCTCTAATGCCGCCCGCTATATAGTCGAGGGGCGTGAGTGGCGCGATGTGGACTTCCCGGCCCGATAGGTCCCGCAAGGTACGAGCGAGCCCACGATACTGCCACTTCCAGGACCGCAGACCCCCTACAATAATTATTGGTTCGTCGTTCACACCGAGAGTATAAACGCGGACTGGAAAAAGTATGTCAACCGAGCGTCGCGTTGAGGCCGTCGAGCACGAACTGTACGCCGAGCGCGGCCAACAGAACACCCAGCACTCGGGATAGAACGTTCGCCCCGGTCTCCCCGAAAAGTGACATTACACGGGGTGCCAAAAGCAGGGAGACCAGCGTGAGCAACAATACGAACGTGAGTACGCCGATGAAAATTCCCACTTGTGTCGGGCCTGCGCCGCCTGTGTAGAGTAGGACTGTGGTGATAGCGCCCGGACCACCTATCAAGGGGATCGCCAGTGGGAAGACCGAGATGTCCTCCTCTTCGTCGGAGTCGTCTTGGTCTTGACCCTGAACGCTGCGGGCGCGAGCTCCGGTGGGGCGAGCGAAGATCATATCCAGAGCCAGCAGGAAGAGCAGCATTCCACCCGCTATGCGAAACGCCGGCAATCCGATCCCAAGCGCCCCCAAAAGCACGTCCCCCACAAACGCGAAAAGAAACAGGATAGCCGTCCCGATCATGACCCCGCGAACCGCCGACTCCCGCTTTCGTTTGGCCGAAAACCCACGGGTCAACGCCGCGAAAATGGGGGCGAGACCCAGAGGATCCACAACCACCAAAAGCGTCACGAACGAGTTGAATACGAACTCCATAGCGAGACTCTACCGCAACGAGCGAGGCTGAACCGTCCCTATCTGGAGAACCGCCGAACGCGCTTCATATAGTACCTCCACCACCAGTATCGCCCTGGGTCCGTATGAGTAGCACCAGGTACTTCGTTGTGTCCGATAATGCGGCGGCGGTTTACGGGGATGTTGTAGCGACGACAAAGCCACGCAGTTAACTTCGCGGACCGCCTGAACATCTCTGGGGTGAACCAACTCGGATTGTTGATGTATCCCTCGTGTTCTATTCCGATAGAGTGTTTATTGTATTTCCAGTTTCCAGCGTGGTAAGCGATATTTTTGTCGCTAACGGATTGACCAATTCTGCCGTCTCTGGACCGTACCGTATAGTGTGCCGATACTCCGGCGGCGGGATTCTGGAACCAGTTGAGCGCACTAGACCACGAGCCTTGCGTAACATGGATAACGATATACCGGATCCGGTGCGACCTCGGCCGGTTGGCGGCTGTGTAGTTTCATACTATGCGCCGGATACCAGACAACATTTGGCTTTCTGCGGACTGCGTATGTGGACGCATAGCCTTCAGTGTCGTCCATACTCAGGGCTTGATAGTCTATTGACTCGCCGGAGCGAGGTTCTTTCGCCACGCTCAGGTCGATAGCATCGGCGACTTGCTCGGCGTATAGTTCGCCGCCTCCAACTCCTGCCACTGCCTCGAAGTCCCGGCCTGCGGCACGCCCTCGACCAGAGATCGCGCCTAGCTTATCCGCAAGGTCGCTGCCATTATCGTCACCTAGGGCACGGGCAAGTATCGCCGCGCCTCCCTGAATGTTAGAAGCCCGGTCGGACTTTAGATCCTCCTCGGAGATGCCCGTGATGCTTGAGGCCGCTCCTAGCGTGTCCGAGGTCGGGTTCTGGACGAGGGACATTATCCCGTATGCTCCGCGACCTTCCGCCTCACCTTTGTCGTACGCACTGTCTGCGGGATCCGGCATCCGCCAGCGCGTGTTGACGTAGCCCATCAAGATCAGTAGATCCACCGGTACGTCATACTTGTTTGCGGCGGCCTCGAACTCGGAGACCAGGTCTTTGTCCACGGACAGTTCTTTGGTACGGGCGGATGCTGTTCCAGCAGCTCCAGTACCCAGAAGAACGGCCCCCGCCAACCCGGTCGCGCTTAACTTCAGAAACCTACGACGGTCGAACGCCAGCGGCGCCCCATGGCTATACTGCACTTTCATTACCCCCTCCGGTAAGATCGCTCGCAGTATTCAACTCTTAACTCGCATTGTGCCAACCTTGCTACGAGTTTCAAGAACTTACAACATATAGTCCACTCTGTGACAATGTGCAAAATGACTGAGCCTTATGTGGAGCCAGTCTGCACGCCGCCTCCGAAGAATCTCAGCGGGTCAGCCGGTCAGGGAAAACTTACAGCCTGGGGGATTCTATTCCTAGATGTTCCACCGTATCTGAATAAAGCTCTAGACTTTGTTGGTACTGTTAGATTGCCAACGGTAGGGGTTTTCTCGATCTAAGATCGTGGTTGAAGGTGGTAGGTCTACCTCGACTCCGCCGTACCGTTGCGAGACCTCGGCCTTGAGTGCAGCAACAACTGCTTCCACGCCTACTGGCAGGTCCGCGACACTTTCGGGGCGGAAATTAAGTCCGAGCGCGGTGTGGAATTCTGTTAGTACCTTTATTAGCTCTGAGGTGCGGTTTACCAGGATCAGGGCTTCCAGGCGAGCCGCTCGGCGCGTTACCCGCTGCGCGAGGCCCGCGTGTTTCACGCCCTGCTCGCCGCCGGAGCGCACCGAGTAGTCTCCAGGGCAGAACTCGCCTTCGACCGCGCCGCCTTCCGCTGCTACTCCGAGTCGTTGCAGGGAGGCGGAGATCAGGTCTACACCCTCGGCATACCGCTCGTACAACCCGTGACGTAGATCCTCCACCGGAAAGGTCAGAGAGAACGAGAGCGAGCCTTCGTTGGCGGCGACCGCGCCCCCGCCCGAGTTTCGTACCAGAACTGGAAAACCTTGCGCCTCCGATAAGCGAACCGCTTCCGCAAAACCTGGCAGTCGCGTCTCCAAGCGGGTCGCGGCCACGTAGCGAGGTGAAGTCCAGATCAGGCAAGAGGGGCCGCGTGTCCCGGAGGCTACTTCTTCGAGGATGGTTTGTTGCAGGTCGAAACCGGTCTCGGGGTCTCTAAGGGTCGGCGGGATCAGTGTCTCCACGATGCTAAGATAGCACCTTGACCTCCACTACGAAAACATGCGAAGCACGTCCATGAAAACCCTAGCTTTGGCGGGTGGAGTTGGTGGCGCGAAGCTCGCCGCGGGTCTTCAAGCCGCCCTTCCGCAGGGCGATCTCTCCGTAGTCGTGAATACCGCCGACGATTTCGACTTGTGGGGACTTCATATTTGTCCGGATCTCGACACCGTCATGTACACGCTGGGGGATCTCGCCAATCCCGAAACCGGCTGGGGCGTGCGAGAGGAATCCTTCGAGGCTCTGGGCATGATCTCGACCTACGGCGAAGATACCTGGTTCAAACTCGGCGATCGTGACCTGGCAACGCATATCCTACGCACAAACAACCTTCGCTCGGGCGAGCGTCTAACGGACGTGACAGCCAAACTAACTATGGCGATCGGCATTCCATCGAACATCCTGCCAATGTGCGACGAACCAGTCTCCACAATACTGCACACGCCGGATGGCTCGCTGGAGTTTCAGGAATACTTCGTGCGTCGCGGCCAGAAGGATGAGGTACTGGGCGTTGCGTTGCGCGGCATCGAAGCGGCTCGGCCTACCACTGCTGTTGGCGAGGCCTTTTCGGAAGCCGAAGTCATAGTGATGTGTCCGTCGAACCCGGTAGTTAGTATTGGTCCCGTGCTGGCCATTCCAGGCATGAGGGAGGCTCTTGCTGGTTCGTCCGCGCCGAAAGTTAGTGTAAGTCCCATTATTGGTGGACGTGCGATCAAGGGTCCGGCGGATAAGATGATGGCTTCTCTAGGCCACGAGGTCTCGGCGACGGGTGTCGCCCGGATGTACGCTGGTCTATTGGATGGGTTTGTGATCGGCTACGAAGACGAACCGGAACGCGAGGAGATAGAAGCCCTCGGCATGTCGGTCCTGGTAACGGAAGCTGTAATGCGCGACACGCCCGACCGGGAGCGAATGGCCCGTGAGGTGCTCGAATTCTCCCGGAGCTTGATCACGCGATGAGCGTCTTCGCGGTGGTGCCGGTAAAAGATCTTATAGGAACCAAGAGCCGCTTGAGTCCGGTCGTGGATCCCGCCGGTCGTGCAGGCCTCACGCTGTACATGATGTGCCGGGTAGTCAAGGCGATGAGGGAGGCGGGCGTCGATGAGGTGGGTGTTGTCAGTCCGGATCCCATAGTGCTCGGAATGGCTGAGGAACGTTCGGGAGCCGTGCCGATCCTTCAGCAGAGCCGGGGTCTGAATCCCGCGCTTGAAGAAGGCCGGAGTTGGGCAATGGAACAGGGTGCGGAAACTCTACTCGTCATGCCCGCGGACCTTCCCTTGCTTGTCGCGGACGATGTGCGGGCTGTGATCTCGGCTTCAGGAACCCGCCCCGGCGTAACCATCTCCCCGGACTCCAACCGCTCCGGCACGAACGCACTCCTGATGCGTCCCCCGGACGCCATTCCATTTCTTTTCGGAGCCGACAGCTTCGAGGCCCACTGCGCCGTAACTCGGGAGCGAGACCTTAACCTGCAGGTCTTCGAGCAACTTCACGTTGGCTTCGACCTGGACACCACCGGGGATCTCGAAGACCTCTCCGGGAAAGAAGAATCGTGAACGGCATCCAAGTACTCCCGATCACCGGCATCCCCGAAATATCTTCCGGCGACGACCTGGCGGATGTTCTTATATCTCTGTCCAGCCTGAATCTCGAAAACGGCGACATTCTCGTGGTAACGCACAAAATAGTCGCGAAAGCAGAAGGTCGAATAGTCGATTTGGGGACGGTCGACCCCTCGGTGCTCGCTAAGCAATTCGCCCGTGAATACGGCAAGGATCCGCGCCAGATCGAGGTAGTCCTGCGCGAAACCCGCCGGATCGTTCGCATGGACCGGGGCGTCATCATCTCTGAAACCCATCACGGCTTCGTGTGCGCGAACGCCGGAGTAGATGCCTCCAATATCCTGGATGAGGACTCCGTGTGCCTTTTGCCCGTCGACCCGGACGCTTCAGCGCGACGCATCCGGGAGACTTTGTCCGAAAGGCTAGAGTTGGAACTAGCCGTGATCGTCTCGGATTCCTTCGGTCGAGCCTGGCGTTTCGGAATAACAGACATAGCTATCGGTGTATCGGGTATGAACCCGCTGGTCGATTACCGGGGACAGAAGGACGAACACGGACGATTGATGGACGCTAGCGTTCTCGCGGTGGCCGATGAGATCTCCGGTGCCGCAGAGCTCGTCATGGGCAAGACGGACGGTGTCCCCGCCGCCATAGTTCGCGGCTACGACTACGAACGAGGTGTCGGGGTCGGCAAGGATCTCATCATGCCACCGGAACGCGATATGTTCCGGTAAAACTCCGGGCGAACTCGGCCTGGAAAGAAGACTTTAGGTTAAATCCGATAAAAATTATCGGGATTGCGTTGACGTATGGGGATCTATTGCTTAATATCCCGCACATGGAGTTGCAAGGTAACTGCGGACAAGTGATGGACCGAATGTTCACGGCCTCTACTCCGGGTGCTCGATGTAGCACTTGCGTCTAAGTCGAAACCCTTCTTTTGTTAGTCCTAACATTTCTTTTGGAGGCACTTGATGTCTGAAGCCTTGCGTTCACAGTATGATCGATCAGTACGACTATCCAACGAGCAGCTCGAAGCTGAGTCTCGGCGACTAGATGGGGCGGACCCTCGCGAGGTGATCCAATGGGCCATCGACACTTACGGCGATAAGCTGGCTCTCTCGGCGTCGTTCGGTGGTGGCGAGGGGATGGCTCTGGTCGATATGATCTCCAAGCTGACCGACAGAGTTACTATACTGACAATCGACACAGGCTTTATCTTCGGTGAGACGGCCCGCTTTCGGGAACAGGTCATGCGCCGATATAAGCTTCCTGTCGAGGTTTTGCGTCCCGAGTTGACCATAGAACAGCAGGTCGAGAAGTACGGCGAGCAGATGCGGACTTGCACCCCGGACCTGTGCTGCCAGATCCGCAAGATAGAACCTCTCCGCAAGGCTCTAACTCGCTACGATGCCTGGATGACGGGTATCCGTCGCGAACAGACGCCTCAGCGAGCGGCCACGAAGATCGTGGCCTGGGAAGAGCGTTACGAGGCGGCGAAGATCGCGCCTCTGGCCTCCTGGACCGACGAGCAGGTCTGGGACTACATCCGCGAATACGACATTGCGGTGAATCCGCTACTGCATCAAGGCTACAAGAGCATCGGTTGCGAGCCGCAGACTCGTCCCGTCCACGACGACGAGGACCCCAGGGCCGGACGCTGGTCCGAGAGCGAGAAGACCGAGTGCGGCATCCACTGGGTGGATGGCGATACAAAGCCTCTAAGGGGATAGCCTTGAAATTCATCCGGGAGGGCCAGACCCTCAACAAAAACGAGAAGATCAAGCTACAAAGGCACCCTCTGGAAGTCCAGCAAGCCATAATAGATACGTACTCCGAAGACCTCTCAGCTATGGATTCGGTCCCTGGAGAGGTCGAGCGACTGAAGTGGGTCGGGGTGTATCCGCAGAAGCAGGGTGGCGACGCTTTCATGATGCGTATAAAAGTCCCCGGTGGCGTGCTGACGGCGGAGCAGGCGCAGGTTGTCGGGCGGATAGCGGTCGATTTCGCCAACGGACCTTATTCCAACCCGCACTTCGGCAACAATTTTCTGGACATCACGACCCGCCAGACAATACAGTTTCACTGGCTCAGGATGGCCGACATCCCGAAGGTTTGGGATCGGCTCGAAGCGGTTGGAATGACGACCGTGCAAGCCTGTGGGGATTCCGCCCGAAATGTACTGTGCTGCCCTGTATCGGGGCTCGGCCACGACGAAGTAATAGACGCTTTCCCGATAGCTGAGAGGATCAACGACTTCTTCACCGGTAACCGCGAGTACGCGAACCTGCCGCGCAAGTTCAAGATGAGCATAACCGGCTGCACCGAGGACTGCGCGCAAGCGGAGATCAACGACATCGGTTTATTGCCCGCGAAACTCGACGACGGGACCATCGGTTTTAACGTGCGTGTCGGCGGCGGCCTCTCCGATGGGCCGCGCATGGCCTCCGACCTGGATGTTTTTGTGCGCGAGGATCAAGTCGTGGAGCTAACCCGAGCCATCGCGCAAGTCTTTGGGGAACTCGGCAACCGCGAGAACCGCTGGACCGCCCGAATGCGCTACCTCGTCCAGGAACTCGGACCCGAAAGTTTCCGCGAGGAAGTGGCAAAACGAGCCGATTTCGAGCTAACGCCATCCGGCAAAGGACTGACCAAACACTACCGGGGTGATCACATCGGCGTGCATAAACAGAAGCAGGACGGTTTGTACTACGTAGGGCTAAGCGTCCCGGTCGGGCGCATGAGCGGCGAACAGTTCGAGGAGGCTGGAAGGCTAGCCGCTGAATACGGCTCCGAGATACGGTTGGCCACCGACCAGAATTTGGTCATCACCGATGTACCGGAAGAGAAGCTCGAAGCTCTGCTGGCGGAGCCGTTGTTGGAGAGGTTCTCGCCCAAGCCGGGGGCTTTCGAGCGTGGGGTGGTGGCCTGTACCGGGAGTGAGTTCTGTCGGTTCGCCATCGTGGAGACCAAGATTCGGGCTCTCGAATGGGCGAGAGCGTTGGACGAGCGTGTCGGGGATATCGGGCAGGATGCTGTTCGGATGCACTTCTCCGGCTGCTCGGCCTCGTGCGCTCAACCCCAGATCGGGGACATCGGCTTCCGAGGCGAGACGGCGAAGACGCAAAGCTCCATCGTAGAGGGCGTGGACATTGGGCTTGGTGGATCGCTGGGTGCGGACGCGCAGTTCATAGACTGGGTTGAGGGCGCGAAACCAGCCGAGGAAGTGCCGGATGCTCTGGTCGCGGTCTTCGAGCAGTTCAAGGAAGAGAAGCGCGAGGACGAGCGTTTCCACGAGTGGGCGCGGCGAAAGAAGAACCGCGAGTTGCGCGAAGCTCTGCGTAAGCCCGCTCGCGATAAGGCGGGTGTTTGATGGCTGGTTTCGATATCCGGGAGCTGATGAACGACATCGACGAAGCTCCCGGAAAGGTGTGGTTCTGGGACTTGGAGCGGGCGGTCATCGACGCCGACCGTTGCGTGCAGTGCGGCGTTTGCGTTGCGGCCTGTCCGACGGATTCCATCGGTCTTGGAGAGGATGACCTCCCGACGCTCGTGAAGATGTGCACGGGATGCTCCTTGTGCTGGGACTTCTGTCCCCGTGGTGGATTGCAATACGAGTCGACGTGGAAGATCACCGGCGGAGCCGGACCTGTAGACGGCATTGGCCACGTCGAAGAAAGCTACACGGCTCGCGTCAAGGAGCGGATCGACGGCGTTCAGGACGGCGGTTTCGTCAGCGCACTCATCATCTCTCTGCTTGAAGCCGACGAGATCGACGGCGCGCTTCTTGCCCGTGAGAGCGAGACCGAGCGATGGAAAGGCGAGGCGTTCCTGGCGACCACGCCAGAGGAGGTGCGTGAGTGCGCCGGAAGCTTCTACAACCAGACGCTTGCGCTCGGACACGTAGATTTCCAGGAGGCGGATCTGCCGCCCAATCCCCGGATAGCGGTGGTTGGAACGCCGTGCGAGATCGAGGGTATACAGGCCATGCAGGCGCGTCCGTGGACGTGGGGATCGTCGAAGGTAGAAGCCATCACGCTCACGATAGCGTTGCTCTGCACCAAGAGCTTCAACTACGAAAAACTGATGCTGGAGGAGATCCGGGACAAGCGCGGAGTGGACCTGGATAACGTAGGTCGGGTCGACATCATCCGGGGGAAGATGGTTGTGCAGAATCTCGACGGAGACAATATCTTCGAGGAGCCGATCAAGGATTTCCACGGCGCATCTCTGAAAGGCTGCGACGAATGCGCGGACTTTATGGGCCACGCGGCGGATATCTCGGTGGGCAGCGTTGGGAGTGCGGATGGTTACTCCAGCGTGCTAGTCAGGAGCGAACAGGGTATGATGGCATTCGAGCAGGTGCGCGAGAGGCTCGAATTGCGGGGGCTTGACAAGCCCGAAGCATTGGATAAGCTTGACGCTTTGGACAAGCGAGTTGCCTTCAAGAGCTTAAAGCGGGCCTTCGACCCCGAAGCGCCGCTCTTTATAGACTATGAGGAGCACCTCGAAAACTACACCGGGACGGATCTCGCCCCGGCCCAACACGAAGCGGTGAGGTACTGAGATTGGAAAACGTGCGTAGAAGCCTTCCTCTGCCTGAGGAACCGACGGAGCTAAGGGCTAAGACCCGAACTCTCCTTGACGAGTCCCCCGAAGAGGGTCAGCGGACCATCGCCGACGCTACGTTCGTCGCCGAACGCCTCTGGAACGACTGGGCCGCACCACTCGAAGATGCCGGTCTGAGCCACGACCGTTTCCTGGAGATCAGCCGTGGATACGCAGCCGAACTCCGGCTCTGGGTCGCGGGCGAACGTCCCTGGGACCACTGCGCCGCCGGACTCGCGGGCCGCGTGTGGCGCCGTCTACCCGCCCAAAAATCCGCCCTTCAGGAGGCTTTCTAATGACCATCCAGACCGAATACACCGCGATAGCCCCGCACGGCGGCGAGCTTGTAAACCGCAAAGCTCCCGAAAGCGAGCGCGAGGGTCTTAAAACCAAAGCTGCGGACCTGAAGTCGGTGGCTCTGGGTGGGCGTACGCTCTCGGACCTCGAAATGATCTCGACGGGTGTCTTCTCGCCGCTAACGGGCTTTATGACCGAAGCCGACTATCAGGGTGTCGTGGATGACATGCGCCTGGCGAGCGGTGTGGCCTGGAGCCTGCCTGTCACGCTTTCGGTGAGCACTGAGGAAGCCGAAGCCTTGAGCAAGGGCGAGGACGTCGCGTTGACGGACCCGGATGGTCGCATCGTAGCCACGATGACCGTCGAAGATATATTCTCCTACGACAAGGAGCACGAAGCCAGTCAGGTGTATCGGACCACGGACAGCGAGCATCCCGGTGTCGCGTTCGTCTACAACCAGGGCGATATGCTCATCGGCGGCGAGGTTACGCTGCTCGAAGATCAGCCGAACCCGCGTCCGTTCCCCGGCTACTACTACGAGCCAGCCGAGCTTCGGGCTGCCTTTGCGGAGAAGGGTTGGAAGCGTGTAGTTGGTTTCCAGACTCGCAATCCTGTGCATCGAGCGCACGAGTACATCCAGAAGAGCGCGTTGGAGACTGTTGACGGATTGTTGCTCAACCCTTTGGTGGGAGAGACCAAGTCCGACGATATTTCGGCTGCGGTGCGGATGAAGTCCTACGAGACCATTCTAGATAACTATTATCCCAAGAACCGGACGGTACTCGCCGTTTTTCCGGCGGCTATGCGCTACGCTGGGCCACGGGAGGCTATTTTTCATGCCCTGTGCCGTAAGAACTATGGGTGCACGCACTTTATAGTTGGGCGGGATCACGCGGGCGTCGGTAGCTACTATGGGACTTACGACGCCCAGCACATCTTCGACGAGTTCACCGCTGAAGAGCTTGAGATCACACCTCTCATGTTCGAGCATTCGTTTTTCTGCAAGGCGTGCGAGGGTATGGGCACGACCAAAACTTGTCCGCACGACAAGGAGAACCACGTATTCCTATCCGGCACGAAGGTGCGGGAGATGCTCGGCAACGGCGAGTATCCGCCGCCAGAATTCTCGCGGCCCGAGGTCGTCGAAGTGCTTATAAACGGACTGACCGACGAAGAGAAAACGATCAAGCAACCGCGCAACTACGCGGGCTAACACAGAACCAAGAGGAGGATAGATATGGAGAACAGTTACGGTACTGGATTCACGCTGTGGTTCACCGGGCTTTCGGGCGCGGGCAAGACGACCATCGCGGAGATAGTCGAGCGCGACCTTCGCGAGCGGCACGGCAACATAGAAGTGCTAGATGGCGACATCGTGCGGACCAACCTGAGCAAGGGTCTTGGTTTCTCTCGCGAGGATCGGGACACCAACGTGTTGCGGATTGGTTTTGTGGCGGATCTACTTACCCGTAACGGAGTAGGTGTGATCGTCTCGGCCATCTCGCCGTTCAAGGAGGTTCGGGACCAAGTCCGGCGCAACGTCGGAGAGAACTTCCTGGAGGTCTTCGTCGACGCGCCGCTGGACGTGTGCGCGGAGCGCGACGTAAAGGGCTTGTACGCGAAGGCTTTCTCGGGCGAGATACCGCAGTTCACCGGTGTCTCAGATCCCTACGAGGCGCCAGTCGCCCCGGAGCTTCACATAAAGACCAACGAGGAAGAGCCAGCGGATAGCGCCCGCCGCGTCGTGGATCACCTCGAAGAGCTTGGCTATCTCCAGCCCGCCAGGAACTACGACCGCGTCTAATGCTCGACCTAACCCCTGTCCTGTTTGGCCTACTGGTCGGTTTTCTGGTAGGTCTCACGGGTGTGGGGGGAGGCTCCCTGATGACGCCGTTCCTGGTGACGGTGATGGGCATTCCACCCGCCACCGCCGTCGGGACCGACATGGTCTACGCGACCGTTACCAAGCTGACCGGATCTGTGCAGCACTACCGTCAGAGGTCCGTTAACCTCGAAGTCGCAGTATTTCTAGGCATCGGTAGCATCCCGGCGGGTTTGCTCGGGGTAGCGACACTCGAATGGATGGAGAACGTCTTCGACCCGGAGACGTTAAAGGCTACCATGATCACGATAATAGCCTGCACGCTCGTGTTGGTCGGGGCATCCCTGATCTACCGCGAATACTTCATGCCGGAACGACACCCGAGCGACACCCCGAAACCCGGTACCTGGGACGGCAAGACCCGCATGAGCAAGAAACGCCGAGCGTACACAATAGCGTTCGGCGCGTTCGGCGGATACCTCGTCGGGCTCACTTCCATCGGCTCTGGCAGTGTGATGGCCGTCATCCTGCTGTTGCTCTATCCCATTGCCCCGGCGATCATAGTCGGGACAGATATTGCACATGCGACGGTTCTCTCGCTAGTAGTTGGAATAGCTCACATGACGCAGGGCAATGTGGATTTCGGGCTGGCCGGAAGTTTGCTGCTTGGTAGCGTTCCCGGCGTTATCATCGGGAGTAGGGTGGCACCCTGGATCCCCGGCAAGCCCCTCAAGACTATACTGGCCTGTATGCTGGTATTCGTTGGTCTTAGGTTGTTGCTGTCGTGAGCGAAGAGCGTTATTCGCACCGCTTTCTGACCGTCGCGGCTATATTCGTGACATGTCTCGTCACTGCCAACATCATGGCGGTAAAGCTACTTGGAATCGGTGGTCTCGTGCTCGACGCGGGGACGCTCATATTTCCGATCAGCTACATCTTCGGTGACGTGTTGACCGAGGTCTATGGCTACCGTCAGGCGCGGCGCGTGATTTGGCTGGCCTTCCTCTGCAACCTCCTGGCCGTTGCCGCAATCTCCCTCGGCGGAATTCTTCCCGCCGCCTCGTTCTGGGAAGGCCAAGCGGCCTACGAAACGATACTCGGCTACGCTCCACGCCTGCTAGTCGCCTCGTTCTGCGCCTATCTCGTCGGCGAATTCGCTAACTCCTACGTTCTAGCCAAGATGAAAGTCGCCACTGAGGGACGCTTCCTGTGGCTTCGTACCATCTCCTCGACGGTGGTCGGACAGGGACTCGACTCGATGATCTTCGTCATTCTGGCGTTCGCCTTTACCATTCCCGCCAGCGCCATCATCCCGATCATACTGACACAGTGGATCATCAAATCCGCCTACGAAGCCCTAGCCACCCCGTTCACCTACCTGGTCGTAAACCACTTGAAACGCTCCGAAGGCGTGGATGTCTACGACCGCGACACCAGCTTCAATCCCCTGCCTT
>JAABUN010002611.1_pt1 | contig 31197 bp, 31 predicted proteins | sample 5559311 | NCBI WGS metagenome assembly JAABUN01 (sample SAMN10711877, study PRJNA513370) | rock metagenome | isolation source: Antarctica rocks | place: Antarctica: Victoria Land, Siegfried Peak sud | reverse complement strand
AGCGGAACGACTCGGGGGTGAGTGGGATCGCCTGGCTGATGGAGAGTGGCACCCAGACGGTGGTCACCGTCTTCCTCTCCGAGAGCGGCGCCGCCGCGGCACCGATGGGCGCTGCGACTCCGGCCGCCGCGGCACAGCCGGTGACGGTCGAGATGGTCGATATCGCCTTCGAGCAGAAGACGCTGTCGATCCCGGCGAATAGCGACGTGACGGTCAATCTGACGAACAGCGGTAAGCTGCCACACAACTTCCGTATCGATGCATTGGGGATCGATGTCGATGTCGCCGCTGGGGCGAACGGCACGGTGAGCATCAACGCACCAGCCGGCACGTACGAGTATTACTGCGACGAGCCGGGCCACAAAGAGGCCGGTATGGTCGGCACCCTGACCGTGCAGTAGCACCGGTCCATCGACGAGTCCGCTCTGGGCCGATCCAGGAAAGAGCGCACCACGATGCGAGGGGGTGAGGAGGTCATTCCTCACCCCCTCGTTCTGCTCATTCGATCGTGAGGTGGCGCCTCTGCTCCTGAACCTGACCGCATCATGAGCAGGGCCACATTGCCTATTGACGTGACCCACCGCGAGCGGTAGCATCCACGACCCCCGTTGGCTCCTGGGGGCCGATCAACACAAGGAGGGTTCCGTGAGAAAAGGCCGCTATCTGGGCGCCGTCGTGCTGCTTCTCTTAATCTTATCGTTCGCCAGGAACAGTGGATCACCCTCGCTCGCCGCGCAGAACGCCACACCCGAGCCGGCGGCGGCCGTGACTCCGGGCGGCACACTGCCGGGCAACCCCTCGATCCAGCTAGTGCAGGTCGCGGGGGGACTCGTCGATCCCGTCAACGTGTCGAATATCGGCGACGGCAGTGGCCGCCTCGTCGTTGTCGAGCGCGTCGGGCGGCTCCGGATCGTCGATAAGGACGGCAAGCTCCTTGATGAGCCCTTCCTCGATATCCAGGACACCGTCAAGACCGACTTCCTGGAGCAGGGCCTGCTTGGGGTCGCGTTCCATCCGAAGTACAGCGAGAACGGTCTCCTCTACGTCTACTACGCGGATTACACCACCAACGGCAACCTCTTCATCGTGCAGTACCATGTCTCCGACGCCGATCCGAACAAGGCCGACCCGGAGAGCGCCAAGCTCATCCTGACTATCGACTCCGATCCCTACGTCAACCACAATGGTGGGTCGATCCATTTTGGGCCGGATGGGTATCTCTACTGGACGACTGGCGACGGCGGTCTGGCTGGCGACCCGTATGACAATGCCCAAAATCGCCGGAATCTCTTCGGCAAGATCAACCGAATTGATGTCAATGCGACGGGTGACCACCCGTACACGATCCCGGCCGACAACCCGTTTGCCGCCTCGTCGGCGGTCAACCCGGCGGGCTTCGCGGTTGAAGACCCGGCCAACTATCATCCCGGAGCGAGCCCGGAGATTTGGGCCTACGGTCTCCGCAACCCGTGGCAGTTCAACTTCGACCCCAAGACCGGCGACCTTTACATCGCCGATGTTGGGCAGAACGCCTGGGAAGAGATTGACTTCCAGGCAGCTGGCAGCGCCGGTGGCCAGAACTATGGCTGGGACTGGCTTGAGGGTTCCCACTGCTATCCCGAGACGGTCACTGAGTGCCCGCGCTCGCAGGTCGGCGTCCCGCCGGTAGCCGAGTATGACCACACCCGCGGTGACTGCTCGATCTCGGGCATGGGCGTCTACCGTGGGCAGGAGTCGCCGACCCTCGACGGCACCTACTTCACCTCCGACTTCTGCTCCGGCCGCGTCTGGGGTCTGACGCGCGACGACAGTGGGGCCTGGCAGTTCCAGGAGCTGCTCGACACCTCGCTCCTCGTCACCGGCGGCGGGAGCGGTGAAGCGGGCGATGTCTACCTGACCGCCTGCAGCTGCGTCTTCGATCGGAAGTACGACCCGTTCGCGAACCCACAGGGCACGCTCTGGCGGGTTGTCCAGGCGGACAAGGTGCCCCAGGGTGCGGCGACCGCACCGCCGGAAGGCGCGACCGCAGCGGCCGCCACCCCGGCGGCCGAGGGGACCACTAGCGCCGAGCCAGCCGCCACGCCGGCTGCCGCGACGGGCGGCGCCGCGCAGATGACGACCGTGACGATGATCGACATCGCGTTCGAGCCGAAGTCCGTGACGATTCCGGCCAACACCGACGTCACGGTCAACCTGCCAAACACCGGTGCCTCGTTGCACAACTTCAGCATCGACGAGCTGAAGATCGATGTCGACGTGACGCCGGGTCAGAGCGGCTCGACCAAGATCAATGCCCCGGCCGGCACGTATCAGTATTACTGCAACGTGCCCGGTCACAAAGAAGCGGGCATGGTCGGCACACTGACGGTTCAGTAGCCGCCCCGCTTGGTCCTGATGGGGGAAGAGGGCGGATGCAGATCCATCCTCTCTCCCTCACGGTCTCAATCAGATAGCCTGAGTGTCGCCGGTTCTCGCTTTGAGACCGGCGACACTCCTGGAGGATAGTATGCAGGGGCGCCGACGGATGATCCTAACCGGTGCGTCGCTCCTGGCGGGCCTGGGCTTGCTGGTCGGCATGGCGGGGATGGGCCGAGCCATGGGCGAAAGCGCCTCTCCGGTCAGGCTGCCCGGCCACGACGGGACACCGGTCGCCTCGCCCCCTGCTGTGGCATCGCCGGGCGCAACCCAGCCGCCCCTCTTTACCCCGATCCCCGTCCAGGCAGCGATCAACGTCGTCGGCAAGCTCAGGGTGGAGATGACCGATCGCGGCTTTATCCCGAGTCGATTCGAGTGTGCGGTCAACGAAGATATCGCGGTCACGCTCCACAATACCGGCACCCGACCTCACAGCTTTAGCATCGACGAGCTCGATGTCGATGTGACCGTCGCCCCGGGCCAGACCAAGAGCTTCACCATCGAATCCCCAAACCGCCTCGGGCACTACCTCTACTACAGCAACACCCCCGAAGATCGTGCACTGGGGATGGTTGGCACGATGACGATCTTCATCTGACGCTCGTCCCCAGCACCGCGCCGGTGCCCGAGTGCCGATCCGCGTCGCCACGCGGCCGTTGTCGATGACCGGGGAAGAGGGCTGGAAGTCGCGCGCCAGGAATCGGACAAGGGCACCAGTGTCGTGCCAGTCGACGGCTGCCCGCATCCCCGGTGTGCCAACCGCCACGTCGCGGTCGGGCACCACGGGCGCATGCCATGCGCCCCTACCACGAGGGGCGGCGACACAGGGACCGTGCGGCAGGCGGACGGCGCCGTCGTCGCGCATGGTTGCCTCATGGACAGCCACCGGGCAGGTGGTGAACGAACCCAGGTCCCCACACACTCCCCGCGCCACGCTCAGTGGTAGGGGCGCGGTCTCCGAGAGCCATGTCGCGGATCATCCACCCCTCCCTCGTCAGGACGCATGGCCTGCGCCCTCGTGCCGGACCGGGGCATGACGGGCGGGGCACGGTCAGTCGGTGAACGGGCTGGGCGATGGGAGGCGGAGTCCGCTTCCGCGACACGGCGCGGAATGACCGACACCTGAGGCGACACAAGACCGGGATGAGGGGCACGGTGTGAGCGCGCATGGGGCTGAGCCTGGCAGCCGTGGTGGGTAGGACATCCTGGCGCAGTAAGATCCGTGGCCGTGATCCGTCCATGACACTCCTCAGGAGCGATCGCCGCCGACCCGTCATCGTCTCCTGGGGACGGTGCAACAACGCTGGCCGTGAACTGCAACGCTGCGACGCGGCAAGTGAGATCGCGTTAACATACGTTTATGCATCTATCTGCATAATGTGATATACTGTGTCTACGTTGGATGAAGGACTCGTGTGAAGGACGAACATCATGAAGCTGCTCCGAACTATTCTGAATCGCGCGCCCCGAGGCGCTTCCCGCTTCGATCGCTACTATGGTGAGGTCATCCGCCCAGGCGTCGGCTATCCCACTGCCGACGAGGCCCGTCGCGACATGATTCGTGAGAACCATCGCCTGACCGGCTTCGGCTGGAACCGCTAATCGAGCGGTCGCTCACCAGCACAACAACGCCCCTGGCACTCGCCGGGGGCGTTGTTGTGTTCAGACCCGAAGAATGCCGCTGTGGCGCCATGCCTATCAGATCAGTGCGTCCGCCTCGGACCGTACCGTTTGAGTGGAACGAGCCGAGGCGATTATCCGCGACCACGGCGACCTGCGTGGTCCCGGAGATTCGAATGGTTGCTCAGCCAGGGACGGCCGCTTCACCAAGCCAGCGGACCCAGGGAAGCGTCGCTCGGGTGGCGTTCCATAATCGTTCGTCGGCGGTCCATAGCTCGCACGTTAGGTGCTCGGCAAGGGCCAGATGCTGAGCGTCATACGCGGCACACTGGTCGAACCGGGCCGCGAGATCAATGGCCCGGACTGCCAGTCGGACATCAAACGCCGACACATTAACGTGCTCCATGATCGCTTCCAGACCGATCTGAGCTTGGACTACGGTCAAATCGAGCCTGATGGCGCGTCGGTACAGGACGTTGGCGATCTCACAAACAAACCACGCGGGCACCACCCGACGCACCGATCGCCGGTGCCATCCTCGCAAGATCGCTTCAGCGCGGCTACTATCCGCTTCTTCCATGACCCACTTGAGGGCAAAGCTCGCGTCGACGACGACCCGCGTCACTCCTCGATCGCCATCGGTACCTTCCCCCGTACCTGCTCCAGCTCACTATCTCGCTCCGCTCGCACCTCGCGGAGCATCTGGGTGGAGTCGTCATGCGTGGCGTCCGTTGACAGCCATGCCCGGACCCGAGAGAGATATTAGAGCGCCGACTCGTGAGTGTCGCGTGGGGTCAAGGGACGCTCCGCCTCATGTGGCGTGGCTCGGTGCAGCGGCTGCGGCACGCCACGTGTGTCTTCCGTGCTAACTGCCGCCCGAACGCGTGCGGCCCTCACCCGGCATGCGTCCGAGCAGTAGCGTCGCTGCGCGATCCCCTCAAAGCTTGTGCCGCACACGTCACATTGCCTGGCGGTACGACGGCGCCGCGCTGCCCGCAGACGAGCCGCCGCGCTCAATATTTCCTCATTCGTCATCGTCACGCTTGCACTCCTGGCATGTCCACTATGCCGTTACTGTAACGTGACGAATCCCAACGATGGCTCACGTGGTGAGCGCCGATCAGATCGATTCGCCCGTGACCGCTCGGCCACCGACGTTGCCAATGGAGGAGCCTCGCTCAGGCACTCCCGTCGCGCGCGATCCAGGTCGTGATCTGCGATGGGTAGACCTGGTCAGTCAGCAGGGTGCGGAAGCGCGCCGCACGCTCGGCGGGCGTCGGCGCGCCATCGAGCCAGCTGCCAACCAGCGCCCGACCGACGTGGTAGGTAAAGGTATAGGCCCGCCAGAGCGGATCGGCCAGAAAGCGGAGATCCTGCCGCGCTTCTGGCTCGGAGCGAAGACGGTAGCGTTGAAGGTACGTGACGACCTCCGCTTCAGGGCGACCGTCCGCATGAAGGAGGAGCGCGGCGTTGCCACGCACCGCCTGCAACTGTGCCTCCGCCCGGGCGATCCGCTCGACCGCCCTGAGATCGATGCCCGCCTTGATGCCAGCCATCGGGTAGATCCGCTCTTCCTCGAAGCGTGGCAGCTCATCACCGGGAAAGATCGCCCCCGCCGCGGAGGTCGCGATCCCTTCCGAGATCACGCATTCCGGGGTGTTGATGAGCTGAATGGCATGTTCCCCGTAGCCATCCTCCCGGTAGAGCCGCTCCTTCAGCGCGTGCTCGGTGTGGTGACCGGGATACGCCTCGTGGCAGATCAGATCGACCAGCGTATGGGCGTGGATTGGCAGGTCGGTGTTGACCTCGACCCGAGACCGGGCATGACCCAGGTACCAGTTATAGCCACGCCAGGGTTTGTCAGTGACGAACTGGACCTCGACCGATTCTCCCCCGGGGAGATCGACGAGGGCGCTCGTTCGTTCTCGCAGCTCCGGCATCACCGCATCGATGATCGCCCGGGCGCTCGCCGGTGAGATCTCAAGACCCTGCCGCCAGGCGGTCATCCGCTCCCGCAGCGGGCCAGTGCCTGGCAGCAGATCGTCGAGGGAGGCAATGGCCTCGTCGAAGGTCGCCTCCGGCGTCCGTTCCGCGTTGATGTTGAAGAGCCGATGCACCTCTTCGGCGTAGGGAATCACCTTGCCGGCGAGCACGCGGCAGGTCGTCAGCATCGCCTCGAGCTGTGCCGTGAGATAGCCAACCCGGGTCTCAGGGATGTCGGCCCCGGCGATCCGGGCTGCCAGCGCCCGCGCTTCATCGACCAGGCGCTCGGGCTCTGGCAGGGACATCGCCATCACCGCCTCGCGCGCCGGAGCCGGCCCGAGATAGGCATCGACATAGCCGGGCAGATGGCGCTCGATACCAAAGGCGAGGGCCACATAGTCGGCGGAGAGCGGATCGAGCCGGATTGAGTCCTGATCGCTCATGGTCGATGGCCGATTGGGCCTGGGGCACCGCGCCACAGCCCGCCACAATGGAGCATGCGCTCAGCTGAACACGCGGCGCTGTCGACGGCCAGTTGGGACGTCACCTGATACTCCGTCACCACCCTAGCTCTCGCCGGTGTCGGAATGAGCGGCCGCGACCGGCTTTGACTCAGGAGAGCCATGCTGCCGGAGAAAGATCGAGAGGGCGACGATCGCCAGCACTGAAAGGAACTCGCTTTGCCAGTTCTGAAACGACTCGAACCAGAACTGCGATGTGGTCAGGTAATGGAGCATCGACACCCGCGATCCGCCGTGCGCGATCTCCTCGGCGCTGAAGGCGCGGGCTCCCCCGGCCGCGTGAAGAAAGAAAGAGACCACAAACAGGAGTAACAGCGCTAATCCCAGTGAGTTCTCATAGAGCTTGAGCGCGACACCGCCCTGCCGCACCGGCCATGGAACATCTGGCCGGTCCCGCGCCGATCGAGCATCCTCGTCGACCGCTTCCTCACTGTCCGGATTTTTCGATTCCGAGGACCCGCGCTGATAGAGGAACACCGTCAACAGGACATAGGTGCCCATCTGGAGAAACTCGCTCTCCCAGTTCTCAAAGATGGCCTCGACGAAGTGACCGGTCCGAAGGTAGGCGATCAGGCCGACCGTCGACTCGTCGTGCTCCTTCTGATCGTCGTTATAGGTCTGCCAGCCGGTCAGGGTCTGACCGCCGACGGAGACGATGAAGAGCGCCAGCATGGCCAGCGTCAGACCGTTATCGCGCAGAACCCGCCGCACAGGCTTCTCTCCTCGTTCCCCGCGTCGATGGCTAGCAGCTGGCGACCGAACGGGTTTGGCCACAGATCGTCCGCCGGCTTCACGCCGTAGCGAACATTACTTTGCCGTATGCAGAGCCTGTGCCACCTCTGCCCGAGCGTCATGACCGCTCGGGCAGAGGTGAACGAGGGGAGTTTGGCGTTGTCTCGTCCAGTGAAGGTCGGCTAATAGACCTCGAGGTAGCGCTCCCGCTCCCACTCCGAGACGTGGCGACGGAACTCACTCCACTCGGTGCGCTGCGCCTCGATCAGCCGCTCGAAGACATGGTCGCCAAGGGCGGCGCGGACCACCGAGTCCTGCTCCATCTCATCGACCGCTTCGCCAAGGGTTGCCGGCAGGGTCGGGATATTGCGCCGCTTCAGGTCATCGTCGGTGAAGTGATAGAGGTTCTCTTCGACCGGCTCCGGCAGCGCCATCTCCTGCTCGATCCCATCGATCCCGGCGGCCAGCATCACCGCGAAGGCCAGGTACGGGTTGCAGGAGGGATCGGGGCAGCGCAGCTCGATCCGGGTAGCGGCGGTATGTCCGCCGCGGATCGCGGGCACCCGGATCAGGGCCGAGCGGTTGGTCCGCGCCCAGGAGACGTAGACCGGCGCCTCGAACCCCGGCACGAGCCGGCGGTAGGAGTTGACCAGCGGCGCCAGCACCCCGCACATGCCGCGGGCGTGAGCCAGCTGACCGGCGATGAAGTGCTTGGCGACCTTCGAGAGACCGTAGGCATCCTCCTCATCGACAAAGGCGTTGCCGCCCCCATCGATGGCGGCGAAGCTCTGGTGACAGTGCATCCCGGACCCGTTGATCCCGGCCAGCGGCTTCGGCATGAAGGTCGCGTGCAGGCCGTGCTTCTGGGCAATCGCTTTGAGGACGTATTTGAAGGTCACCGCCCGGTCGCCGGTGGCGATGGCATCGCCGTACTCGAAGTCGATCTCGTGCTGACCTGTGGCGACCTCGTGGTGGCTCGCCTCGACGTCGATCCCCATCTCGGCCAGGGCCTTGACCATATCCTTCCGGACCGTCGATGCGAGATCGGTCGAGAGATCGAAGTAGCCGCCGCGGTCGTGCGGTAGCGGCGCGATCTGGTCCTCGGTCTTGGAGAAGAGGAAGAACTCAAGCTCGGGACCCGTCTTATAGGTGTATCCCAGCTCGGCCAGCCGCTCCAGCTGGCGGAGCAGCGCCCAGCGCGGATCGCCGGGGAACTGATCGCCGTTTGGGCTGTGGACCCAGCAGATGATCCGGGCGGTCGTGAACTCGCCCCGCTCCCAGGGGATCACGGCATAGGTCGAGAGATCGGGCAGCAGATACATGTCCGACTCAGCGATGCGGGTGAAACCGGCGATCGAGGAGCCGTCAATCCACTGTCCGCCGTCGATGATATGGTCGAGAATGCTGGCGGGGATCGTGACGCTCTTGACGATGCCCATCACATCGGTGAACTGCAGGTTGACGAACTCGACCTGATCGTCGGCAACCCGCTTCAGAATCTCTTCCTTCGTCGGGCTCGTGCCGAGAATCGACTCCAGCATTGCCTCACGCGATGTCGCGCTCCCGGTTACCATGCTCGCGTTTCCCTTTCCCGCCACGCTCTTCGCGCGCGATCGCCAGTTATCCTCGTCGAGCGCGGCCTGACCCACGGTGCGTCAGTCGCGATACCGACATCCCGCCGCAACGCATGCCGAGCTGACATCGCGCCACCCCGCGCACGGTGAACTCTCCAGGCCGTTTCCTTGCAGCATCGGAAGCGTAGCGATCCGCCCGAGGAGCGTCATCGTGCAGGATGCGACAGCCTCTCCAGCGGGTCTGTGCATCTGGCACGAAGAGGGGTGTGGCCACGGCGCGCTCGACGCACTTCCTCAGCTGGTCGACGGTCTGGTCTGGCCGAGCGAAGCGCTTATAGCGTCTGGCACGATGGCCTGCAGGCCGGTCAGGGGATCAGGCAGCGGGTTGGTCCGAACCCAGTCGAGAACGAGCCATATTCCGGGGAGCGTCGACGGGTGCAGTCGCCCATCCGCCTCCGGTCGTTGCGGGGCATAGATGCCTTCAGCGGTGAGCCGGAGCGGTTCGATGCTCGCCTGCTCCGGGCGTCCATCGACGATGAGGTACTCAGGCACGTCCGCCGCCGCGTATTCAGCATGCTTCTCGATGCGGTCGCGCGTCACGCTCTCGTCCGAGATCACCTCCACGACCAGATCGGCTGGGCCGACCAGTCGCTGGGGAGTCAGGCGATCGAGATGCCGGGAATCGACAAAGAGGATATTCGGCTCGCGGGACGCCCGAGCGGAGAGCCGCATCTCGACCGGCGCGACCGGGACGATGCCCAGTGCTCGCATCCGCGTGCACCACGACAACAGGCTGTAGAGGAACCCGACGACCTGTTGACGTCGAATACTGGGTGGCAGGAAGATGATCGCCTCACCATCGACCCTTTCGCTCCTCGGATGGGCACCGGACCACACGAGCCACTCCGCATACCCCATGGCGAGGCGACGCTCGGATCGTGGAATGACCGATGGTTGCGCCATAATCGACCTCTCTTGATCGACGGAACGGTAACCGGTGCACGAGCCGGTGACTCTTCTAGTCGATCGGCTCGGGCGTGGGCACCCCTTGGGCTGCTCCTGCGGGGGCCGGTGAGGTCTTGCGGCGGCCGCTGTTGGTGAGGATCACGCCGGTCAGGATCGTCGCCCCGCCGAGGAGCAGATAGAAGGTGGGGCGCTCGTCGAGCAGGAGCCAGGCGGTGAGCAGCCCGAAGACCGGGACGAGATAGATATAGACCGCCGCCTCGCTCGGCGTCAGAACCTGTAACCCCCGGTACCAGAGGATATACCCACCGACGAACGAGATCAGCGTCACGAAGAGGGCCGCCTCCCATCCCCGGCCGTCCAGGTGAGAGATATGACCGAGCAATCCGGGCCGCAGCAGGGGCAGTGTCAGGAAGGGCGCTGCCCCGGCCAGGGTTGTGTAGGCGGCGACGTGAACCGATGGATAGGTTGCCAGCAGCGGCTTGCTGAGCACCGTGTAGAACGCCCAGGAAAAGGGGGCAATCGCCAGAATCCCCGCCCCGGCCAATTCCCGGGTGCTCAGGGCACCGGCGCCGACCGACCCGAACCGGAGGACGATCACCAGACCGACGAAGGCCAGCGCGATCCCACCGAGCTTGCGCCGGGTCAACGGCTCGCCGGTCAGCACCCGCGAGATCAGCGCGGTATGGATCGGGTTGCTCGTCACGATCAGGCTCGCCAGGGTCGCCGGAATCCGTGACTGACCGTAGATCATGGCCAGGTTGAGCACGGTAACGCCCAGCACGCCGATCCCGACAAGTCGGGCAAGATCGCGTCGTGGGATCGAGATGCGCGGACGCCCTGTCGCGAGCAAGACGAGGGAAAAGAAGAACGCCGCGCCAATCGTGCGAATGAAGATGACTTCCAGGGGAGCAAGATCATCGAGGAGCATTCGGATCGCCGCGAAGTTGCCACCCCAGAGCATCGCCGTCAGCAGCAGCGAAGCGTGGGTGATGAAGCGGGTCGACGGCCCGGTGCTCATTGGGGGAGCGGAGCCGCATGGATGGGCTCGATGTGCTCGACGATCGGGAAAGAGTCGTAGAAGTGATGCAGCGACCTCTTCCACTCCTGGTAGGCTGGCGAGGTCCGGAAACCGGTGGTGTGGTCTTCGAGACGCTCCCACAAGACGAGCAGCAGATACGTCGCCGGCACTTCCAGGCAACGGCGGAGCGCGTGCGAGTGATAGCCGGGCATCGACGCGATGATCGATGACGCGTCGCGGAACGCCTCGTCGAACCTCTCTTCCATCTCCGGTCGCACCTGGAGCATCGCCGCCTCGAGAATCATGACTCTCCTCGCCTCTCGTCCTGTCAGCCGGCACGGTATCATCGCGCCTCGACGGCGACCAGAGCGAACCAGGAGTTGCCTGTCTGTGTCCACCGACCGCGTTCGCGCGATCTACGACCGCCGGGCAGAGAGCTATGACCGATCGGTCGGTCTCGGCGAGCGGTGGCTGCTGGGCGATCTGCGCCGGGCCTTCGGCGCCGAGCTGCGGGGCGAAACGCTGGAGGTCGGCATCGGTAGCGGCCTCAACCTCCCCGGCTACTCACCGTCCGTTACTCGCGCGGTCGGAGTCGATGTGTCGGCCGGCATGCTGGCGGTGGCGCGGCGGCGCGCCGGCAACGTCGAACGGTCGATCGATCTGGTGCAGGCCGATGCTGGGTCGCTGCCATTTCCAGATTCCAGCTTCGACACGGTGGCGATCAGTCTCGCGCTCTGCACGGTCCCCGACCCGGCGGACGCGCTCCGCGAGCTGGCGCGCGTCTGTCGGCCCGGGGCAAGCGTGGTCTTCCTTGAACACGTTCGCTCACCATTCGCGCCGGTTGCCGTCATTCAGCGTCTTCTCTCCCCGTGTCAGGAGCGCCTGCTCGGCTGCCACCTGGACCGGGAAACCATCGACCTGGCCGGAACGCTCGGGTTTACGACCCTATCCGAGCGGCGGCGCTGCTTCTCAGTCTTTCGCCTCGTCGTCGCTCACCCGCCAGCTGCCTCGGCCAAGTGACCGGTCGCCATCGCTGAGATTCCCGCCTGCCTGGCGGGCCTTCAGGAGATCAACGGAGCGCGGACTCCCCGAACGTCGACGCGGCTCATGCGGGTGCCGGTAAGCCTTGAGTCTCGCACCAGGCGCGGTAATCGGTTTCGATCTCGTCGGCCCAGACGGAGACGTCGATCGCGCCGGGGGTATAGCGGCCTTCGGCTAGGCGCTGCTTGCCGAAGACGTCGCGCTGGCGGACGTTCTCGGAGAACTCGACCACCTTGGTCGTGAGGTGCGGTGGGATAAAGGTGATCCCCGACGGAGTGCCGAGAACGGCATCTCCGGGAAGGACGGTTGCCTCGCCAATCCGGATCGGGACGTTGACCCCGACCAGAGTCACCTCGGCAATCGCCGACGGATCGACCCCCCGGCAGTAGACGGCAAAATCAGTCAGTTCCCGTACCCGCTGGAAATCGCGGATGCCCCCGTCGATCACGATCCCGGTCCCGCCGCGGGCCCGAACGGCCGTCGCCAGGTTGTCGCCGATAAAGGTGCCGTCGCGGACCTTGCCGAAGAGGTCGACGACGAGCACATCACCCGGCTCCAGGGTGTCGATGACCCAGCTGTTCTGGCCGCCGCGCCGGCCCTCAGTCTTACCTTCGCGCTCGACCACCTCGTGGAGGTCCGCGCGCTGGGGCAGCATCATCGCGGTGACGACCCGACCCACCAGCGTCAGCTCGGGCTGGACGGCAAGCCATCCCCCGGCGAACTGATATCGGTAGCCGTGATCGCGCTCAAGAACGTTGTACGCCTCGTCGTTAGTCACCTTCGCGAGGCGCTCCAGCAGATCATCCGGAATATGCGGCCGGCCGTCGGCGGAACGGTCAAACGGGTTGCGCGCTGTCAGCGCCGCGATCCGCTCCGGCATGTTGAAGATCATGGTTGTCGCGTCTCCCACCCCTGGTTGCCGCTCACGGTCGACGAGTTCGGCCCCGCCCTCACCTTCGGCTGATCGTGTCATCACGCTCGATCGATTGCCCTTCCAGTTCCCGCGCCATGCGGTATGAGCCTGCCGTCAGCCCGCCATCGACTGGAAGGACCGCCCCGGTGATCCAGGCGGCGTCCGCGGAGGCGAGGAAGACGACCGCCTTCGCCACATCCTCCGGCTCCCCGACCCGGCCAAGCGGATACCACGCCGCCAACTCGTCGAAGATCGCTGGGTTGCGCTGCAGTCGCGGGTTCCAGATCGGCGTCCGGATGGTCCCCGGGCAGACGACGTTGGCGCGAACGCCGAACTGGCCATACTTGATCGCCATATTCTGGGTCAGGTTGATCATCCCGGCCTTCGCCGCGCTGTACCCCTCTTCGCCGAGTCCGACCAGACCGTTGACTGAGGCGACATTGACGATCGCGCCGCGTCGCCGCGACACCATCCCGGGAAGCAGCGCCTTCGAGCAGAGAAACGCGCTCTTGAGCACCACGGCGAGGTTCCAATCCCAATCGGCCTCATCGATGTCGAGGATGTCGTCACCGCGCGATGCCCCGGCGTTGTTGACCAGCACGTCGACCTGCCCGTAGACGGCGTCGGCCCGTGCCGCCATCGCGGCGACCGCCGCCGCGTCGCTGACATCGACCGCGACCGCCAGCGCCACCTCACCCGCGGCGCCCATCAGCCCAACCGTCTCCTCCGCACCGGCGCGATCACGATCCGCGACGACGACCCGCGCTCCCTCGGTCGCTGCGAGCCGCGCGACCGCTCGCCCGATCCCAGACGCGCCACCTGTGACGAGGACCACCGTATCGGGAAGACGCATCAGAACCCCCTCCGCTGGCCGAAACGACCGATCGTGACAGGATAACGTCGTTTCCGCATCGTGGATGTCGCACACAGTGATTGCGTGCGGGTGATTATCACACCGCGCATGCGGTCACCGGAGAAACAGATAGGACCAGCGATTGATGAGCGCATCGTCTCACGTCGATGCGACATACGTCGCGCCAGGACCTTGCTGGCATCGCTCTTGCTCGCTGCGACCCCATCCATGCTGCAGCTGGGCAACGTGGCGGGGCCGGGAGGCGTCGTTCCGGGAGGAATCACCGTGGCAAACAACGTCAAATTCGGGGTCTTTGTGCCACAGGGGTGGCGGATGGACCTGGTTGAGATCAAGGATCCGGTCGAGCAGTACGAGGCGATGACGCGTGTCGCCAAGGCGGTCGATGCAGAGCCCGCCTGGGATTCGATCTGGGTCTACGACCACTTTCACACGGTGCCTGAGCCGACGATGGAGACGACCTTCGAGTGCTGGACGATCACCGCGACGCTGGCGCGCGACACCGAGCGGGTCAAGATCGGCCAGATGGTCGGCTGCAACGGCTATCGAAACCCCGCGCTCTACGCCAAGATCGCCAGCACGGTCGATGTCGCCAGCCACGGCCGGCTTTACGCCGGGTTTGGCGCCGGCTGGTACGAGCATGAGTGGCGAGCCTATGGCTACGGTTTCCCGGAAGTGCCGGAGCGGATGCGGATGTTCCGGGAGGCGTGCGAGATCATCCACAAGATGTGGACCGAGGACAAACCGGCATTTGAGGGCAAGCACTACACGATCGATGGCCCGATCAACGAGCCGAAGAACGCAACCGGCACGCCCGAGAAGAAAATCCCGCTCTGGCTCGGCGGCGGTGGCGAGAAGGTCACCCTGAAGCTGGTCGCCCAGTATGGAGATGCCTGCAACGTCGGCGGCGGCGATGCCGACACGATCCGGCAGAAGCTTGAAGTGCTGAAGGGTCACTGCGAGACGGTCGGGCGAAACTACGATGATATCGTAAAGTCGACCAGCGTCAACGTCTTTCTGGTCGACGAAGGGGCGAAGCCCGAAGATGCCACCGTCGCGGCCCGCGGCGCGATGTCGCACGAGGAGTTCAGTCAGAGCTTCTGGGTCGGCACGCCGCAGGAGATCGCCGCCCGGATGCAACCGCTGGTCGACGCCGGCGCCGACTACATCATCACCTATCTGCCGCGTCTCGCCTACGATCAGGAGCCGCTCCGCCGCTTCGCGAGCGAGGTGATTCCCCTGGTCGGCTAACACCTGAGACACACGATTTTGTCGACAACGCGCGCGCCCCGGTCCCCTCGTGGGCTCCGGGGCGCCGAGGCCTCTGACGGTTGGATTGCCCGGTCACCGTAATGACCGTGAACGGATCAGCGGTCGCCAGTTTGTGGCGTACCCTCCGTGACTCACCGAGACCTGCTTGGCCGCATCCTTCGGTATGCCCGACAGCCCTATGCACCGCGCGAGGCTCTACAAGGAGCCTGGCGAGAATCGTCGTCGGTTTCTATTACAGTGGCACGACCATACTTTCCAGGTCGCGGGGGTAATAGGTGAGCCGTTCGACGCCATCGGCGCGGACGACCACCGTGTCGGAGTGGCGGAAACCCGCCAGCCCGGGTACATAGAGGCCCGGCTCGACCGAGAAGACCATGTTCTCCTCGATCACCGTCTCGTCGCCCTTGTCGATGAAGGGCGCCTCATGTCCTTCAAGACCGATGCTGTGACCGGTGTGGTGACGTTGCATCTCACCGACGCCGAGGCTGGCAAAGGTGGCGGCGACATCGGTTTCCGCCTCCGCCAGCGTGCGACCGGGGCGGAGCGCGTCGAATCCCGCTTGTTGGAGTTGCAGCATCAGGTCGAAATGACGCGTGAACTCCGGGGTCGGGTCGCCGAGGATCATCGTCCGCTCCAGTTCGGAGTTGTAGCCGCCGACATCTGCTCCGGCGCCGGTAACCAGGACATCCCCGCGACGAAGCCCGACCGCGTTCGACAGGCCATGCGGCAGCGCCGTGTTCGCCCCGGCATGGAACATCGCCAGCGCCGGGGTGCCCCACTGCAACGTCAGCGGCTGGTAGTCCGGCCCAAGTGCCGCGATCATCATCTTGCTCGCGGCGACCGATGCATCGAGCGAGATCTCCATCTCCGTCCGGCCCAGTTCCAGCCCGTCGTGCATCAGGCGGTGGGCCAAATTGCCCCAGACACAGCTCTCGATGATGAACGCGAGTTCGGCGGCACTCTTGATCGCTCGCAGGCGATCGACGATGTCGCGGGCGCGGACCGTTTCCACGCGATCACCCACGACCTCGGAGAGGAACGGTCCGTCGTAGCCGTTGATGTCGAGGTAGCCATTGGAGTCGTACCCGATCCGGGTTCCCCGCCGGTCGAGCTTCATCTCGGCGAGAAGATCGGCCAGGTGGGCCAGCGGGTGCTTGGTGCCGCCGGAGGGATACTCCGGGTAGACCTTCACTCGGCTGACACCCGGTGCCTTGGCGATATGGTCCTGCTCCAGCTGGGGGATCAGCGCGCCGAGCCCTGCGGCGGCATCGAGCGGGACGACGATCGCCATCGGCCGCTCGGTACTGAGATGGAAGAACCCGGAGACGTAGGCCATCCGGATCGGATGGAACAGCACGAGCGCATCGAGTCGTCGGGTCGTCAACTCGGCGCGAACCCGCGCTACCCGGGCCTCGTACTCCTGCTGCTCGATCTTCCATCCAATCGCGGGGGTCTCACGCCCGGCGACAGCGTCTCGGCCATTGGTCCCAGCCAGCTTCCCATTGGCCCCCTCCTTCACCTTCTTTCCCCGGCCTAAGGTCTTTGCCATTACCGCCTCCTTCTTCACCATCGAACGACACGCGACCGTCTCCCGGTGAGCATCCTATCGCGTCGACGGACCTGGCAAACTCTGATGCACGGCCCGGTGGACGACACTGCCGACCAGAACATTACCGAGTTGTGAGTGTTCATCGACTGGCCCTGGTCCGGATGAGCATCTATCCACCATCGAGCAAGAGCCAGTGGTCGGAGCGTCTCAGGCAACCAGATGCGATAGCTCGTCGACGACGACGTCAATGCCCTCGCGTCCATCGGGATTGGGCAGCACCTGACGTCGAATCGCTAGCGCCTGTTTCCTGGTCATTCCAACCAGTTCGGCTAAGCCGAGAGCCAGCGCCAGAACTGGATGCCGATGAATGGTGCGCGATACATAGTGTTCGAGCTGAACGCCGACGACCTCGCGACTGTTGACGTCGATGCGAGCGTAGGTAAAGTCATCTGGCCCCGTATTGAACGGAACGCTAACGGCTGGACGGCTATCACCATAGAAGTCGATGAACAGCGTGTCGCTGACGGCGTCGTAGAGTGTCGTCGCACGTCTCCAGTCAATCGAGCCTGTGAAGGGGAGCTTTGGAAACAACACGAGCTTGTCCGCTGAGTTATCGGTCATGGCCACTCCCGGGTCTCACCGTTGCCAACCCTGGTCGTCGGGTAAGCGGTGATGATGGTGCCGACGATGCCAAGAGGTCCGCGTTGATAAAAGCCAACGCACACCTTCAAATATAAGGGGTCGTACGGCGAGGGAAGCGCGCCGCGCTGATAATAGGTGCGACGTTCTGGATGAACCGCGTCAATCGCTATGATCTCGGGACGTTCGAGTGTTCCTCGGACTGCATCAAAATGCCCATCAATCTCAGGATGCCTGACATGGATGTGTGCCTCCCAGCGGCCTCGTCGGCCGACAATCTCTCGCCCAAGCGGATCGAAGCAGTGAAGCACGATGTCTGATCGGTCCCGCGATTCCATCGGCGCCCTTCTACGGGATAGACCACGGCATGCTTCATGCTCGGAAGCATGTAGGGTGATTCAAGCACCCCCGCGACGCTGATCATCGGCGGCCCTATTCGCCTTCTCGCCTGAGGACACCGTTTTCACCACTGCCAGATCCTACAGTGCGATTGAGCCGCGAGCGACCGTCTCCCGGTGAGCATCCTATCGCGTCGAGCACCGGTTGCCACCGGGCGGCGCCTGATTTGACGGGAGCGGTGACGTCATGATGCGCTCGCCTGGTGGCCCCGCGCAGCCTCCTACCGTCCCCGATGCCGGGGGTCGAAGGCGTCCCGGAGTCCATCGCCCATCAGGTTGAAGGCGAGCACGGTCAGAAAAATCGCCAGACCGGGAAACAGCGTCAGCCACCAGGCGCCATAGAGCAACTCACGTTGCCCGTCCTGCAGCATGTTGCCCCAGGAGGGCGTCGGGATCTGGACCCCCAACCCGAGGTAGCTCAGGCTCGCTTCGAGCAGGATCGCGTAGGAGAGCCAGAGCGTCGCTTCGACGATGATGATCGCGAGGGCGTTTGGAAAGATGTGCCGCGCCATAATTCGTGCCGGGGTCGCACCGATTGCGCGGGCGGCAGTGATGAACTCCTGTTCTTTCAGGGCGAGGGTCTGCCCCCGGACGAGTCGCGCCGCTCCCGGCCAGGCCGAGAGGCCGATCACGATGATCGTCGTGCGCAGACTCGGCGTGAAGAGGGAGGCGGCGGTGATCAGGAGCAAGATCAATGGCACCGCCAGCAGGATATCGGTCACGCGCATGATCGCCGCGTCAACCCACCCACCGAAGAAGCCAGCGGCTCCGCCCAGCACCACGCCGATCGTCATGATGATCGCGACGGCGGCAAACCCGGCCGCCAGCGAGATGCGACCCCCGTTGATCAGCCGCGCGTAGACATCGCGGCCCGAGCGGTCGGTCCCGAGCCAGTGCTCGGCGGAGGGAGGCGTATTGCGCATTCCGGATTGAATCGCGTCGTAGTCATAGCGTGAGATCAGGGGAGCGGCAGCGGCGCCAGCGTAGAAGAGCACGATGACAATCAAACCCACAACCGCCAGCTTGCCTCGCAGAAAACTCCGCGCGATCACGAAGCGCCGCGGGCTGGATGTCCCGCCGAGGGAGGGCGTCGCCCGCTCTGCGTCCCGGGCGATGCCTGGCATCGCGGAGCCGCGCTCGGCGCTCCGATCTCGCGTCGCCTCGGTCTCGGCCATGGATGACTCCTCTCGATGCAAGGGGTTGGCAGCTGCTCACCCATTTGATCGGGCGCGATGACGGGACGGTCGCTAGCTCCCGACGGAGATCCGCGGATCGACGACCGCGTAGAGCACATCGACCAGCAGGTTGACGATCATCACGGCGGCTCCGGTCAACATCGTGACCCCGAGGATCACCGGGTAGTCGCGGCGGCCGATCGCGTCGTAGGCGAGTAGCCCCAAACCGGGCCAGGCGAAGATCTGCTCGATGATCACCGCACCGCTCAGGATACGGGGAAGCTGCAGACCGATCACCGTGACCATCGGCAGCAGGGCGTTGCGGAACGCATGGCGATAGAGCACCGGTCGGGCGGCCAGCCCTTTGGCCCGGGCGACGGTGACATAATCCTGATGGATCACATCGAGCATGGCCGAACGCATGAAGCGAGCGAAATACGCGATGTTCGGCAGCGCCAGCACGAAGACCGGCATCAGAAAATAGCGCCAGCGCTCGGAGAGGGGGGCGTCGGCCTGGGCGGTGCTGATCGACGGGAGCCAGCCAAGCTGCACGCTGAGCCAGACCTGCAGCAGCAGGGCGAGCCAAAAATTCGGCACCGCCAGGCCAAGAAACGACCCGACGGTAATCGTGTTATCGATCGCCGAGTATTGCCGTGTCGCCGAGATGATCCCCACCGGGATCGCCAGGGCCAGACCGAGCACGAGGGCGATACTCTGGAGCTGGACCGTCCCCCAGAACCGCTCACCGATCAGCGACAGGACCGGCTTGTTATTGAACGTGGCGGCCGTGCCCAGATCGCCCCGCACCAGGTTGCCGAGCCAGCGGAGGTACTGCACCGGCAACGGCTGATCGAGCCCCAGGTTTCGGCGCGCTTGCTCAATGAACTCCGGGTTGGCGGCCGCCTGGGGGCCAAGAAGGGCGACGACGGGGTCACCGGGCGCGGCGTGGATCAGCCCGAACATGATGATGCTCAGGCCGAGCAGCAACGGTACTAGAAAGAGCACGCGGCGCGCGACGAAGGGCCAGATTCCGCTGCGCATCGCTTCGGCTCCTCAGCGGGAACGCCAACGGTTACACCCTCAGGAACAGACGAGCGGCGCCGGCACCGTCCCCGGAGGACCCGCGGCGCCGCTCGATCTGTCACCATCCCTGCCGCTACGGCGTCACGATCCAATCTTCGAGGGTGTGGAAGAGACCGTAGGCGGCACTCTCGGTGTAATTGGTGAAGCGCTTGTCGACCGCGTGGAGGAATGGCCGGTACCATGCGTAGTGCATTGGTACGTCGTCCATGATGATCCGCTGAATCTCGGCGTAGATCGGTTTGGCCTGCTCGATCTCGAGGGTTTCTTTGGCCTTGGTGAGGAGCTCATCCAGCTTCGGGTTCTTGTAGTTCATGTAGTTGCCGGGGGAGTCCGACCGGAACTGCTCAGAGAGTTCGCTCGGCTCCGCGGTGACGCCGGCGAAGTCGACCCCGGTTGCATCGTAATCCTGACTGCCCGTTACTCGGTCGACCAGCGCGGCATACTCCATGACCTCCGGCACGACCTCGATGCCCACCTCCTTCAAGGCCTGCTGGGTATAGGTCAGCCAGTCCTCTCGCAGGACGTTACCCTGGTTAACGAGGAAGCGAATCTTCGCGCCCGCCGCGCCCGCGTCCGCGATCATCTGCTTGGCCGTAGCAGGGTCGTAGGGGATCGGTTTCAACGTCTTGTCGAAGGCCCAGCTCTGCGGGGCGATCGGCCCCAGGCCTGGCTTGCCGAGACCCAGCAGGGAGTCCTTGGCGAACTGCTCGCTGTTAAGCGACATCGCGATCGCGCGCCGCACCTCTTTCTTCGCCAGATGCTGGTTGGCGACGTTGAACATCCAGCCATTTGGCGATGCGAAAGGTGGGACCAGGATCGTCAGGTCGGGGTTTTCCTCCAGCTGCTTTTTAGCCGCCGGGTTTGGGTAGTTGGAGGCGTCGATCTCACCCGAGCGAAGCGCCAGGACGAGGGACTGCGCGTCGGCGATCACCCGGTGGGTCATCCGGGCGATGGCCGGCTTTCCTTCCTGCCAGTAGTTGGGGTTGCGGACCGCGACGAAGTCAGCCCCGGTCGTCCACGATTCAAAGGCGAACGGCCCGGCGCCGACCGGCTTCTGGAAAAATGGATCGTCGGTCAGGCTCTTGCCGTCGAGCTTCGATTTTGGCACCACGAAGATGTAGCGGAGGTTGTAGAGGAACGGCGCGTCCGGCTTCGCCAGCGTGATCACCAGGGTCTTCGGATCGGTCACCTTGATCCCGGCCACGCTGTCAGCCGTCCCGTCGGCGTACTCCTGAGCACCTTGGATGACGAGATACTTGCTTTGGCGCGAGGCGCCCGTCTCTTTTGCGATCATGCCCTGCAGCGTGAACGCGACATCGTCGGCGGTGACATCGGTGCCGTCTGAGAACGTCGCCTTTGGCTGCACCTTAAAGGTGAGGGTCAGGTTATCGATCGTCCACTCGCTGGCAATTCCTGGCTCCGGGGCATAGGTCTCCGGGTTGGCCCGAACGAACTCGTCGAAGAGCATCTTGCAGCGCCAATCCCCTTCCGAGTCGTCGGTCAGGAAGGGATTAATCGTGTGGGCCTCGCCCAGCGTGCCGATCAGGATGCTCGGCTCATCGTCCTGGAGCGCGGCGATGTTGGCGCCGGCCAGGGCACGGCTTCTCCAGCCGCCCCCACCAAAGGCAAGGGCCGCACCCGTGGTGGCACTTCCAATCACGAACCGCCGGCGGGACACCTGGAACCGTGTGACGTCTCGGGGATCCGACATCTCGACTCCTCCTCTGACTCCTGATTCACCTTTCGGCTCGGTAACCGACAACGGAGCTGGCCACGTGCCATCGCGCGGATTCGACGATCGACCGGCCATCTGCGGTCAGCGGTGGCCGGATCGTGCTCGCGAGGCCGGTCTTGACGCCGCACGCTAGCAGAGCGGTTGGGGGGTGTCAACGCCGCCGGGGGTGGGCGAGTTCTTCCTCCCTATCGTGTCGACACGAGACCTGGCCCAATGTCCTCGCCGCCCAACCGAGGTGCGCCGCGGGGTCGCGAAGAGACCAGCCCCCCGCGCTGGTAGGCGCGATGACGTCGCCGCTATCATGCCCCGTGAAGATGGCCGGGGGGGCCGGCCCATGGTGCAAGCGTCGTCAAGGAGGAGAAGATGCGCCGGTTCGTTGTTGTCATCGCCGCCGTCTGCGCGGTGCTACTTGGGGGTATCACGCTGACGATAGCCCAGGATACGGAGGCGCCGAACGCGGAAGGTGGCGCGGCCTGTGCCTCGCCAGTCGCCTCGCCGGTGGCGTCGCCCGCTGCCGCGGTGGCGACCGCCGCCAGTGCCGCGGCCGCGACTCCCGCGGGAACGCCGGAAGCCTGCGGCACGCCAGGCGCCGCGGCGGGCGAGGTCACGGTGGCGATCAAGGATTTCGCCTACGACCCGGCGTCGGTCGAGGTGCCGGTGGGCGGCTCGATCACCTGGACGAATCAGGATTCGACCAAGCACACGGCGACGGCGAAGGACAAGGCGATCCTGCAATCGGGCGCGCTCGATCAGGGGGAGAGTTTCACCCAGACCTTCACCACCCCCGGCACCTACGAGTATTTCTGCGAGTTCCACGCCAACATGAAGGGAACTATCGTCGTCAAGTAACCCGCTCGGAGAATGCATGATCAGAGGGGCGGCCCACTGGGCACGCCCCTCTGCTCGCCCGCGGAGGCTCAAGCCTCCGGTTTCCCGATCAACCGAAGGCTTCCCCGGACCGGTGCCAGAGTCTCTGAGAGGGGACGCGCAGGGCGCGGTTGAAGCGACTGGAGGCGTTCTCCCAGGCGATGACGGCGGTCAGCTCGATCAGCGCATCGTCGCTGAAGTGCTGCCGGAGCCGATCGAAGAGCTCGTCACCCACATCCTGGTCGGTCAACGTCATCGCATCGGCATACTCCAGGGTCAGCCGCTCCATCTCGGTGAAGTGCGGGCTCGTCGCGTAATCGTCGAGCGCGAGCAGCTTTTCATCCGAGATGCCGAGGGCGCTGCCGACGGCAGCGTTGATGTCCTGTCAGAAGAGGCAGCCATTGATCGCGGCGACGCGTCGGTTGATGAGCGCCACCAGGGCCGGGTCGATGAGCCCTGACGCGTTGAGCCCGGTCCACATCGCCCGCGCCCCCCGAAAGATCGACGGTCGCCGGGCATAAAGCAGGTGGTTCAGCAGCGGCGCGCCCCACCGCGTCGCCTGAGCGCGCAGCACCGTGGCGATCGATCCATCGACCTCAGCCGGGTCGACGCCGTCGATTCGAGACATTCCCTTCTCCTTGACCGAGGAGGCTTTTGGGCAGCTAGTTGCCTGATGTTCGGTGTGCTTCTCCTCAGCGAACATGCACGTGCCAGCGTCCGTTTCCTTCCCCTCGTATCGTGCCATAATGAGCGGAGCGACGACGGCGTCGTGCGCGAGACGTCCTGGTGGACCCGAACGGTCGGGCCAGCGGGGATCGACGGTCCGCGGACGCCGCGAACGGACCTTGACGCGGGCGGGTGGACCGCCGTGCGTGGGGGCCCTGGCAGGACGGTGATGGCTACGGGCGCGAAGGACCTCCGCGACTTCTTTGGACCGAACGCTGGCTATGTTCTTGAATTGTACGACCGGTATCGCGCGGACCCTACGGCGGTGGATGACACCACCCGAGAGTTCTTCTCCGGGTTCGAGCCTTCCCTCCTAACCACAAACGGGGCGACGCCTCCTCCTGGGTCGGCCGTCTCCACGGAGATCGCCGCCCCGGCCGTCTCGGTCGATCATGTGGTTGCCGCCCAGGCGTTGACCCAGTCGATCCGCGAGTTCGGCCATCTCGCGGTGCAGCTCGATCCGCTGGGGAGCTCGCCGGTCGGCGCGCCCGAGCTCGATCCTGCCTGGCACGGGATTACCGAGGCGGATCTCGCGGCACTGCCGGCAAGCGCCGTCGCTGGACCAGCCGCGGAAGGGGCCGCGAACGCCGCCGAGGCGATCGCGCGCCTGCGCGCGATCTATAGCGGCAACATCGGCTACGACTTCGATCATGTCCAGATCGCCGAGGAGCGCGCCTGGCTGCGGGACGCCGTCGAATGCAAGCGCCTCGCCGAGGAGCCGGACTCCGCCACCAAGCGCCGACTGCTGGAGCGCCTGACCGCGGTCGAAGGTTTTGAGCGATTCCTGCATCAAACCTACCTTGGTCAAAAGCGCTTCTCAGTCGAGGGGACTGACACCTTGGTGCCGATGCTCGACGAGATCATTCATGTCGCGGCGGGGGATGGCATCCGTGAGGTCGTGGTCGGTATGGCCCACCGGGGTCGCCTCAATATCCTCACGCACGTCCTTGGCAAGCCGTATGCGGCGATCCTGGCGGCATTCGAGGGGGGAACGCGCCGAACTGGAACGGCGCCGAGCGACTCGAGTGATGGCGGCTTCACCGGCGATGTGAAATATCACCTCGGCGCTCAGCGGGCGCGTGATAAGGCGACCGGGGCAATGGTGGAAGTGCCACTGGTCCTCGCGCCGAACCCAAGTCACCTGGAGTTCGTCAACCCGGTGGTCGAAGGGATGGTTCGCGCCTCCCAGGACCGGCGGGACCAGCCCGGGCAGCCAGCCCAGGACACGAAGGCGAGTCTGGCGATCGTCCTCCACGGCGACGCGGCGTTCCCCGGTCAGGGGATCGTCGCGGAAACGCTCAATCTCTCCGGGTTGCCCGGCTACGCCACCGGCGGCACCGTCCACATCATCGTCAACAACCAGATCGGCTTTACGACCGATGTGGTCGATGCCCGCTCGACCCTTTACGCGGGGGATCTTGCACGGGGCTTCGAAATCCCGATCGTCCACGTCAATGCAGATGATCCGGTCGCGTGTCTCTGGGCGGCCCGGATGGCGATCGTCTACCGCGATCGGTTCGGGAAAGATTTCCTGATCGATCTGGTCGGCTACCGGCGCTGGGGACATAACGAAGGAGATGAGCCGGCCTTCACCCAGCCGCGCATGTACGCGACCATCACCCGTCATCCGACGGTGCGTCAACAGTGGGCCGAGCGCCTAACCGCGGACGGGATCGTCTCCGCTGATGAGGCGCAGGCGATGCTCCAGGCAACGCTCGATCAGCTGGTGACGGTTCGTCGCTCGGTGGCCGAAGGAACCGACGCCGCCGCGCCGGAAGAGAACCACGCGGCACGGGAACGGCGCGAGGTGGAGACTGCCGTCTCCCCCGAGCGACTACGACGGTTCCACGATGCGATCCACGCCCTGCCGGATGGCTTCGCGCCGAGCCCGAAGCTGGCCCGACAATGGGACCGGCGGCGCGGCATCCTCGACGCGCCAGGGGGGAAGGTCGACTGGGCGCACGCCGAGTCGCTCGCCTTGGCGGCGATCCTGGCCGACGGCACACCGATCCGGCTTACCGGCCAGGACGCCGAGCGCGGCACCTTCAGCCAGCGCCATCTGGTGCTGCATGATGGAGCCACCGGCACCCGGTTCGTGCCACTCCAGGTTCTCCCGGAGGCGCGGGCCTCCTTCGCGGTCTACAACAGCCCGCTCTCCGAGGCGGCGGTCGTCGGGTTCGAGTACGGCTATAGCGTTCATGCGCCGGGCGCAATGGTGCTCTGGGAAGCCCAGTTTGGCGACTTCGCCAATGGCGCCCAGGTCTTGATCGACCAGTTCATTGGGGCGGCGCGCGCGAAGTGGCGGCAGGAACCGGCGCTGACGCTCCTCCTGCCCCATGGCTACGAGGGACAGGGTCCGGAGCACTCCAGCGCCCGGCTTGAGCGATTCCTCCAGCTCGCGGCCCGCGACAATCTCCGCGTCGCCAACTGCACCACCGCGGCGCAGTACTTCCATCTTCTGCGGCGGCAGGCGGCGCTGCTGCCGGTCGACCCGCGACCGCTCATCTTGATGACCCCCAAGAGCCTGCTCCGCCATCCGATGGCCGCGTCGGAGCTGACCGAGCTCGCCACCGGGACCTTCCGCCCGGTCCTCGACGATCCGCTCCGGGCCGAGCGGCCAGAGGCGGTTACCCGTCTGGTGCTTTGTAGCGGCAAGGTCGCGGTCGATCTCGACGGAAGCGACGCCCGCGCCGCCGCCGATCAGGTCGCCGTCGCCCGCGTCGAACAGTTGGCCCCCTTCCAGAACAGCGCCCTGCGCGCGCTCATCGGCCGATACCCGGCCCTGACCGAGATCGTCTGGCTGCAGGAAGAGCCCCGCAACATGGGCGCCTGGTCGTATGTGGAGTCGCGGCTGCGTGACCTCACCGGCGGTCAACTGCCGGTTCGCTACATCGGTCGTCCGGAGCGGGCGAGCCCGGCGGAAGGATCGGCCGAGCAACACGCCGCTGAGCAAGCGCGGATCGTCGCGGGCGCCTTCGCCGATCTCGCCCATGCGAATGGCCGGGCGGCGAACGGGATCACGGCCGAGCCTGGCGCACCCGCGTCGCGAACGAAGAGAAAGGCAGCGCGCGTTGGGGGCTGATCATCAGGCCGGGTGCGTTTGCACCGGATGCCACCCGCGCTCGCGACGTGACATGATGCTGAGGAGCGGTCGATGACGCTGGAGATTCGGGTGCCGCCACTGGGAGAATCGCTGGTCGACGCGGTGGTTGGGCAGTGGCTCAAGGCGGAAGGCGACGAGGTCAGCCGCGGCGAGACCGTGGTCGAGCTTGAGACCGATAAAGTCAACCTCGACGTCACCGCCGCTGAAGATGGGGTGTTATCGCATATCGAGAAGCAGGCTGGTGATGTCGTGACTGTTGGTGAAGTGCTCGGCATCGTCGGCGAGCGCGGGGCCGACGGCACGTCGCCCGCCGCCGGCAGTAACGGCGCCGCGGCGAGCGCCACGGCGCCGATGGCGACCTCGGCCGATGCCCCGGTCACGCCGCCCACCGGTCAACCTGACCAGACGACGGAGACCCTTCCCTCCGATCATGCCGCGGCGGCACCCGACGCGCCCCAGGTGGCCGGCGATGCGACCGGGGACGCGGCGGCGGGCCGGGCCGCTCCCGCTGTCCGTCGCATGGCCGAGGAGCATCACATCGATCTCGCCGCCATCGCCGGCAGTGGACCGGGCGGACGGGTCACGCGCGAGGATGTCCTGGCGGTCGCTGCCCAGCAGCGCGCGGTACCTGCCACGCCACCTTCACTGTCGGTTGCACCACCACCGGCGCCAACGCTGGCTCCGACACTGACTCCGGTGACCTCCGCGCCAGCGACGATGCCGGTCACCCCGGCCGTTGATGGACGGGAAGAGCGGGTCCGGCTCTCACGACGCCGGCAGACGATCGCCCAGCGACTGGTCGAAGCCCAGCGCACGGCCGCGATGCTGACCACCTTCAACGAGGTCGATATGACCGCGGTGATGGAGGTCAGGAGCCGCCGCAAGGAGGCGTTCAAGGAGCGCCACGGTGTCGGGCTCGGGTTCATGTCCTTCTTCACCAAGGCGGCGATCGGAGCGCTCAAGGCGTTCCCACGGGTGAACGGCGAGCTCCAGGGGGACGAGTTGATCCTGAAGCACTACTACGACATCGGGGTTGCGGTCGGTGTCGAAGAGGGGCTGGTCGTGCCGGTGGTCCGCGACGCCGACCGCAAGAGCTTCGCTGAGATCGAGCGGGAAATCGGTGAGCTGGCCATCCGGGCTCGGGAGAACAAGCTGGCCCTTGCCGAGCTCCAGGGCGGCACGTTCACGATCACCAATGGTGGTGTCTTCGGCTCGCTTCTCTCGACGCCGATCCTCAACGCGCCGCAGGTCGGCATCCTCGGCATGCATGCCATCCAGCAGCGTCCCGTGGCGCGGGATGGCGAGGTCGTGATCCGGCCGATGATGTACCTGGCGCTCTCCTACGACCATCGGATCGTAGACGGCCGCGAAGCCGTCCAGTTCCTGGTTCGCATCAAGGAACTGATCGAGGACCCCGAGTCACTCCTCCTCGAAGGCTAAGCCACGACGGTATCACGGTGATGTCCCGTCTGATGAGCGCCGGGTGCCAATGCACCCGGCGTCCTCGCGATCGGCATAGCCCGGCCGCCTGCTTGCTTGATCCGATGACGCTGGTCGATGTGGTCGGAACGGTCCTGCCCAGACGGGTTCATCTCAACGACGACGATCGCGATGCTGCTAGAGCGGCTCCAGGTTTGCCGCCACGCCCGGGTTGTTCAACGTTTCATAATCCCATAGCCCATGATCGACTTCGGGCAGGGCGGGCACACCGAGGCGTTGGAGGATATGCAGCGCCTCGGTCCGCTGCTCCGCGTTGTGGAGGACGACGTGGATGATCGTACCGCCGAACGTCTTGCGCGCGGTGTAATGGTCAACGAAGATGTCTTCAAGTCACTGCTCGTCACGAAAGCGGCGCGCGACAGTCGCGAAGGTCGCATAGAAGCGCTCGTGGCGTTCGATCATCTCGGGCAGTGACCAGTCGTCCCGCCCTGCATCGACCGGCTGCTCGACCATCACCGCGGTCCAGAAATCTACGTTGAAAATCATATGCCCGAATGTTGCGCGCAATGTTCGGTGACCGATATCGAACGGCTGATCGAGCTGTGTATCGGTCAGGCCGCAGCTCAGGTCTAGGAGCCGTGCCGTGGCCCAGCGGTCGTGATCCAACAGGCGATCAATCAGATCCATCCGGTATCCTCTATGTCGAGTACCTGCCAGATGAAGAACCGTCATACGGTGAGCAGGTCGAGGCTCTTGGGGATGTTGCAAACCACCGCGGTGGTATCGGGTGTCGGAGGAGTGCAGGGAACGGGGAACGGCCCGCTGTATCGGAACTCGTGGACCATCCAGTGGTCGAAGTCGTTCTCAGTGGCGCCTCCCGCCACGCCCGGTTTGCCACTCCAGACTCATTCCCTCGCCACGGTTCGAGATATCGGGCGGAGCGCTCACGCGAGTCGCGCCTTCAGGAAAGCCAGCGTGCGTTCCCAGACCAGTTCCGCCGCCGCGGCGTTGTACACATCGGGCCGGTTGGGCTCGACGAACCAGTGGCCGGTGCCCGGATAGACATGGAAGGTCACCTCGCGCCCCGCGGCGCGCATCCTGGTCTCCAGCGCTCGCACGGCCTCCAGCGGCTCGAAGTCATCCTGCTCCGCGAAGTGACCGAGGTAGGCGGCCCGCGCCGTGCTGTAATCGCCGTCGTCCGTCCCGTAGACCGCCACGACCGCGCTGATGTCGTCCGGCCGCGCCTGCGACAGATGAAGCGCCCAGTAGGCGCCCATCGAGAAGCCGATGACCCCGATCTGCGCACCTGTCACCGCCGGCAACCCGCGCAGCCGCTCAACCGCGGCCTGCACGACCGGCTCGGCGACGGCCGCCTCATCGTGCGTGTCGAGCAACTCCCTGGCCTCGGCGATCGTCACGGCCGTCGCGCCGCCGGGGAACAGACTCGGCACCAGCGCCACATACCCTTCCGCCGCCAGCCGGTCGCATACGTCGGTGAAGACGGGCGTCAGCCCCCACCAGGCGTGCAGTACCAGCACGCCAGCACCGGCCCCATCGTCCGGCACTGCCAGATACGCGGAATGTTCCGCCGGCCCGACGTGCAGCCACTCGCCCATGCTCACCTCCGTCCGTACATAGAACGTCCGTTCGGAAACAGCATAGTCGAGGCAGGCGAGTTTGCCAAGAGGGCCCCACTGCCATTGAGGGCGACACGTGCTTGGGCTCCGCGGCCGTCAGTTGAGCGCGAGGAGGGGTAGGAGTCAACGGACGGACGTCGGTGGGCCCTACGAGGCAGGAACAGACGGCGTGCGCGGCGCGGCGCAGCCCGCGGCCGATCAGACAACGTGAATCGCCCGCCGCCCACAACTCCCGCAACGGCTTTTCCCGATCAACCGTGAACGGCCCCTGCTAGCTCCAGGAAGTCATCTTGACCCCGGGATCGAGCGTTGACCGGTGAGGACCGTGATCGTGCGCGGAAATCACCGCCTCTCAGTGCCCCTGAGCGCTGAGTGCGTGCTCCGGATCGGCGATGACGAGGGCGATCGCGAAGCCGTCGTAGCCCTTGCTGCCGACCGTCTGGATGGCGGTCGCGCTGACGCGCGGCTCCTCGGCGAGCATCTCAAGGACGCGGCGGACGCCCTGAATATCGGGGTCGGTCCGCTCGGCGTCGATGACCCCGCCGGTGCGAACCACGTTATCGATGATGATCAGGCTTCCCCTCCGGGAGAGCCGGAGCGCCCAGGCAAAATAGTCCGGGGTGCTCGCCTTATCAGCGTCGATGAAGATCATGTCGAACGGAGCGTGCCCCTCGGTGGCGAGTTGCGGCAGGGTCTCCAGTGCCCGCCCAAGACGGAGCTCGACGATATCGCTCAGACCGGCGCGGGCCAGGTTGGCGCGGGCGACCTCAGCATGGGCCGGGTCGGCCTCAAGGGTGATGAGGCGACCGTCGGCCGGCAGTGCCCGGGCCAGCCAGATCGTGCTATAGCCCCCCAATGTGCCGATCTCAAGGATGGTCCGGGCCCCTTGCAGCCGGGCCAGCAGGTGAAGCAGCTTGCCCTGGTTCGGTGCGACCTGAATCGGGGGCAGCCCCGCGTTGGTGCTCGCCCGCAGCACCGCCTCCAGGGCAGGATCTGCCGGCGCCAGCAGATCGGTCAGGTAGTCATCGACGGCGGACCATTGCTCCTGGCTCATAGCTCCTCACTCGCGATGAATCCCGCGCCATTCTCCTCAACATCCCATCGCACAAGCGTGAGCGCACCGGACGGGACAGGGCAACCGCATGGTGCCTCATGGTGTCGCCACGTCGAGTCCTTCGCGCCATGATATCGCCCTGGCCGCAATCGCTCGTTCCCCGGACAGCGTGCACCCGTCCCGTCGCGTTCGCGGAGATGGCTCAGTCGTGGAGCAGCGCCTCGGCAACCAGCCATCCCGCGAGGGAGGCTCCGAGCACCGCCACGAGGACCATCAGGGGAGGACGCGCATTCGCACATCGCTCACCCGGCGACCAGCGCACGATGTATCTGGCCACGGCGTACGCGACCCCGCCGCCGATCATGAGCCCGAGCAGCAGGATGGCAACTATGGAGGACATGGGCACCACCCCGTCGAGCAGCGGTTCCGGTGGAATCGCCGCCACCGTCCTCAACCGCGGCGCGCTCTCCTATTCTATGGCACGCCCGCGCGACGATTCAGCAGCCAGGGACCCAGGGCCAGTCGCGCGGCCACCCCGGTCGACGCGCACCACGTCGGAACGTTGTCCCCTGGAGGGGCAGACGCGGACCGCTGCCGTGCGCGACGACCCCCGCATGCATCCGGTTTTGGATCGGAGGCGTAAGCCAAACAACGGCACCAATGACCGACCGAGGGAGGGACGCGATCGGCCGCGCGTCTGGTGCCAGGTCTGTTTGCATCGAGCCACGTCATTTGCCCTGACAGAGCGTCGCATCCGTGCGCGCTGAGGCTCGGGTCGCGGGGCGCGGGGGGTGCGTCATCTCGCCACGGTGGAGGGAAGGTTACCTCCCGTGGCCCGGCAGCCGTTGCAGTGGCAGCTTGTACC
>JAABUN010002610.1_pt1 | contig 31199 bp, 34 predicted proteins | sample 5559311 | NCBI WGS metagenome assembly JAABUN01 (sample SAMN10711877, study PRJNA513370) | rock metagenome | isolation source: Antarctica rocks | place: Antarctica: Victoria Land, Siegfried Peak sud | reverse complement strand
ACTGATTACGGCTCGTTTGCCAAATTTAAGAAGAAGATTAAAGCCATTTTTACCGGCATCGGAGCAGAATACAAAATCGCATTCAGCCAAATGATAGTCTAAACTAATTTTGTTGGGGTGCTTATACATAATCATTTTGTATAATAACCTTGTATGCGGATTGATTATAGAGGAATATATTTATAATTTGCAATGAAAATATTTTGTGCTTTAAGTCTCTAATTCTCTATAATTTCCGTGCCAATAAACAAGCGGGTTACCGTCGTTAATCATTACTGTTTCGATTTCGCCGACATAAATCGTATGGTCGCCGCTCGTGTGCGAATTTACCAGACGACATTCCAGATTCGCCAGAACATCTTCCAAAACCGGCAAATCGTCAATTCCCGAATGATATTTTACTTCGGCGAATTTGTCGGGTAAATATGAAGCAAATCGGTCGGAAATATATTGCTGGTCTTCGCGCAGGATGTTGACCACGAATGAATTGCTTTGTTCAAAAGCGTAATGGCTGCCGGTGTTTTTTTCGATGCAAACCAGAATGAGCGGCGGCTCTAACGATACCGAACAAAATGCGCTGACCGTTATTCCGTGCAGGCGACCGCCGGAATCTTTGGTCGTTACAACTGTTACGCCGCTGGCAAAGCGTCCGAGCGCGTGGCGAAATTCTTCTTTACTTATCGGCATTAAATTAGAATAAAATTGTTGGCAAATTAAAACAAACGGATATATCTAAATCTGTAAAGCCGCTTTTTGCTTTAACTTGCAAACAAACAACTGTATTATTCCAAACAAAAATCCTGCAAACGATTTTCACGCTTGCAGGATTTTACTTTTATTTGTTTGAAAGCGAACTAAGCAGAAGCAGTGTTTGCGTCGTCTTTCTTTTTGCGTTTGATACCGCCAATCTGCACAAGATTTTCACCTTTGATGCCGTTTTTCTCAAGCAGCATTTCCTGATAGAGTTTCTTCATCATCTGCATTTCTTCGGCAGCGGTTTTCGGTCCTTCCATTTCCGGTTTATTCGGACGCGCCAAATCAACTTCATTCAAATTGAGGTTGTGCGTCGAGTCACCTAGGGTAACTTCCTTGTTGCGTGCGAAAACTTCGTGGCGACCTTGTTCTTTATACCATTGCGCGACAGTCGCGTTTTGGTGCATATGTTCGATGATATTTCTCCAGCCGATTCCCGTGTTATAAGCACAGAAGGAAATTTCGCCTTCCTGCGTTCCGTAAGGAATAATGCACATTTCAGTGCGCCGGAAATCATAGTTGAACAAATCCTGAAACCACATTCCCGCGATAAACAAAAAGTTCCAGGGGTCTTTGCGGCGTTTTTCGATGTCTTCCGCCGTGCGCGTTCCGTCAACTTTTCCGTAGTCTTTGCCCGACAATCCGAAGGATTTATCAAACTTTTTCAAAATTCCGCCGAGCGTTAAGCTGTCCGGCGCACCATACGGATTATAATTTTTCAGAAGTGCCAAGCCCATCATCATATTTGAAAACCACTTACCGCGAGCCGTGTCGGTAATGTGCTTCATATCCGTAACAAGATTTTGGATGTTCAGGAATTGCGGAACGGGTGCCATTTCCTTCGTATCTTTATTAATCATCACTGCTGTTCCGACACCGCAGTTCGGATGGCAGCCGCACGAAACTTGTCCCCATTCGGAATCTTCGCCGTGAACGACATCCGCGAAATCCGCAAATGCGCCCATCAGAGAAAGCGGAAACCAATCGCGCGTCGGCTCTGTAATTCCGACTTGTTTTTGAACGTCAATTGCCAGATGCGACAATGTATAGCGCTGCTGCAAGCGACGTTGCTCGGTAATATGCTCGTCGCGTCCGGTGAACGAAACGGGTTGAAATGACACAAATGAAACTTTTTTGGGATTTTCTAGAGCAAAGCGAATAATCGAACCAACCTGGTCGTTGTTCACGCCATTAACAAGAGTTGTGACCAACACGATGTCAACGCCCGCTTCGTGCAAATTGTTGATTGCTCTCAATTTTACATCAAAAAGGTTACCTACTTGACGATGCGAGTTTGCGTCGTTGCCGATTCCGTCAAATTGCAGATAAACAAATCTCAAGCCGGCTTCGGCGGCTTCGCGGCAAAACTCTTTCGATTTTGCAAACTCGATTCCGTTTGTCGCGGCTTGTACCGAGTTGTAACCAACCTTTCGCGCATAACGAATCGCTTCTAAAAAATACGGCGAAAGCGTCGGCTCGCCGCCTGAATACTGAACTGACATTTGGCGGCGCGGCTTTATGGAAATCGCGTTGTCGAGAATCTCTTTCACGTCTTCCATAGAAAGCTCGTGAACAAAGCCGACTTGATTTGCGTCCATAAAACAAGGGTCGCACATCATATTGCAGCGATTGGTCAAATCAACCGTCAATACCGCGCCGCGTCCGTATTTAATGGTTGAAGAACCGTGATTGTGCAGCTTTTCATCATTGTGCGCCTGGATGTCGCGTCCGGGAAAAAGCGATTCGATATGCTGCAAAAATTTTGAATCAATCGCCATCAAATCTTCAAAGTGTCCGTGCGTCGCACAATCTTTTATCATCCAGATTTGACCGTCGCGTTCGATGATTTGCGCTTTGATTTCGCCGACTTTCTCATTAACTAAAAGCGAAACGTCTTGTTTACCGCTCAAAATGTCTTCGCGGGCTTCGATAACGCAGTTCGGACAAAGCGAATCGGTCGTACGCGGAAAACCAAGTGTCGGTTTCGTTTTTTGCCAGGACTTAAGCAATGGCTTATCAGACCATTTCGGTGTGAATGACGGATTCGGTTTAAACTGATTAACCGATTTGATTGCTTTAAAAGCACCGCCTGCAACAACCGTCAAGCCTTTTTCAAAATGTTTTATAGCTTTCATAATTAAAATTCTCTCCAAAAATAGCGTATGATTAACAACCTAATGAAGTAATGTTCTGCTTTTGTAAATTATAAATTATCTACGTTCTATTAGGTTATGTTGCTTATCAAAAGTTGGTATGGTTTTGTAAATATAAACTTCTTTACCTTTATCTTACACTATTGTAGGCAAACATTGTGCCGACAATACATATATAAATAATTTGTTTATTTCCAACAGTTACATACTAATCAACTACAATTCTCATATAAACACTTTGAGTCGTAATGACGCATTTTGTTTGGTTAGCCAAGAGATGCCGCTATTTGATACGGGATAATCCATTTTGAGGAGATTTTACGAAGTCAGCTTCATCTTAATTTGTTAAGCCAGTGTTTAAGAGTTTTTCCACACCTTACAACTTTTTTTATCTCTTAAACTACCCAGACTCATTGTCTGAAATCAATATCTACAAGTATCGCGGATTTTCGTTCGCCTTAAGTTCACCTTTAAGCACTTGGCTTATCGGTTACCTGAGGAAAACTTCATAATTTGTTGTAAAGCAACGACTTACGCTTAAAAAAAATATCTTTACAGAGTATAATTGTTGTGTTAGATTTGATTCCACTCAAGCGAAAGAAACTTAATTCTAAGTTAGCTTTATTCGCCCTTAACAGATTTAGAACCAAAATTAGACTTTATAGGATGAAAAACAAATTCACTCCTAAAAAGACTTTATGAGAATTCGTTTCGGAACATCCGGCTGGAGAGCAATCATTGCCGACGAGTTCACATATAAAAACGTCAGTCTGGTTACTGAAGCAATCTGTAGTTATTTGAAAAATAATTCTGTTGATGAACGGCAAACCTTAATAGTCGGACACGATTCGAGATTTATGGGCGAAAATTTTGCCGAAGCCGCTTCGGAAATCGCCAAACAAAAAGGTTTTCGTGTTCTGCTTTGTGAAAATCCAACGCCGACTCCGACAATCTCGCACGCTATCAGAAGCGAAAAAGCGGTTGGCGGAATAAATTTTACGGCTTCGCACAATCCGCCGGAATATCAAGGCATAAAATTTTCGACAGCTGACGGCGCGCCGGCTTTGCCGGAGATAACGAAGCAGATAGAAGAAATTATTGAAAACACGCCGAATGTCGAAGGCAAAAACGGCGGAATGATTGAAAAATTCGATGCTCGTCCGAGTTATCTCGACGATTTGAAAACTAAAATTCGCTTTGACGAAATTGCAAAGGCTAAAGGTAAATACGCTTATGACGCGCTTTGGGGAACAGGTCGCGGTTATTTAGATAAAATCCTGCGCGACAATGGCTTAGAAGTCGAAACGCTTCACGATTGGCGCGATGTAACATTCGGCGGACGTTCACCGGAACCCGGCGAAAGTCATTTAGACGAACTTATTGAAACGGTTAAGACAAAAGGCTTGACTTTAGGACTTGCCACTGACGGCGACGGCGACCGATTCGGAGTCGTCGACAGTAACGGCAAATTTATTGAGCCTAATCAACTAATCGCTATTTTGACAGATTATTTGGCTGAAAGCCGCGGTTGGACAGAAGGTGTGGCACGAAGCGTGGCGACATCGCATTTAGTTGACAGAGTTGCCGAAAATCGCGGTTTGAAATTATACGAAACGCCGGTCGGATTCAAGTTTATCGGCGAATTGATAAACGAAGACAAAATTATTTTGGGCGGAGAAGAATCCGCAGGTCTTTCCATCAAAGGACATTATCCCGAAAAGGACGGCATCTTGGCTTGTCTGCTCGCGGCGGAAGCGGTTGCGGTGCGCGGAATGAGTTTAACCGAACAGTTAGACGAGCTTTACAATCGCGTCGGGAAGTTAGAATCGGGCAAAATCGGCGTTAAATTAACCGAGGAAATTGCCAAAAATTTGAAAGAAAAACTCGCGCAAGAGCCGGCGGAAATCGGCGGAAAGAAAGTTGACAATATCAATCGAATGGACGGCGTAAAATTTATTTTTGCTGATAAAAGCTGGATGCTGATGCGTCCGTCAGGCACAGAGCCGTTAGTTAGGATTTACGCTGAAGCCGAAAATAGAGAAGTTTTGGAGGTGCTAATTGAGCAAGGTCGTCGCTACTTATTGGGATAATTCAACGGCGGTTTCATTTCCCGCAAACACTCGCACAAAAACTGCGAAACGCGCTGAAACCACTACGCCGCAATGGTTTGCTTTTGCCGCAATCGCGTCAATTACATTTATGCTTTGTATAGCAATCAACCTTCGCGCTTACTCGGAAGTAAGTGTTGAGATGGAACAAAATCAACGCTTGAGCGTTCAGCTTGAAAGTTTAAATAATGAAAATTTGGCTATTCAGGAAGAAGTCCACAATTTGAAAATAGACTCGCGTTTTATGGAGCTTGAAGCCCGTAAAATCGGAATGAGTCGCCCGAATGAAAAAGTTCCCGTGCCGGTAAATTAATTTGCGGAGAATTGTTTTATCAGCACATTTTACCCTGTCCGTAACCAATCCGCCTTTTGCCTATCCGCTCCGCTTTGCCTACAGTCGAGCCTTCCGCCAAATTCGCGGCTTATGTTTCCCGAACGTAAGCCGCAACTCCTTTTTAAATTCCAAATTAAAAACTACGAATTACGAATTTGCTCAATTTACTATTTACAATTCACCATTTACTATTAACGATAAATGGGCGATTTCCGAATTTCTTATTCACCGTATTATTATGCCGACATTGGCGAAAATCACGTTTTTCCGATAAAAAAATTTGAACTTGCGCGCGACAAACTTCTCGGAGAAGGAACTGTGCAATCTTCGGAAATCTTCGAGCCGCAGCCAGCCGGAGTCGAAGATGTTTTGCTGGTTCACACCGAAGATTATATTTCGCGGCTGCGTAGCGGAACTCTAACTGCAAAAGAAGTTCACAAGCTCGGACTTCCTTGGTCAAAATCGCTTGTCAGGCGTTCTTTTCTGGCGGTTTCGGGAACAATAAATGCGGCGAAACACGCTTTGAAAAACGGTGTTGCGTCAAATCTTGCAGGCGGAACACATCACGCTTTTCCCGATAGAGGCGAAGGTTTCTGCGTTTTGAACGATGTCGCCGTCGCAATCGAAGTATTAAAAAGAGATGATTTAGCAAAGAGATTTTTGATTGTCGATTGCGACGTTCATCAAGGAAACGGCACGGCTTTTATCTTCAAGACGGACGAAACGGTTTTTACCTTTTCGATACACGGCGCGAAAAATTATCCGCTTTTCAAGGAAATCTCCAATCTCGACATCGAGCTTCCCGATAGGACTTCCGACAAGGAATATCTAGAAACATTAAACGAAGCCTTACCGCGAGTTTTCCTGCACAATCCCGACATAATTTTTTATCTCGGCGGCGCAGACCCGTTTGAAAAAGACAAACTCGGACGGCTTGGTTTGACGAAAAACGGTTTGATGAAACGCGATGAAGCGGTTTTGAGATTTGCCAAAGAACGCGATGTTCCGATTGTTACGGTAATGAGCGGCGGTTACGCGCAAGATATTAACGATACAGTGGAAGTTCACTGCAACACGATTCGCGCGGTGAAAAAAGTTTTTACTGATTTTCAAATTCAAAATGCTTCCGCTTAATTTTTTTCGTTATTTAATTTGTAAAACGTTTAAAGAACTTGTCTTTAATTTTTATTGTAAAGATTTTTCAAAAAATTCGGGTATCAATTTTATCGCCTTCTCGACAATTTCTCTTTCGCTCTTAAACGCCAGCATTTTCAATGCTTCTTCGGCTTTCACCCAACGCGCCTCGGCGACTTCAAAGTCGTGATTTCCGACATCGCCTTCGATATATTTCAAAAGGAAAAAATGCACAAATTTGTGAAAGCGCACGCGCTCGCCGCGACTGTCGCCGACATACCAATACTCGATTGTTTCTATTTTCGACAACAACTCGGTTTCGATTCCGGCTTCTTCGCGCACTTCGCGCAAGGCGGCAATTTCGGTCGTTTCACCCGCGTCAACGAGACCTTTCGGAAGTTGCCAACGCTGACTCGGATTGACGGAAATGATTGCGATTTCATAGCCGGAATCATTTGCGCGAAACGCCACGCCGCCCGCCGAAACTTGTTCGAGCGTTTGAATTTTTGCTTTTTCGGACGAGGATTTCACGCGCTTTTCGGTTGCCTAATTTTCTTTAAAGTAAAATGTTTCAATCGCTTAACTGATTCCAGTTTCACTGTGCGGGCTATCAACCGGTTTAGATTCGGGCGAACCTTTTTGACGCAGGAAAATTGACAGCACGATCATTGCGCCGATTGATAAAAATTCGCTCTGCCAATTCTGAAACGATTCAAACCAAAAGCGCGACGTGCCGATGTATTCAATCGTCGTTACTTTTTCGGTTTCGCCGTGTTCTGCCTGCTCTTTGTTATAGATTCGCGCGCCGCCGACGGCGTGTAGGGCAAAAGAAACGGCAAAGAGTAAAAACAACGCGATACTCAAAGAATTTTGGTAAAGTTTCAACGTTAAACCACCGCGCTTGACGGGCGCGGGCGCGTCCTTGTCCAACAAATTTTTTTCGGGAATCACGTCAACGCGCTCGGTCGTGTCGGGCGTTTTCGATTCGGACGAGCCTTTTTGAAAAAGAAAAATCGTCAGGACGACATACATTCCCATCTGCAAAAATTCGCTTTCCCAATTCTCGAACGTCGCTTCTATAAAATGTCCTTCGCCGAGGTATTCGACATAACCGACGGTCGGTTGATTATGTTCCCGCCGGTCGTCGTTATATTCCTTATGACCGGTCAGATACTGCCCGACGAACGAAAAGAAAAACAATCCGAAAAGCACAATTGAAAGACCGTTATTGTGGAAAAACCGCCGCATAAAATTCTTCCTTAACAGATAGATTCAAAAACTTTTTGATTGTAGCAGGAAAATTTGTTTCATCGTAAAATTTTTGCTTAATTTAACGCTTGTGCAATCGCTTTTTCCAAATCAGCTTTCACTTTAAGATCATAGCCGACAAATTTCTCAACCAAGTTCCCGTCGCGGTCAAAAACAAAAGTTTGCGGAATAGCACTGTCACTTCCCAACAAAACTTTGTTCAGTTCGTCTTCGGGATACGCTAAAACGTAATTGATTTTTAATTTTTCGATAAACGCGGGAACTTTCGGCACGTCTTCTTCGCCGCCGACGTGCAAGCCGATAACCTTTAAATCGGCATATTTGTTTTGCAGTTCGACGAGATGCGGAATTTCTTCCAGACAAGGCGGACAAAATGTCGCCCAAAAATCCAGCACGACGACTTTTCCCTTGTATTCGCCGAGCTTTTGCGCTCGACCGTCAAAAAGCGTCCAGCCTAAATTTTCGATGTTTTTTCCCGGCGGAAGCGGAAGATTTGTCTGCGGAATGTTGTTTATTGAAATTGGTCTCTCTGAAACGGAAACGGGTGCGGCGGCGGGACGACACGCTAAAGCAAGTAAAAAGTAAAAAGTAAAAAGTAAAAAGGCGAAAAATTTCATTGGTTTTATTTTACTAGATTTTTTATCATACTGAAAAATTTAGCCATCGAAAATACAGGAAAATTCCGACACGATTTTTACCTATGTTAATCTGTGTTTACGCGAAGCGGAATGATTAAATTTTATCCTGAAAAAATCAGCGAAAGATTTCACGCGCCGAGAAATGTCGGCAGCGCGACGGGCGCGAATGCTGTCGGGACAAACGCGACTTTTGTTTGCGGCGCGGTTTTGCGCCTTAGCTTGCGGATTGAAAAAGACACGAAAAAAATTGTCGGAGCGAAATTCAAAACCAACGGCTGCGGATATTTAATCGCTTCGGCGAATGTTTTGACCGAACAGATTATCGGAAAAAAATTAAATGAACTTCACGGCTTGGATAAAAGCGTTTTGCAGACGCAAATCAAAAGCGAACTCGGCGAATTTCCCGAAAATCGCAAACATTGTTTAGAACTTTGTTTTGAAACTTTACAGGACGCTTTCGCGGATTTTCGCGCTCGTCAGATTGAAGAATTCACAGGCGAAAAGGCGTTAATTTGCACTTGTTTCGGCGTTTCCGAGGAAACGATTGAAAAAGTTATAAAAAATAATTCGCTCGAAACGGTCGAAGATGTAACGGACGCTTGCAATGCGGGCGGTGGTTGCGGTTCGTGCCAACCTTTGATTCGGGAAATTATTGACACGACGTGCCGTCATTTGTAGAATTTTCGTGTCGAAATCATTGTGTTATAATGTATGAGAATTTTTAAAGTTTTCAAAAATTATGGACGACCCCGCTAGTATGTTACTTATGTTTTTCGCCGCCGAAACCGGCGCAGTTCCCGAATCTGCAAGTCTGGCTTCCACCGTTTTCAATATCTTTCTGGTAATTTTTCTGGTGCTTGCCAACGGCTTTTTCGTCGCCTCCGAATTTTCTTTCGTGGCGGTCAGGAAATCGCGCATCGAAGCGCTTGCCGCCGAAGGAAGCAAAGCCGCCGAACGACTTTTGGCGATGCTCAACAATCTCAACGCTTATATTTCCGCCACGCAGCTCGGCATTACTTTGGCTTCTCTCGGCTTGGGTTGGATTGGCGAACCCGCCGTCGCCGCGCTTTTAGAACCCGTTTTGATTCGCATCGGTGAAGCGACGGGCGCGACATTCTTAGCGTCGGGAGCGGTTTTGCACACAATTTCATTTACGATTGCGTTTTCGTTTATCACGTTTCTGCACATTGTTTTCGGTGAACTCGCGCCGAAAACCGCCGCGCTCGAAGTGTCCGAAAAAGTTGCTTTGTGGTGCGCGCTTCCGCTACAAATTTTTTATAAAACTTTTTCTTATCCGATTCGCGTGCTCGATTGGACGGGAACGAAAACCGTGCGCCTGTTCGGTCTGCATCCGTCGGGCGAGCATGGTTCGAGCTATACGGAAGACGAAATTCGCCAGCTTATCAACAAATCCGAGCAGAGCGGACACCTTAATGAGGAAGAACGCAAACTTATCAATCAGGTCTTTGAGTTTTCTGAAACAACCGTTAAAGAAGCGATGATTCCGCGCACTGAAATAATGGCGATTCCCGCGACCTCGACGCTTGAGGAAATCGCCGAAGCATTCCGCCGTCACGGTTATTCGCGCCTTCCGGTTTATCGTGATTCGCTCGACGACATTCTCGGCGTGATTCACAGCAAAGACGTGATGCAGTATCTTCTGTTGCGTCCGAAGTTCTTTAAAATCGAGAGAGTTTTGAAAAAACCGTTGTATGTCGTTGACACGGCGCGGCTCGAAGACGTTTTGCGGCAGATGCAGCAGGCAAAATCACATTTCGGCTTTGTCGTTGACGAACACGGCGGCGTTGAAGGAATCATCACGCTCGAAGACCTTTTGGAAGAAATCGTCGGCGATATTTCCGACGAACACGACGAAGAAGTCAACGAACAAATTCACAAACAAACGGACGGCAGTTTTATATTAGACGGCGGTCTTGCGGTCAGAGATTTAAATCGCCGACTTCGCTTAGATATTCCGGCTTCGGAGGCTTACACGACGGTTGCCGGATTTTTGTTGAGCGAAGCCGGTGAAATCTTGGACGAAGGCGAAAGCGTGCGTTTCAACGGTCACCTTTTCCATATCGAAAAGGTTGATAAACGCCGCATTTTAAGGGTGCGGATGGAAAAATCTTAAAAGTAAAAAATAAAAAATAAAAAGGTAGAGGTGAGAAATTTCTAAATTGTCACTTTTGCCTTTTCTTTTTGTCTTTCATTTTGATTCAAGCTAAATTTATTAGATAAGTTTTAAAATCTTTTTAACGGAGTCTTTTATAAAAATGAGTTTAATCGAACAAATTCGGGCGCGTCAGATTTTGGATTCGCGCGGAAATCCGACAGTTGAAGCAGAAGTTGTTTTGGAATCGGGCGAGCAAGGTCGCGCCGCAGTGCCGAGCGGCGCGTCAACCGGCGAGAATGAAGTGGTCGAGCTGCGCGACGGTGACAACTCGCGTTATTTAGGCAAAGGTGTTTCAAAAGCAGTCGAAAACGTCAACGAAAAAATCAGTTATGAACTCGAAGGTTTGGACGCGCTCGACCAAATTTTGATTGATGAAACCTTAGTGAAATTAGACGGAACGCCGGACAAATCGAACTTGGGCGCAAATGCTTTACTAGCCGTTTCGCTTGCCGCGGCGCGAGCCGCTTCCGCGTTTCTGGAATTGCCGCTTTATCGTTATCTCGGCGGCGTGAACGCGAAAACTTTGCCCGTTCCGATGATGAACATTATCAACGGCGGAGCGCACGCCGACAATAATGTGGATTTTCAGGAATTTATGATTATGCCCGTCGGCGCGGAAAGTTTTTCCGAAGGACTTCGCGCGGGCGCGGAGATTTTTCACAACTTAAAATCCGTTTTGAAAAAACGCGGTTATTCAACGAGCGTCGGTGACGAAGGCGGTTTCGCGCCAAACTTGAAATCTAACGAAGAAGCGATTGAAACGATACTCGAAGCAATCGAAAAAGCTGGTTATGCGGCTGGCAAAGACATTTTGCTGGCATTAGACCCGGCAGCGAGCGAATTTTTTGACGGTACGAATTACGTTTTCAAAAAGTCCGACAACCGCAAATTATCTTCAGATGAAATGGTTGCGTATTGGGCGGATTGGACTGAAAAATACCCGATAATTTCCATCGAAGACGGAATGGCGGAAAACGATTGGGACGGCTGGAAGAAAATCACCGAACAGCTTGGGGAAAAAATTCAACTCGTTGGCGACGATTTGTTTGTAACTAATGTCGAGTTTTTGCAAAAGGGAATTGATGCGGGCGCGGCAAATTCAATTTTGATAAAAGTCAATCAAATCGGCACTTTGACCGAAACTTTAGACGCGATAGAACTTGCCAAAACAAATAATATGACCGTCGTAATTTCGCATCGTTCGGGTGAAACGGAAGATTCGTTTATTGCGGATTTGGCGGTTGCGACAAACGCCGGACAGATTAAAACAGGTTCGCTTTCACGTTCCGACCGCATTGCGAAATACAATCAGCTTTTGCGAATTGAAGAAAATTTAGGCGATTCGGCTCGATATTTAGGACGCAGGGCTTTCTATCAAATCAAGCAATGAAAATTTTAATCGTCGGCGGGACAAAATTTTTAGGTCGTCATCTGGTAACGGCGGTACAAGCACGCGGTCACGAAGTTACACTTTTCCATCGCGGCAAACATTCGTCTGAAGGCATCGAAAATGTCGAAGAAATTTACGGCGACAGAAACAGCGATTTGGATAAGCTGAACGGGGGAAACTGGGATGCGGTGATTGATACTTGCGGTTATCTGCCGCAAACGGTGAAAGCATCGGCTGAAGCGTTAAAAAATTCGGTCGGACAATACGTTTTTATCTCCAGCGTCTCGGCTTATGCCGATTTCAGCGTCTCCGACTATAATGAAACCGCGCCCGCTGCAAATTTAAGCGGCGAGCAAAAATTAAAGGCAGATAAGATTGACCCGAAAGCAGAAATTACCGCTGTTGTTTTGGAGGATATGTATGGCGCATTGAAGGCTTCGTGCGAGCGGGAAGCCGAAACTGCGATGCCCGGCAAAACTTTAATCGTCCGTCCGGGTTTGATTGTAGGTTCTTATGACCCGACCGACCGTTTTACATATTGGGTGATACGCACGGCGCAAGGTGGTGAAGTTCTCGCGCCCGGAACGCCGAATCGTTTTGTGCAGATTATTGATGTGCGCGATTTGTCCGAATGGATTGTCGAGATGATTGAGCACAAAAAGTCGGGAATTTATAATGCGACCGGCAAGCCGTTTGAGTTGACGTTTGTAAAAATGCTCGAAGAAATCAAAACCGAAAGCAGCAGCGACGCTTCTTTTACTTGGGTTGACGAAGAATTTTTGAAACGGGAAGCGGTTGAAGAATGGAGCGAAATGCCGCTTTATATGGTAGAATCTGTCAAAGAAGTGAGCGGTTTTTTATCGGCAAATATTGACAAAGCCGTTGCCGAAAACCTCAAGTTTCGCCCGCTCGCTGAGACGATTCAGGACACTTTATCGTGGCGCAAAACTAAGAGCGATAAGATGGAAGCGGGAATTGATTTTGAAAGAGAACAGGAATTGCTTCGCAAATGGTACGAAGAAAATTAGGATTGTATGTTTTTAGTCGTCGGCACAAAATTTATCACTTGGGGTTCTGAAAAAACTGCTGAAACAATTCGGTGCAGCAATTGCGGCGCACTTAATCAATTTACCGAAAAAACGGGAATGCGCTTTATCACACTGTTTTTCCTCGTGCCGATGATTCCGATTAGCGGCAAGAAAAAAATGATTGAATGTCCGAACTGCAAAGCGCGATTTCAGACGGAATAGAAATGGTTAGAAAATTTACTTTGTTATTTTTGATTTTCTACTCATCTTGCGCTGTTTCACCAGTTCAAGAAGATAAAACATTATTTTCTCCAGCACCGGAAAGGGAATTGAAAAAGGATATTCCAAATGCTTCTTGGGTGAAAATTTATTTTGAAGGAGTAGACAATAACGATTATCGAGGAATTGATAAAATTGTAGAGCGTAATAACATATATAAATTAAGAGAAAAGGTTTTAGCTGAAGATGATTTCGAGATTCGTATTTGGGTTGGGTTTGGGAAGTATGGAAATGATGGATTGATTCTGAAACGTAGTTCGGGTGGCAATTGGACAGCTACATATTTGAGTGAAATGTTATGTGATTTTGAAAATAGAGGAAAATATAAATTGGAATCTCCAAAGTCCGGGTGGGAAACGGCTTGGCAAAAATTGATTGATGCAGGAATTTTAACTTTACCTGATTCTTCTGAATTGAAGTACGAAAATGGTGTAAATGACGGCAAATCATATGTTGTCGAAACTAATGTGAATTACACTTATAGAACATACGAATACTCAAATCCCAAACATGAAAAACTGAAAGAAGCCAAACAGATGATAAAAATTGGTGAAATTATTGCAGATGAATTTGATTTAGAAAGTTTTAGTGCAGAAACAGATGGTTGTAATAAAGACAAATAAAAATGAATGGCAAAACGGCGAATTTACCATCAGCACAGACCAAAGTCGGTTGCAAGTTGACCGAATTCACAAATTTTTATCCAAAGAATCTTACTGGGCGAAGGAAAGAACGCGCGAGCAAACGATGACGGCGATAAAAAATTCCTTGTCCTTCGGCGTTTATAAAAGCGAAAATCAAATTGGCTTCGCGCGTGTCGTAACTGATTACGCGACGTTTGCGTATCTCGGCGATGTTTTTATTTTAAAAGAATTTCGCGGACAAGGTTTGAGCAAATGGCTGATGGAAACAATTATAAATCATCCTGATTTGCAGGGTTTCAGGCGTTGGATTCTGGCGACTAAAGACGCGCACGCGCTTTATGAAAAGTTTGATTTTAAAGGGCTGAAATTCCCCGAACGCTGGATGGAAAAAACCGCACCGAATGCTTATTAACAAAAATTTCGCAACTTTTATGGGTTTTGACACGAAATTTAGTAAAATACACGGATTTTTTCTCGCTGCTTTTTTGATTTTCATTTCGATATTTAGCGCGTGTTTTTCGATTGGTGAAAGTAGACAACCGGAAATTTCTCAAAATTCAGATGCGGCAGCTTTTGAAATTACGACTCCGAGCGTTAATCTCGCAAAACCGCTTGAAATTTCCAAAGAACCGGAAGATGCCGCGCTATGCGAAAAAATTAATCAAATAATCGAACAAAGCGAGTTTGCAAATGCGCGTTGGGGCGTGATTGCAATTAGTCTAAAAGATGGTCGCGTAGTTTGCGGGCGCGACGCGCAGAAACTTTTTAATCCCGCGTCAATCGAGAAAATCCTCACGTCTATCGTCGCTTTGGACAAACTCGGCGCGGATTTTCGTTTCAAAACTTCCGTTTTCGCACCGAACCAAATCGAAGCAGACGGAACATTAAACGGCGATTTGGTAATTTACGGACAAGGCGCGCCCGATTTTGACAACGAAGGTTTGGAAAATTTAGCGAATCAACTCCAATCAAAAGGTTTGAGACACATCAAAGGCAATGTCGTCGGCGATGACAGCTATTTCAAAGGCGAAACAATCGGCGACGGTTGGACGTGGAATGATTTGCAGTGGTATTACGGCGCGGAAGCGAGCGCGTTGGCTTTTCAGGAAAATCAAGCGGGCGTTTATATGCAGGACGGCAAGCCGACGACTTCGACCGATTATTTGCAGATTCAAAGCGAATTGCGACCGACGGAAAACGGCGAAACCAAAGCCTTCGGCATAAGGCGCGGGCTGGCGGACAACCAAATTTACGTTTGGGGAAACGGAGACAAAGCGTCGGGACGAATTGCCGTCCACAACCCCGCGCTTTGGACGGCGAGAAATCTCAAAGAATCTCTGGAAAAAAAGGGAATTACAATTGACGGCAAATCCAAATCGGTTGATTGGAAAACGAAAAATAAATTAAATGTCGGAAACGCCGTCGAGCTTGCTTCGGTTGAAAGTAAAACTTTGGCGGAAATTGTTAATCGAATGAATAAACATTCGGTAAATGTTTACGGGGAATTGATTTTACGAACTTTGGGCAAAAAATTCGGCGATACCGCGCCGGACGAAAGTCGGCAAATACAAGCCGTTCGCGGCGATGATTCAGCGGGCGCGTCGGTCATCAAAAAATGGCTGACGGAAAAAAATGTCGCTGCTGACGAAATTCAAATTCACGATGGTTCGGGATTGTCGAGACTCAATTTTGTAACGCCTGAAGCCTTCGGTCGCGCTCTTATTTTCGCCGCCCAGTCAAATTTTGCCGATGTTTTTAAAAATTCATTGCCCGTTGCGGCAACCGACGGAACTTTGAGTGGACGTTTAGGAAAAGTAAAGAGAAAAGTTTTAGCCAAAACCGGCTCGGTTACTTATGTCAACTCTCTGGCTGGCTATGCGCAGGCATCGGAAAGCGAAATTTTCGCCTTTGCAATTATCAGCAACAACATTACGCGCAAAAACGACAGTTTGAGAATAATTGATGCAATTGCGACGAGTCTGGTGGATGTTCAATCGCCGAATACACAAAATTCAAACAAAACAAATTCAAACAAAAATGAGAAAAATTATAAGTAGTCTGACAAAAAACTCGCCTTCTCGACCGTTAAATCTATCTGATAAAAAATCCGAGAAATAAAAACAACCAAAAGAAAATCATCAAAAATAACGGTAAAATCATCAGCAAAAGACAACCTATATTTGCCCAAGATTCTTGATTCCAAACGTAAGGCGCGGGACAATGCGGGCAAAATTCCTGGCTTGCCATAAACGGACGCTTGCATTTCGGGCAAATCTTGAGCGACATAAAATTAGAATAACAAAATCTTTTGTCACAACAGTAAAGCAATTTAGACAGGCAAAATTCGCTGGAAGAATTTTCATTCCGCATTTTTAATTTTACAAATCCGCGTCTTATTTTCCTAATTTTAAGTTTGTAAATTCTTGTGATAATCTTAGCGTTTTCATATCACGGCAAAAGGGAAATTTAACAATAAAATGGTTGAAGAATTTGCGTTCGACAATACGGAAGAACGCCGTAAAATCCGTCATAATGGCGCGGGTTGGATAGAAGTTATCGTCGGTTCGATGTTTTCGGGCAAGAGCGAAGAATTGATTAGAAGATTAAGACGCGCGCAAATCGCACGGCAAAAAGTTCAGGTTTTCAAGCCCGTTATTGACAATCGCTATTCAATCGAGCAAATCGCCTCGCATTCGGGAATGACGCACGTTTCAAAACCCGTGATGACGGCGAAGGAAATTCTCGCGCAGATTGAAGACGAAACGCAGGTCGTCGGCATTGACGAAGGACAATTTTTCGATATGGAAATCATCCAAGCCGTCAACTTTCTCGCCAACAGCGGCAAGCGCGTGATTATCGCCGGACTCGACCAGGATTACACAGGCAAACCGTTTGAGCCGATGCCGCAGCTTTTATCAATCGCCGAATTCATCACGAAAACTCACGCCATCTGCGTCAAATGCGGAAACACCGCAAACTATTCGCAGCGCACCGTCGAATCCGATGCGCGTGTCGAAGTCGGCGCAAGCGACAAATACGAAGCGCGTTGCCGTCAATGTTTCGTGCCGCATTCGGACGCGCCGACGATATTGTAAATTTTGATGTAATCTAAAACAATTACGGAGAATGAATAAGGAGAAATGATGAAACGGATTTTTTTGACGGTCATAATCTTATGCGCGTCATTCCTGTTAATCGAAGCAGGCGAAGCAAGCGCAACGACACCGACCAAAGCGCAAAAGTCATTTTTTAAAAAACTCAAAAAAATGTGCGGGCGGCAATTTAAAGGCGCGACCGAATTTCCGACTGACGACAAAGTTTTCGGCGGCAAACCGCTTTTGATGCGAATCGAAACTTGCACCGAAAAGGAAATTCGGATTCCGTTTCAAGTCGGCGAAGACAAATCGAGAACGTGGATTTTAACCTTGACCGATGAAGGCTTGCTCTTCAAACACGACCATCGCCACGCTGACGGAACGCCCGACAAAATCACCAATTACGGCGGTTTGGCAATTGCCGACGGCTCAAAACTTTTGCAGAAATTTCCCGCCGACGCAGATACCGCGAAACATATTCCCGAAGCCTCGACAAACGTTTGGACGCTCCAAATAGACGAAGAGAAAAAACGATTCGTCTACCAATTGGAGCGCAACAATCAATTGCGCTATCGAGGATTTTTTAGTTTTGAATCAACAGCGGAAAAGAAATAAAGCTAAAGAGTTTTAAGCTGAATCTACTTTACTCTTTTTGCTGCCATTTCAGGCGGGTATAAGCGGTGCGAAAACCGTCAAATTAATTTTTGTTTCTCGACCATCTTAAACACCGGTCGCAATTGCCGTCTCGCTGTGTGATAACGAGCTTGAGATTTTTAACGTCCCCGTTCGCCGGTATTTCAATCGGGTCGGCGTGACGCTGGCGGCTCGGCGTATCGTTTGCCGTTACCACGGCTTTGACGAGATGGCGCAGACCACTCATCAACGTTATTGAAAAACTTCCGTCAGCTTTTGTTTGGGTGGGCGAGAAGCCCATCGAACCTTCCGCGTATTCCGATTCCTGAATGCTAATCATTGCATTCGGTGCTGGAGTTCCGTCCGGGTAGACAACAATGCCTTCAACTTTTCTGGGCGATAGTTTTTTGGGAAGTTTGAAATCATAACCACTGATGACTTGACCTTCGCTGATAGTAATCAGCTCAGCCTCCGCCAGATTTGTTGTTCCCGGATAAAACGTGCGCGGGTAAGGAAAATTCGTGTCGCGCAGACGGTCGAGCCGAATGCCGAGATAATACGTTCCCGCCGGAATTTCTTTGAATAAATAGTGTCCTTGTTCGTCGGTATAAGCGGAATAAGTGTCTTTCTGGTAGCGTTCATTAATCTGCTCAACCGGAATCAGATTAACCGCCATTTGATTGACGGGCGCGGCTTCATCGGTTTGAATTTTGCCGCTCAGAAAAGTTTTCGTCGCTAATGCGGTATATATCACGGCGCAGCCTTTGTCGGGAATTTTAATAGTTTCTTCCTTTTCAAAACCCCACATTCCTTCGGGAACTTTGACGCGCATCTTGTATTCGCCCGCCGCGATATTCGACAGGCGATATTCGCCTTTTTCGTCGGTCAACGCTTCGTAGCTGTTTCCGTTTCCCAGAAAAGTCAGCCGTATATTCGCCAGCGGCGGATTCGGCTTATATTCGTCGTCCGATTTGCGAACCAGGTATTTCGTCACCTTTCCGTAAACCGTTCCGCCGGCTTTCGCGTCTTTCAAACCGCGAAAGTATTCCAAATCTTCGCTCGCCTTTGATAAAAGCTGCGTGCGTGTGCAGATGCCGGTGCCGAGCTTGCCGGTTTCCTTATTGCGGTAAGCGTAAATGAGATAGCTCTGACCGTTTTCAAACGCAAAACCGCAGTCGCCGCCGCCCATGCCCGTCTCAAGCTCGACCGACCTTTCCTCGATTCCGCGAAAAGATTCGTTGACGGCTAAACTCACGGTTTTTGTCCGAAACATCGAAGCAAATTTATTGTCGCTATTCGACGCGGGTTTGACGGGCGTGTCTTTGATTTCCGTCACCTGCCCGCTGAAGACAACATCCGTATTCCAGAAAGATTGACATGGCGGACCGGACATTATACAGGAACAGGCTTCGACCACCGCGGGCGAAACAAAAAAGAGAGTAAAGAGAAAAACGCAGCTTGAAAGTATTTGTCGCATAATTTTTATTTTTAACCGGTTAGATGCCGTTCTCACGAATTGGTTTTCTCGCCGCCAATTTAGAATCCTTCCGAGTGCCGGTCAAAATTTTTTGTCAGGATATTTTTCCTTGCGACGTTTTGAGTTGACGACGGCAATCAAAGTTTGATTTTTTCCGTTTGGCGACAGCCTTCTTTGTCTCTCAAAATGGTCGAAAACTAACTTTGCGGTTTTCGCGCCGAGAAATGGCGTGAGTTCTTCGATTGAGGCTTTGGCGATGCGTTCGATTGAGCCGAAGTTTCTGAGAAGTTTTATCTTTCTTTTCTTGCCGACACCTTCAATCGCCGTTAATTCAGATGTAAAATCGCGCATCTCGCGGCGTTTGCGGTGATACTGAATCGCCGTCTTATGCGTTTCGTCGCGGATTTGCCGGACGAGGCGAAAAGCGGGAACGCCGTTTTCAAAATAAATGGGTTTATCTTCGTAGCCGAAGCGTAAAAGGTGAGAAATTTCGTTGTGTCGGCGCGGCGGTTTGACGAGTCCGACAATCGGAATCATTTCCAAATCCAAAGACTGCATTGCTTTTGCCGCCGCCGAGATTTGACCTTTGCCGCCGTCTATAAAAATCAGTTGGGGCAGAGGTTTTTCTTCGTTCAAGAGGCGTTTGTAGCGACGAAAAACGGCTTCGCGCATCGAGGCGTAATCGTCCGCGCCTTCGACGGTTTTGATTATAAACCGACGAAATTCCGCGCGGTTTGGCTTGCCGTTTTCAAACACGACGATTCCGGCGACGTTTTCCGAGCCGGAGATGTTGGAAATATCGAACGATTCGATGCGTGCGGGAAAATGCGGAAGTTCGAGAATCTCTTGCAGCGCGCCCAAAACTTTTTCTGTGTCGGGCTGCAAAACTCTGAAGCGTTGCTCGAAAGCGATTTTCGCGTTGTTTTCGACGAGCGTAATCATCTCGCGTTTTTGCCCGCGTTTCGGGTCGAAGATTCGCACGCGCCGCCCGCGTCTGGTCGTCAAAACCTTTTCCAGAGTTTCTCGGTCTTCAAAATCTACGGGAACGTGGATTTCCAGCGGCACGTAATCGGTCGAATAATACTGCGCGAGAACTTCGCCGAGAAATTCCGAAGCGTTAAATTCCACAGCGTCCAAATCTTCCCAGAAAAATTCGCGCCGCCCGACGATTTTGCCTTCGCGCATCGTAAAAAGCTGGAGCGCGAGTCGTTGATTTTCCTGATAATAACCGAAAATGTCAATGTCGAGGTCGGCGGTCATCGCCATTTTTTGCTGCTCGCCGAGTGCCAGAACAGTTTTGCGTAAATCACGGAATTTAGCGGCGAGTTCGTAATTGCCCGTTTCGGAAAAATACCACATTCGCTTTTCCAAATCGTCCGCCAGCTCTTTGTTTTTACCGTCGAGCAATAATTTTACGTCGCTCGTCGCCTGTGCGTATTCGTCTGGCTTACAGAGTTCTTTGACGCATGGGGCAAGACATCTTTTCAAATGATATTCAAGACACGGACGCGGCAATTTTCCATCAATTTCGATGTCGCAAGTTCGCATCTGGAACGTGCGATTGATTAAATCCAAAGTCTTTCGGGCTAAACTTGCGGGCAGAAAAGGTCCGTAATAGCTCGCGCCGTCGCGCAGAATTTTTCTCGTGATAACGACTTTCGGAAACGGCTCGTTTGTCATTTTCAAATGCGGATACTGCTTGTCGTCTTTTAATAAAACATTAAAACGCGGCTTGTGTTTTTTGATGAGATTCGATTCTAAAACTAAGGCTTCGACTTCGTTGTCAACGACGATAAATTCTAAATCGGCAATGCGTTTGACAAGTTCGCGCGTCTTGCGGTCGTGTCCGCGATTCGATTGGAAATACGAGCGGACGCGGTTTTTTAAGTTCTTTGCTTTACCGACGTAGATGATTTTCCCGTCGGCGTTTTTGTGAAGATAAACACCGGGCGCGGTCGGGAGATTCTTGAGCTTTTCTTCTAAAGTCATTTCTTAAATTTTAACGCGAAAGAGCAATGAAATAAAGGAACAAAGCGAAAGAAAATTTAACCACAGACGCACATAGATTCACACAGATAAAAACTAAGAGATAATCAAAATGAAAAGCACTGTATTTTTGCTTTTAATTATCATAGAAATTACGAGTTGTAACAAAATTTATTGAAAGTTAGTGAATAGTTCATAGCGAAAAGTTAAAAGTTTGGAAGCGCAACTATTCACTTTTCACTATTAACTATTCACTGTCGAACAGAAAAAGTGTTTCAATCTTTTATCCATTTAATCCAACTACGTAAATTCTATATCAATAAAAAATTTGTGTTTATCTGTGTTAATCTGTGGTTAAATTTCTTCCTGTTTTTTCGACTTTGCAAGAAAATTTAGCTTTTCAGATGAAAACAATTTTAACCGAATCAACAAGTGAAGCTGCCGAATTTATAAAGCGCGGCGGAATCGTCGCCTTTCCGACTGAAACTGTTTATGGTTTGGGCGCAAATGTTTTTGATGCGAAAGCAATCGAAAAGATATTCATTGCAAAAAATCGCCCGAATGATAATCCTTTGATTGCTCACGTCGGAAATCTGGAACAAATCAAATTGCTTGTTTCGGAAATCACGACGACTGCGCAAAAATTTATCGAAGCGTTTTTTCCCGCGCCGCTGACTTTAGTTTTGCCGAAAGCGGAAAAAGTCCCTTTAATCGCAACGGCAAATCTTGAAACAATCGGCGTGCGAATGCCGGGAAATAATTTAGCTTTGGAGTTTTTACACAAATGCGGAACGCCGCTTGTCGCGCCGTCGGCAAATCTTTCGGGCAAGCCAAGTCCGACGACTTGGGAAGCGGTTTTTGAAGATTTAGACGGACGAATTGATTGTATTTTACAAGGCGAAGCGACGGAAATCGGTTTGGAGTCAACCGTTTTGGATTGCGCTTCGGACGTGCCGCTTGTTTTGCGAACCGGCGCAATCACGCTGGAAGATTTGCAAAAAGTAATTACCGAAACAAGAATTTATAAAATAAAAATCGGCGACGCGACAAAAAGTCCGGGCTTAAAACACCGTCATTACTCGCCGCGCGCAAAAGTTGTTCTATTGAGTCCAAAGTCCAAAGTCCAAAGTCCAAAGTCCAAAGCCTTTATCGGTTTCGACAAGCCCGATTTTGAATTTGGAAAAGTGAAAATCTGTGCTTCGGTTGAAGATTACGCGCGCGAAGTTTTTAATTTCTTTCGTGAATGCGACCGTGAAAATATCGAAACTATTTATTGTGAAACGGTTAAAGAAAAGGGAATCGGCGCGGCTTTGATGGACAGATTAAAACGCGCTTCCGACAATTGAAGACAATCTCGAACTTATTCAAAAAGAGAAAGGGTAAATAATTTAATCAAATTGAATTAATTACCCTTTCTCTTTTTTATTAAAATGCTCTTTATTTGTAACTGCTCAGCGCGTCCGCTTCGCTGTCGAAAACATCAAAGACGGTCAAAAGTTTTGTGATAGCCAGCAGGTCTTGAATTTTTTGGGTTAAATTCAGAAGTTTGAGCGAGCCGTTTTCTTTGTTGACCGCGGTAAAGCTCGATACTAGTTCGCCGATGCCGCTCGAGTCGACGTAGCCGACACTGCCCAAATTGAGCAGGATTTTCTTTTTGCCTTCGCCAAGCAAGCGGCGAATCGTCGTGCGGAGCGCGACGCTGCCTTCGCCAATCGTTACCTTGCCGTTCATATCCAGAATCGTTATGTCGCCCGCCTGTCTTTCCGTAATGTTAAGTTCAGCCATTTTTGTCTCCTCAAGTTTGAATTTTTAAAAAAGTTTTGATTGCCGATTTTAGACTAACTTCGTCTGCAAAGTCCAAGTTACACAAGCGATTTTTAACGCCTCTTCAACATTTTCACGACCATTCCGCCTCTCGCGTGATTTGACCATTCAACTTCGTCCATAAAAGCGCGCATAAATAAGATGCCACGCCCGTTCGCCTTCAAAAGGTTTTCCGGGTTTGTCGGGTCCGGAACATCTTCGACCTCAAAGCCTCTGCCGAAATCTCTGACAATGATTTCAAGTCCGTTCGATAAATTGGAAAACGTCAATTTGACTTGTTTTGTTTCATCTAAAAGATTCCCGTGTTTGACGGCGTTGGCAACCGATTCACGCACCGCCATATCAATTGCGCTTCGCGCTTCTTCGCCAAAACCGGATTGTCGGGCGAACTTTTCCGCTTCGATGGCGGCTGTTTCTACCGATTCAATCCGACTCGGAAGTTCGAGTTCTAATCTTTTTTCGCTCACAGGTTTTTCTTTGCTTGTAAGTTAGCGGTTTTATACGGTTTGTGTCAAGAAGGAAGTCAAGAAAAATGGAAAATGTATAGAGAAAAGTCTTGTATTTTTATCTTCTTATTTCTACACCTGTTTCGCACAAATTTAGTATGCCGACTTTACAGGCTAATTTTACTCGAAAAAGGGAGAATTCTGCGCTCGGTAATAAAAAACTGTAACCTTTAAAACATACGCGAAACTCAACATTTATTTATGTTCGGCGAAGGTGTGTCGAGTCCTGCCGATTACGAAAAGACTAATCACGTTTCGCAAGAAGTAAGCGGCGACATCGCCGCTTAGATTTTACAGCAAAAATAAAATAGAGTTTCAGGCGCAAAATAATTTTAAAGAATGCGTGTTTTTTCTTGCTGAATGAACGCTCATTCAGTATGATGCTTGCAACTTAAAATTCAACGAACAGGAAAACTTAAAAATGTTACAAATCAGCAAAGCCGCCGTTTTGGGCGCGGGAACGATGGGCGCGGCGATTGCCGCGCACCTTGCGAATGCGGGAATCCCGACGATTCTTCTGGACATCGCGCCTAAGGAATTAACCAAAGAAGAAGAAGCGAAAAGTTTGCCGCTCGACTCTCCCGTTGTCAGAAACCGCATTGCCAACGGCGGTTATAATGGATTAACGAAGGCGCGACCGGCAGCGTATATGGACAACGCGAATGCTTCGTTGATTACAGTCGGAAATTTTGAAGACGATTTGGCGAAAATCAAAGATTGCGATTTTGTTATCGAAGCGGTTGTCGAAAATCTCGACATCAAACACAAACTTTTTGCCGAAGTTGAAAAACATCGCAAAGCGGGCGCGGTCATCGCTTCAAACACGAGCGGCATTCCGATAGAAAAAATCGCCGAGCCGTTTTCCGACGATTTCAGAAAACATTTCCTGGGAATTCACTTTTTCAATCCGCCGCGTTATATGAAACTCGTCGAAGTCATTTCAACCGAATGGACAAAGCCGGAAATCGCCTGTTCGATTTTCGGTTTTCTCGACCAACGCTTGGGCAAAGGAGTTGTTCCCGCAAAAGACCGACCGAATTTTATCGCCAACCGCATCGGCGTTTTTTCGATGATGGCGACTATTAAAGAAATGATTGCGATGAATTTCACGCCGACCGAAGTTGACCAGATTACGGGAAAAGCAATTGGACACGCATCAAGCGCGACATTCAGAACATCGGATTTAGTCGGCTTGGACGTAACCGCGCATGTCGTTACAAATCTTTATCCCGCCATTCCCGAAGACGAAGACCGCGAAGTTTTTCAATTACCCGATTTGATAAAAACTCTGCTCGAAAAGAAACTTTTGGGCGACAAAACTAAAGGCGGATTTTTCAAAAAAACGAAAAACGCGGAAGGCAAAACCGAGATTTTAGAGTTGGATTTAGAAACTTATGAATACAAACCGCAAGGCAAAACAAAATTTCCAAGTTTGGACGCGGCGAAACAAATCGAAGATTTACCGAAGCGCATCAAGACTCTGGTTTGGGGCAAAGATAACGTCGGCGAGTTTTTGTGGCGAACAACCTCGCGCATCTCGCGTTACGCGGCGAACCGCATTCCCGAAATCGCCGACACGATTGTCGAGATTGATAACGCGATAAAATGGGGCTTTGGATGGGAAATCGGCGTGTTTGAAGCGTGGGACGCAATCGGCGTTCGTGAAGCGGTCGAAAGAATGCAAGCCGAAAATCAACCGATTCCCGCAAACGTCGAGAAAATGTTGGAAAGTGGCGCGAAAAGTTTTTACAAATACGAAAATGGTCAGAAATCATTTTTCGATTTTGCGAGCAATTCCTATAAACCTTTGCCCGAACAACAAGGCGCTATCTTTTTAAAATCGGTCAAAGACCGCAACGGCGTTATCAAAAAAAACGCGGGCGCAAGTCTTATTGACATCGGCGACGGCGTGGCGTGTCTGGAATTTCACTCGAAAATGAACTCTATCGGCGGTGATACCGTGCAAATGATGAATTTTGCGATTGACGAAGTCGGAAAAAATCACGTCGGCTTGGTCGTTGGCAATCAAGGCGGAAATTTTTCGGCGGGCGCGAACATTATGCTTCTGCTTTTAGCGGCGCAAGAGGAAGAATGGGACGACATCAATCAGATGATTCGCGCTCTGCAAAATGCGGTAATGCGCCTTCGCTATTCACCGAAACCCGTCGTAACCGCGCCTTATGGTTTAACACTCGGCGGCGGCTGCGAAATTGCGATGCACGGCGACAAAGTTCGCGCGGCGGCGGAAACTTATATCGGGTTAGTTGAAGTCGGAGTCGGTTTGATTCCCGCGGGCGGCGGCACGAAGGAATTGATAATGCGGGCGATGGATTTGGCAAAGCAAACGCCCGACGCAGACCCATTGGCGTTTTTGAAAAAGACTTTTGAGCTAATCGGAATGGGCAAAGTCGCAACGTCGGCGCAGGAAGCCAGAAGTTGGGGAATTCTCCGACCGTCCGACGCGATTTCGATGAACGGCGACAGATTGATTGCCGATGCGAAGCAGGAAGTTTTGAATTTAGCATCGGCAGGTTATGTTCAGCCAGTCGAAAGAACCGACATTCTCGCGCTCGGCGAAGCGGGACAATCCGCGATGAAACTCGCGCTCTATATGATGAAGCGCGGCGGATTTATCTCCGAACACGACGAGTTTATCGGCAAAAAACTGGCGCGGGTGATGAGCGGCGGCGATTTGAATCATCAAACTTTTGTTTCGGAAAGACATCTTCTCGATTTGGAACGCGAGGCGTTTTTATCTTTGTGCGGCGAGCGCAAAACACAAGAAAGAATTGCGGCGATGCTCAAAACAGGAAAGCCGTTAAGAAATTGAAGCGACCAGAAAGACAACCCATTTGAGGGTGTTTATGAAAACAAATAAAAAGTGGTAAATTGTCAGTCATTTAATTTCAGATGCGCGAAATATGGAAAGTAAAGAGCATTGAGAGATGGATTATCCGATAACGCCCGCGATTCGTATTTTGCGCGAGAAGAAAATTGAATTTGAGCCGCACGTTTTTGATTACGTCGAAAAGGGCGGAACGAAACATTCATCGGAAGTTTTAGAAGTTGATGAACACGCGGTTGTCAAAACTTTGGTCTTTGAAACAAATGAGAAAAAACCTTTGATTGTATTGATGCGCGGCGATTTGCAGGTTTTGACAAAAGAGTTGGCAAGACATTTGAAAGTAAAATCGGTCACGCCGGTTTCGCCCAAAAAGCGCGGAAATTGACAGGTTATTCGGTCGGCGGAACTTCGCCTTTCGGTGTGAAAACAAAGATGCCGATTTATGCCGAAAAGACGATTTTCGATTTGCAGAAAATCTATATTAACGGCGGCAAGCGCGGGTTTTTAATTGAAATCGAGCCGAGCGATTTAAGCGATGTTTTGACAATCGAAACTATTGTAGTCGGAATAAAAAGTTAGCAATGAAGAACGATTAAAAGGTAAAATCATTTACAGAAATTAAGAAAAGCAGGCGGGCGTTTTGACTGCGATTATAGAAAAATAAAATTTATGATGACACCTTTTTTGCTGTCGCCGTCGGGCATACAACCGAAATTCTGCTGACGCTTTTCATTATGCTGGCGGCGGCGAAAATTACGGCTGAAATTTTTGAACGGCTCAAACAGCCTGCCGTCGTCGGAGAAATTCTTGCCGGCGTTTTGATTGGCGGAAGTGTTCTCGGCTGGGTCGCGCCTTCGGATTTTGTCAACATACTGGCGGAAATCGGCATTATTTTTTTGCTTTTCACTGTCGGGCTGGAAACGAAGCCTTCGGCGATTTTTCAGGTCGGAAAAATCGCTGCTGTCGTCGCTGTTCTCGGCGTTATTGTTCCGTTTGTTTGTGGTTATCTGCTGATGCTCGCGTGAGGCGCGGGCAATGTTCAATCGCTTTTTATCGGCACGGCTCTGGTTGCAACCTCAATCGGCATCACGGCGCGTGTTCTTTCGGCAATGGGTTTGCTCGACGCGCCGACGAGCCGGATTATTTTGGGCTCGGCGGTGATTGACGATATTTTAGGGCTTCTGATTCTGGCAATCGTTTCGAGCGTCGCGGCGGGGAAAATTGATTATGTCGAAATCATCACGACCGCCACGCTCGCCATCGGTTTTACCGCGTTTGTTGCGCTGGTCGGCGCAAAAGTTTTGACCAATCTCGCGCCGAAAATTGAACGTCTGCGCATCAGCGATTCGTTTTTCGTTTTTGGTTTGATATTGTGTCTTGGCTTATCGGTCGCTGCCGCATAAATCGGCGTTGCGGCGATTATCGGCGCATTTTTAGCGGGAATGGCACTGGCGGAAGGAAGCGAAGGCAATCCGAAAATGCACAAGCAAACAAGTGCCGTTACGGAATTTCTCGTACCCTTCTTTCTCGTCAATATCGGAATGCAGCTGAAACTTGATGTGTTTCGAGACGGTTCGATAATCTTGCTGGCAATTCTATTAACTGTCGTAGCGGTGGCAACCAAATTAGTCGGATGCGGATTAGGCGCGATGAGTTTAGGCTGGCGACGCGCCGGACAGGTCGGAATGGGAATGACTCCGCGCGGCGAAGTCGGCATTGTCGTCGCCCAAATCGGTTTGAGCCTCGCCGTTATTAACGACGCGCTTTACGGCGTTGTATTGTTTATGGCGGTTGCCACGACAATGATCGCGCCGCCGTTTCTCAAGTGGTTATTCGCGACGGAAGATGCCGTTAGAGACGATATTAATTCAGACGACGCGGGCGGCATTGTCGCGCAAGGCGATTTTTGCAAAATCGGGTAGTTCGGAAATTTAATGATTAAATAAAAGGATGTTAATGGACGAATTTATGCCGACGTATGATTTCGATGAAAAACACGAAACAATTGTTCGCGCTTCTGCCGAAACGGTTTATGCGGCTCTCAATTCATTTGATTTTAATGAATCGGCGGTTATTCGCTGGCTGTTTCGTTTTCGTGGTTTGGTTGCGAAAAATTCGCGCGATGCAAACGCGCAAGTTTTGACTTTGCGCGATATGACGAAATTTGATTTTGTTGTTTTGGACGAAAAACCGAACGAAGAAATTTTGTTCGGTTTGGTCGGAAAGTTTTGGAAGCCGAACGGCGATTTGCAGAAAATAAGCGCGGAAGATTTTCTCGCTTTTGACGAAAGCGGTTATGCGAAAGCCGCTTGGAATTTTACAGTTGTCGAAATCGCTGCGAAAGAAACTTGTTTGACAACCGAAACGAGAGTGCAATGCACGGACTACGCGAGCTGTTCGCAGTTCGGTTTTTATTGGACATTTATAAAACCTTTTAGTGGCTGGATTCGTCAGGAAGCGTTGCGGCTGGCGAAAGAAAAAGCCGAAGCTGCTTTTTAACTTTGATGAGTTTATACACGCATTGGGCTTGTTTCGATTGCCGTAAAAGTTTCGCCAAAGACGAAAGCGCGAGCGCACGAAAATGTCCCGAATGCGCGAAAGCGATGATTGATATGGGCGCGTATTTTGAGCCGCCGCGCCGCCTTAGTAAAAAGCGTTGGGAAGTGATGAAGGTTTTGGCTGATTACGGCTATAAATTCAACACGAAAGACAGCAAAATTTATATCCAAAACCATATTTTGCAGGCGAAAAATCCGCGCTTGACGGATGTAATTGAGAGAATTGAGTTGGAAAGCTGGCGAAAACAAAATAGCGATTATAACAAAAGTGAATAAAGCAGAGGCAACTAGCATTATCGAGAATGAATTAGCTCAGTACAGGAAATTACCGTATGAAGAATTAGTATGGAAAATTGGCGAGCAGGAAACTTTCGAGAAAATGAATGAAAAAGGAGAGGACTATCAAATAGAGATTGATTTTTTCTTCGATGATGAAAAAGAAAAAACATTACGAGTTGTAGGTATGATTTCTTACAGTTTTTGGACAGACTTTTCTCCCGTATGCAGCGATTTTATTATTGCACCGGACGGAAAATTTATTGGCGAATAGTTTTAGTTAAATAAGGAAAAATTATGAAAGAAGCAGTTATCGTATCAGCCGTGCGGACGGCTGTCGGAAAAGCGCCGAAAGGAACTTTGAAAAACACCAGACCTGACGAAATGGGCGCGGTGGTTATCAAGGAAGCCGTCGGACAGGTAGAAAATTTGGACGTTTCGCAGATTGAAGACGTAATTATGGGCTGCGCGTTTCCCGAAGCTGAGCAAGGAATGAACGTGGCGCGGACGGCGGCGATTCGCGCCGGTCTCCCGGTTGAAACCAGCGCGATGACGGTTAATCGTTATTGCTCGTCGGGTTTGCAGACGATTGCGATTGCGGCGGACAGAATCAAAACGGGCGGCGCAGAAATTATCGTGGCTGGCGGACTCGAAACGATGTCAATGATTCCGATGGGCGGAAACGTCGTGCGTCCGAATCCTGAACTCGTCGAAACTTATCCCGATTATTATTTAAATATGGGTTTGACCGCCGAAAATCTGGCGCAGAAATATGAAATCTCGCGCGAACAATCCGACGAATTTGCTTTGAGGTCGCATCAGAAAGCTGCCGAGGCAATAAAATCGGGAAAATTTACAGATGAAATCGTTTCTTTGAATGTTCGTTTTGACGAAACCGACGAAAAAGGTCGCATTCTGCGTAGTGAAATCGCTTTTGACACGGACGAAGGCGTGCGTTTTGATTCGAGTATTGAAGGTTTGCAAAAATTAAAGCCTGCATTTCACGTTAAAGGAACTGTCACGGCGGGAAATTCTTCGCAAATGTCGGACGGCGCGGCGGCAGCCGTTGTGATGTCTTTGGAAAAAGCCGAAGAACTCGGAGTGAAACCACTCGCGCGTTTTGTCGCTTACGCAACTGCCGGATGTTTGCCCGAAGAAATGGGTATCGGTCCGGTTTACGCGATTCCGAAAGTTTTGAAAATGGCTGGCTTGACGATGGATGACATTGACGTTATCGAACTCAACGAAGCGTTTGCCGTACAATCGCTGGCAGTAATGAAACTTCTGGAAATGAATCCCGCAAAAGTAAATGTCAACGGCGGCGCGATTGCGCTCGGTCATCCGCTTGGTTGTTCTGGCGCGAAACTTACGGCGACAATTTTACGCGAGATGGAACGCCGAAACGCGCGTTACGGAATGGTGACGATGTGCGTCGGCGGGGGAATGGGCGCGGCGGGAATTTTAGAAAGAATCTAAAGTTAAAGGCGGCAAACTTGTTGCGTTTGAACAGGTTTGTGCAGATTCAAAGCTACACAATCTAATCCTACATTTAGTCGTATTAGATTGGGAGCAAGTTTGCCAAACAGTAAAATAACAAATTTTAAAGGGATTGATTATGAGCGTAACAATCGAATTAAAACCCGAAATCGAAAAGCGTTTGGCGGAACGGGCGCGACAGAAGAATTTGAAAATCGAAACTTATCTCGAAGTTTTTATCAAAGATAATTTGAAAGACGAGCCTGAAAAAACTTCTGAAACAAAATCTTCCGAAGAATGGATTGCAAAGCTAAAAAAATGGTCGGAGAGCCACGATAGAACAACGCCTTTTCTGTCTGACGAAGCAACGAGGCGTGAAAATATTTACTGACAAAATTTTTATGGCTCATCTATCCGATACGAGTATTGTTCTGCGCCTGGCACAGCCGCATCTGCCGATTTACCAAACTGTTTTTCAGGCTCTGGCAAAACTTAAGCACCCCAACAGAAATAGGTTAGACTATTTGTTGAGATGGGTAAAACAAAAATAATCGAATTGACCGCCAAACAACGGGCGGAGTTGGAAAAAGGCTATCGAACAGGCAAAAGTCATTGTT
>JAABUN010002609.1_pt1 | contig 31200 bp, 27 predicted proteins | sample 5559311 | NCBI WGS metagenome assembly JAABUN01 (sample SAMN10711877, study PRJNA513370) | rock metagenome | isolation source: Antarctica rocks | place: Antarctica: Victoria Land, Siegfried Peak sud | reverse complement strand
CATGCACCATGCACCACGCACCAAGCGCCAAGCGCCAAAGTTACCCCGCCCGCCACCAGCCCACCACGGCCACCACCAACAAAGCAGCCAGCAGCACGGCGGCGTAGCGGCCCACCCGCGCATACACATCCAGCGGCTGGAGGCGGGCATCGGCGCTCGCCAGTGCCAGGCCGTAGAACGGGTCATCGTTGGCGCTGGCGAAGGGGGTAGGGCGGTCGGCGCCCCTCACTACCAGCCGCAGCTCGGGGCGCAGGGTGTCGTAGCGGGCCGTTTGGGGGTTGAAAAAAGGTAATTGCCAGAGGCTATCGAGCGCCAGCGGGCCGGGCCGGTGCGCCACCAGCCGGTAGCGAAAACTCTTGCGGAAGCGTCCGTCGGGCAGGGTTTCGTCGCGAATGTCGGGGCCAAATATCTCCAGCCCGGCGCGGGGCCGGGCGGGCGGCGGGGCCAGCGTGGCCGGGTTGCCGGCACCCTCCACCCCAAAGGTGTAGGTAAAGGCCTCGCCCGTGCGGAAGCGCGTGCTGCTCACCCCCTCGCGCAACACGTAGTCGCCCACGGGCACGCCACCCGGCGCGGGCAGCGGGCGCACGGCCACCCGCAGCGGGGCCGTCGCGTAGGTTTTATAGATGGCCAGGCGCTCATTATCGCCGGGCTCCGGCTTTTTAAGCAGCTTAAACTTGGTCATGGTCAGGCGCAGGGCCGGAAACCGCAAGTCCTGCGCCGTGAGGGGGTAGTAGGTGCCGGCCGCCAGCCGGAAACGCAGCAGCACCTGCCCGCCCGCCTGGCGCACGGTATCGGGCAGCGCCGAAGGGTCGGGGGCGGGCACTTCCCAGGTAGTGGGCTGGCGCAGCTGGCGCAGCAGCTCGGTCAGCTGGTTGTTGAAGTCATAGAAATTGAGCACCGCCTGGTCGGCCGGCTTCAGGTAAAAATACAGGTTCACGCGCACGCCCTGGCCCACGTACACTTGCTTGTGGTCGGCCTCCAGCACCAGGAAGGCCGCGTCGGGCGGCTCGTAGAAATACCTGGGCTTGGGCTTGCCCAGCAGCTGGTCGAGCGAGCCCACGGACGCGCCGGGCGGCGCGCCCGTCAGGTCGAGCGGTCCCGCCCCCACCCGCACCCGGCCGCCGGGGCCGCGCAGCACCTGCCCGTTCACGGTCAGGCTGAAGGCCGGCACCACGTAGTCGCCCTCGGTGTAGGGCAGGTACTGCTGCGTCACCGTCAGCTCGGTGCGGCGGGTGCCGCCGGGCAGCAGGCGGGTCGTTTTAGTGGTAGTCAGCTTGCCCTTGCGAAAGCCTTCAATTTCGGGGAAGGCCGAGTGGCTGGCCAGTGGCGCGCCTTGCAGCCGAAAGGCCAGCGTGAAAGGCCCGGCCAGCGCAATGGCAGCTGGCGGCGGCACCAGGGTTGCTACCCCCGCCGCCTGGGCCGGAGCCGGGGCGGGTGGGCTATTAGGCTGGCTGCGCGCCACTAGCGCCAGGGGTAGCAACCAGCCCAGTAGCAGCCCGCCCGGCCCGCCTACCCTCCTCAAGAAGCGCCACACCTTCAATTTCTTACTGATTTAAAATTTGCCTTTATCGACCAGCTCATATCTCTTATCGCACGGTGGCTCCGCTAGTGCCTCGGCCCCGCCAGGCAACACTGCTCGTCCGCCAACTAACCGCTCCATGCGCTAAGTTATTTTAGCGCTGCTATCCGGCAGCTGGCTACACTTCATCAGGTAGCTGCTACCTGCTTCTTTGTCTGATTGTCCAAAAAAGCTGGTTTCCCTTGGAAGTCGTTTTTTTTCTTTGATAGGGGTTGCTTATTGGCTGGCGGGCGGCCTGGCGCGCTGGCAAGGTACTGCCAAGGCCGCGTAGTCAAGCTGGCCCCTACCCCCTGCAATGCGGTTGAATTCCACGGCTGGCGGCCGGTTGCGTTGGGGCGGGCTCGCCAAGCGTTTTCCTAAAAAGTCAGCCCGCTGGCTCAAGCCAGTAGCTCGGCCCCTTGCCAAAAAGGCATGGGTTGGCGCGCTCAAACACCGCTTTGTCTAAGCTCAACACTAGCAAGCTGCTGCTGCTTTCTAACAATTTTTTTCAGGAATGTTAGCTCAGCTTTTTGTCAAAAGCAGTTATTAATACTCAGTCGATTATTCGCTAAGACGCTGTTTTTCGACATTTTGAAGTCTTTTTTTCGGCATACCACGCACGGTTCAGTTGCGTAGAGCGAGCGTGTAGCCGCTGGCCGCACTGGCAGCAGCTTACCATTTACGACCCGTCTTCTGGTCTTAGCCTTTGATTTCCTTCCCTTTTCCACTTTTTCATTTTTTATGCCCACCATTTTCTCTTCGGATGCTTCGTCGCGGCCAGCTGCCTCGGACCAACCGCTACTGGCGCCCATCAAGCGGCGCTCGTTTTTCATGTATGCCGGCGCTACTGCCGGCGCCACTGCCCTGGTACTGGCCGGGTGCAGCAAAAGCGATTCCTCACCAGGCACCACTGACGTAGGTTCGGGCGACTTTGGGGTCCTCAACTATGCCTACGCGCTTGAGCAGCTGGAGGCGGCTTTTTACACGCAGGTGCTGGCCGGTGATTACTTCACTAAACTGACCGCGGGTAGCGCCGAAAAGCAAATCTTCACGGACTTGGCCCTGCACGAGAAAATCCACGCCGACTTCCTGAAAACGGCGCTGGGCACCAACGCGATTAAGGCGCTGACCCCCGACTTCTCCACTATTACCTTCAGCGACCGCATGAGTGTGCTGAATGCCGCGCAGGCGTTTGAGGACCTGGGCGTGCAGGCCTACAACGGCGCGGGCCGCTACATCACGAGCGTCGATTACCTCACGCTGGCCGGTAAAATAGTGTCGGTAGAAGCCCGCCACGCGGCGCTCATCCGCGACCTGATTAGCTACAACTCTTTCGTAGGCCCGGTAACTGGCTCCACCGTGACCAGCAATGCCGTTATCGACCCCAGCCTCACTTCCGCCACGGCGCGCCAGGAGCAGTCCAAGTCGCCGTCGGTAGTGCTGGCTACGGCCAATACCTTTTTGGCCCCCGGCTCGAAGCTGACGGCCAATAGCTTTATGTAAGTCCACTGTTCATTTTTATAACTCAACGCTTTAGACCTTAACATGGACTTCTTCCAGATTTTATCCGACATTGAGAAAGTAGACGCCGACGTGTACGCCCGTTTTGACACGCGTCGCCGGGTGTTCCAGCACATGGGTGGCCTGGGCAAAAAGATTACGGCCGCTACCCTACCCGCCGTCCTCAGCACCATGTTTACCAAGGCGTATGGGCAAACTACTGCCCTACCCCAGATTATCGTTGATACCCTGAACCTGGCGCTGAGCCTGGAATACCTGGAGTACTATTACTACCAGCAGGGCATAAGCAGCAACTTATTTACGGGCAATGACCTGAACGCCATTACCATCATCCGCGATGACGAGCAGGGCCACATCAACGCCTTGCGGATGGTGCTGGGCTCGGCGGCCATTGCCGACCCGACCGCGCTGGCTTACGACTATACCGCTGGCGGTAACCTGACGCCTTTTGCCAGCCCGGCCATGTTCCTGGCCACCTCCCAGGCGTTTGTTGATACGGGCGTGCGGGCCTACAAAGGCGGCGCGGCTAACCTGATAGGCGACCCTACTGCCGGCAAAGCCATCCTGACGGCCGCGCTCAATATTCACTCGGTCGAGGCCCGCCACTCGTCGCACGTCCGCTCGATGCGCCGGGGCTACAGCACCGGTGTGGCTAATACCAACGGCACTACCATTGCCGGCCTGGACGGCGGTGGGGCCGGCGACGCGCTGCCCAAAAGCTGGCTGTCGCTGCAAGAAAACGGCGGCCCGAAACCGACCAAGACCGTGGCTAACATTGCCGGACCAGCGGGTGGCCCCCTCACGGCGGCCGTATACGCGGCGGGTACTGATGCGACCAAGTACCCCGCCGACGACAATGTGATGCAGAGCACCGTAAATGTGCAATCCAACACTACCCCCCCCACGGGCCTGACCGTCACGACAGCCGCTGCTTCTGAGGCATTTGACGAGCCGCTCGACGCGGCCGCGGTGAAGGCCATCGCCCGCAATTTTATTACGGCACTGGGCGTATCGAAGGGTTTATTCAGTTAATTTTAGCAAGCTCAAAATCCAGGCAAGCGCCACTTCCCGTATAGGGAAGTGGCGCTTTTGCATACCGGGACCCGGCATTTAGCTTTCCAAAAACAAGTAGTGGCAGAATATTTGCCACTAAAAAAATTAGGTAATTATTCAATTAAAAGTAACCTCGACAGGTCTTTTAGCCGTAAGGGGGCCGGTAGCTCTGCTAACAGTTCAATTTTCCTTTTTTCTTCATTTATGTCAACTAAACTCATCCCTGGTTCGCAGCCACAAACGACTGACCTGGGTCAGCCGCTGTACACGCCCATCAAGCGGCGCTCTTTCTTCATGTATGCTGGCGCAACGGCTGGCGCTACTGCCCTCGTACTGGCCGGTTGCAGCAAGAGCGATTCGACCCCCGGCATGGTAAACGTGGGTAGCGGCGACCCCGGCGTCCTCAACTACGCCTACGCCCTGGAGCAGCTCGAAGCTGGCTTCTACACTGCCCTGCGCACTGGCGACTATTACACCAAACTGGCCGCTGGCAGCGCCGAAAAGCTCATCCTGGACGACCTCTACTACCACGAGGTCATTCACCGCGACTTCTTCAAGGCTGCCATCACGGCCGCTGGTGCTACCCCCATCATGGCCCTGACGCCCGACTTTACGGCCGTTAACTTCAACGACCGCGCCTCGGTACTGGGCACGGCCAAAGCCTTTGAAGACCTTGGCGTATCTGCCTATAATGGTGCGGGCCAGTATATTACTTCGCCTGGCTACCTGTACATCGCCGGCAAAATCGTGTCGGTAGAAGCCCGCCACGCCGCCATCATCCGCGACCTCGTATCGGAGGGCACTTTCGTAGGCAATGACATACTAACGCTGACAACCGGTGGCACCAGCAGTGTGGCTACCAATAACTCGCCGGCCGGCTCTAGCCTGGAGCGTGCGATGTCACCGTCGGAAGTAGTTGCTATGGCCAATAATTTCCTGGCCCTTGGTTCGAAACTGGACGTTTCCGGTATCAAATAGACAAGCCTATCTCGGCTTTTACTCCATTTTTTTCTTCGCAATTATTATGAATTTCTTCGAAATCCTTTCCGAGATAGAGAAAGTTGACCCAGAGGTATATGGCCGTCTTGACTCGCGCCGTGCCATCTTCAAAAACATGGCTGGCCTGGGCCAGAAGCTGAGCGCCGCCGCGCTGCCGCTCGCCGTAGGTGCCATCTTCAACAAGGCATATGCCCAAACCAATGCTGGCCTGGCCGCAACGGACGTGCTCAACTTCGCCCTGAAGCTGGAATATCTGGAGTCGTATTTTTATAACCAGCGGCCTACTGCCTTGTTCAACACGAACAACGCTAACGCGCTGACGCTGATTACGACCGACGAGTCGAACCACGTCAAATTCCTGCGCACGACTATCGCGGCGCTGGGTGGTACCCCGATTGCCGACCCTACCCCAGCAGCTTTCGACTATACTGCCAAGGGTAAATTCCCTACCTGGCTCACCGACCAGAACGTGTACCTCGCTCTCGCCCAGTCGTTTGAAGATACCGGCGTGCGGGCCTACAAAGGCGCGGCCCCGTTGACGGCCATTATGGCCAACAAAACGGTGCTGACCGCTGCCCTGAACATTCACTCGGTAGAAGCCCGCCATGCGTCGCAGCTGCGTGCTATGCGCCGCGCGCTGGCTACCGCCGGCACGCCCGCTCCTTCACAGGGTATTCCGGTTGCTCCCTATAGCATGGCTCCCAAGAGTTGGATTTCGGGTATCGATGGCGGCGGGGCTGCTCCTGGCAAAACCGACGCTATCTATGCCAAAGGCGATGATACTGGCACGGCTACCTACGGCGCCAATGCGGCCCTCGGTATGGCTGCAAATGTAACCTTCCCGGCTGAAGACAACACTATGCAGGGTGGTCTCGCACTTTCTGCTACTACCATTCCCGGCGCTGCTAGCTTCCCGGCTGCTGTTTTACCTGCCGCGTTCAGCGAAGCCTTTGATGAAGGCCTGGACGTGACTTCGGTAGCTAAGATTGCTAACATGTTCTCGGTTAGCGGCACCTACTTCGGCTAGTCGTTACCGATAATTGTCTTAAAAGGGGCAGCCTCACCGGGCTGTCCCTTTTTTTATAGTCGGCAAGGTTACTTTACCAAGAGGGGGTAGGGCACAATGCCATCTTCCCTGGCCGAGACGAGCAGGCCAGGCGGCCACACTTGGTTTCCGTGCCAACTTTGTAGCTAGCACATGCCGTAAGTAAAGTCGTAGGCGTTGGTGGTTTTACCTTGGTTCTTATGCTGTTTTCTCGTTCGCTCACTACCGGCCCTGGCGTGGCGCCTTTGCTGGCCCCCATCAAGCGGCGCTCCTTTCTGACTTATGCCGGGGCTACTACCCTGGCCCTGGCGGGCTGCCAGAAAAATGACGCTACCCCCGGCGCGACCGACGTAGGCAGCGGCAACATCGGGGTGCTGAATCTGGCCTACGCCCTGGAGCAAGTCGAAGCTGCCTTTTATACCAACGTGCTGGCTGGCTCTTACTATACTAAACTACCCCCTTACCTCGGCCGAGTACCAGCTACTGAGCGACCTGGCCCGGCACGAGCAGCTACACGCCGATTTTTTGCGTACCATTCTCTCCACCAACGCGCTCAAGCAGCTGAACCTGACGCTGAGCGATAAAATCAGCTTCGACGACCGTAACACGACTGCTGGCTCCAGCAAACTGGGCGTGTTAAATGCCGCCCGCCAGTTGGAAGACCTCGGCGTACGCCTCTACAACGGCGCGGCGCCCTTCCTGCTTTCGGCCGATTACCTCACCGTGGTCGGCAAAATAGTGTCGGTGGAGGCCCGGCACGCGGCCCTCATCCGCGACCTGCTGGCCACCAATGGCTTTGTGGGCGCTGATGTGGTAGATGCCACCTCGCGCCAGGAAATCAACCTCTCGCCCACCGCCGCGCTCGCTGAGCTGAACACGTATTTAGCCGCCGACTCCCAGCTCACCGCCATCAAGCTAATCTAGCTATTCGCTGCTGCTTATCAGAATTTTATGAACCTATTCAGCTTATTCGCCGACCTGGAGCGGGTGGACCCGGAAGTGTACGGGCGGTTCGACTCGCGGCGGCGGGTGTTTCGCCACTTCGGCACCGCTGGCAAGGCGGTTACGAGCGCCGTATTGCCGGGCCTGCTCAGCGGCCTCTTCCAAAAAGCCTACGGCCAGACGGGCTTATCGGGCGACATCATAGCCGTGCTGAACCTGGCGCTGAGCCTGGAATATCTGGAGTCTTATTACTACCAGGCCGCCCTGAGCGCGAATATCTTAAGCGCGGATGATAAGGCTGCCTTCACGACCATCCAGCAAGATGAGCAGGGCCATATCGCCGCCCTCAGAACCACGCTGGGCAGTGCTGCCATCGCCGACCCTACGCCGGCCGCTTTCGACTTTACGGCGGGCAACCAGGTAAACCCGGCGCCTACGGCCAGTTTAGCCAGCTTTCTGGCGATAGCCCAGGCATTTGAAGACCTCGGCGTGCGCGCCTACAAAGGCAGCCTGGCCACGCTGCTACCTGCCAAGGACGTGCTAAAAATGGCCCTCGGCATTCATTCGGTGGAGGCGCGGCACGCCTCGCACGTCCGCACGCTGCGCCGGGGGGGGGTAGGCGTGGCCGGGGCCGACGGCGGCGGGCCCAACGATAGCCTGCCCAAAAGCTGGGTATCGCTGCGCGAAAATAACGGCCCGCTACCGGCCCTCACTACCGCCATCTACGCCGCCGGCACCACCGTCGATAGCCCCGCGGAAGACAATCTGGTGCAGGTCAAGCTCAACGTGCAGACCAATTCCGACCCGCCCGGCGCCAACCTGCGCTTCCCCGCCGCCGCCAGCGAAGCCTTCGATGAGCCCCTCGATGCTGCCCGCGTCAAAGCCATCGCTTTCAACTTTGTGGCGGCTGGAAATCCCAAAGGGCTTTTTATATAGCAGCCAGGCCGTGAGCAATCTTTGCTACGTACAAAATTTTGGTTTCTGATTCGCGCTTTTCAAGGGTATGTAAAGCCAAAACAGTGCCCCACGAACTCAGAAGCCTACATTCCCTATTTTGCGGGCGGCTGGCAGGATACTAAACAACCTGCCCGGCAACGTTTGTGGAATTTTTAGTAGTTACTTAGCGTGCAGAAAGCCACCGGTTTACTTCCTTTATGGATGCATAGGCGCTATTCAGGCAGTAGTGTGGCGCCACTAAAAGCCGACTCAAATCGCCTTTTTCGCGTATAAGGATGCCGATTGGTTACCGCCTTGCTCTCCTTTCCATCTCCCACCCGCTATGTTAGACTATGCAAAACTAATTTTGCTGAAGGTGAGCTTCAGTAAAAAACTCTTCGAGAAAGAGTTACGCAAAGCCTTGCAGCTTATCAAACCTGCCGAGCTACTCGAATTCAAAACGTGGTGCTACCAGCAGTTTGCCCGGCTTTACCGCCGCGTGCTGAAACGGGTTTTTATCCAATACAGCTCCTTACCTCGCCTGGCCGCCTGAGTCGAGCTGGTTTTGCCCGGTTACGAACCGAATATTGCGCCGCAGCCCCTCGTAGCCGGTACGCTTAAGCGCCGACTGCTTGAATAAAGCCTGAAAAACCTCGTGGGTAATCTCCTGCCAATCGCTGGCTGACAGTTCTTTCAGCCCTGGATGGGGCTGAAACTGCGCCTCCTGCGTGGGCTTGGAAAAGCGATTCCAGGGGCACACATCCTGGCAGATGTCGCAGCCAAATACCCAGTTGCCGAACTGCCCGGCCACGTTTTGCGGAATCAGCTGGTCCTTCAGCTCGATGGTAAAGTAGCTGATGCACTTGCTGCCATCGACCACGTAGGGCTCGGTAATGGCCTGCGTGGGGCAGGCATCGAGGCACTTGGTGCAGGTGCCGCAATAGTCGCGGATGGCCCCGTCGTACTCCAGCTCCACGTCTACAATCAGCTCGGCGATGAAGTAAAACGAGCCCGCGCCCGGCGTAATAAGGTTGCTGTTTTTCCCTACCCACCCCAGGCCGCTCTTTTTGGCCCAGGCCTTGTCGAGCACCGGCGCCGAGTCTACGAAGCAGCGCCCGCCCACCTCGCCGATGTTGGCCTGCATATCGGCCAGCAGCGTCTTGAGCTTGTCCTTGATAACGAAGTGGTAATCGCGCCCGTAGGCGTACTTGCTGATTTTCAGCGTGTCATCGGGCTGTTGAGCCTCGGCGGGGGGGTAGTAGTTGAGCAGCAGCGAAATCACCGATTTGGCGCCATCCACGAGCAAGCGCGGGTCGAGGCGCTTGTCGAAGTGGTTTTCCATCCAGCTCATTTGCCCGTGCATACCCTTTTTGAGCCAGTTTTCGAGGCGCGGCGCTTCTTCCTCCAGAAACTCGGCCTTGGAAATACCGCAGGCCATAAACCCCAGCTCAGCAGCCCGGCGCTTGATGTAGGGCGTCCATTCGGCGTGGAGGAGCATCAGGCGGGCGTGCCGGGGTAGGGCAGCAGTTTCAGGCCGGGAATGAAGCGAAAGTCGCGCTGGTTTTTGGTAAGCAGGGGCACAGCGTGGTATACTGCCGTGGCACAGATAATAGCGTCAGGGATTTTCAGACCGTGGCTTAGATGGAATTTTGTCACCAAGCCATTGGCGATGTCGCTGATGCCTTCGCCTAGTGGCAACCAGTCGTAACCACTCAGCACCTGTTCGGTGTGTCGCAGCGCTTGCTTGTCGCGGCACCCAATAATCAACTCAAGCCGGGTTATGATACTGATACCCAGTCGGCCATTCCGCAGCAAGCGCTCTAATTCATTGGCGGCCACCTTATCTGCCCGCATCGAATCAATGATGACATCCGAATCAATCAGAAAACTTACTCGGCTCATCCCCACTGCGCACGGCGTAGCTGCCGCACAAATTCGGTGCTATCAGTAATGTCCGTGCGGTCGGCCCAGGCGTGAAACTGCGTCGGCTCCATGAAGCGATTGGCTGGCCAGGAATCCGGCACCGGTTCGGTATCAACTGGGGGGAGTAGAATGGCTTCGGTGGGCTGGCCAACGGCGGTCAGCTCTTCCCATGTTCCATACGACCCCGCCGGCCGGCCCAATTTCTCAATCAACTCGGCCACCAGCCGCTGGGCCGCCAGCGGAAGCTGTTCGAACTGCGCGGCTATTTCTTTCGCTCCCATGCACCTAAATTAACTGAAAAAAACTGAAAACGCCCCGCCAGCAGCGGGGCGTTCCTGTTAGTGGAATCCGACACCCTACTGCGTTATCTCGCTGAATAAGTCGCCGCTATTACCCCGTAAGTGATTGGGCAGCAGGCGGCCCAGGTGCTGGTAAGCCGCCTCGGTAGCTTCCCTGCCCCGCGCCGTGCGCTTGATATAGCCTTCTTGGATGAGAAAGGGCTCATACACTTCCTCAATGGTTTCGCCTTCTTCGCCGCAAGCCGTGGCGATGGTGCTGATGCCCACCGGGCCACCCTTAAACTTGTCGATGATGGTAGTCAGAATGCGCTTGTCCATGTCGTCGAGGCCGCGGGCGTCCACGTCGAGCGCGTTCAGGGCAAACTGCGCGATTTCGACCGTGATGGTGCCATCACCCTTAATCTGGGCAAAGTCGCGGGTGCGGCGCAGCAGGTTGTTGGCGATGCGGGGCGTGCCGCGCGAGCGCCGGGCAATCTCGTAGGAAGCGTCTTCGTGGATGGGCGTGTGCAGGATATCGGCCGAGCGCTGCACGATGGTCGTCAGCAGCTTAGAGTCGTAATACTCCAGCCGGGCCGCGATGCCGAAGCGCGCCCGCAACGGAGCCGTGAGCATACCGGAGCGCGTAGTAGCCCCGATGAGCGTGAAGGGCGACAGCGAAATCTGCACCGAGCGGGCATTGGGGCCCGAGTCGAGCATAATGTCGATGCGATAGTCCTCCATCGCTGAGTATAAATACTCTTCCACCACCGGGTTGAGGCGGTGAATCTCGTCAATGAAAAGCACATCGTGCGGCTCCAGGTTGGTGAGTAGGCCGGCGAGGTCGCTGGGTTTGTCGAGCACCGGGCCGCTGGTCATTTTAATGCCCGCGCCCAGTTCGTTGGCGATGATGTGCGAGAGCGTGGTTTTGCCCAGGCCGGGGGGGCCGTGCAGCAATACGTGGTCGAGGGCATCACCGCGCTGCTTGGCGGCGGCCACAAAGACTTTTAGATTTTCAAGAATTTTATCCTGGCCCGTGAAGTCGTCGAAACTTAGCGGGCGCAAGGCCTTGTCGATGTCTTTTTCGGTAGCATCGAAGTGGTCGTTGTCGCCGGTAAGATAGGCTTCGCGCATGGTCATTGGTTGAGTAGTTGCTTATTGTCAGTTGCTCGTCAGGAACGCGCTATTAGCTAACCAATTTAGTTAGCAAAAAGCTCCCGGCCGGGCGCGCGTTGACAACTTTATTGGCGGGGCAGCAGCACTTCAATTTCGAGGTGCAGCCACTCCTCTTCCCAGGCTTTGTGGGCCAGGCGGGCGGTGAGGGGGTAGCCGGCGTCGAGCAGGCGGGCCACGGTTTCGTTGCGGGTTTCGGGCAGGTAGCCAAGCCAATAGCTGGCTTTGTCGTCGGCCGCGCCTGAGTGCACTTTCACGGCCCAGTCGTCGTATTTGCTATCGGCCTCGCGCTCCAGGCGCAGCGTCTGGCCTACTTTCAGCTTTTTCTCCTGCACGGGCAGTTCAGGACGGTGGGAAGTGCCGGCGACCAGGCATTCCAGCAACACGAGGGGCTGGTCCGTGGAGCCAGCGGCGGCAGGTTTCTTCATGGGACCAAATTACGGCGTAAGCAGCATGTTTAGCCAGACTAGCCCCAAGCTTTTTGGGCAGAGCGCTTGCGCGGGGGGTAGGGCAGCTCCAGTATTTAGCTAGCCAGCAGCGTGACCCGGTTCAAGAGCTGGGTCTAAGCTTAGTTCAATTTTCAGTAAGCCTCCTACAGGTTAGCAGGCTCACCAAAGTAGTGCCTGACGGCGGCTGGCTGCGCCGTAAAAGTGGAATGTAGGACTTACGCAAAATCGTTTGTCATTGCGAGCAAAGCGAAGCAATCGCCCCAGAACGATACCCGAACGACTCGTTCTGGGGCGATTGCCGCGCTGCGCTCGCAATGACAACCGTCTTTTGCGTAAGTCCTAGAATGTTTGAAAATCAAGAAGCTGAACCGATTGGAAAATCTGTTTACTAGGTATAATTATAATTTTTCTTTCCAAATAGCAAGCAAAGTAAATTTCATAAAACCCAGCGAGCAACTATTGCGTGCGATTCGAATAGGAAAGTTGGTTTTTAGAATAATTTCAGGTTGACAAGAAAATAATAACAATTATACTAAAAGTGTATTTTCCGTCTTACATAGGTATTTTAAATGAATTTATTTTATAAATGTTTTAGTCTTTTTTCTATTTGTTATTAGTAAAATGGGGCCATTTTTGCTAGTTGCAAGCGCCTGTATACCTTCACTCGCAAAGTGAATTATTACTCTAATTATTGTTATGCCAAACGCTTCTATACTCGGCCTCTATTTAGCAAAAGAATACAAATCAGAACTTCTCGGCAGCCCCGCCATTCTGAGTAGGAAAGGCCTGCTTACCTACGCGCAACTAGATGAGCAGGTGAGCTTGCTTAGCGCTGCGCTTCACCAGCAGGCTGGCAATAGTTCGCTAGTTGGCATTAGTACTACCCGCGGCCTGGAAACCATAGTGGGCGTGCTGGCAATTTTGCGGGCGGGCAAGGCCTACGTGCCGCTCGACCCCACCTACCCCACCGGCCGCCTGCGCCAGATGGTAGCCAACGCGGGCCTTGGCTACTGCGTGGCACCAGCCAGCCAGACGTGCTTATTTGAGGACCTGGGGCTACAGTTACTGGTTGCTGACCCCGAGCGCAGTCCTGCCACGTCGCTGGCGGCGCCCGCGGCCACGGCTCAGTCTGAGCTGGGCTACGTGCTTTACACTTCCGGCTCGACGGGGGAGCCCAAGGGCGTGTGCATGGGCCAGGCGGCGCTGGTGAACCTGCTGCGCTGGCAAAACGCGCACTCGTCGGCGGGGCCGGGCACCCGCACGCTGCAATTCGCACCCCTGAGCTTCGACGTCTCCTTTCAGGAAATAGTTACGACGCTCACCACTGGCGGCACGCTGGTTTTGCTGGACGAGGCCCAGCGGCTCGACCTCGGGGCGCTGCTTGATTTCATTGAGCAAGAACAGATTAATCGGGTTTTTCTGCCTTTTGTGGCCTTGCAGCACCTGGCCGAGCTGGCCGTGAGCCGCCAGCAGTTTCCGCGGTGCCTGACGGAAATCATGACGGCCGGCGAGCAGCTGAAAATAACGCCCCAGCTGGCGGCATTTTGCGCGGCCCTACCCGCCTGCACGCTGCACAACCAGTACGGGCCCACCGAAACGCACGTCGTGACCCAGCTCACGCTGACCGGCGACCCACATACCTGGCCTCGCCTGCCATCTATTGGCCAAGCCATTGACAACACCTCAATTCACCTGCTGGCCCCTGCTGGGCAAGCGGCCGCCCCCGGCGAAGTGGGCGAGCTGTGCGTGAGCGGCGTGTGCCTGGCCCAAGGCTACCTGAACCAGCCCGCCCGCACGGCCGAAAAATTTGGGAACTGGACCACGCCCGCCGGCGAGGTGGTGCGCCTGTACCGCACCGGCGACCTGGCCCGCCAGCTACCCGATGGTAACCTGGAGTTTTTGGGCCGGCAAGACGACCAGGTGAAAATCCGGGGCCACCGCGTCGAGTTGGGCGAGGTAGAGGCGGTTTTAGCTACGCTGCCGGGGGTAGGGCAGGTGGCCGTGGCGGCGTGGCAAGAAACCGCTGCTCCTAAGGAACTGGTGGCCTACATAATACCAAGCGGCGACGCGCCCTTGGCGCCGGCCGCCCTGCGCCAGGCGGCGGCCCAACTGCTGCCCGATTACATGCTGCCCACCGCCTTCGTACTGCTCCCGGAATTTCCGAAGACGAGCAGCGGCAAAATCAACCGGCAGGCGCTGCCGGCCCCGGCCACGCAGCCGCGCGCGGCGCTGGGCACGCCCTACCAGGCACCCCGCACCGATACTGAGCGCCAGCTGGCGGCCGTGTGGGCCCCGCTGCTGCGGCTCGATAAAGTAGGCGCGACCGATAATTTTTTCGAATTGGGCGGCACCTCGCTGCTGGCGCAAAAGTGCGTGGCGCGGCTGCTGGCCGAGTTTGGTCACCGGCTGCCCGTCACGAAGCTTTATCAGCACCCGACCGTGGCGGCGGCGGCGGCGTACCTGGCGCAGCCGGCCGGCGTGGCCCCTACCCCCCTGCCGGCGAGCGAAGCCGAGGCCGCCCAACCAGCGGCGGCTACCAGCGGCGACGTGGCCATCATCGGTATGGCAGGCCGCTTTCCGGGGGCCAATACGGTGGAGGAACTGTGGGTGGTGCTGCGCGAAGGCCGCGAAACAACCCGCTTTTTCAGCGATGACGAGCTGGATGCCAGCATTCCGGCCGCGGTGCGCCACGACCCGCTCTACGTGCGGGCGCGGGGCATTATCGACCATGCCGAGGAGTTTGACCCGGCTTTTTTTGGGCTGAACGCCAAGCTGGCGGCAGCAATGGACCCGCAGCAGCGCGTGTTTTTGGAGGTGGCCTGGGAAACGCTGGAGCAGGCGGGCTACCTGCCGGCGCACTACGCGGGCCGGGTGGGTGTGTTCGCGGGCACCGGTAATAATTCCTACTTTATCCAGAATGTATTGCCGAACCAGGCTGCCGTGGACCAACTGGGTGATTTTCAGGTGATGACGGTGAACGAGAAGGACTACCTGGCCTCGCGCGTGGCCTACACCCTGGATTTGCGCGGGCCCACGGTGAGCGTGTATTCGGCCTGCTCGACCTCGCTGCTGGCCATCGCGCAGGCCGTGCAAAGCCTGCGGGCCGGGCAGTGCGAGGTGGCCCTGGCGGGCGGCGCCAGCATTACGGCCCCCGTGCGCAGCGGCTATCTGTACCAGGATGGCGCCATGCTGAGCCCCGACGGCCACTGCCGGCCGTTTGACGCGCGGGCGCAGGGCACCGTGTTCAGCGATGGCGCGGGCGCGGTGTTGCTCAAGAGCATGGCCGCCGCCCAGCGCGACGGCGATGTGATTTACGGCGTTATTAAGGGGGTAGGGATTGCGAACGACGGGCGCGATAAGGGCAGCTTTTCGGCGCCGAGCGCCGCCGGGCAGGCCGCCGCCATCGGCCAGGCGCTGGCCGATGGCGGCGTGGCCCCGGCCACCATCAGCTACGTGGAGGCGCACGGCACCGCTACCCCCCTCGGCGACCCCATTGAGGTGGATGGCCTGCGGCTGGCCTTCGGGGCGGCCGGGCGCGGCACCTGCGCGCTGGGCTCTATTAAGAGTAATCTGGGCCACCTCACGGCGGCGGCCGGCGTGGCGGGCCTCATCAAAACGGTGCTGGCCTTGCAGCACCGGCAGCTGCCGCCCTCGCTACATTACACCCAGCCCAACCCGCTCCTCGACCTGGCCGACAGTCCGTTCTTCGTGAATACGACGCTGCGCGACTGGCCGGTGGCGGGCGGGGCACCGCGCCGGGCGGGCATCAGCTCCTTTGGCGTAGGCGGCACCAACGTGCACGTGGTAGTGGAGGAAGCCCCTACCCCCCGCGAAAATGCCCAAGCCGGCCCCGCACTGGCCCGGCCCGTGCAGCTCGCGGCGTGGTCGGCACGCACGGCCAGCAGCAGCGCGGCCTACGCCCAGCGCCTGGCGGGCTGGCTGGCCGATACGCCGACGCCGGTGCTGGCCGATGTGGCTTTTACGCTGCACACCACCCGCGCCCCGCTGGCCGAGCGGCGCTTCGTGGTGGCCGCTTCGGCGCCCGAGCTGCGGGCGGCGCTGCTGCAAGCTGGTCCGGCGCCGGCGGCCATTGCCGCCCGCACGGTGACGGAAGTGCCGGCTACCGTGGCATTTATGTTTCCTGGCCAGGGCGCGCAATACGTGGGCATGGGCCGGGAGCTGTACGAGCACGAGCTGGCTTTTCGGGCGGCCGTGGCCGAGTGTGCCGAGTTGCTGGCTGAATGGCTGGATGTGGATATTCGCCAGCTTATTTATCCCGACGCGACGCCGGAAGCCACCGCGCAGGCCGCGGCCCGCCTGCAAAACACGCGCTACGCCCAGCCCGCGCTGTTCGTGACCGAGTACGCGCTGGCCCGGCTGTGGCAAAGCTGGGGCGTGCGGCCCACCGCCCTGTGCGGGCACAGCATCGGCGAGCTGGTGGCCGCCTGCCTGGCGGGCGTGTTTACCCTGCCCGATGCCCTGCGGCTGGTGGCCGCGCGCGGCCGGCTGGTGAGCGAGCTGCCCGCGGGCCGGATGCTGGCCGTCCGCGCCAGCGCCGCCCAGGTGGCCGACTTGCTACCCCCCACCCTCGACGTGGCCGCCGTGAACGGCCCCAAAGCAGTAGTAGTGGCGGGCACCGCCGAAGATATCGCCGCTTTTGCCGACCTGCTGGCGGCGCAAAATATCCCTTGCCGGGTGCTGGCTACCAGCCACGCGTTTCACTCGCGGCAGCTGGCGCCGGCGGCAGCCGCGTTTGCGCAAGTGGTGGCGCAGGTGCCGCTGACGGCCCCGCAATTGCCCATCGTTTCGACCCTGACGGGCACCTGGCTAACGGCCGCGCAAGCCACTGACCCGGCCTACTGGGCCGCGCAGCTGCGGGCGCCCGTGCAGTTTGCAACGGCGCTGGCTACCCTACTGGCCGAGCCCAGCCCGCTACTGCTGGAGGTAGGGCCGGGTACTACCCTCACGGCGCTGGCCCGGCCGGCCGGCGGCGCGGCGCATAGCGCGCTGGCCAGCCTACCCCCGGCTGGCAGCGGGCAGACTGATTATCAAGCTATTTTGAATACCCTCGGCCAGGTCTGGCTGCGGGGCCTGGAACCTGATTGGCACGCTTTTTACGCAGGCCAGTCGCGGCAGAAGCTCCGGCTGCCGGGCTACTGCTTCGACCGCCAGCGCTGCTGGCTTGAGCCGGTGCGGCCGACCGCCACCACTGCCGCCCCAGCGGCGGTAGCGGCCCCGGCCCCGACTGAAATTATACCTACGCTGCCCCCTCCGCTTCTACCTGTCTATTCTATGCGTCAACCTTTACTGCTACAAAAAATACTGGCCATCCTGGCCAATGCCGCTGACGTGGACGTGACGGCCGGCCAGGCCGGCCAGAGCTTCCTGGAATTGGGCCTCGATTCGCTGTTGCTCACGCAATTGGCGCTCACGCTCAAGAAGGCGTTCAACGTGCCCATCACCTTTCGGCAGTTGAACGAAACGCTGGCTACGCCCGCCGCCCTGGCCGCCTATCTCGACGCGCAGCTGCCCGCCGAGGCCACCCCGCAACCGGCGCCCAGCGTCGCGCCGGCCGCTACTTTATCGTTCACTGCCGCCCTACCCCCCACCGAAGGGCCGGCCGCCGACTCGGCATTGGGCCTACTGGCCGCCCAGCTTCAGCTGCTGACGCGGCAAGTGGCCTTATTACAAGGCACAAGCGGCGGGATATCGGCAGGCGCGGCGTTGCCCCCGGCTGCCCCGGCCCTACCCCCCATCGACGCGCCGAAACCGGCCCTGACGGCGGCCGAAGCCGTGGAGCACGCCAGGCCTTTCGGGGCCACGGCGCGCATCGAGCGGCAGGTGGCGGCCACGCTCACGCCCCGGCAGCAGGATTTCCTCAACCAGTTTACCCGGCGCTACACCCAGAAAACGGCCGCCAGCAAGGCTTATGCCCAGGAGCACCGGCCGCACATGGCCGACCCGCGCGTGGTGTCGGGCTTCACGCCGCTGCTGAAAGAACTGACTTACCCGCTGGTGGTGGACCGCTCGGCGGGCAGCCGGCTCTGGGACGTGGACGGCAACGAGTACGTGGACGCGCTCAATGGCTTTGGCTCGTCGATGTTTGGTTACCAGCCCGAGTTTATCAAAACGGCCCTGCACGCGCAGATTGAGCGCGGCTACGAAGTGGGCCCGCAGCACGCGCTGGCCGGCGAGGTGTGCCGGCTGATTTGCGAGCTGACGGGCCACCAGCGGGCGGCCCTTTGCAACACCGGCTCGGAGGCCGTGCTGGGGGCGCTGCGCGTGGCCCGCACCGTCACGGGCCGTTCGCTGGTGGTGGCGTTCACGGGCTCGTATCACGGTATTAACGACGAAGTTATCGTACGGGGCACCAAACAGTTGCAGTCCCGGCCGGCAGCCCCCGGCATCATGCCCGAAGCGGTGCAAAACATGCTCATCCTGGACTACGGCACCGATGAGAGCCTGCGCATTATCGCGGGGCGGGCCCACGAACTGGCCGCCGTGCTGGTAGAGCCGGTGCAGAGCCGCCGGCCCGATTTTCAGCCGGTCGCGTTCCTGCGCGAGCTGCGCCGCGTGACGGCCGCCGCGGGCACGGCCCTCATTTTTGACGAGGTTATCACCGGCTTCCGGCTGCATCAGGGCGGCGCGCAGGCCGTGTTTGGCGTGCAGGCCGACCTGGCCACGTACGGCAAGGTGATTGGCGGCGGGCTGCCCATTGGGGCCATCGCGGGCAGCAGTGCGTTTATGGATGCGCTCGATGGTGGCTTCTGGCAGTATGGCGACCGCTCGGTGCCCGAGGTGGGCGTGACGTATTTCGCGGGCACTTTCGTGCGCCACCCACTGGCCTTGGCGGCGGCCCAGGCTTCGCTGCGCCACCTGCAAGTAGCCGGCCCCGCCTTGCAGGAGCACCTGAACGCCCAAACGGCGCGCCTGGCCGCTGAGCTGAACGCAGCGGCCCAGCAGCGCCAGGTGCCGCTGGAGGTCGTGTACTTCGGCTCGCTCTGGAAAATTAAATTTACTACCGAACTACCGTATAGCACCTTGTTATTCACGCTGATGCGCGAAAAGGGCGTGCACATCTGGGACAACTTTCCGTGCTTTCTCACCGCAGCCCACTCGGCGGCCGACGTGCAATTGATAGTGACGGCCTTCGCGGCCAGCCTGGCCGAGCTGGCGGCCGATTTCCTACCCCCCCCCACCCCGCCTAAGCCGACCGAGCAGTCCACGACGGCCATCAAGGCCCTCAACCGGCCGCCCGCGCCGGGCGCGCGGCTGGGCCGCGATGCCGCCGGCAACCCCGCCTGGTTTATGAGCGACCCCGTGCGGCCGGGGCGGTACGTGCAACTTTCTCAAGCGTAATCTATCATGGCCGTAGCTGTCCTTTCGCCGCCTACCCAGGTGGTTGACTTTAATCCTTTTGCCCAATCCGAAATTGCCTTGCTGGTGCCGCTCACGGCGTCGCAGGCTGAAATCTGGCTGGCCTGCCAGCTCGGGGGCGACGCCGCCAGCCGGGCCTATAACGAATCGGTGTCGCTGCGCCTGTGCGGCGCGCTGGAGGTAGCGGCCCTACGCGCGGCGCTGGCGGCGCTGCCCCAGCGCCACGAGGCCCTGCGCGCCACGTGCAGCGCCGATGGCGCGGTGCTGTGCATCGCGGAGGAGCTGGCCGTGGACCTGGCGTACGTTGACCTGTCGGCCGCCGCCGAGCCCGGCAACTACTGGCACGCGGAGGCCCTGAGCTACTACGCGGCCCAGCAGGCGCGGCACGTGTTCGACCTGGTGCAGGGACCCCTGTGGCAGGTTAGCCTGCTCAAATTAGCCGATAACGAATTTCACTTTACCCTTACGGCCCACCATATTATCTGCGATGGGTGGTCGCTGGGGATGCTACTGCAAGACCTGGGGCAGCTGTACTCGGCGGCGGTGGGGGGTAGGGAGCCGGGGCTGCCGGCCGCCACGCCCTTCAGCCAGTATGCCGGGCAGGAAGCTGATTTTCAGGCCAGCGCCGCCTACCGCCAGACCGAGCAGTACTGGCGGGCGGTGTTTCAGGACGGCGCCCCTACCCTGTGCTTACCTACTGACTCTGAGCGCCCTGCCGAGCGCACGTACCAAAGCCGACGCCTCGACTACCCCCTCGACCCGGCCCTGGTAGCGGGCCTGCGCACGGTGGGCCAGCGGGCCGGCACCAGCTTCGTAACCACCCTGCTGGCGGTGTTTGAAGTGCTGCTGCACAAGCTGACCGGGCAAGACGACCTGGTGGTGGGCCTGCCGGCGGCCGGGCAGTCGGCCGCCGGGCTGGGCACGGTGGTGGGCCACTGCGTGAACCTGCTGCCCCTGCGCAGCCGGCCCAGCGGCCCCAGCCGCTTTGACGACTACCTGCGCACCCGCAAAACGGAGCTGTTCGACGCACTGGAGCACCAGCAGCTCACCTTTGGCCACCTGCTGACCCAGCTGCCGCTACGGCGCGAGGCCGGCCACCTGCCGCTGGTATCGGTGCTGTTCAACGTGGACCTGGGCTTTGATGAGGGGGTAGCGTTTGCGGGCCTCACCCACGAGCTGGTCAGCAACCCACGGGCCTTCGAGAACTTTGAATTGTCGCTGAATGCCAGCGGGAAAGGCGACCAGCTGGTGTTGGAATGCTCGTACAACGTGGCCCTGTTCCGGCCCGAGCGCATCGAGCGGCTGCTGGCCGGCTTCACGCGCCTGGCTGAGCAGATTGTAGCCAACCCGACCACGCAGCTGGCCAACCTGCGCCTGGCCGCGCCTACCCTGCCCGAAGCCTACCAACGGCTGAACGCCACCCAGGCACCCTACCCCGCCACCGCCACGCTGCCGGCCCTCATCGCGGCCCAGGCGCTGGCTACCCCCGCCAAAACCGCCGTCAAGCTGGGCAACGCCGAGCTGTCGTATGCCGAGCTGGACCGCCAGGGCAACCAGCTAGCCGCATACCTGCAGCCCCGGTTGCAACCCGGCGACATCGTGGCCGTGGCGCTGGAGCGCACGCCCAGCCTGTTCGTGGCGCTGCTGGCGGTGCTCAAGTGCGGCGCGGCCTACCTGCCCCTCGACCCCGCGTATCCATCAGAGCGCCTGGAATTTATGCTAAGCGACTCGGCCGCGCGCCTGCTGCTGACTTCGGCGGGCGGCCTGCCCGCCCTGGCCGGTGGCCCGCCCCGGCTATTGCTGGATGAGGCCCTCGCGGCAGCCACTACCCTGGCGGGCACGGCCCCTACCCTCCTTACCAGCCCCGACGACCTGTGCTACGTGCTTTACACGTCGGGCTCAACGGGCCAGCCCAAGGGCGTGGCCATTACGCACCGCAACGTGGTCAATTTTCTGGCCAGTATGCAGCGTGCGCCCGGCATTACGGCGGCCGATAAGCTACTGGCCATCACGACTATTTCGTTTGATATCGCCGGGCTGGAATTATTTCTGCCGCTGGTGAGCGGGGCCACCGTGGTGCTGGCCGATGCCTACTCGGCCCGCGACGGGCGTGCCTTGCTGCACCTGCTCGAAGCCGAGCAGATTACTATGTTGCAGGCCACGCCCTCGACCTGGCAGCTGCTGCTGGCCGCGGGCTGGGAAAAGCCCCTGCCGCTGGTGGCGCTGTGCGGCGGCGAGCCCCTATCCCTTGCGCTGGCCCGCAATCTCCAGGCCAAGTGCTTGGCGCTGTGGAATATGTACGGCCCCACGGAAACTACCATCTGGTCGGCGGTGCAGCGCATCGAGCCCAACGCGGTGGTCATTACCGTGGGTCGGCCCATCGCCAACACGCAGCTTTACGTGCTGGACGCGCAGGGTGAGCCCGTGGTGCCCGGCGCGGCCGGCGAGCTCTACATCGGCGGCTTGGGCGTAGCGCGCGGCTACTGGCAGCGGCCCACTCTTACGGCCGAACGCTTTGTAGCCGACCCTTTTACCTCTGAAACCGGGGCTACCATGTACCGCACCGGCGACGCGGCCGTGCTGCTCGCCAACGGCGAAGTGCAGCTGCAAGGCCGCCTCGACGAGCAGCTGAAGCTGCGCGGCCACCGCATTGAGCCCGGCGAGATTGAAGCCCACCTCACGCGGCTCGACGGCATCCGGCAGGCGGTGGTGGTGGCGCAGGAGCGCACTGCTGGTGATGAGCGCCTGGTGGCTTATCTCGTGCTCGCTGGCCCGGCTGCTTCCGAGGCGCTGGCGGCCCGGCGCGCCAGCTGGCAGCTGGCGCTGCACGCGCACTTACCTACCTACCTGGTACCGAGTGAGTTTATAGTGCTCGACGCCCTACCCCTGCTGCCCAACGGCAAGACCGACCGCCCGGCCCTGCGGCTGCGAGCCGCCGCACCCCCAGCCACGATTACGACGGCGGTGGGCTTCGTAGCCCCGCGCACCAACGTGGAGCAGCTGGTAGCCGACAGCTGGCGCGAGGCCCTAAAAACCAATGAAATCGGCGTTTTTGACGACTTTTTTGACCTGGGCGGGCACTCGCTCATTGCCGTGCAGGTGATGGCGCGCCTCGAAAAAGTGACGGGTAAGCGCCTGCCCCTGGCGGCGCTGTTTACCCATCCCACGGTGGCCGCGCTGGCCCTGCTGATACAGCGCGACGGCAGCAAGGCCATTACCTGGGACTCGCTGGTGCCGATAAAGCCCAAGGGCAGCAAAACGCCCCTCTACATCGTACACGGTGCGGGCATGAACGTAATGCTATTCAACGCATTAGCGCGAAATATGGATGCTGAGCAGCCCGTCTATGGCTTGCAGGCGCGGGGGCTGAATGGCGTGGATGAGCCGCTGGACCGCATCGAGGATATGGCCGCGCACTACCTGGCGGCCATCAGGGCGCAAAACCCTGATGGGCCCTACGCGCTGGCCGGCTTCTCCTTCGGCGGCCTCATTGCCTTCGAAATGGCCAGGCAGCTGCTGGCGATGGGCAAGGAAGTGCGGTTTCTGGCTATGTTCGACACCTACGCCTACCAGTCAAACTATCATTTACCCCGTTTTAAACGCCTAGTTAAGAATAGCTTAACCAGGCTCAAGAAAGTCGTGTATACGCTGGGGCTGCTCGCCAAACAACCGGGTCGCACCGTAGCTTACCAGCGTGAGCAGCTGCGGTTTAAGCTGGGTGGGCTATTGGGCCGGCTGGGATTAATCGGCAAATGGCAGCCCAATTTTGGCTACCCCCCCCTGGTCGATTGGATGAACGAGCTGGCCTGGCGGCGCTATACCCTGGCGCCGGCCCCCGTCGCCATCGAGCTATTTCGGGCCAGCCGCCGCACCTTCTACATGCCTGATTTTGAGTTCCTGGGCTGGCGGCCTTTTGCGCTGAAGGGCATCACCATTCACGAGATGCCCGGCGAGCACAGCTACATGTTTGCCCCACCCCACGACCAGGAATTTGCCACCGTTTTACAAGCTCGCTTAGACGCCGCCGTTCGCTAATTTGATGATACCGCTACCCCCTCCCCCTCTTTCTTTTACCAGCGTGCACGCCGGCTACCAGGCCCCGCAACTGGCTAATACGCTGGTGGTTTATCGCATCTCGGTGGCCGATTTTGCCGAGTGCGAGGCCGCCCTGACTGCCCTGCTAACACCCGCCGAGCAGCAGCACGCGGCGCGCTACGCCCGCCCCGCCGACCAGCTGCGCTTCCGGGTGGGGCGCACCTGCCTGCGTTACTTGCTGGGGCAGCGCCTGGGACAGCCGCCGGCGACTATCGCGCTGCGGACTGGTAGCTACGGTAAGCCGCGGCTGGCCGAGCCGGCCGGCGTACACTTCAATGTGGCGCACTCGGGCGACTGGGTAGTGGTGGCGTTGGCCGCCCGTGAAATCGGCATCGACCTGGAGTATATGGTACCCGATTTTGACTTTGCCGACGTGGTGACCCAGCGCTTTAGCGACCCCGAGCGGCGCCTGCTGGCCCTGAGCCACGAGCCGCAGATAACCTTCTACCACATCTGGACGCAACTCGAAGCGCGGGCTAAAGCCAGCGGCCTCGGCCTCGGTGACGAGGAGCTGCGGCCCGCCGCCAGCGGCTACCCCGCCGCCCAGTGGACCGTGCAAAACTTTGGCCTGATTCCGGGCCACCCCGGCGCGCTGGCCTACCCGGCCGACTGGCAGCCCGTTATCCAGTTTCGCAGCCTGGATGCCCGCCTTATCGGCTGATTTAGAACCGTTCAAGCAAAACGCCGCCCCGCCAACTGGTAGTTGGCGGGGCGGCGTTTTTATTTGCTACCTGATGAAATTTGGCGAGCCTTAGTCTTTCAGGTCGCCGCCTGCTACGTTGCGCTCGGCCGTGCGGTCGGGGGCTTTGCTGGCGTTTTGCTCGGTATCGTGGCCGCGCTTGCTGGCGCCCTGGCCGCTGCTGCCGATGTGGGCCGCTACGCCATCGCTGGTGCCGTCTTCAGCCTGCACGTTGGGGTCAAAGTTGCCGTCGCCGGGGTGGGTGCGCAGGCGATGGGGTAGGTCGGGGTCGGGGCCGCCCTGGCGCATGTCGTCGCCTTGCTCGCGGTATTCGGCGTTGGCCTGCTCGCGGCGCTCGGTGCGGCGGCTTTCGGCGTTGTCGGGGTGCTGGTTTTCGGGTTCAGTAGCCATAAGTGGAAAAGGAAAGGGTGTCTTATGCTATACGGGAGGCCGGGGCCGACCGTTCGGCCGGGTTTTCGTATATTTCCTCATGCTACGCACCGACCTCATCACCATCGACCCGGAAATCACGGGCGGCACGCCGGTTTTTACCGGCACGCGGGTGCCAATTCAGGCCCTCTTCGACTACCTGGGCGGCGACGAGCCCCTCACGATGTTTCTGTATGATTTTCCTAGTGTGAGCCGCGAACAGGCTGAGGGAGTTATTCAGTTAGCACACAAAATGCTAATACCCGAACACTTACATGTACAACCGGCCCAGATTGACTTTGAGGCGCTACTAGCCCGCCATGAAGCTGCTGCTTGATGAGCAATTGCCCCGGCGGCTGGCTCATAGGCTGGTTGCGTTGCACGATGCGCTCACGGTGCAGGATATGGATTGGCGCGGCAAGAAAAACGGCGAGTTGCTGAAGCTGCTGTTGGAGCATAAGTTTGAAGCGTTTTTGACGGCCGACAAGAAAATGCGCTAAGTGTTCCAGGGGTTTTTTTAGATGTGCCTAACCTAAAATACGATACAGTGAAGCTGCTGGTGCCGCAGGTGCTGACGTTGCTGGCGCAGCCTGGGCTAGCAGGCGGGGTGCACGTAGTGCACCCCATTACCTAGTCTATCCCTAAGTCATTGGTAAAGCTGCTTCGCAACCGGACTTCTTCAATTTCCACTCCCGACGAACAGCTCGTAATACCAATTACCGCTTGCTCAACCTCATATTGGCTTGCTAGCGGCAGGCAAAGCAGCCGCTCGTAGTTGACTGCTACTAGCCAATCAGTTAGCTCAGCTAATGTCTGTGTTGGCCAGTTTGGTGGACTCCATAGGGGGCGACCCCAAATTTTTTCCCAGAGCGACGGAACAGCAGGCGTAGTAGGCACCGGAGATAATCGGGGCATCAGCAGGCCATAACGACTCAGCAAATGCTGCCGACAGTTTTCCAAATGTTGCCGGTCGGGTAAGACTTCGTGTAACGGAGTAGCATCGGAGTAAGACGCAGCATTACTGTTAGTTACCGTCAGCACAGTACGCAATTGTTCCCAAACGGCTAACCGAATAGCCGACTGGTGCTGTCCGACCAGACCTAATTCCTGGCTTAACCAAGCGGCCATGTCGCCCACCGTATTAATATTTTCGGCAACAGCATCAGGAATTTCCAGTTTAAAATGCCGCTCGAAAGACATTAAAAGCTCGACCGAATCCATACTCATAACTTCTACTTAAACGCCTGAATGCCCGTAATATCCGCGCCCGTAATGAGCAGGTGAATATCATGCGTGCCCTCATAGGTTACTACCGATTCCAGGTTCATCATGTGGCGCATGATGGGGTACTCGCCCGTGATGCCCATGCCGCCGTGAATCTGGCGGGCCTCGCGGGCTACGTGCAGGGCCATCTCCACTGAGTTGCGCTTGGCCATCGAGATTTGGGCGCTGGTGGCTTTGCCTTCGTTTTTCAACACGCCTAAGCGCCAAGCCAGTAGCTGGGCCTTAGTGATTTCGGTAATCATCTCGGCCAGCTTCTTTTGCTGGAGCTGAAAGCTGGCGATGGGCTTGCCGAACTGCTCGCGCTGGAGCGAGTATTTCAGGGCCGACTCGTAGCAGTCGATGGCCGCGCCGATGGCGCCCCAGGCAATGCCGAAGCGGGCCGAATCGAGGCAGCTCAGCGGGCCGCGCAGGCCCTCGATATTAGGCAGAATGTTCTCCCTGGGAATCCGCACATTATCAAATACCAGCTCGCCGGTGATGCTGGCCCGTAGGCTCCATTTGTTGTGAATTTTGGGGGTAGTGAAGCCGGCCATGCCGCGCTCCACGAGCACGCCTTTGATGCGGCCCTGCTCATTTTTGGCCCACACCACGGCCACCTGGCACTCGGGCGAGTTCGATATCCAGAGCTTGGCGCCGTTGAGCACGTAGTGGTCGCCTTCTTCGCGAATGTTGGTGGTCATGCCGCCGGGGTTCGAGCCGTGGTCGGGCTCGGTGAGGCCGAAGCAGCCCAGCCACTCGCCGCTGGCCAGCCTGGGCAGGAACTTCTGGCGCTGAGCCTCCGAGCCGTAGGCGTAAATGGGGAACATCACCAGCGAGCCCTGCACCGAAGCCGTCGAGCGCATACCCGAGTCGCCGCGCTCAATCTCCTGCATAATAAGCCCGTAGCTGATATAGTCGAGGCCGCCGCCGCCGTATTCCTGCGGAATAGTGGGCCCAAACGCGCCTACCTCGCCAAACTTGCGCACGATTTCGGAGGGGAAATGCGCCTGTTGCGCCCACTGCTCAATGTTGGGCGAAATCTCCTTTTTCACGAAGTCGCGGATGCTCTGGCGCACGAGGATATTTTCCTCGGTGAGCAGGCCGTCGAGGTCAAAGTAGTCGGTGAAGCCGTTGGCGTTGGTGCTGCCTTGTTGGGCGGTATGGGCTTTAGCTTCGGGCGAGAGGACGTCGGCAATGGAAGACATGGGCGGGGCGGGGTAGGGTTTAAGCAAAGATACTCGCCTGCCGGTAGCACCGCGCCGTGCTCCTACCCGGCTTCAATCGTCAAGGTAATCGGGCCCCCTACCCCCCCCGCGTAGCCCACCGGGACTCCTACCTCGACCTCGGCGCCGCCGGGCAGCCGCACCCGCAGCCGGCCGCCGGGCAGCACGGCCAGCACGCGCCCGGCCACGGTGGCGGGGGTAGGCGGCACGGCAGGCGGCCCTACCCGGCGCACCTGGCCCAGGTCCAGCTCCAGCACGCGGGTAGCGAGGCGGGCTATTTCGGCCGGGTCGTGGCTGATAAGGATAGTAGTGAGCGTAAAGCGCTGGTGCACGTCGGCCAGCACCTGCTGGAGGCGCAGGCGGGTGGGCAGGTCGAGGGCCGCGAGGGGCTCGTCGAGCAGCAGCAGGCGCGGGCGGCGGGCCAGGGCACGGGCCAGCGCCACCCGCTGCTGCTGCCCACCCGAGAGCAGCGCCGGCCGGCGCGCGGCTAGCTCGCCCAGCTCCAGTAGCTCCAGCAACTCGCTAACCACTTGCTTTTTATCAGGCTGCTCCTCGGCGGCGAAGGCCAGGTTTTCGCGCACCGTCATGTTTGGAAACAGCGCGTAGTCCTGAAAAACGAAGCCCAGCGGGCGGCGCCGCGGCGGCAGCCACTGGCGGCGCGGGCCGTCGTACCACGTTTGCTCCTCGAAACGCACGAAGCCCGCGTCGGGCCGGTCGAGGCCGGCCAACAGGCGCAGCAGCGTGGTTTTGCCAGCGCCCGAAGGCCCACTGAGGGCCAGCAATTCGCCGGGGGGTAGGGCCAGCACCACGTCGAGCGTGCGCGGGCCGGCGGCGGTGTGCAGGGCTTTGCGGAGGTGAAAATCGAGCACGGAGCAACTACGCCAAGCGGCGGGCGGTATCTTTTTTGGTAAACCAATACAATGCCACGAGGAGGAGGAACGCCACTACCAGCAGCGTCAGCGCATACGCGTTGGCCTGGGCATAATGCAGGCTCTGCACCTCGTCGTAGATGGCGATGGAAGCTACGCGGGTGCGCCCCGGCAGGCTGCCACCAATCATCATGACCACCCCAAACTCGCCTAAAGTGTGGGCAAAGGTGAGCACGAGGCCGTTGAGCAAGGCTGGCTTCATATTGGGCAGCAGCACGCGCCAGAGCGTAGTGAGGCGCGACTTGCCCAGGGTGTAGGCCGCCTCGCTGAGCGCGCGCGGCACCTGCTGAAACCCGGCCTGTAGCGGCTGCACCATAAAGGGCAGGCTATACACCAGCGAACCCGCCAGAATACCGGCAAAGGTAAAGTTCAAACTCAGCCCCAGGTCATTAATCAAAAACCGGCCGATAGCCGTGCTGTCGCTAAAAGCCAGCAGCAAGTAAAAGCCTATCACTGTGGGGGGTAGCACCAGCGGCAAGCTCACCACTGCCTCGGCCAGGGGCTTGAAGCGGCTGCGCCCATGCACCAGGGCATAGGCTAGCGGCGTGGCCAGCAGCAGCAGTAGCGCGGCCGTGCTGGCCGCCAGCGCCAGCGTCAGCCGCAGCGTGAGCCAATAATCGGAGGGTAGTTCGGGGAGCAAGAATTTTGAAAGTGAAAGCGGTGAACGTACGGCGGCCAACCCCGGCCGCTACAAGCTAAACCCGTACTTGCGCAACGCCTGGCGGGCCGCTGGGCTGGCCATAAACGCCGCGAACGCCGTGGCGGCCTCCTTTCCCCGCGCCTGCTTTAGCAGCACGTAGCTTTGTTGCAGTGGCGAGTGGGCAGCGACCGGAATAAGGTAAAACCGGCCCGCCCGGCGCAGCTCGGGACTAAGGGCCAGCGAATATGCCAATAGCCCGGCATCGGCCGCGCCGGTGGTGGCGTACTGGGCGGCCTGACCGATATTTTCACCCAGCACCAGCTTGGGCTGCACCTGGTCGTAGAGCTTGTAGTAGCGCAGCACCTCTTCGGCACGGCGGCCGTAGGGCGCGTGGGCGGGGTTGGCGATGGCTACGTGCCGCACGGCAGGGTCGAGCAGCGTGGCCATGCCTTTGGTAGTAGGGTTCAGCTTCTTGCTCCATAGCACCAGCCGGCCCTGGGCATAAAGCCGCGGCGTGCCGGCCGTGAGGCCGGCTTGCTGCAAGCGCCGGGGATAGTCGCTATCAGCTGAGAAGAATATATCGAACGGCGCGCCGTGGCTCAGCTGCTCGTAAAACCTGCCCGATGAGCCGTACACGGCCGTCACCTTGGCCTGCGGGTGCTGGCGATTGAAAATCGTGACCAGCGAGTCGAGCACGTATTTCAGGTCGGCGGCGGCGGCGATGGTAACGCCGGGCGCGGCGGGGGTAGGCGCGGGCGCGGCGGGCAGCCAGCCAGCCAGTAGCCAGGCAAAAAATAAGCTGAACATCAAGCACGAAGCCGGCCGCGACGCGCCGCCGTTATATACGCAAAGATAGAGCGCGGCCCAGTCGCTGGTTCGGGCCGCAAAAAGCCCGGCCGCGGCAGGCGGCCGGGCTGGCTCGGTAAATAGGCTTAGCCTGTTTACCAAGCAGTAATATCACGGACGGTGCGGTGGAAATGCTTGTTTCGCAGCTTGCGCCGAATGTCCGCCGGAATAGGTCCCCCCTGACTGTATTGCTGGATAACATCGTTTTCCCGCTCTAGGCTGTAGCGAAAGCTTTGCAACACGCCGACTGCTAAGGGAATACCCCCGTAGAAGGTTGCGGACGCTGCTTTCTCGGCAGTCGTGCCGTGTGCACGCCAGCCAATGCTCTCATCATAGGCCATGCTTGTGCCGGTGCTCGCCCAGCCTGCGCCGCTCCTCCGCTTCTGCTTGAATAAGTGGTGCACTGCCAGCACGGTATCACGCCCCTGACTAAAGCCAGGCAAGGGTAGCAGAAAGGCTAAACCGAATATCCAAGCTTTATTCATGAGTTAATAACGCTGAGGCAATGAGGTTAAAAAGATGGGGCGAAAATACTTTTCCATGCGATAAGAAAGGTTGGAATAGCCAGCAAGCGAAACTCTGCGAGAATCATAATTTGGCGCATCGTGCGCAAGTTCTGCTTTATGTAGGGCCTTAGGGCCAAGATAACCTCAGCAGCTATCTGAAAAAATAATGAAGTAGGTAATGAAAGTTCATAGCTACCACATTGCATTTGCAGAGCAACAAGTATAAAATGGATTATACTTGGAAAGCAACACCATAGTATGCGTAGTATTATTTACAAAACGTTGGGCTATGCCCTGATAATACCCTTGGTACTAGGGTGTAAGCGCGAAGCTGATGAGGTTACTATCACACCTCCCAGTAGTTCGTTCCTGAAGTTTGCCGACGCGAAGGCCCTGCGGGAGGCCATTGCAATCGTTGGCCAGGAAAAGAATACGGAACAAGCTTTGCAGAAAATAGTTGGCACTTTGGCTACGGGACCAGATGCAGCAAGCTTTCACTCTCTGGTGGATAACCCGGACAAGAACGTGCCAGTACTCGCTGCCAAGCCAAAAAAGGCAGTGCAAAACTTAAAGCCGACGACAACAAACTCAAGCATGAGCACCAACGGTGCAACGTTAGGTGAATTGGACGGAGTAGCAACGGACCGCCAGATAGTATCGGACCAGTTAGTACCGGACACCAACTTCGCGACTATTCTCAACGATGACTTGCAAGTCCAAGTTGGACAGCAAATCTACATGGTTACGCCAGATGGAACCTTTTCAGCAGAGGCCAGCAACCGGGCAGCGCTAGAGGCGATGGTAAATGACCGCTCGCTGAGCCTGGATGATGCCCCGATTGGCACGTTGCTAACTGACGATTTCTATGACATGGGTGGGGGAATAACTCGTTATGATACATTTGCGGACGTTCAAAGTAATTTCCAGCAGCAAGACCCTTTGGGTACCTCTGGTACTACTGGTACCCTAGGAACTTCGCCTTGCGACATTATACAGCCTAACCCGCAGTATGTCAGCCTTTCGCCGCAGCTGACCCCGCAGCAATACTGCTCTTTCCCCGTTTATGCTTACGGTCCTAAAACGGTAGTGGGTGGCTGGCTAAAATCCCTATTCGGTGTCAACACCAGCCGTACCGAAAGCTTCGATAACAATCATCGTGTTGAGTTGAAGCTTTACAACTTCAATTATGTGGTTTATTAGAGTTACTATGAACTGGTTATCAGAGCATTACAGGTATTAAGTAATTCCAGATTATTGCGCCTATTTTACATTTCCGCTATTTCAGTACGGCTGAGCCTTTTCTGAGCACTTTTTAGCGTCTTATAGTGGCTGTATTATT